>ENA-ORCS01000553-ORCS01000553.1-marine-metagenome-genome-assembly--contig:-NODE-553-length-24113-cov-3.233899_pt1 | contig 24113 bp, 26 predicted proteins | sample MGYA00237781_ERZ508513 | MGnify/ENA primary metagenome ERZ508513 (study PRJEB26184, sample SAMN06268793) | marine metagenome | isolation source: Eden Landing Ponds, San Francisco, CA, USA | place...
TCAGCGGGTGTCCAGTTGTGGTCATTCCACTGCCAGTACGCCCCATCCGTGGGTGCGTCCCTGCCGCGTTCAGCAGACAGGCCAGCAGGCCGAGCCATCGGCCCCACTTCCGATTGCAAGAGATTCCACGCCCCGGCAACATCTGCGTGCGCTTCCAGACCGCACGCATCACACCGGAACGAATCACCACTCCGCGTGACTGCATCACTCCCACACGACGGACACTCACTACTTGAATCGCATTCATCAGTCTCCATCACCGTGATACCGACAGCACCGAGTGTGAGTGTGATTCGGGCAACGAGTTGCCGATGTGACCAGAACGCGTGGGTCTTCTCGTTCACGGTAGCCGACCAGTGCGTCTCTAGTACGCCGGTCAAATCACCGACGCACACTGTGCCAACGTTCCGTTCGAGGAGCCACTCAGCGGCGTGTTTGACCGCGGCATCGCGGCTATGATCACGCTGTCGCGACCGCGTATCGTACACGCGTTGAATCTGGTTGCTGGTGTACTGGTCGTCCGGGAGTTCGGCTTGGAGTGTTGCGATTCGCTTGGACTGTTGCTGGAACCGGTCAAATTCGGGACGAGCGTGGTAGACGGCGGTGTCGCCATCTTCGGTGACGACCGCTAGGGTGTTGTTTGCGCCGACGTCGATAGCTGCTGAGTGGGTCGTGTTCTCGGAATCGAGTGTATGAGTGAATGCAGCCTGCCGCTGTTCACGGAGATCGTCTGACTGAATGCGGACAGGGTGCTGGACACGAAGCCTCGCAGCGTGCTCATCGTAGATGAGCTCCAATCGACTGTCGTCGCCACGCCAGTGTGGATTACCACGCACTTCGAGCGTTACGCGTTCGTTGTGCTCGAAATCGTACCGATCTTCGAGGACATCACCGACGCCGAATTCGAGTGTACTCGTTTTCTCATTCCACTCGAACGTGTAGAGATCGTTCCGAACGAGGCCGTGCAAGTCGTAGCCCTCGTCACGATTGCCCCAATACCCGGGTGGTGACGGTTGCTCCGTCACAGCCCGGTTCGACTCGTCACGGTACTGTGAGAGCAGTTCGAAGTGGCTGCGCCAGGCTTCGCCGTTTTTCCGGGCGATTTGCTGGCAGGTCGCTTTGCCAAGGATTGGGGCGTACTGTTCGTAGAGGTCGGTGTACTCGGCGTCCCACACATCACCGTTTTCGTCGAAGTATTGTTGACGGCGACGGTAGGTGATTTGGTTCCAAAGTGGGGCGTGTGCGGCCAGCCAGTCGAACAGGCACTCCCGATACCGGTCACTTACCGGCTCGGCAGTGTACGTGTTCGTTCGTTGTGGCTGGTCGCTCACACGTCAAGAGACAGTATATATTAATATAAACGTATGGATTACAAGGAGGCTCTGTCTGGTGGTTTATTGAATGTCGCGTCGGATTCATCCCCGCGCTGAAGCGCGAGGCTTTCTCCTCGATTATCCGTAAAACGCGCCAACAGCGAGTGCCACGAGTAGCAGAATCTGATCGTTGTTGGCGAAAAACGACGCGTTTGAGGCCGAATACAGCGGATTGTCGCTGGCATGGAAATACACCGACTCATCGTGTGACAATATTGCCTCAAGGAAATCGTGGAGGAACCGGACGATCGCGTACGCGCCGTACACTGCGATGCCGAACATCGCGTACCGCTGTGTCGGCGACTCAGGCGCGTGACCAAAACCACCATTTGACTGCGGTGCATTCCGGCGGTGCTGTGTCTGTGTCTGTCCACCCTTCGGCTGTCCACCCTGGTCTGCGGACATATCGTTCTGGTTCGCAAGACCTGTCTACCTAAAACTATCGATTCAGTTACTATCGGCCGCTGATACGTCCGTCGGGCCCGCTTTCTGGGTCCAGCGGTATGTTGTGATTATTGCTCTTTTTGGACACACTTATATAGTGGTAGTGAGAGTCACCCACTGTATGTCAGGCGACAAGAATACGACAGACGGACAACCGCAGGGTGGACAGCCCCAGAACAACCAGCCACAAGGCGGACAACCGCAGGGCGACCAGCCCCGTGGCGGACAACCCCAGAGCGGCCAGGCGTACGGCCAGACCCAGCAACCGGTCCAGCAAGGACCGGGGCTGGCGGACAGACTGCAATCACCACCGACTGTTAATCACATCAAGTCTGTAGTTGCAATTTATGCCCTGATTGGTCTTGGTATGGGCCTTATTGCGTTCTTGATCGGAGCAGTCGATGAAGCTCTGATATCCACTCCCGACTCAGCCGATTTCGGATCCGCCCTTGGAGGGGCAATGTATGTTGCGGGCGGTTACGGAATTCCGGTTTCGGGCATTCCGTACGTTGGAGCGGTCGTTAGTGCCGGCGTTGGCATTCGATTTTCAGATAGAATTGGTGAAGACCTCCAAACTGTGGCTACTGCTGCAGCGGTGGCCTCATTCCTGGGAGTGATTGTCATGTGGCTCATCGCGGCCATCTTGGGATCCACACAATTCGATGGGGTAGATCTTGAGTTCGGGGGCCTCCTGATCAATTCCATCATCGCTGGGATTGGCCTAGGAATGATTAGTGCTGGTATGGTCTATATCGAACGAAATCTCACTCCAGAGTAGCCCCAAACTGCGCTTGGCGTGCGATTTTTCTAAACTTATATTTTGGAAAGTCATTTCGGAAGGCCACTCCATAATCCGCTATGCCACTCTCCGTCGGGATGCTCGGCTATCGGTTTATGGGCCGGGCCCACGCCAACGCGCTCGCTCGTTTGTCGATGTTCTTCCCGGACGCACCGGCTGTCGAACGGGACGTACTGGTCGGACGGGACGAATCCGCCCTGTCGGAGGCGGCCGACAGACTTGGATTCACACGGATTGGGACCGACTGGCGAGACGCCATCGACGAAGTGGATGTCTTCTACAATCTCGGGCCGAACCACCTCCACGCCGAGCCGTCGATCGCAGCGCTCGAAGCCGGTGTCCCCGTCCTCTGTGAAAAGCCACTCGCGGCCGAGGACGCGGCCGCCGAACGGATGGCCCAGGCGGCCGCCGACGCGGACGTGTCGACAGCGACGGCGTTCAACTACCGGTACGTCCCGGCAATCCAGTACGCGAAACGATTGCTCGATGCCGGCGAACTCGGTGAGATTCATCACTTCCGGGGGCGGTACCTCCAGGACTGGTTGGTCGATCCCGACGCGCCCTGGAGCTGGCGGCTCGACGGCGCCCTCGCCGGCAGCGGCGCGCTCGGGGACCTCGGCGCGCACACGATCGATCTCGCACGGTATCTCGTCGGCGATATCGTCGAGGTCAGCGGGCAGTTACAGACGTTCGTCGACGAGCGGCCGGCCCCGGACGGCGACGGCACGCGCGAGGTGACCGTCGACGACGCCTACAGCGCGCAGGTGACGTTCGAAAGCGGCGCCGTCGGGACACTCGAAGCCTCGCGGTTCGCGACCGGCCACAAGAACGATCACACGATTGCGATCCACGGTTCGAAGGGAAGTTTGCGGTTCGGCCTCGAGCGGCTGAACGAACTCGAAGTGAAGTTCGAGGACGGCCGCGGCTATCAGCGCGTCCTTGTGACCGAGGAAGACGACCCTTACGGCGACCACTGGTGGCCACCAGGGCACGTACTCGGGTGGGAACACACCTTCGTCCACGAGAACTACGAGTTCCTAACTGCCGTCGCAGAGGGGGATGAGTATCGGCCGAACTTCGCCGACGGCGAGGCCGTCCAGCGTGTGCTGGCGGCTGTCGAAGAAAGCGACGAGCGCGGCGAGCGCATGAGAGTCGATGGCGACACCGATACAGGCGAGCTGACACTCGCGTTCTCGCTGTCGGCCATCGAGTGGCTTGCGGACCCGAACGCGGTATTCGAGGACGCGCAGAGCTGGAGTCGATACATCGGTCTGATTGACGACGATACCGAACAGATCGAGCAGGTCGTCGCAGAACACGACCTCCGGCAGGATTTCGACCTGGAGGACCGGGACAGGTGGCTCACCCTCGAAGAGATACGCGAGGCGACGCCGACGCCACGGCACGTCTACGTCGGAGCGAGCGACGACGACATGCGAGTATCGACCATGTTCGACTGGGAGTACGTCCGCGTCACCGAGGCGGCCGAGAAAGCCGGTTGGACGGTCTCCGAGCCGTCCGAACCGGGACTCGTCGCTCGGCTCCTAAGGGATATCCGGAACCTGCTGGGTTGAGAGGGCTGGTAAACAGCCTCGGGCGCGGTGGCCCGAGGCTTTTGTAGTTCCCTCAGCCGTGCGCTAGCACTCCCTGCTCGGCAAGCGAGCGGGATGAGGGTGGGCGGCTTACACGCCCCGACCCGGACAGACGCACCAACCGAACCTGCGGTTGGGTTTTGTGAGTCCGGTAATTCGTCGTGTTACCGTCGAGTTTTGCCGTCTCGCGCCACGCGATGTTCACCGACGCGTTCCGGTCGGCGTGGTCTTGTGCCACATCACACTCGTCGTTCGTACAGCGGAACCGACGCCCCTGCCGACTGCCGCGTTCACCACAGCACGAACACGTCTTGGAGTTGTAGTAAGCGTCCACCGTGTCTGTAGGAATCTCCCGCCACGTCGCCTTGTACGAGACGAACGTCTCGAACTTGTGGAACGGCAGTTTGTGCAATCGACGGTTCATATACGACCCGTACTGCATTTCTTCGCGGATACCGCTCATATCCTCGAACACGATAACCGGGTTCGAGAACTGTTCTGCAAACTCCACGACAGCACGGGAGAGCCGATGCAACACCCACTCGGTGAATCGTTCCTCCTTGTCACCGAGCCTGTGGTGGATGCTCGTCTTGCCGTGTTCCTGACAGCGAGTGGTGATGGTGTGGTAGCGTTGGCGTTCCTGCTTGACTCGTCCGTAGTCGAGGATGAGTGTGCCCTTCGTCCGCATCGTCTCGCAGTCGAGGGCGGTGAGAGCGACGTTTCGCTCGTTGATGTCCACGCCGACTACAGTATCAGCGGTGTCGGGTTTGGGCACGTCGAACTCTCGTGTGACCGTGACGTGTAGGTAGTACACGCCATCGCGGTACAGGAGTTCGGCCTGCCCCACATCCACCTCCTCCGACGTGAGGGCGTCTCGAAGTTCGTCCATCGCATCCGGTTCACCGCGCAGGTGACCAGTGACCTTCTTGTATGGTTTCGGGCTGATGCGGAACTGGACGCGGTTCGTGTCTTCGTCCACGGTGAGGCGGTAGCCTTCCGTGTGCGCCATCACGAGCGGGTGCGCACCGGCCTTGTCGGTACTAGGAGGGGTCGGTTTCCCTCCATCTGGATTGTCTTGGTTCTCCCACCACTCTTTGAGTGATTGGTAGGAGTCCCACGTCTGGAGGGCTTTGCCGACAACCGCGCACTTGTTGTTCCGCAAGAAGTCGTCGCGGTCAACCTCTCGTTGTATCTCGGTGCGATTGTACCCTTGTTGTTTGAGGCGGATAGTTTGGTTGAATATCTCGCGTGAGGCGAGGCGGGCGTCGTGAAGCCACGACCGTTCACCAGACGCTACGTGAAGGCGCGTCTGAATCGTCTTCGTGGCTTCCTCACCCATATTTTGACAATCATTCTAACTCATCATAAATGTAGGGATTAGGGATGGAAGAGTATCGCAGTCACGCGTATTCGGTTAGTTCTTGAAAGTATCACTTCGTGTGGTGTCCCAAGTACCGCCACCCGGTTCTTGATGTAGTGAAAGACGATGTGCGAGAGTTGTTTGGTGAGACTGCTGACCACTTCGGTCACGAGATTCTGGCGCTGGAGATTGCAGACGACCACGTTCACCTGTTCGTCCAGTGTGACCCGAAGCACAGTCCGGCTGACATCGCTCGGCAATTCAAGTCGTATTCGGGTAAGCACTTGCTGGAGCGGTATCCCGGAGTTCGAGAGTCGTATTTCTGGGGTGGTGGATTCTGGAAGGTTGGGTACTACGTGGGAACGACGGGAGCGGTGTCGGAAGAAGTGGTTGAGCGGTATATCGAAGAGACGGAACACACGCCGGAGTGACGCGCTTCACCCCCGCCCACAGTGGGGCGGGGAACTCGCGCTGCCTTTCGTTAAGACAGGTCGTCTCATTCGAATTCCGAGACGAAATCTTCAGCCAGTTCATCGGCGAGTTCACCACCGGTGAGCCAGACGATCTGATCGTCGTCGAAGCCGTACTGTGGAACGAGCACTTCTGCTGCCTCACCGAGCGGGATATCGTTTGTTACGACCGTGGCTCGACCGGAGGTGTCACCGAGAAGCGCTTCAAGTGCCAGTCCTACGAGTTCCGTATCCGTCTTTTCGACGATATCTTCCGCTCGATCGCTGGAACTCGCAATGAATCTTCGCGTTTGATCCATCACGTTCGACACATCCGAATTCGAATAAGACGGGCTTTCGGCAACCTTCATCCATCCCTCCTGTAGTGCTTGGTCGACAGCCGAGTCGTTGGTCGTGTACCCGTCGAGGGCCGGATCACCAGTCACTTCGGCATACACCTGTGGAGAGATCCGAAAGACGGCACCGCGTCGACGGGCTTCACGAGCAAGTGCCTGAAATCGATCGTCCCCGCGTCGGCCACAGCTGATGAGAACCGACGAATCGAGCAAAACGACGTCTCTGTCGTCTCCCATACCTGATCAATCCTCAATGACCGGGCTGAGTGCGTCCAAAATGACTCCCGCTTCCAGGGGCGAGACCTCTTGCTCGCGAGCCATGATGTGGTGGGTCACAGACCCTTCGACGTATTCGCGAGCGTATTCGAGAGCGACAGCAAGTCCGTCCAGCCCGTGGCGGTCGATGTACGTGTCGATGTCGTCGTCTTGCGTCCGGCGGGCGATAGACTCAACCAGTGCCGGCGTAATTCGCCGTGTCGAATCGCCTTCTACCAGTTGGAGATCTATCTCGCGGGCAGTGTACTCCGCTGGCCGTCCATCGTTCGACTGCTCGATAAAGTCAGCGACTTCGAGGTCGTCGACGTACTCGTAGACTGTTCGCTGTGGGAGGTCAAGCGTCTCGACAACGTCTCGAACCGTCGCTGCCGGATTATGACGGATGTAGGTGTAGATCCACGCCTTGCGAGCGTTTCTGAGGAGTTCAAATGCCTCTCCACCGGTGTCGAGCAGAGTGTTCCCGTTCGCTTCTCTCGTCGCCATCACTAATAGCGAATTGCACGCAAAACACAATAAGGTTTGCCGAAACAGAGACGTCACGAGACAAAGCCGCCATTCGGACTGCTGTCCGTCTCTTCTACGTCGATCACACACGCGGTCGGACGGTCGCAGCAGCAAATTGTTGCAGCACCCGTCTCGTGAAGTACCCCGCGCACGATGGCGCGGGGCGTCCGTGTTTACGTCCGGCAGACAAAAAGCAGGATTATCGCTCTTCAGAGTCGAGCACGCGGATCTGGTCGCCCCGTACGGTGACTGGAATCGGAACTGTCGCCTCGTACAGTTCGACGGTCACCTGATCCTTACCCTCGTCGATGCGCTGGACCTGTGCTTTTTCGCCTTTGAACGGACCGGCGATGAGTTCGACGATGTCGCCCTCGGCGATCCCCTCGACATCGGGTTTCGGCGAGAGAAAGTGCTCTACCTCTGCAATCGAGGACTCGCCCTGGACGACGCCGTTGGCGTGTGGAATCTCATCGAGGATGCGCTCAAAGACCGAGGCGTCGTCGGCCTCGACCATCACGTAACTCGTCAGCGAGTCTGGTGCGAGCGCAGCGTGAATTTCGTCTTCCTCACGAGTGATGATCATATCGGCGACGGTCCGCTCTTGGCTGGCCGTGGTTTTGACGGCGTAGATTCCCATTTAGGGACCACCCGGAACGAACGACATAAACGCGAAAATCACGAATCCGAGCAATCCGACCAGGAGAATCCCGGCCCCGGCGATTTTAGCCACCTGCGAGAACTCCTCCCAGGACGGCGTACTCGCCAGTTTGAGGACGCGGATGTATGACGAGAGCTCTGTCGGGACGTGCATATTCGTGGTTTACCCGTCAGCACTTTTTTATCTATCTATCTCGCTCCCCTGTGAGGAACGTCTCCGATCCGGGTCGCTTCTCGGAGCCGAGACGAAACAGATTGAAGGCGCGGGCGACCGCCGTCTTCTGATATGCCGCGCATCCGCCAGGCCCGAGCGGACGATCGCAACGATGTCGTCGCGTTCACTCAAGAGACGTGGTCCGATCAGGACGTCGATGACTACATCCCGCGCGTCTTCGAGGACTGGATCGAAGCCGACGGACCGGAGCAACGCACCGTCGTCGCGGAGATCGACGGGACCGCTGTTGGAATCTGCCAGGGGGTTGTCCTCTCCGAGCACGAGGCCTGGTTGCAGGGGATGCGCGTCGACCCCGCACACCGCGGAGCGGGGGTCGCGCTGTCGATGATGAAAGACCTGCTTTCGTGGGCGCACGAGCAGGGTGCATCGGTCGCACGCGATATGGTCTTCTCCTGGAACGACGGCGGCCTCGGTCTGTCTCGGGCCGCGGGGTTCGGAGCGGCGACGGAAGGCCGGTGGGCCCAACCCGCCCCGGACCCAAGCGCCAGCCCGGATCTCGAACGGATCGACGATCCCGACGCGGCCTGGAGTCACTGGCAGCGCAGCGACGCCCGCGATCGGTTGTCCGGACTCGGCATCGATCCCGACGAACCCTGGTCGCTGTCGGAGATCACGCGCGAGCGTCTACACGCAGCTGTCGAGCGCGCCATCGTGCTGGGCGACGGGACGGGGACACGAGCGACGACCGCGCGCATACGCCAGCGCAAACGGGACACCGACCACGGGGTCGAGACGTGGGCCGTCTACGGCCACAGCACCTGGGACAGCCCGGATGCCGCACGGGCGCTGTTCGATGCAGTCGCTGCCGACGCTGGCGCTGTCGGGGCCGACCACACTCGCGTCTTGATTCCGGAAACCTGCCGGCACGTCTCGGAAGCCGCAGCAGCGGACGGACTGATCTCAGACGAACCGTTTTTCGTCCTCGAAGCGGATCTGACGGGCTCAACGTAGCACAGCCAACTGGCCTGGGGCGCAACATACTTCGCTGTCGTGCCCGTATTTTACAATATAATGGTCGAATTCGCGCTACTCGACGCGTCAGTCGGGGAGACGCCCGTGCGTCGGAACTTCCGGCGAGAACTGCAGGGCGACGTGACGGTCTTCGAGGTCAGCGAGGGGGAACTGCCGCCAGATCCCAGATCGTTCCCCTTCGATGGCGGGGTTATCAGCGGCTCGCAATGTTCGACCTACGACGACCAGCCGTGGATCGCCGATGTCGAAGACTGGGTGCGGGCGGCCCACGACGCCGGTGTTCCGATGCTTGGCGTCTGCTGGGGCCACCAGTTGCTCGCGGAAGCGCTGGGCGGACGGGTCGCCGACATGGGCGAGCGCGAACTCGGCTACCGGACAGTCCGGCGTGCCGGCGCGTCCCAGTTGTTCAACGGCGTCTCCCGGACGTTCACCGCTTTCGAGACCCATACCGACGCCGTCGTCGAACTCCCGGAAAACGCACGTGTGAGCGCACGCAACGATGCCGCGATCCAGGGATTTCAGCTCGGGCGGACCTACGGGGTACAGTTCCACCCCGAGTACGACCTACAAGCCGCCCGATGGGTCATCGAAGGCAAGGACATCTCAGAGGAGCAAAAACATGCGACACTCGAGGCGGTCACAGAAGACAACCACGCCGCGGCCGCACAGGCACGACTCGTCTTCGAGAATTTCCGTCGCGTCGCCGCGGGCGAGCGGGTCTGTCGAGTCGATTCTGTCACTCCGGATCAGTGACGTCGGTGACAGTGCCGACGCCCTTTGAGCTCCCCTCTCGGAACACGAACCGTTGCCCTTCCTCGACACAGTATGGCCGGAACTTGAACCGAACACGCGCCCGTCCGGTGTCGCCGGGCAACAACTGTCCGCCCTCGGGGTAGAACGCGGCTGCCTCGCTGACGGTTTCGAGGTGGACGACCGGCTCGTAGCCGTCGCCGATCCGCGTCGGATGATTCAGAACCATCACTTCGGCCTCGAACTCCCGGACCGGTGTCGGATCGGCATCGCGAGGGAGGAGGACCATCCCCCGCTCGATATCGGCCTCCCGAACACCTTTGAGCGCGATTCCGACGATCCGACCGGCCTCAGCCTGCTCGACGCGGTGGTAGTGCATCTCGATCGAGCGGACCTCAACATCCCGGAAGGAACCATCTGACATCGGCCCGAGCAGGAGTTCGTCGCCGGCCTCGACGCGTCCGGAGCGGATCGTCCCCGAGGCGACCGCACCGACGCCGCTGACTTTGTACGTTCTGTCGATATACATCTCGAAGTCGCCGTCGGCTGCAGTCTCGGTCTTCGGCAGTCGCTCGAACAGTTCGTCGAGCGTCTCCAATCCGGTGCTCTCGACTGCCGAGGTCCGCAGGACCGGTACGACTGTCTCGGATATCTCCTCGACGGCCGCGTCGATCCCGTGACGGGCGACCGGTAGCGGCGTCTTCTCGGCATCCCGAAGCAGTCGTTCGACCTCGCGTTCGACCTCGGCGACGCGTTCGTCATCGACAAGATCGACCTTGGTGATCGTGACGATCGTCGGCAGTTCGGTCGCCAGCAGGATCCCGAGGTGCTCTCGGGTCGTCTTCGTCGGGCCGTCGTCGGCCGCGACCGTCAACAATCCGTAATCGAGTTTCTGGCCGACGATCCCGCGGATTGTCGTCCGCAACCACGGCTCGTGGCCGACGGTGTCGACGAACGAGACGAGTCGGTCGGCCTCCTCGACCACGCGAGCGCGATCGGACTTGCGGTCGGGGTTGTCCATCCGGACCGGCCCGTCGTCGTCGAAGCCGTAGACGCCGTAGGAGAGGTCCGCCGAGAGGCCCCGATCGATCTCGTGGGGGCGAACGTCCAGATCCGAGCGGGTGCCGCCCTGACCGTCGTCGGCCTGGCCGGTCACCAGCGACCCGACGAGCGTCGACTTGCCGTGATCGACGTGGCCCGCTGTTCCGACAACGATGTGCTCGTCGTCGGCCAGTCTCGTCCCCTCTCTGATCGTCGCAACACCGACGATCCCGCCGCGGTCGGCGCTCCAGGTCTGGACGTCGGCGATGTGCGCGCCGGCCTCCTCGGCCAATAGTGAGAGGACGTCCATTGACTCGGAGAACGTCTCGGGCTCGATCCCGGCGAGCCCGCCGTCGTCGGTGACGCCGACGACGTAGGTCGCCTCGCCGTCACCGCTCAGGACACGGTGGCGCAATTGCGCTGCAAGACTCTCGAAGCGCCCCTCTGTCGCGTGGAGGTCCTCGCTGAGTCGCTCCTTGAACTCGACGTTACCCCCTTCCTGTTCCCCGCGTTCGAGTGCGCGCTCGAGGACGGCCCGGTCGGCGCTCATGCGCGTGGGTAACGAGGGATCTGACATAAGCCTTCCCCGCATACTGGACCGTACAGGTCTGTATCGCTATATATCCGAAGTGGCAAGGTGGAACGATCGTCTCTGTCGTACTTGTTATCCGCCACCAATTAACGCGAGTCGGCACCGATCGCTTCCAGAAAGCCGTCGGCGTAGCTGCCGTCAGTCACCCAATCGGCCGTCGCAAGCGCCGCATCGTCGGCGTTCGCGACCGCGACGGCCTCACCCGCAACGTCAAACGTCGAGACGTCGTTCTCGGAGTCGCCGACCGCCAGGAACGTTTCCGGGTCAACGCCGAGTTCGTCAGCGATGACCTCGAGCCCCTGGCCCTTGCTCACGTCGGGAGATTTCACGTGGTAGGCATAGCCGGTATCGACGACATCCAGGCCGTGTTCGAAAGCGATCGACTCAAGCGGTGCTAGCGGCTGGTCACGGGCGACGGCAATCTCGGTTTCGCGCCACCGATTGACGAAATCTATTTCTCGCCACCCCAGACTGTACCCGGCCTCGACGTACGCATCAGCGACTGCCGCCGCGGCCTCGCGATCGCCCTCGAATCGGAGCGTGTCGGTCTCGGCGAGGGCGACGACCCCGCCGTTCTCTGCGATGACCCGGCCCTCGATTCCGACGAAGTGACAGAGACCGATCGGATACGGTAGAGACTTGCCCGTCGCGACGACGACCGGTGCTGGCCACTCCCGTAGCACTGGCAACGTCCGGTGGTCGATCGCACCCTGGCCGTCAGTCAGCGTTCCGTCGATATCGACCGCGAGCGGCGGCACATCGGTCATATCGGTTCGTCGGTGCGGAGCACTATCGGCCTTGCGTATTATCGGCTTCAATCCGCTATTCATCCGAGAGGTGCTCGTATGCGGCCTTGACGCGCTTGAACTGGGCCTCATCGCCGTCCTCGGTGTCCGGATGCACAGCTTTGACTTTCTCCCGGTAGGCCCGTTTGATCGTCTCCTGATCGGCGTCGGGTGCGACGCCGAGCGTACGGTAGGCCTGGGCGGCTGTCGGGCCGTCACTACTGGACGGGGCGCGAGTCCGGCGACCGCGGGAATCGCGTTGGCTGGGGTCAGCCCGGCGGCGCTGGCCCGAATCACCGGTCTGGCGCCACCGACCGCGACCGCCCGGTGGCTCCCAGTCCTCGCGAGGGCCGGCCCCGAATCCCCCGCGCCCAGTGGTTCGACGGCGGCCGCGGCCCGCGTTCCGTTCAGCCTGGCGCTGGACGCGCGCGTAGAGACGGGTAGCCAGCCGACCCGTGCCGTGAATCCAGAGGAGGTAGGCCACGACACCGAACACTGCCGCGACCGCGAGCACGAGCGGGTTGTAGACAACCCCGAGGACCGCGAGCAGGACCGCCATCCCGCCGAACGCCGCGGCGAGGCCGACCAGCAGGCGTGATTCGTCCACGACCGTGATTCGGCGCGGCGACGCCTAAACGTCCCGGCAACGGCAGAGCGTGTCGGGAATCCGGTTCCGTGTGACGATTTGACGCGGGAGACACGCTAATGCGTCCGGGGATCCTCTGTGTGGATATGAGTGTCTCCGGACTCTGTGAAATGTGCGGGCAGCCGGATGTCGAGCACGCCTGTGACCGGTGTGGGCGACTCGTCTGTGAACGACATTACAACGCGGAGCTGGGCGTCTGTGTCGAGTGCGCGTCAGAGACCGGCGGCGGGACCGAACATGACGATGTTGATATCTATCGGTTCTGAGAGCCCGCCACCAGATCGAACGCGTTCAACGCGGCGTGCAGACGAAGACCGTCCGATCGTCGCTCGGCCCGTACCCGTCGATCGGCTCGATTTCGAGACCGTGTTCCGACAGTGCCGCCGCAATGTCAATATCCTCGAACGGAGTCATCGGCCGCGTGTCGGCACAGACCTCGCCGTCGGGCGTGACCACGATCTGATCCCAGGCAAGCTGGCCGCCGTCGGGGTTCATCTGGACGAGGCGGGCGTACGTTCCGGCGTCGGTCTCCCCGATATCGATCGCGACTTCGTTGCCCTCCGGCGCCAGCGGCGAGTTGTCGAACACGAGGACGCCGTCCCCGGAGAGGTGCGAGACTATATCCTCGATTGCCGGCTCCAGTTGTTCGGGAGGCAGGTGGTTGATCACGCCGCGGATCGCGACAACGAGATCGAACTCCCGATCGATCGGGACGCCGGGGACGCCGACCGCGTGATACTCGACGTCGGCCTTCTCCCGGGCGCGGGCGAGCATCCCCTCGTTCGGATCGATCGCGGTCACGTCGTAGCCGGCCTCGGCGAACCGTCGGGTGTGCTCGCCGGTGCCACAGCCAATTTCCAGCAGGGCCAGATCGTCGGAATCACGGTCGTGTAGCTCCCGGACGAACGCGCAGTCGCGATCGTAGTCCCACTCCGACTGAATCGCGTCATAGAGTTCAGGGTAATCGGTGTACAGCCGCTCCATATGCCCGGCAAGCACACCGGAGCGAGTAACCGTTACCGATAGTCGTTGAGTCGCTCGGCGAGCTGTCGGGCCGCCTGTCCGGCCGCGCCGAAGTAGGCGTCTGCGCCGCCGCGGGCCTCCTCGCCGGCGAAGATGATACCGCGCGAGGAGTTGACCAGCCCGACACCCGGAGCGTCGTCCGCGTCGGACCACCGCGCTGTCAGCCCGTGCTCGACGGCCGCTTCGGCGTCCCCGCCCTGTGCGCCGACGCCGGGCACGAGAAACGGGACATCGGGAACGATCTCGCGGATCGATTCGAGTTCGTCGGGGTTGGTCGCGCCGACGACGAGGCCGACGTTGCCGTTCGCGTTCCAGATGTCCGCGAGTGCGGCGACGCGCTCGTACAGTGGCTCACCCGAGGACAGTTCCAGGTCCTGCAGATCCGCGCCGCCGGGGTTGGAGGTCCGACAGAGGACGAACACGCCCTTGTCTTCGCGCTGAAGGAACGGCTCCAGGGAGTCCCGGCCCATATACGGGTTGACGGTGATCGCGTCAGCGTCCAGGCCCTCCGGGTCGATGGTGTCGGCGTACTGGCGGGCCGTGTTCCCGATATCGCCGCGTTTCGCGTCGAGCAGGACTGGCACGCCCTTACCGTGAGCGTAGGCGATCGTCTCCTCGAGGGCCGCCCAGCCATCCGACCCCTCGTAGAAGGCCGCGTTGGGCTTGTAACAGGCGGCATACTCGTGGGTCGCGTCGACGATCCGGCGGTTGAACTGGAAGCGCGGCAGGTCGGCGTCGGCGACGTGTTCGGGGAGGCGATCCGGGTCCGGGTCCAGCCCCACCGAGACGACGCTGTCGACGGTCGCGATGCGCTCGGCCAGTCTCTCGAAGAACGTCATTGCAGACATTCAGATGGACGCTCACTCAAAGATTGCTATCGCGTTTAACGTGCCGCCAGCGCGGCCAGAAATAGAGGTCACTCGTCACGTTTGGTCTGTCTGTGGAGTGTCGTCGCGAGTTGTCGGTAGGCTTTGGCGAGGTCGGTGTCGGACGCTTCCATCACGACTGGTTCGGTCTTGCTTGCGTCGGGGTCGTTGGGCAGCAACTCAAGCAACGGCAGTTCGATCTGCTCGCGGACGCGATCGAGGTCGGTCTCGTCGGTCACGCGGTTGACGACGACGCCCAACAACGTTCCATCGACTTTCTCGACGACTTCGGCGGTCTTGCGCGTATCGACAATCGAGGTGTTGTCGGGCGTCGAGACGAGGGCGACCCCGTCAGCGAGTCCGAACGGGACCAGCACTTCGTGGCTCAGACCGGTCCCAGTGTCGACGACGACAGTGTCATACTCGGGCGAAAGGGCGTCGATCACCGTCCGCAGTTCGGCCGGGTCGGCCTCAGCCAGATATGCGATCGAGTCCCCACCAGACAGGACATCTAGACCGCTGTCCATGGTCACGACTGCTTGCTCGGTGTCGACTTGCCCAGCCAACACTTCATGGACCGAGGCCTCAATCTCGAGTCCGAGTACGTCGGCGACGTTCGTCGTGCCGAGGTCAGCGTCAACGAGCGCGACCGAGAAGCCGGCCGATCGCAGTGCTGACGCGACATTAATCGCCGTGACAGTCTTGCCAGCGCCGCCTTTCGCGCCACCAATCGTCAGTACAGTTGCCTCGGTCACAGCGAAACGATCCACCCCAACGGGCAAAAGCGTTCTGACGCCACCCCCTGTTCCTTCCAAGATCAGACGCGTTCACAGCTCGATTCGCTCGACGATCCGATCGCCTTCCCGGTGGGTGTTGACCGCGACGATCCGAATGTCGTCTTCCAGCCCCGAGTCGCGCAGTTTCGCTTTGAGGAGGTTATCGACCTGATAGACGCCGGCAGCGTTGTTCATCTCGATCTCGACGAGTACCGGGCTGTCGACGCCTTCTTGCAGGCGAACCGTCTCGATCGCCTGGCTGGAGACCGTGTTGATCCCACGGCCACCGTGTTCGTAGGGAATCCGCGACCGGCCACTCTCCATATCGAGGGCGTCGGCGACCCTGACGACCCCGGCTTCGGTCGTGAGTGGTTCCTCTTCGGTATCGTGACAGAGAATCGCGTGCAGGATTTCTCCTTTCAGTCTAATCCGCTGTTCGATGTCGTAATAGGGGATGTCCGGGAGAAACCGATCCAGTACGTCCGCAGCAAGCGGGATCGAGTAGTAGGGGTGCTCGTCGCGGTGGACGACGTGACCGATGTCGTGCAGGGTCGCCGCGAGCGCGATGATAACTGCCTCGTCTGCCGTGTCGAGGTCCTGATCGGCTGCGCCGTTGAACGGAACGCCACCGCGTTTGAGGAGGTCATAGAGACACAGCGCGCGGTTGCGCACGATCGAGACGTGTTTCTGTCCATGATCGTTGTACCGTTTGCGCGCCACGGGATTGACGTTCTGTGCCGCCAACAGTGCCTGGATTTCGCGGTCGTCTTCGATCCGTTCGAGCACGTCGTTGACCCGCTCGTCCGGGAACGCGTGATCCGCAGTGGGGTCGTAAACGCGCCCAGCCGTAGCGTCGTCTGCATCTTGCTCGTCCATACGATGCCGTCAGGCGCGGGCAGAAAAACGCTTGCCGGTCGGTTCGTGGTCTCTCTCGTCGGACGGTCGGACAGCCGTCCACGTGGCGACCGATTTTTGTAGTCGCATCGAGAGGCTACGGATGATGCGGGGCGATTCAGGACAGCGAGGGAGGGCAGGGAACAAAGACGGACAGGGTGTCCGCGAGCAGTTGCGAACGGCGATGGTCAGTGGGTTGGCAATCACCGTGCCGATACTGGTGACGGTGTTCGTCCTCGATTTCGCGATGAATCTACTGCTCAATTCGGTGGGGCCACTCGCCAAACTGCTACGGTGGTTGGGGATGAACAACGATATGGCTTCGGAGTTCGCCGCGCTAGTGACGCTGCTCGCCATCATCTTCGTCGTCGGGTTCGCCACCGAGCGAAGCAGCGCTTCTCGGCGAATCGAAGAAGCGTTCGACCGCGCCGTCTCTTCGATACCTGGAATCGGAGCGGTCTACAACAGTTTCAACGAGATGAGCGACCTCTTGCTCGACAGTGAAGTCCAGAGCTTCCGGGAGGTCAAACTCGTCGAATATCCGGTCGAAGGGTCGTACTGCGTGGCCTTTGTCACCGCCGAAACGTCCCAGAACATCATGGATGCGGCGGGGATCGACGGGATGACGACGCTGTATCTCCCAATGGCTCCGAACCCCGTGATGGGTGGGTTCGTCATTCACGTCGACGACGAGAAAGTCTACGATCTCGATATGAGCGTCGAAGCGGGAATGCGATCGTTGGTGACCAGTGGCGTCGCAATAAACAGCACCGAGGACGTGCCAGTCGAGGACCTCCCGGGTGCGGCCGATCCGGGAATGGTCGAGCAGATTCCGAAAGAGGGGCCCCACTCGAACCAAGAGAGAGAACGATGAGCTGATTCGCCCAGAGTCGGCGCAAGTCTAGTTCCGGAGGGGCAACCCATCATCTTGCCCTGAAGCCGAACAATAGACCAGGAGTTCACCGACAAGCCCTGGCGTCGCCGGCCTACGGCCGACTGCTTGAGGGGGCTTGTTCCCTCTCCGTTCACGCCGAGGTGAGTGATCTCGATGACCGCATCTACAGGCAAGACACTATGCGTGTCTGCCCCACGAAGCGAGCACGGATCGGCGAAAGCCGGGCGTCTAGTAAATCAGTTCGTCGTCGTTTTCGACCATGTACAGCGTCCGAGCGGCGATATTGACCGCGTGATCGCCGATCCGTTCGAGATCGCGGATCGTCAACAGCAGTCGCGAGACGTCGGCCATGAGGCGTTCGATCTCCTCGTCGTCTCTTGCGGATGCCGCCTCGCGCTCGATCAGATCGCGCATAACCGTATCGGAGGCGTCAGCACACATCGCGTCGATCTCGTCGTCACGATCGGCAATCTCGAAGCAGGCGTCGACGTCTTCCTCGGCGTAGGCGTCCATCGCGCCCTCGACCATCCCGATGACCGCATCGCCGATCTCCTGGGCGTCGACCTCCGGGAAGACGTCCCGATCGGCTTCGAGCGTGTACTCGCCGAGGTTCGTCGCCAGGTCGGCGATGCGCTCGAGGTCAGTGATGATCTTGAACGACGCGGCGATGAACCGCAGATCGCCGGCAACCGGCTGCTGGAGCGCGAGCAAGTTCACGCAGTCCTGTTCGAGGTCGAGATACAGCTGATTAACCTCGTGGTCGTTGTCGATGACCTCCTGTGCGAGTTCGGTGTCTTTCTGTTGGAGGGCTTCCTGGCCCATTCGAACCCTGTCGAGGACGACCTCGCTCATGTAGAGGACGTCCTCTTGAAGGGCGTTTAGCTTCTCCTGGTAGGATTCTCGTGGCATTTGTTCGTATGTTGTGTGGTAGAGTGGGCTACGTTAGTTTTACTGTCGAAGCTCATTGCGACTCGGTTTCGAACGGTGGCTATCCGAACTTGCCGGTGATGTAGTCCTCGACGCGCTGGTGCTCGGGGTTCTCGAATATCTTCTCGGTGTCGTCGAACTCCACCAGTTCGCCACCGGTGAGAAACACGGCGGTCTTGTCGGATATCCGGGCCGCCTGTTGCATATTGTGGGTGACGATCACGACGGTGTAGTCCTCTGCGAGGTCGTCGATCAAGTCCTCGATCTTCGAGGTGGCGATGGGGTCCAGCGCCGAGGCGGGCTCGTCCATCAGGATGACCTCGGGGTCGACGGCAATGGCGCGAGCGATGCAGAGGCGCTGTTGTTGCCCACCAGAGAGATCTAGCGCCGACGAGTCGAGTTGGTCTTTGACCTCGTCCCAGAGCGCGGCCTTCTTCAGCGACTCTTCGACGACCTGCTCCTCGTCGACGTCCATATCCTGGACGCGGAGGCCGTAGGCGACGTTGTCGAAGATGCTTTTGGGGAAGGGATTCGGATGCTGGAAGACCATCCCAATCTTGCGGCGCAACGCGACCGGATCGACGTCCTCGTCGTAGACGTTTTTCCCACGGAAGAGCAACTCACCCTCGATTCGGGCAGCGTCGACGAGGTCGTTCATGCGGTTGATCGAGCGCAGGAACGTGGACTTGCCACAGCCCGAGGGGCCGATCATCGCCGTGACCTGCTGTTCGGGAATCTCGATCGAGACATCGTCGAGCGCCTGCACGTCATCGTAGAACACGTCGATATGACGGGCTTCGATGACGGTCTCAGCGGATGGTCTGGCATCGTTCGTATCGACATCGATCTGCTGATCGACCAGCGGGCCGTCCGTTGTTGTCGTCTGTGTGCCGGTACTGGCGGAACTCTGGGTGGATTCGTCGGGAGTCATATTATTCTCGTTGGTACTTGTTGCGGATGACGATAGCGGTCGCGTTCATAACGAGCAAGACAGCAAGCAGCGTCACGACACCGGCGGCAAGGACGCCGTATCGGAACTCGGGCTTCGGTTCGAACGCCCACGTGAATATCTGTCGTGGCATCGCACCGGTCAAGTCGAGGAACCCGGCCGGTGCGAGTCCGACTGACGCGGCGATACCGACCAGCAGTAGCGGGGCCGTCTCACCGATCGCTCTGCCGAGCCCCAGAATCGTCCCCGTCATAATACCGGGAAGCGCTTCCGGGAGGACGACGTTTCGGGTCGTCTGCCACCGTGTCGCGCCCATCCCATACGATGCCTGTCGCATCGAGTCCGGAACCGCTTCCAGCGCCTCCTGTGCGGAGATGATGATGATGGGCAGGATCAACAACCCGACGGTCAATCCACCGACAATGACCGATCCGCTCGGCAGGTGTACGAAGTTGATGAACAACGCCAATCCGAGCAGCCCATAGACGACAGAGGGCACGCCAGCGAGATTCGCGATGTTAATCTCGATCAGCGTGACGAACTTGCCGACCAGTCCGTTGGACGGAGCGTATTCTTCGAGGTAGATCGCAGCGCCGACACCGACCGGGAATGTCATCGCGACGATGACGAGCAACAGCATCACCGAACCGACGAGGGCGGGGTAGATCCCTGCCTCTTCGGGCGTCGTACTCGGTGCGCTGGTGAGATACGACCAGTCGAGCCAGACATCGGGACCGGCGAACCCGAGCGCGTTGACGAGGACAGTTCCGACGGCGACACCGCCGACCAACACAAGCGGGAATGCCAGTCCAGCAACGCCCTCCTTGCGCCGGACGACGCCTTCGATGTACACGGCGACCGGGACTGCTGTCATCGTGACGAGCACGACCCAGACCTCGCCGTTGATTCCGACAACTGCGTCGATCACTGGGCCGAACAGCGCGCCGGTGACGATCAGCGCCGCGGCCACAACGCCGTCCCGGCGACTCGCACGGCGGCGAGCGACGAACAAGCCTGCCAGGGCCGCGACTGGCAGGGTGAGCGTCGCGACGACCTGCAGCGACGAGAGTGGGAGATACGGCAGTTCGAGGACGAGTTCACGGAGGCTGACAATCCGTTTTGGGAGTCCAGCGACTCGCGCGAGTGCGGTCGGCGGCAGGCCGAATACGGATACCGCCGTGCCCAGAATGAGTATGCCGAATCGCTCAAGAACCGCGGACGGACGCCCCCGCTTGTGGGCATACCAGACGACGCCGACGGCTCCAAGCGATAACGCAAGCGCGAACCACTCTTTGATGGCAAGCAGTTCGGCGAAGACGACCAACACCCCGCCGGACAGCAAGAGTCCGACGATCGGCAATCCGGTCGTGACGTACGCGACTTCGCCGGCCGGGTCGGACGACCGGTAATAGTAGATCGCAAGCAGTGTTGCGGGCAACACGAGCGTCAGAAGAAAGACCAGGTGCCAGCCGGGGTCGGCCGTCAGCGGCTCGAAGGCGTCCAGCGTGACGTACAACAACAAGATGAGAACGGAGACGATCCCGACCGACGTCGCCAGCAGACAGATCGCCTCGAACAACTGGCCACGGACCTGACTGACACCGCTGTCCTGCCCGTACCACGAGCCTTCATCTACAGCCATCGTTCGTGCACCTCCGATCGGGGTGGACGCGTATTCAGAGTCATTCGTATTCCTCCCGGTAGTGTGCGGCAATGCGGTTGCTTGCGAGATTCATCAGGAACGTAACCACGAACAGCGTCAGGCCGATCGCGAACATACTCTGGTAGATAACGCCGCCCGCGTTCTCGGCCTGGACGAGTTGAACCATCGCGGACGTCATCGGCAGGTTCGATTCGAAGACGTTCGACAGGGGATCCGCGACGCTGATGAGTTGTGGACTCTGCCCCATCGCGACGGCGACGATCATCGTCTCGCCGATGGCGCGCGAAAGCGCGAGAATGAACGATGAGAAGATACCCGAGACGGCCGCAGGGATGACGACGCCGGTCGAGACTTCGAATTTCGTCGCGCCCATACCATAGCCGGCTTGTCGCAGCGAATCCGGGACGGAACTCATCGCGTCCTCGCTGAGGCTGGACACCATCGGCAGGATCATAATCCCGACCATTATCGAGGCGCCCAGGACGTTGAACGTCCCGAGCGGCAATCCAAGCGCCTGTAGAAACGGCGTGACGTACACCAGTGCGAAGTATCCGTAGACGACCGTGGGAATACCCGCCAGGATTTCGAGGGCCGGTTTGAGCACGGAACGCGCACGCTCGCTCGCGTATTCGCTGAGATACGTCGCGGCGGCGAGTCCGATCGGCAACGCGACCATCGCCGAGAGCACGGTCACCAGCACCGTCCCACTGAGTAGCGGCAGGACGCCCAGCTTATCACGATTGATGATCCATTCAGTCCCGGTATAGAACGCGACCGGATCGTATTGCTGGAAGAAATCGATCGCGCCGTAGCCGAGAACGAGTACGATTCCGAGTGTGACCAAGATCGACACGGCCGCGCACGCGAACAGAGCGTACCGATAGAGACGCTCGCGAGTCGCCTGTTCCGGGGGCGACGTGATCGCCTCTGTTGTGGATGTATCAGCGCTCATATATATCCTTTAAGATCACGGTCGTTCTCGCAGGAGTTTCGCGAGGTTCTCGTCTCGAAGCTCCTCACTCGAGGGGACGTATCCGACCTCGCTCACGAGCTCCGTCGAGGCGTTTTCCAGGTAGAACGCGGTGAAATCGAAGACCGCGTCCCGTGAGAGGGATTCCTGATTGACGTAGATGAACAGCGGCCGCGTCATCGGGTAGGCACCCTCGATAGCGTTATCGAGGGACGGCTCCACGTAGTCGCTGTCGGCGTCAGCCGCGACGGGAACCGCCTGGACTCGGTCACTATTGTCGGAGTAGTAGGCAAAGCCGAAATACCCCATCGCGTATGTGTTGTCCTGGATGCCCTGGATAATCTTGTTGTCCTCCTCGCTGGGCTCGTGATCGGACGTGTGGTTGTACGACTCGCCGATGACGTTGTTTTTGAACCAGTCGAACGTCCCGGACGTCGCGGCGGGACCGTACAACTTGATCGGTTCGTCGGGCCAGTCGTCGCGGATCTCGTTCCAGCGATTTGCGCCGTCCGCACGCCAGATCTGGGACAGTTCATCGAAGGTCATTCCGTCCCCGATCCAGTCGGCATCGTTGTTGACTGCGACGGTGAGTGCGTCCCGGCCGACCTGGAACTCGATGGGGTCGACGTCGTTCGACCCACAGCTGTTTGATTCCTCTTCGGTGATCGGTCGAGACGCACCGTTGATATCGGACGTGCCCGGACAGAAGTGGTTTTTAAACCCGCCACCGGTGCCGGTTGCGTCAACGGTGACGTTCACGTTTCGATCGGACATGAACGCCTCCCGCATCTGATCCGAAATTAAGTAGACAGTGCTACTTCCTTTGACGACGACCTGGCCACGATCGTCGTCCGCTGATTCCGATTGAACGTTCTCGACACAACCACTGAGCGCGGTGGCCCCGACACCACCGGCTCCGAGTAACAACTCCCGCCGAGAAACGTTACACGCTGTCTCGCGTGTCATTGCCCGTGTGAAACCACGATGTAGATAAGTATGCTACTATTATCAGAATTTTCTCTATATAGGGATATATAGTCCATATGCGGTGAAGGGCTACGTAGCAGGCTACCGGAGCAGCGTATCGTCGGCTTCGAGCGCGTAATAGGTTCTGGCAGCGACGTTCGCCGCGTGGTCGCCGGCTCGTTCGATGTCACGTATGAGCACGAGGACACGCTGGAGAAGTGAAGTTACGTCGGTCGAGGGCCGCTCCGGATCGAGAAGTCGCTGCAGGACAGTTTGCATCGCTTCCCGACACCGATCGTTGAGCACCTCGTCGCGCCGGAGGACTGCCCGACACAGCTCCCTATCGGCGGTCTCAAAGGCGTACAGGGCGTCGGAGACCATCTCGGATGCCAGTTCACCGGCTTCGATGAGGCTGACAGCAGCAAAGGTATGGTCCGTGACGTCACTCACCAGCGGCTCGACCAGCGACGCGAGGTTCGCCGCGAGGTCGGCGATCCGCTCGAGATCGGTGAGAATCTTGAACGCGGCGACGACCGTCCGGAGGTCGCTGGCGACGGGCTGGTGCAGCGCGAGCACCTCGATGCAGTCGCGTTCGAGGTCGAGGTATCGCTCGTTGACGAGCCTGTCGCCGTCGACGACCGTCCGGGCGAGTTCCGGATCGAGCGTGTCCAGCGCCGACAGCGCCCGCCGGAGCTGGTTGTGGACGGAGTCCCCGAACGCGACGACGTCGTCTCTGAGCGACGCTGGTTGCTCGGAAAGCGACGGCTCGGACATCCTAGCCGAACTTGCCGGTGATGTAGTCCTCGACGCGCTGGCTCTCGGGACTCTCGAAGATCGTGTCGGTGTCGTCGTACTCGACGAGTTGCCCGCCGGTGAGAAAGACGGCAGTCTGATCCGAGATCCGGGCCGCCTGCTGCATATTGTGAGTGACAACGACGACCGTGTACTCCTCGGCGAGTTCTTCGATAAGGTCTTCGATCTTCGAAGTCGCGATCGGGTCGAGGGCGCTCGCGGGTTCGTCCATAAGGATGACTTCCGGACCGACGGCCAGACAGCGAGCAATACAGAGACGCTGTTGTTGGCCCCCTGAGAGACCGAGCGCGTTGTCGTCCAGCCGATCGTTGACTTCCTCCCAGAGAGCGGCCTGTCTGAGCGACCGTTCGACGAGCGCTTTCTCCTGGTCGCTGTCGTCTCGGCCGAGCAATCGTGCGGCCAGCCCGCGGTCGATTTCGCCGTGTTTCCGCGGGCCGTACGCGACGTTCGCACGGATCGACTTCGGGAACGGGTTCGGCGACTGGAACACCATCCCGATGCGCTTGCGGAGTTCGACGAGATCGACACCGTCCTGATAGA
>ENA-ORCS01000554-ORCS01000554.1-marine-metagenome-genome-assembly--contig:-NODE-554-length-24071-cov-3.749354_pt1 | contig 24071 bp, 22 predicted proteins | sample MGYA00237781_ERZ508513 | MGnify/ENA primary metagenome ERZ508513 (study PRJEB26184, sample SAMN06268793) | marine metagenome | isolation source: Eden Landing Ponds, San Francisco, CA, USA | place...
CTCCCGCCGTGATCGGGTCCACCGGCGTCGGCTTCCTGTGGGTCGCCGTCCTCGCTTCCGTCGTCAGTGAGGGCCACGTCCATCTCCAGGTCGCCGTCGACGGCGTCACCCTCGGTTCTGTTCGCGTACTCGCCGTCGGCGGTGCCGTTCGCGTACTCGCCCTCGCCGTCGACCGCAGCGTCCAGTGCCGCGTCGTCGACCGCCAGGTCCGACCCGACCGCGGCGTCGTCCTGGACGGCGTAGGCCTGGTCCTCACCCGGGTCGACGACGACCGACTCGTCGGACTCGATGCCCGCTTCGGACAGCGAGAACGCGTCCGGCTCGGGCGGTTCCGGGAGGTCACTCGCGGCGCCGATCAGTCGCTCGGCGTCGTCGCGGTATTCGGTGCCCTGCTTGCCGCGCCCGCCCGCCAGCGCGTCGGCCGACTCCTCTAGCCAGTCGGTGGCGTGTCGGAGCGTGTCGGCTTTCTCCTCGGCGCGGTCGGCCACCGTCTCGAAGGTCGCCGTCTCGGCGAACCGCACCGCGGTGTCGAGGTGGTCGGCCGCCTCGGCGAAGGCCGGTTCGGCCTCGGCGAATCCGCTCCGGGCGTGGATCCACTCGTGGTCCTCGTAGTCGGCCATCGCCTCGTTGAAGGCGTCGCGACCCTCGGCGTAGCGCTCGACGCCCAGTCGGTAACGTTCCAGTGCCGTCTCGTCGTCGCCGACGTCCCGGACTGCCTGCTTGACCGGGTCGACGTCGACGCGCTCCTCGAGGTCGTCGGTCGCCCAGGCGTAGACGACCTCCCCCAGGTGGTCGACGACGAACACCGCCCGCTGGCAGAGCGACTCGCCTGCTTCGGTCTCCAGTTCGACGTCGTAGGCTGCCGCCGCCTCGCCGTCGGCGTCGGAGAGCAGTGGCACCTGCAACCCGTAGCGCTCGGCGAACGCCTCGTGGCTGTACGTGCTGTCGGGCGAGACGGCGAACACCGAGACGTCTTTCTGCATCGTAAACAGGTCGAGGTCCCCCAGGTCGGCCGACTGCATCGAACACGCCGGGTTGAAATCGGCGGGGTAGAAGGCGAGGACGACGATCCCCTCGCCGAGAGCGTCCCCGAGGTCGACCCGTTCGCGGTCCCCGTCGACGTACCCCGGGAGCACGACGGACGGCGCAGTGGCACCCTCGGATAGCATTATCCCACCAGTCGACGTGTTCACATTTATGTTTTCTGGCCTTTTCACGCCCTGAAACTACCGATCCGGGGCGGATCGACGCGCGGGCCGGGGCCGAGCGGTTTTTCTCGCGGGGTCGTCTACGGGGGGTGTGGACCTGCACGTGCGCTACGAGGGCGACGACGACCCCGAGAAGTGCTCCGCCCGGAAGCTCGCGCGGTTCGACCTCGTCGAGTTACACCGCTCGACGCGTTCGACTCCGCCGGGGATCGTGCTGGACCCGTTCGCCGACCGGGCGCTCTCGGCGGCCGACCGCGAGGGGACCGGCGCCCGCCGCGACCGACTCGTCGCCCTCGATTGCTCGTGGGAGACCGCCGAACGCGAGGTCGACGCCCTCGCTGGCGTTCACCGGTCGCTACCCTTCCTCGTCGCCGCCAATCCGGTGAGTTACGGGACACCCTTCCGACTCAACACGGTCGAAGCCTTCGCTGGCGCGCTCTGTATCCTCGGCGAGCGCGAGCAGGCCGAGCGACTCCTCTCGAAGTTCACCTGGGGACATACGTTTCTCGAACTCAACGAGGAACCGCTCCGCCGGTACGCCGACTGCGAGGACTCGACGGCGGTCCTCGCGGTTCAGGACGACTACCTCGCCGAGGAATGACCAGTAGTTCCGAACGCCGTCGCCCGCTCAGTTCGATTCGGCAAACCCGCCGATGACCGGGAGCCCGTAGCGCTCGCCCTGGTAGGCCTTGTAGGTCAGGAACGCCCAGAGGGCGAACCCGACGAACCCCACGACGGGGTACATGAGAAACGACACGAGTCCCCAGAGGAGTCCGATCACCGGCAGGTCCCCGAGTAACATTCCCCCGAGGAACCAGACTACCGTGACTCCGATCCAGGCGATGAACAGCAGGACGCCGAAGGCGATCCCCTGCACGGCGTGGAACTGGACGAAGTCGTCGTCCTCGAGGACGTACATCGCGATCCCACCTAGCGGCGCGAACAGGTACGCCAGCGCGCCCGCGATGTTCGGGTCCAGACCTGTGCCACTCGAACCGGACCTCGCCGTCGCCTGTGTCGCCGCGCCGGCGGACTGTCCGCCACCGGCCGTGGGCTGACTCTGTCCGGTCGACGGCTGGCTGCCCCCTGTCGTTGGCTGACTGGCACCTGTCGACGGTTGGTTCTGCCCTGTCGTGGGCTGGTTGCTCCCCGTCGACGGTTGGTTCTGCCCCGTCGTGGGCTGGTTCTGTCCGTTCGACCCGTCTTGCCCGGTTGTGGGCTGGCCCTGCCCCGTCGTCGGCTGGCGCCCCCCGTTCGACTGTCCGTCGTCGTCCTCGCCGGGATTCCGGATGACGGTTTCGTCGTTGACACCGGGTTCGTCAGATTTGTCGTCTGTCATTGTCGTGTGCTCCGGTCCGTGTCCGGGGCCCCGCCCCCCCGGGCGGTTTCACTCGATACCGCCGAACCATGGCGAGATATCACGCGCATCTCATGTAACTGTTCGCACTAGATGTGTGGTCGCGTTAAGTTAGAGGATGAGGCGGACGAGTTCTGAGTGTCTATGGCAGAAATCGACCGCCTCAGCGGAAGTATCGCGTGGATAGACTTGTCGTTTGTGGAGCGAGATCGGACTCCCAGGTGGGCGATTCAAGTGGGCATCCGGTGTCACTTGGCGGGTATGTCACTGCGGGATACCAGTCAACATCTCGAAAACTTGGGAGTCGAACGGAGTCACGTTGCGATCCATGACTGGGTGCACAAAGCCGATTTACAGCCAGTGTCGACAGTCACCGCGGATCAACTCGCGGTTGACGAAAAGATGATCCGCCTGCACGGTCAAGAGTACTGGCTGTACGGAGCTGTCGATCCAGATACCAACGAAATCCTTCACGTTAGCCTATTTTCGACAACGACGAAACAGACGACGCGGTGGTTTCTCGAGGAGTTGCACCGCCGCTATCAGCTCGACGACGTACTGTTTCTCGTCGATGATGCGAATTATCTCGGCCCAGTTCTCGCTGAGGACGGATATCGATTCCAGGTGATTTCACATGGGAATCGGAATGCTATCGAACGTGTCTTCTGGGAAGTAGAACGACGAACATCATCGTTTGCAAATAGTTTTAGCCATGTCACGCTCGAAACAGCAGAATCATGGCTCAAAGCCTTCGCCGTCTACCACAATTCACGCCAAACTTAACGCGATGAGATGTGTTTACCGACGGTTCGAACGGTGGTCAACGGGCCGGAAAACCGAACTTCCGGGTTCGGCCGACATCGACGGCGTGCACTCCCATCCCCTCCCCTGACGGCTCGCCGCTCGAACAGGCAAAAACGACCGCACGAAAGCGAAACGAAGTCGGGCTGACCGTCGCGGTCGGCGCTACCGGGTTACTTCGAGTTTGCGAACGACCCGAGGACCGGGAGCTGGAACCGCTCACCCTTGTAGGCCTTGTAGGTCAGAAACGCCCACGCGCCGAACATCGCGAGTGCGACCACCGGCGCGATCAGCAGGCTCACGACCCCCAGCAGGAATCCGACGAACGGGATATCACCGAGGACGAACCCCAGTACGAAGTTGAGCACGAAGATCCCGAGCCAGACGGCGACCAGCGCGACCCCGAAGGCGATCCCCTGGAGCGCGTGAAACCGCACGAAGTTGTCCTCGCCTTCGAGGACGTACATCACGACCCCGCCCAGCGGCGCGAACAGATACGCCAGCGCCCCCGCCACGTTGGGCGCGAGCCCCGTCGACCCGGTCTGTGTCTCCGCCACCGTGCCCGCATCCGGTACCCGCTCGGCCTCCGTCACGTCCCCGGTCTCGGCCGTCATCGCGCTGTCTCCGTGGCGGATCGCAACTGTTGGCTTCCAACCATGGCCAATAAATGATCGCTAATTCATATAAATATATCTACTATATGTCCGGGGGCCGACGTATATCGGGCACATGAGCGTCTGAGGGCCGGCTACTCGACGCCGACGGCGCTGGCGGGGGTGAACGCGGCGAGTAGCGGGACCAGCGGTGCGGCGTAGTCCAGCGCGGGTTCGTTCGAGGCGTAGGAGGGCTGGACGTCGAGGTAGGATTTCGCCGGTGCGGGGTCCTGGCTGGCGAGGTAGGCGTCGAGTTCGGGGTCACCGCCGTCGTGGTTGGCGCCACCGACCACGTTGCCGGGCACGTTGATGTCCGTACTGGCGACGAGTCGGCTGTGGGGGTTCTGGGGCGCGCGCTCGCCCGACCCCGTGACGTAGCTGCGGTCGGTCGGCGTCCGGCCGAGGACGTAGTGGATCTGGTCGCGCGCCGCCGCCCTGTAGTCGGGGTTGGACTCGACCGCGTCGGCGAGCAAGAGGAGCGAGCCGTTGCCGAGTGCGAGGGCGTTCGAACCCCAGAAGTAGTCGTTGAGTCCCAGCGAGACGTTGTACCCCTGGTCGCCGACGTGCGCGACGAGGTCGTCGGCCGCGGTCGTCAGTTCCCCGGCGATCGTCTCCCGGTGGTCCTCGTTCCCGGCGTCGGCCGTGTAGTAGGCCCACTTGCCGAACAGGTTGGCATCACCCCAGCCGGCGTGACGGGCCCGACTGCGCACCTGGTCTCCGAGTTCGGCGTCGATGTACTCGGCGTAGCGGCTTTCTCCTGTGGTCTTGAGCAGCTCCGCCGCCGCCCAGAAGCGCTCGGTGCGGTCGGTGTCCTGCCGGTAGGCGCCCGAGCCGTCGTTCTGGCCGGCGTCCGACCGGAAGACGGGGTCCGGGTTGTCCCGGAGATACTCGTAGCCCGTGACGGCGTTTTCGAGCAACCGGTCGGCGAAGCCGGCGTCGAACGACCGGTAGATCCGGGCGCCCATCGCGAAGGCGCCGACGGCCATCGCCGTCCCGTACGTCGAGAGCCCGAACACGTAGCGCGGCTGGGTGTCCTCGGCCGGCCGGACGTTCATTCCGGGCCACTGTGCCCCCGCGACCTTGTGATAGAGCGCACCGTCCGGCCGCTGCATCCGCTCGAACCACTCCAGCTCGAACTTCACCTCTGCCAGCAGGTCGGGCAGCCCCGCCTCGCGCTCGGTACCGCTCACGTTCCCGGGCATCGCGAACTGCCCGACCTCGAAGGTGTCGGGGTACCGTTCGTACGCCAGGAGCAACTGGCCGACCGTCACCGCCGCCGGCGGGACGTACTTGCCGTAGTCGCCGGCGTCGTACCAGCCGCCGTGGACGCCCAGCGTGTCACCCTCGTCGTGGAACTCGTCGGAAAAGTACAGTTCCGCCTCGCGGTCCTGGGGGTGACCCGGGTCGAGCGAGAGCCCCGTCACGGGGTCGTCGATGGGGGTATTGGCCCGCCGGAGGGTGAACCGTCGCCCCACCTCCGCGAGCGTCCGCCCCCAGACGCCGTCCGCGACGGCGAAGGGTGCCGACTCGACGCCACCCGCCGAGACGACGTACTCACCGGGTTCCGAGAGGTCGCCGAACGTCGCGTGCCGGACGGTATCCCCCGACGCACCGTCCGTCACGGGCTCCGAGAGGTCGCCACTCGTCACCTCTGTCCCGCTCCCCACATCTCGTACGGTAAACGACTCCGCGTCGACCCGGACCACCGCCCGTTTCTCGTCTTCCGGACGGTACCCGACCTGGTTTACCAGCACGGCGTCGTCCGAATAGCGACGGTCGTCGGCAGGTGTGTCTCGGGATTCCGTCTCGCCACCGCCGCTCCCGTCGTCGGCGTCGTCTCCGGTCCCGTCGCGACCGTCACTGTCGGTGCTGGTGTCACGTCCAGCCCCACCGTGGGCATCCTCCGCCCCGTCTCCCCCGTCACGCTCCCCGTCGCCATCGTCTCCGGCCGGTTGCGTGTCCGTCCCGTTCCCGCCCGGACAGCCGGCCAGCGCCGAAACCCCGACCACACTCGCGGTCAGATACGCGCGCCGCGAGACAATGTCGTTGTCTCCCATGCTATCGAACCGTTTACCCGGGTCCTTGTAAACAGTTCACATTCGGTCGCCGACGACCGGTCACGGCCACCCTGTTCCAGGGCTCACTCTTCGTCCCAGGAGAGTCCGGTGGGATCGGTGGGCGGCGCGAGGGGACTCGGCGGGACGTCGGCGTGGGGTTCCGGGACGTTGTAGGCTCTCGGTGCGACGTCGTTCGGCGAGTCGGGGTAGAAGGCCGACGCGACCGCGTGGAGGTGTTCACGCCCCACGTCGAGTTCGTACTGTCCGCCGCCGTATAGCGTGATCTCGCGGTCGAGACAGTACTCGACGGTGTCGAGCAGCGACTCGACGGTACCGAAGCGAGAGGGTTTGACGTTCAGGTACTGCGGTTCGATGGGGAGTGCTTCGACGCTGTCGACGCCAGTGATGGGGTAGTCCCAGGAGAGCCGGTCCTCGGTGCCGGCGAGCGCGTCGCGGGTCTCGTCGGTGAGTTTCGTGTCTTCGAGGATCGCATCGGGGAACGTCTCGGCGACCCGCCGGTAGAGGTCGGGGTCGGGGTCGCTGTCGACGTCGGTCCCCTCGTAGTAGTTCTTGAAATCGAGTATCCGCACCGCGCCGGTCTCCGCCAGTTCCTCGCAGAACGCACGGTCCCACTCGCTGGTCGGGTCGAGTTTGAACGCCAGGTCGGGGTCGATAGCGAGCCACTGGTGGATCCGGTCGGTGCTCGGGGCCGTGCGTTCGGCCTCGGCGTCGCCGTCACCGCTATCGCCGCCGTCGGCGGTGTCGAGTCGCGTCGAGGCGACGAACCGGACGGGGTCGTACTCGCGACCGAGTGCGGAAGCGAAGTCGGTGTCTGCCTGCCGGAGTGCCAGGTCCAGGGCCGCGCTTTCGAGCGCCCAGCGGCGGTAGTGCCGGAACGTCTCTTGCGTCGGCGGTTCCGGGAACAGGTCGACGCTATCGAGGTGTGTCGAGAACGAATCCAGCGTGTACGACCCCGCCAGGTCCCAGTCGAGGTCCCCGGCGTCGCGGGCCGCCCACAGCACCTCGTGGTCGTCGGTCTCGTAGGTGACGTCCTCGCCGCGGCCCGTCTCCCCGGGTCCGTGGAGGGCCACGACGGTCGTCGTCCGCGTGAACCCGGCGGAGGTGTCCATCTCGTGCGTCTCGAAGTCGAACCCCTCGATATCGAGAGGCAGGTCGGCGAGGCGGTCGTACAGCGACGTCATGTCCCAGCAGAGGAGGGGTGGCCGAATAAACCCCGCGAGCACCGCCGTGTGACCCCCTGCGGGTCCCGGTGCGAAGAAGAACGCTTAACCGCGCCGACGGGAAAGGGGGGATATGCCCAAGTTCGAACCCGCGGAGGACCGCGTTCTCTCGAAGCAGATCTGCATGCGCTGTAACGCCCGCAACCCGGTCGGAGCCGACAGCTGCCGGAAGTGTGGCTATTCCAACCTCCGGCGCAAGAGCAAAGAGCGACGGAACGCGTAGACCGGTTCGTTCTCGCGGTCGCTTTTGCTCCCCGGCGACTACTCATCGGGATATTTCGGTTCTCGTTTCTCCGCGCGTGTCAGTGCCGTCTGTACCACGTCGCGGACGTCGCCGTGAAAGACGCCACCGTGACCGCTGTACATCCCCTCGACGCCGTCGGGCAGTCGGTCGAGGAGCGTCTCGATGGACTCGATGAGTCGTTCGCGGGACTGTCCCGGATAATCCGTCCGGCCGAAACTCCCGTCGTCGAAGGCGCCGTCATCGTGGACGACGACGTCCCCCGAGAACAGCGAGGCTTCGGAGACGAACGAGACGTGGTCGTCGGCGTGGCCGGGGGTGTAGACGACCTCACACTGTTCGGTCCCGACGGTGAGGACGTCGCCGTCCGTGATCTCGTGGGTGCGGAGCGGATGGTCGTCGTATGCGTAGACGTCCGGGTCGAAGGCTTTGACGACGGCGTCGAGTTGTTCGACGTGGTCGCCGTGCTGGTGGGTGAGGACGACCCGGTCGAGTTCGTCGGTGTGTTCGCGGACGACGTCTACGACACCCTCCATGGACCCCGCGTCGACCAGCGTCGGCGACCCCTCGGGTGCGAGGTAGGCGTTGCAGGTGAACGTCTCCGCGTCCGCCGTGACGTTTTCGACTTCCATGGACGGTGGGTCGGCCCCGCGGCGCTTGAGTCTGGCGCCCCCGCCGACGCACAGCACGGCTGGCGGGCCGCCCCTCGAATCGATTCCCGACGGTCTGACGTGTGATCGGTTTGACGCGAAAAAGGGGTGATTTCGCCGGGGCTTTTTTGAACATGAACATTCTACACATACCTGTATGGGGTTCGGGAGCTACGACGAGTCCGAACAGGAGAATCAAGACTACGACACAGACCTCGACGACGACGACGGGGTCTCCACGGGCGAGAACACCCACGATGGCAACGTGGAATACGAGTTCGACGCCTCGAACGACGAGTTGCTCGACAGGCTAGCGGAGATCAAAGACAACACGTGAGATGAGGGCCGGGGTTCGCGCCCTGGGACTGGCGGAGTCGTTTCGCGGCACCGAAAGTACGCTGGCGGGCGCGGTCGTCCGCGCCGACCGCGTCGCCGACGGGTTCGTCTTCGATACCTGTACGGTCGGTGGTACCGACGCCACTGCGACGGCGACTGCGATGGTCGACCGACTCGGTCGCGAGGACGTCCGCTACGTCTTTCTCGCGGGGGTCGCCCCCGCCTGGTTCAACCTCCTCGACCTGCCGGTAATCCACGACGCCGTCGAGCGGCCGGTCCTCTCGGTTTCTTTCGAGGAGAGTCCCGGGCTCGAAGGCGCACTCCGTGAAGCGTTCTCGGGTGACGCCCTCGACGAGCGCCTCGCGACCTACCGGCGCCAGCCACCGCGCCGGCGCCTGGTCGTCAACGACGAGACGCTGTTCGTCCGCGCGGTCGGCATCGACGACGAGGCGGCCGCCGACGTCGTCCGGGCGTTCACGCCCGAAGGCGGCCGGCCCGAACCGCTGCGGGTCGCCAGACTCGCCGCCCGTGCCGCCGACGACGCGTTCGTGGGAGACGCGACCGGAGACGAACGGGCCGATACCGGGGACGCGAACTGACCGGCAAAATCGCGTCAGATATACTTACATACACTCTATTATGTTTGTCCCCGAGCGCTCGGGTCAGAGGACCGATGTAACATCTCGGTCGAAGAACTATCGGTTACTGAGTACGAGTGGCGTGCGAGATACAGAGGTCGGATACAGCACGCGACGAGACTTAAATCAGTGTTTCAGTAAACGGACTTGTTTTTATCTGAGATCGTCATGAAACACTATGCAGTTCGTACGGTTGACCCCACGAGCGATTCTGGTCGTCTTTCTGGTCGTTACTGCCGGTTGCCAGGGTCTAGGCGGACCGTCGGAGGCCCCTAGTGATCAACGTGCAGTGGATGCGGTAAATCAAGCACAAGCAACTGCCCGCAATATCACGTCCTACCGTGCCACGATCGACGGAACCGTCCGTATAAGTGATACCAGACGGACTGAATCGGTCGAGATAACGGGCGACGGTATTGTCAACGTGCACCGACAGCGAGCGAACATGACGGTCAATACCCGCGGCGATACGCGAGTCGGCTTTAGGCACACACGGAGGGTCTACGTAGATGGGTATACCCTCGATACCGAGTGTTCCAGGATGGGGTGGGCGCGGTACAATCTCACGGAGTCGAATCGCTGGCTGAACTACACCTCGCTCGGGCAACAGCTCACGCTGCTCGACCTCACAAGTGTCTACTGGAATGGGACCGAACGGGTTGATGGGGTCGAGACTGCCGTCGTGACCGCCCATCCCACCGAGCAACAGCTCCAACGGAGCTGGAGCCTTCCCACGGGGAACGTCGGTACCGCCGGAGGCGCAACCTTCCAAAGTGCGACCGTGCGCGTCTGGATCAACACGGAGACGCATCGAATACGCAAAGTGCAACGCGAAATCCGTGTTCGTGCGAACGAAAAGACTGCAGTCGTTACGACAACGTTTCACTTTACCGAATATGATGACCCGACGAATATCACACGACCCGCCTTCGAGCAATTTCGATGGAATAGCGCCTGCCCAGGGGACTAATCACATCGGAACGTGGCTGGCACATACGCGCTTTGTATCCTGGACGGCTCCGAGAAATTTCACCGTATCCGGTAGGACTCAGAGCGGTATCTACGCAGTTGTACTGGTCGGCTGTGGCCGAGTCTGTGACGCGATACGGCAGTCGAACCGGGCGAGTTTTTTGCACGTGCCGCGCCGACTCTCCGTATGGACGGCGAGATGGCGGGACTCGAAGTGACTGCCTGCGAACGCTGTGAAGAGTTGGTCGACAGCCGGAGCCGGATCGTCAACGGTGTCGGGCCGGACGACGCGGACCTCCTGTTCGTCGGCGAGGCGCCCGGCGCGACCGAAGACGAGGAAGGCGAACCGTTCGTCGGACGCAGCGGCGACGTCCTCGACGAGGCACTCCGGGACGCCGGCCTCGACCGCTCGGCGGTTCGCATCACCAACTGCGTGCGCTGTCGCCCGCCGGACAACCGCGACCCGACGGACGCGGAACTCGCCAACTGCCGGGGCTACCTCGAACGCGAGATCGACCTCGTCGACCCGGCCGTCGTCGTGACGCTGGGCAAGGTGCCCGCCGAACACCTCCTGGGACGGTCGGTCGCCGTGACGAACGAGGCCGGCGACGTCACCGAGGCCAGACTCGGCGAAACCGCCCGACGAGTACTGGTCTGTGTCCACCCCGCGGCGTCGCTGTACGACCCCTCACAGCGCGAGACGTTCGAGCGCGCGGTCGGGAAGGCCGCCGACTTCACCGACGGCGGCGACCAGTCCCGTCTCGGTGACTTCTGACGGAAGGGAAGGGAAGACGTGACCCGGTGGACGACGGTAGCCTATCGTACCCTCCGCTCCCGACTGCGTCGTCGCGCTGGCGCGATTTCCCCCGAGATCGCCGAAAACGTCGCTGAAACCGGTAGATAGCTGGACAGAGACGACTAGACGGGAACTGCACCGACTGGACTGGGTTGGGACCTGTCGAACCGGCCTGGCCGGAGCCAGTCTGCGTCGCGAGCGGAGACCGCGGACGTCGGGTCCGGTCCGTCGTTCACCCGTCGGCGTCGACGCCGCCGTCGGGTTTGATCCCCCCGTCGGCTTCCAGGCCGGTGGCCATGAGCCGGCGGACGATCGTCACGAACCCGTTGTCGAAGCCGCGGCCGAAGACCGCGTGTTCTTTCTTCCGGGTCCCAGCTTCTGTCTCGACGAACGAACTGACGAGGAGCGTGCTCCGGTCGACCAGGAGCAGTCGGCTGATCTCCGTGTCGTCGCCCTCCCCTGCGGTTTCGGTCAGCCAGTTGAGTCCGGTGACGAACGTCTGCACGCCCGGGACCGCTGTTTCGACCCGGTCCTGCAGAGAATCGTCGATCGTGCCGACGATGACGGAGACACCGCGGTCCTCGGCCGCCGACAGTGCGGCGGCGAGGTCGTCGGTGAACACGCCGCTGTGTCCGATCACGAGGACGAGTTCGCCGCTGGCTTCCTCGGCCAGCCGCCGGGTTCGTTCGGAGATCGTCGCGTCCCCGGTCAGCGCCCAGACCTCGTGGGTCGGTCCCGAGTCGTCGTCGAACTCGACCGGTTCGACTCCCTGCAGTGCCTCCCTGAGCGTGTTCGTCCGCGAGTCGTACTCTCGCCTGAGCGTCTCGACGGCTTCCTCGACGGGAACGGCGCGGAACTGCTGGGGGCTGGAGTGCTGGGTCTCGATGAGCCCCTTCGTCTCCAGTACTCGCGTGGCGTCGTACACCCGGGTACGGGGTACCTCGGAGATCGTGCTGATCTCCTTTGCCGTCGCTCGTGGCACCCGTGTGAGTGCCACGAGTGTCTTTGCCTCGTACTCCTTGAGACCGAGTTGCTGGAGCAACTCGATCGCTGCGTCCTGGTTCGAGAGTTCGTCCATGGGTCCCAACCAATTCTACCGACGAATCGGTAGCTAGCCATCTGTTGACTACTCACGCGGAAAGTCGTTTCCCCCTGGGGACCCGCGTCACTGATCTGGTGATTCCCCCTGGGGCCAGCGTCACTCATCTGATGACAGCAGTTCGGTCCGAGAGGCCCTGAAAACGGACTGTTACTTCCGCCCCAGTCAGCCGTTCACTCACTTCCTCACAATAGACCTTTAGGGCACGGGGTCACACCGTAGGATGGCATACGGCAACAGACCGGGTCCCAACCTCTCTGTCGCCGTGTGTCTCTACTGTCGAGTCGCAGTTCCCGACGACGACTTTGATACACATGTCGCCCGATTCGTCGGACCGTTCGTGGTCCACGGCAGTCGAACAACTCACCGAGCTGGGGCTGAGCGAGTACGCCGCCCGGACGTTCGTCGCGCTCGCGAGTCTCGGCGAGGGGACGGCCCGGGAGGTCAGTGACGCCGCCGCAGTCCCGCGAACACGCGTCTACGACGCCGTCGAGGAACTCCAGAAACGGGGGCCGGTCGACGTCCAGCAGGCCGACCCCAGGCGGTTCTGGGTCGTCTCCGCCGAGACGGCCGCCCGGCAGTTCGAACAGGCCCACACCCACCGGGTGAACGTCCTGCTGGAGTCACTCGCGGGACTGGAGACGACCCCACGGACCGAGGAGCAACGCGGTGTCTGGACCGTCAGCGGTCGCGACGCCGTCACCGAGCGACTCGTGGAGTTCGTCGACGGCGCCGACGACGAGATCATCTTCATGTCCGTCGAGGCGCTGCTGACCGACCGCGTCGTCGAGCGACTGCACGCGGCGACCGAGCGCGACGTCACCGTCAGACTGGCGGGCATCTCCGAACCCGTCGAAGCGGAGATCCGCGAGTCGGTCACCGGCGCGGAGGGGTTCGACTCGCTGTGGGACTGGTCGGACGACCCCGCCGGGCGTCTCCTCCTCGTCGACCGCGAACGGACACTCGTGAGCGTCCTCGTCCCCGGCGACGGCGACTCCCCGCCGGACCCGCGCGAGGAGACCGCCATCTGGGGGTCCGGCGAGACCAACAGTCTCGTCGTCGTCCTGCGCGCGATGTTCACCTGGCAACTCGCCGGCGACCGCAGCTGACGACGATCTCACTCGATTTGTCACATCCGGTAGTAGTCGCTCCCGGGCGTCTTCACAGTGAGACGCCGCCCTCGTGCTCGTCTTCAGTTCCCGCTGCCCCGCTCGCGGGCCTCGACGGTTTCGGCGGCGTCGCGGTACTCGGACTCGTGGCGGAGACAGCGGTTCTGCCAGCCCTCCTCGCGCTGGTAGACGTCGGGGTGTTCCTCGTCACAGCGCGACCCGAACGCGTCGCGGAGCAACGCGGCGGCCTCGCTATCTTCCCCGTGGACGGCGAGGTCGACGGCCTCGTCGACGGTCGCCCGGGCGTCGGGCGGGAGCTCCCGGCCCCCGAGCAGGTCGTCGACGGCCTCCTCGACCGAGTCGGGGTCGACCTCGGCGCCCACGAGTCCCTTGAGCGTCTCCAGCGTGGTGAACTCCGCCCGCGAGCGGGTCCGGAAGACGACCCGGAGTTCGTCGAGCGCGCGCCAGGTTTCCTCGTCCAGGTCGGGGTCGTCGGGGCGGATCTTCGCCGGACACCGCGTCGCGAACGGACAGCCCTTCGGCGGGTCCCGCGGGCTGGGGGGCGTCCCGCGGAGTTCGACTCGTTCGCCCGACCACGGCGACCCGCTCCCCGGGATAGCCGAGAGCAGGGAGAGCGTGTAGGGATGGGACGGGTCGTTGTAGACCGACTCGGCGGGCCCGAGTTCGACGATGTTCCCGAGGTACATGACCGCGACGCGGTCGGCGATGTGCCGGACCACCGCCAGGTCGTGGGCGATGAACAGGTACGTGAGCCCGAGTTCGTCCTGGATCTCTTCGAGCAGGTTGATGATCCGGGCCTGGACGGAGACGTCGAGCGCCGAGACGGGTTCGTCCAGCACGAGAAACTCCGGTTCGAGGGCCAGGGCCCGGGCGATGCCAACCCGCTGGCGCTGGCCGCCCGAGAACTGGTGAGGGTAGCGGTAGTAGTGTTCCTCGTTGAGTCCGACGTGGTCCAGCAGGTCGAACACTCGATCGCGGCGGATCTCGGCTTTCGATTTCGCGACGCTGACCGACACGGTCGCACTGTCGCGGTCGACGGACACCGAGACGTCCCCGCGGGAGAGGGGTAGTTTCTCGCGGACCGACACCTCGACGTCCGCGGGGTCGACGTGGACGGTGATGTCCGCTCTCTCGCCGCTCGCTGCCTCGTCGATGGGCACGACCCCCGACCCCGAGACGGTGGCGTCCGTGCCCTCGACGGCCACCGGCAGGAACGGCCAGTCGTGGGCGTCGAGGGGTTCACGGATGCTCTCGCCGACGGTCTGGCGGTCGTTGAGACTCTCCTCGGGGTCCTGGAACACCATGCCGACGCGGCGCTGCCACTCGCGCTGTTCGGCGCCGCTCAGGTCGGTCACCTCCCGGCCCTCGGCCTCGACGGTGCCGTCCGTCGCGGATTCGAGGCCGACGAGGGTGCGCCCGAGCGTCGTCTTGCCACAGCCGGACTCGCCGACCAGCCCCAGTGTCTCGCCGTCGTAGACGTCGAAAGAGACGCCGTCGACGGCCTTCACTGGTGGATCCCGCGACAGCAGCGTCTGCTCGTCGTAGTAGGTCCGCAGATTCCGCACCGACAGGAACGGCTCCACGTCCACGCGGCGCTCCCGGTGGGTCGCGTCGCCAGTCGCCGCGTATTCGCCAGTCCCCGGAGCGTCACTCACGAGCGGTCACCTCCGTCGGCGTGAGGTCCGGTGTGGTGTGGCCCGTCGCCGCTCTCCCCGAAGCCATCCGACTGGACGAACCCGTCCGTCCCGTCGAAGGCCTCCGCTGGCGTCCGGTCGTGGGTGTCGTCGTGGAGCAAGCAGGCGGCCGTCCGGTCGGTCCCGTCCGCGTCGAGAGACTGGTGGCGCGGGTGAAACGTCGTGCAGGCATCGAAGGCGGCGGGACACCGCGGCGCGAACCGGCAGTCGGTCGCCGGCCCGGTCGGCGTCGGCACCTCCCCCTCGATGGTCGGTAGCTGCTCGTCCGGGGGGGTGCGCCCGGGGATGCTCTGCAGCAACGCCCGCGTGTAGGGGTGGGCGGGGTCCTCGAACAGTGCCTCGGTGGGTGCGCGCTCGACGACCTCGCCGGCGTAGATGACGTTCACGCGGTCGGTGGCGTCCTCGATGACGCCCATGTCGTGGGTGATAAAGAGGATCGCGAGGTTCTCCTCGCGCTGTAACTCGGCGAGTAAGTCGAGGATCTGGGCCTGGATGGTGACGTCCAGCGCCGTCGTCGGTTCGTCACAGACGAGGAGGTCGGGGTCGCAGGCGAGCGCCATCGCGATGACGGCGCGCTGTTGCATCCCCCCCGAGAGCTGGTGGGGGTACTCGTCGACGCGGCGGCGGGCGTCGGGGATACCGACGTCCTCCAGGAGATCGACCGCCCGCTCGCGGGCCTCGCTGCCGCGCAGTCCCTGGTGGATGCGCAGTGCTTCGCGGATCTGGTTGCCCACCGTGTAGACGGGATTGAGCGACCCGCCCGGGTCCTGGAAGACGATGGCGATATCGCCCCGATGGGCGTCCCAGTTGTCGTCGGTGAGGTCCTCGCCGCGGTAGTAGATAGCGCCCTCCTCGATCCGGCCGGGTTCGTCGACCAGTCCGAGGATCGACCGGGCGGTGACGGACTTGCCCGACCCGGACTCGCCGACCAGCCCGACCGTCTCGCCCTCGTGGACGTCGAAGGAGACGCCGTCGACGGCGTGGATCTCCTCGTGCTCGGTGTAGAAGACGGTCCGGAGGTCCTCGACCCGCAGGAGCGCATCGGGGTCGACGGCTGTGACGGCGTCCCCATCCGCGGCGGCGTCGGTGGTGGCGTCGTCAGTCCTCGTGCCGCCGTCCGTCGCGACGTCGGTGGTGGCGTCGTCAGTCCTCGCGCTGCCAGTGGGAAGACGGTCACTCATGCACCACCACCCCGGCCGGCCGCGGCGCTCTCGGTGTCGGACTGGGGGTCGATGGCGTCCCGGATGCCGTCACCCAGCGCGTTGAACCCGGTGACCACCAGCGTGATCAGGATACCGGGGATGAGCGAGATATGCCACGACCCCGTCGTGACGTAGTCCTGCCCGAGGTTGATCGCGCGGCCCCACTCGGGGGTCGGTGGTGCGACACCCAGTCCGAGGAACGAGAGGCCGGCGATCGCGATGATGGCCCCACCCAGGCGCATCGACCCGTAGATGAGCAGATAGCCGGTAATGTACGGGAGCATGTGCTTGCGCATCACGGTGCGGGGTTTCTGTCCGAACGAGCGGGCGGCGTCGACCCACTGGCGTTCGGAGACCTGCAGGGCGGGGCCGCGCAGCGCCCGCCACATGTAGGTCCAGCCAGTGCCGGCGAAGATGAGCGCGAGGATGAACGCGCCGCTGTAGATGCCGCCGATCCAGGTGTCGGCCAGCACCGTCGAGAGCATGATGAGCAAGAGCAGTTGTGGCATCGCCATGATCGCGTCCGAGAGCAACACCGACCCGAGGTCGACCTTGCCCTTGTAGTAGGCGGCAGTGAGCGCGAGCGTCGCAGCGATGAAGGCGCTCAGACCCACCGAGAGGACGCCGATGATGAGCGAGATGCGCGACCCGGCGGTGATGAACGTAAACAGGTCCCGGCCGTTGGGGAGCGTCCCGAACGGGTGATAGCGCCCGTAGTCGTCGTAGGTAAAGGGCATGACCCTGGAATTGGAACCGGTCGACTGCGAGTCGAGGTTCGCCTCCCCGATCAGCGTGGTCCGGACCTCGTCGGCCCCGGTGTCGTAGTACTGCATCTCGTAGGAATAGGAGTTGCGCATGTTCTCTTCGACGGTGGTCGGGCCGAGCGCCGGTGCGAAGACGGCCATGACGACGAACATGAACACGACGAGGAGACCGAACTTGCCCCACGAGTGGGTCCGGAAGCGGTCGACCATGTCGTCGCGGGGCGACCAGGCCACGGTCCGGATCTCACGACGGTAGAGTCGGTAGCCCAGCAGCGCCCACCCGGCCCACGCGAAGGCGTAGGCGTAGATCAGCGCGACGCGGATCCCCCACGAGACGGCCGGGCTCAACCCGAGGAACGTCCCCTCCCAGCCCTGGCCGGTCCAGTACCCACCGTTGGGGACAGTCTCACGCGAGAGCAGCGTCGGGAGCGACTCGGCGGTCCGTTCGATGCCCTCGAGTGCGTCTACAACGGTCGGTTTGACGGACGTGACTGGCCCCGGTGCAGGCGCGGCGATCGCGGTGTCCGCCAGCAGGCCGACGACGAAATCGAAGAACGCGCCCGCTTCGAGGAGAAACAGCGTGACGCCGATACCGGCCCAGACGAGCAGCGGCGAGTTCGTCGGCAATACCGTCGAGCGCCGACTGTCGGCCGCCGGTCCGCCCGGTCCCTGGCGGGGGTCGGCCGGGCCGGACGTTTCGGCGGCGGTCTCTCCCGCCGTCTCGCCCATCGTCCCGTCTTCGGCCGTGCCGGCCATGTCAGTTCCCCTCCAGTCCGACGCGCGGGTCGATGATGGTGTACAACAGGTCCTGAACGAGGTTGATTCCGACGATCATGAGTATGAAGATGTACATCAGCGTGCCGACCAGCGGCAGGTCACCCTGGATGGCCGCCTGGTAGAACAGGTAGCCGATGCCGTTGATACCGAAGACCGTCTCGACGAGGACGGACCCACCGATGAGGAGGAACGCCTCGCTCGTGATGATCGGTACCAGCGGCACGAGGGCGTTGCGCAGGATGTGCTTCCAGACCAGCGCGCGGTCGGAGACGCCCTTCGCTTTCGCCATGTCGATGTAGTCCTCGTTTCGCACTTCGAGGACGGCAGTGCGACCGATCCGCATCTCGTTGCCCATCGACGCCGACCCCAGGACCAGCGCCGCGGGCAACACCTTCTTCGTCGCCGCCAGGAAGCCGTCGACGGTCCCGATCCGGGACATGTCGGGGCTCCCGGTCAGCGCATCGATGGGGACGAGGAACTGCTGCCAGTCGACCCCGAAGATGGCCTGGGAGTTGCCCAGCACCGCCAGCAGCATGATAGCGAGCCAGAAATTCGGCATCGCCCGCCAGACGATCCCGCCGAAGGAAGCGACGTAATCGGAGAACGTGTTCGAGCGCATCCCTGCGTAGAACCCGAGGGGCACGCCGATACAGACGGCGACGAGCACCGACCAGAAGCCCAGCCACAGCGTCCGGGGGAGGAAATCGAGAATGAGCGCGTTCACGTTCGACCCCTGGTAGAGCAGAAAAGTCGGCCCGAGGTCGAACGTATAGAGATTGACGAGGTAGTCGACGTAGTGTTCGAGGGGCGGTTGGTTGAGCCCCAGTCGTTCCTGTGCGGCCGTGTAGGCGTCGGGGTTGCGCACCTGGCCCTCACTGAGCAGCCGTGTCGCCGGGTCGATCGGTCCCATGAAGATGATGAACCACGTCATCGAGGTGCCCAGCCAGACGACCGGGATCATCAACAGGACCCGCTTGGCGAGGTACTTGAGTCGACTCACCGCCGAGACCTCCTGCTGGTGGCTGCTGCGTAGCGTGCTCGACCGCCGGTCGGTGCGTTGCGTGTTCGACGGCTCACCGGCGTCGTCGGCCACTGTTCATCGCCCTGGCGACGTGACGCGCCGGGACGGCCCCGGGTGTGGTGTCGCGAATACATGATATCGATATATCGAACCTGCCCGGCGGCCGCCCGGCCGTCGTACCGGGCAGTCTGTTCCGCCGGCGATTTACAGTTATTCGTCCAGCGTGACCTGGTTAAAGGTCTGGTTTTCCATCACGCCGTACATCTCGACGTTGACGTCCTGGTGCCAGAAGCGCTGGCCGGTCGGGTGGAGGAAGGGGAGTTCCTGCACCGACGCCCAGTTCATCTCCTCTATCGTCTGGAACGCCTCGTTGTGGTCGGCCTGGGTCGTCCCCTCGGCCGCGTAGTTCTCCTCCCACGCCTGAAGGGTCGTCTGACGGTACTCCTCGGTGAAGTAACTACCCTCGGCGCCCCACCGAGTGAACTGTCCGGAGGGGTCCTCGCCGTAGAGAAACCGCAGGAAGTTCTGCGGACCGGGGTACTCCATCCCGTCGCCGAGACCGAACACTTCCATGTCGCCGCTGATGGCCTGGCTGATGATCGTCCCGAACTCCGCTTCGGTGATCTCCATATCGATGTAGCTCGACCGGAGCTTGGACTGCAGGCGGGTGAACACCTGCCGGTAGCCGCTGTCGCCGGAGATCGTCGTCGCCGTGAGCGAATAGCGGTTGTCCTCGCCGTAGCCCGCCTCTTCCATGACGCGCTTTGCGTCGTCGAGGCGCGTCTCGCCGTAGCCGTAGGGGTAGCCGTCGGCGCCGAACTCGGTGTTAGACTCGTAGCCGTTCTCCGCGTGGCGGTCGTAGGCCTCCTCGCCGGACTGGCCGTCCTCGAACGCCGGATACGGCGCCGGCGGCGTGATGTGATAGGCGGGTTTCCCCTGACCCTTGTAGACGTTCTGGGCGATTTCGTGCTGGTTCATCGCGTAGGCGAACGCCCGTCGCACCGGAAGCGGGACCTCCAGTGTGTTGAAAACCATATACTCGGTGGTGAGCGAGGGGATCGCGCCGTAGTTGACTTCGGTCCCGTCACCGAGAGTGTAGGTCCCCACCGAGCGGTTGCCCATCTCTTCCTCGATGGAGACGTTGTCGGGATTGAACGACGCCGTCGGCATCCCTTCGAGGATGTCTGCGTTCCCGTTCGAGAAGCGGCTGAGCCGCGTGTTGCCGTCCGAGACGACCGTGTAAGTGATCCCGTCGAGTTCGGGGCCCTCGCCGTAGTAGTCGTCGAACGCCGTGAGCTGGATCTGGCTGCCCTTGGTCCAGGAGTCGATCTGGAAGGGACCGAGCCCCGAATACGTGGGCCCGCCGTTGGCGGTCGAAAAGAACTCGTTGTACGCGTACTCGCCGTCGTAGCCCTCGATATCGCCGACCGCGTTGGCCGGGAGGACCGCGAACGCACCGCCGGCGATCTGATAGAGAGTGTACTGGAACGGCGAAGCCAGCGTGAACTCGAAGGTGTACTCGTCGACGGCCTCGACGGCCAGCGACTCGGGGACGACGTCGCTGAGTGTCTCCTCGTCGGTCGGCTCCGACAGCGAGGCGTCTTTCTCGTGGTCGATCGTCATCGTCTCGCCGACGATGTCGTCCCGGTTTTGCGAGTTAGCCGACTCGGCGAGTCGCCGGTAGGAGTAGACGACGTCTTCGGCGGTCAGTTCCGACCCGTCGTGGAACGTGACGCCCTGTTTCAGCGTGAACGTGTACGTGAGTCCGTCCTCGGACATCTCGTAGCTCTCCGCCAGCGCCGGTTCGGGCGGGTAGAGTCCGTTGTTGAATTCCATGACCGACCGGCCGTACTGGTCGTAGCCGGCGCCCGACCCTTTCGCGTTGATCGGGTCCAGCGTCTGGATCGAACCGGTCGCCAACATCTGGAGCGTGCCACCACTCGTCGGCGTCGCGGTGTCCTCGGGTGTCGAGTCGCCGTCGGATGAGCCGTCGGACGAACCGTCGCCGTTCTCGGAGGACCCATCACCGGACGAACCGTCACTTTCCTGTGTCGGTGTCGGCGTGTCCTCGCTCGCCGGGCTATTTGAACAGCCCGCAAGCACAGTTGCCACACCGGCCCCTGCCGCGGCCAGAAACCCTCGACGGGTACGTTCGTCTGACATCGTACGTCCGTCTCTTTCCACTCGCAAATAGGTTGTGAATCGTACGAAACGGGGGGAGAGTTCACACAATACCAATATATAGCACACAATACTGAACGTAGTAGCGAGTTCGGAACCCTGATACGGCACGGACGACGACCGACAGGGTATGTCCGACGATACGAGTGCCGACGGCTCGCAGGACGACGGAGCGTCGCCGTGGGGACACACCCTCGAGGAGGCCAACGCGATGGCCGACCGGCTCCGTGCGGACGGCTGGGACGTCGTCACTGTCCGTGCGGCGCACGTCGGCCCGCTCGCTCCGGACGAGGGTGACACCGACCGGTTCGGCCTCGTCTACGTCGCCCCCGACGGCGTCTCCGAGTCGCTCCCGGCGGCCGTCGAGCGCGCGGACCTGCGGAACTACGAGGTGTTCCGCCGGGAACTCGGCTCCGACCTCTACCTCCTGACGCGACTCACTGACCCCGACGAGCGCGTCGCCGTCCTGCTCGTCGGTGCGGTCGACCTCTCGATGGCCGACGGTCTGGTCGAGGCCGCCCGCGAGCGCGGAGCGCTTCACTCTCACGTCGAACTGCTGGACGGCACGCACCTTCTCTCGGTCCGCCACGACGACCCGTCCGCGTTTTTCGGGTAACGCGGCGGCAGTCCCGCGACTGCCCACCTCGCCACCCACGCGACGCCTATGCGACGCCACCCACGCGACGCCGCCCACCAGAGGCGGTACACGCCACGGGTGGCCGGTAGCGGGAACTTTTTGCCGGGACAGCACTCGCCTGGAGACGTGTCCGACACTCCAGAGGAGTTCACACCCGGCGGCCATCCCGGGTCGGTGCTGGCGCGACTCGCCGCGCCGACCGCCGACACGGAGACGACGCTGGCCGTCGTCGCCGACCCGCACGTCTCGACCCGCGAGGACGGGACCTCGAAACTGTTCGAACACACCCAGCAGCATCTCCGCAACGCCGTCGCCGATATCCGGGAACGCGACGTCGACGCCGCACTCTCGGTCGGCGACCTCACCAAGGACGGTGAACGCTGGAACTACGAGGCCGTCGCCGAGATCCTCGACCCACTGGAGGTCCCGTTCTACGCCGTTCCGGGCAACCACGACGTTCCCAAGGAACGCGACGAACACGACACGCCCCCCGTCTCGGAGTTTGCCGCCGAGTACGCTCCCGGCGGGAGGTACCCGTTCGGGACGACCGTGGGCGACGTCGACCTCGTCGGGTTGAACACGTCCGGCACTGCCGACTTCCTCTCGGACTCTCACGACGGCACCATCGACCCCGAGCGACTGGACGCCGTCCGGGAGACGCTCGCTGCCGCCGACGACCCGATAGTGCTCTCGCATTTCAACCTGCCCGCGATGGCCGAACAGTTACGCGCCCACCGCGACGCCGTCGAGCCCGAGATGGCGATTCCGCCGGTCACGCGGGACGGCGAGCGTTTCGTCGAGACGCTCGCCGAGGGCGGCACGTCCCTGTTGCTCACCGGTCACCTCCACCTGCCCTCGACCGCCAGCGAGGGCGGCGTCCGTGAGGTCATGGTGCCCACCACCTGCTCGTTCCCGCAGGCGTACGTGACCGTCACGGTCGGTCCCGACGGCACCACTGTCAGGTTCCATCCCGTCGCCGACCGGGCCGGGCTCCGATACGCCTTCGCCGAGCGTGCCGGTGATTCTGTGACTGCGCGCGGCCTGACCGCGATCGCCTCGGACCGCCTCGCGCAGTTCCCGCTCGTCGACGAGTGAGCGAAGCGGTCCCGTCAACGGAGACCGCGTCCCGGGCGACTATGTAGCCGAACGTACCCGCTCGTAGCCGAATTATAACGGTTTTTGGAGGCTGAGCCGACGTCTCAATCAATGGCCGCAGACACGCGAGAGGCCGAAGACGACGCGCTCCTCGACCGGGCCCGGCGAGCGCTCGACCGGGAACGACGGCGGACCGCCGACGAGCGCGACGCGTTCGACGACCTCCACCGACGCGTTCGAGAGATACCGCCGGCGACAGCACCCGCGACCGGCGGTTCCGAAGGCGCGACGGGCGGTGCGGTCGGTGCGAGGGCCGCGACGCGGACGCTGACCGGCGTCGCCGTCACCGTCTGTGGGCGGCCGGTCGTCGCGTTCGTCGAACCGGCCGACGTCGCGGCGGACGACACGACGTGGGACGTACCCGAGATGTCCAGGGTTGCCGCCTTCGACGCGCTCGCCGACACCCGCTCCGCACTGCTCGCGGTCCGCGAGGACTGTGACGCCGTCGCAGCCGACCGACAGGCCGCCGTCCACGAGCAGGCCCACCGCCTCTCGGTGTCCATCGAGACGGCGGACGTCCAGCGATACTGCTACGGCTGGCTCCGGGTTGCGTACCCGGTCCTTTCGGCGGCCACGGACGTGAGCGACCGCGTCGAGACCTGCCGCCGGGCCGTCGAGCGCGCGATGGCGACCTGTGGCTGAGTTGCAATCACTGCGACTTCGACCGGAGCCGTGTACTCTAAGACGGAGCGCCCATCAGTACCAGGGAGTGACGGCGATCAAAGACAGCGTCCACGACTACATCCCGGTCACGGGCGTGGCGGCGGACTTGCTCGACGTCCCGGCGGTCCAGCGGTTGCGCCACATCAAACAGCTCTCCACCGTTCGCCTGGTGTACCCGTCGGCCAACCACACGCGCTTCGAACACTCGCTGGGCGTCTATCACCTCGCCGACCGGGCCTGCACACAGCTCGGGGTGGGCGGACGGCGAGCCGAGCGCGTCCGGGCCGCGGCGCTGCTCCACGACGTGGGCCACGGTCCCTACGGCCACCAGACCGAGGACGTCATCCGGCGCCGGACCGGCCGCCACCACGACGAGGTCCACGACCTCCTGAACGAAGGGCGCCTGGCGACGGTCCTCGACGAGCACGGACTCGACCCCGACGCCGTGGCGGACCTGGTCGACGGTCGGGGCGAACTCGGCCAGCTGGTCTCGGGTGAGCTGGACGTCGACCGGACGGACTACCTGCTCCGGGACGCCCACCACACGGGCGTTCCCTACGGTACCGTCGACCCCGGGCGCTTCCTGCGGGCGCTGGGCCTGCTCGACGGCGACCTCGTGCTCGCGCCGGGGAACGTCCAGACCGCCGAGAGCCTGCTCGTCGCCCGGGCACTGATGGACGCGACCGTCTATCGCCACCACGTCTCGCGGATCGCGGGTTCGATGCTCGAACGGGCCTGCGAGCGCCTGCTCGACGCCCCCGACGGCCCCAGCATCGAGCGCTTTCGCCGACTTACGGACGG
>ENA-ORCS01000556-ORCS01000556.1-marine-metagenome-genome-assembly--contig:-NODE-556-length-24042-cov-3.358439_pt1 | contig 24042 bp, 23 predicted proteins | sample MGYA00237781_ERZ508513 | MGnify/ENA primary metagenome ERZ508513 (study PRJEB26184, sample SAMN06268793) | marine metagenome | isolation source: Eden Landing Ponds, San Francisco, CA, USA | place...
TGGAGAAGGGGCCGTTGCTCGCCCGACTCCAGGCGAACGACCGCGTCGAACTCGACCCCGAGACGGACCTCGACCGGGTCGATGGCGAGCGGGCAATCGCCACCCGGGGCGATACGGAAGTCGCCTGGGAGGGCATCGACCGGTACGTCCTCGCGACCGGCGTCAGCAGCGACGACGCCTTCCTCGAGGCGGCGGCCGATCTCGACGTCCCGCTGTATCCTGTCGGTGACGCCGACGCGGTCGGCAAGGCCCAGGACGCCATCGAGACGGGTTTCGAGGTCGCACGAACGCTGTGACGGTTCCCGCTCAGGACCACAACTGCCGGACTGATCGCCACCCGACGAACCGAGGGACGTCCTCCCGGTAGCGCTCGTATTCTGCGCCGAACTGCACGTGGAGCCACGGTTCTTCAGCCCGGGGGAGCAGCCACAGCCAGACGACCGTCGGGAGGACCCCGACCGTGAAGGCGCGCGCGTTCACGACGAGGACGGCCCCGACCAGCGCCACCGCGATCCCGACGAGTTGTGGGTTGCGCGAGTACCGGTACAGCCCTTCCGTGTGCAACTCGCCGGCGAGTCCGACGCTCGTCTCGAGCCGGAGTTGCCGAGCGGCCCAGACACCGACGGCCAGCCCCGTGACGACCATCCCGACACCGAGCCAGCACAGGAGTGTGTCGAGGAGTGGATCCGCTTCCAGAATCCCCACGGCGCCCATCGAAACGCCGACCACGCCGACTGCGCCCCAGTAGAACCAGAACCGCCAGTCGCGCTCGCCGGGCGGCCAGATCCGCGGGAGTTGGGGGTACGCACTCACCGCGAGCGCGCCGATCACGGCTACTTCCGCCACGAACGCCACTCCCAGAAGCGCGGTCACGAGCGCTCGTGTCACGGTGTCCGTTTGTCGATAGGTGTCTCAGCAGGGAGAGTCTTTTCCTCGAATGCGTGTGGATATGTGTGTTCCATTCGGATTACTGAATCTCTCGTTCGCTCCCACTGTAGCGGCTATAAGTCGATATTACGCTCAGAAATCGCTCTTTCGGCGATCGAATCTAACATTATCGTTAGTTAGTATTGCAGAGTTTCCAAACAATTATTGCCGGCGGGTGCCCGTCGTTTCGTATGAGCACCCACGTTGCGGTGGTCGGTGCCTACGGAAGCGCAGGTGGAGCAGTGGCCAAACAACTCGCGGGGGCCGAGGACGTCGAACTCACGTTGATCGACGACGGCGACCCGGGCGGCGGGCTCTGCATCCAGGCCGGGTGTATGCCCTCAAAGGAACTCCTGTCGGCGGCCGAACACCGCTTCGGGGCGCGTGAGGACGACCGACTCGATGGATCGCTGCCAGCGGTCGACCTCGAGGCCGTCGTCGAACAGAAAGACGCACACACGTCCAACTGGGCGGCCCGGCGACGGAGCGCGATCGAGGGCCTCGCCGAGCGCGACGGCGTGGAGTTCGTCCACGAGACCGCACGCTTCGTCGACGACCGTGTCCTCGAGGTCGGCGACCGGACGATCGAGCCCGATTACGTCGTGATCGCGACGGGATCGACCCTGGACGTGCCGCCGATTCCGGGTATCGAAGACGTCACCGTTCGGACGAGCGCGGACGTCTTCGACGCCACGGAGTTCGGCGACTCGGCGATCGTCCTCGGCCTCGGGTACGTCGGCCTCGAACTCGCGCCGTACCTCAGTGAGGCCGGCGAGATGGACGTGACGGCGCTGGAAGTGCTGCCGGAACTCCTGGGAGAAGCCGACCCCGGATTCGGCGAGGATCTGGCCGAGTACTATCGCGGCGCCTTCGACATGGACGTCCGGACGAATGCCGAGGCCCGTCAGTTCGAGCCGACCGACGACGGTGGCATCCGCGTGACCGTCGAGGAAGGCGGCGAGGCCGAGACCATCGAGGCCGAGGAGCTCTATGCCTTCACCGGGCGCAAGCCCGCTCTCGAGGGGCTGGGTCTCGAAAACACGTCCCTCTCGCCGGGCGAGGACTGGGTCGGTGACACGATGCAGGCCCGGAGCGACGACCGCGTGTTCGTCGTCGGCGACGCCAACGGCCGCGAGCCGATCCTCCACGTCTCGAAACATCAGGCGGGGACGGCCGCCCAGAACGTCCTGGCCCACCGCGACGGGGACGCACTCGAGGCCTACCAGCCCGTCCACCACCACGTCATGTTCTCCGGGCTGGGACGGCTCCCGTTCGTCCGCGTGGGTCACTCCGCCGAGTCGGCTGAGGCCGCCGATCTGGAGTACGTCACCGTCGACACCGAGGCTGCCGGGGACGGCGTGTTCAAGGCCAAAGACGTCCCCGAGGGATGGGCGCGGCTGGTCGTGGGGACTGACGGCACCGTCCTGGGGTACCAGGGGCTGCACTACCACGCCGACGTGATGGCAAAGACGATGCAACTGGCCGTCGAGATGGAGCTGGACGTCCGGGAGATCCCCGACCGGGCCTATCACCCGACGACACCCGAAATTCTCGACTCGCTGCTCGCCGAAGCAACTGCGGAACTCGACGCAGTGATCGAGGAACGGACGACCGCGAGTCGATGACGAGCGCGCTCGTCATGGCGAGAGCACAGCCCCTGATGCCAACCGTTAATATCTGAGGGACGTGCCTTTCAGTATGCCTATCGTCAGCGTCTCGATGCCGGAGGACCTGGTCGAACGCTTAGACCGGTTCGCCGAGGAGCACGGCTACAGCGGGCGCAGCGAGGTGATCCGCGACGCCAGCCGTGAGTTGCTCGACGAGTTCGACGACCAGTCCCTGGAAGGGCGCCACTTGATGGCGACGGTCACGGTCATGTTCGATTACCAGACCGGCAGCGTCGAGCGGGAGATGATGGAGATCCGCCACGAGTTCGACGGCGTCGTCGAATCGAACTTTCACACTCACGTCGGCGACAATTTCTGTCTCGAATTGTTCGTCCTCGAGGGATCTCTCGAGGCTATCTCGACGGTCGTCGGGACGATCCGGGCGACCAAAGACGTCCAGACGGTCAGTTACTCCGTACTGCCGATGGACGACGGCCTGCTCGTCGAGTGACGACGGCGGCTGTGGCCTGACTGAGGTTCGTTTTGCCAGCACCGACTGACAGTCCCGGTCGCCCTCTGTTCGCCGATCCTGCGATCAGATTTGTCACCCCGTATCTCGATTGCGTTCGCGTCCGCAGTTCGGTTTGTCGGGAAGTCCACTGCTTACATCCAGCATTTTATTATCTTGTTGCTATCTAAAGGGCCAAGATTATTAAACTAGAACTAACTATTACTAAGCACGCATGGCACACATTCACCTCGGAGAGGGAGCGTTCCCGTTGTGGGCGCTCGTCCTCTGGACAGTCGTCGGTGCCGGAGTGCTCGGCATCGTCGTGTATCGCATTCGAAAGCGTGGCGTCGACCCGAGTCGGATCGCCCTGGCCGGCATCGCGGCCGCGGCGAGTTTCGCGATCTTCCAGTTGAACCTGCCGGTCTGGGGTGGTATTCACCTCAATTTCACCGCGCTGGTCGGCATTCTGGCCGGCCCGTTGCTCGGGACGATCATCGCCCTGGTCGTCAACGTCTTTTCGGCGGCGCTTGGCCACGGCGCCATCGGACTTCTCGGGGCGAACACGCTCGTCAACGCCACCGAGGCAGTCGCTGCCTTCTACGGCTTCCGTCGGCTGCGAGACGCCGAGTGGAACATGTTCCCGGCGGGAACGATCGGCGCGACCGCCGGGCTCGCGATCGGCGCCGTCCTCATGGGCGCGATCATCGTCCTCAGCGGCGTCAACGGGAGTGCGCTCCCGCGCGGTGAACTCACGATCGCCGTCGCTGGCATGGTCGCGCTGAACCTCGGCGTCGCCGTGATCGAGGGGCTGCTCACCGGACTGGTCGTCCGGTTCCTCGGATCGCTGCGGCCCGATTTGATTGACGAACGCGCCGAGGAGAACGTGCGGGCAGGGGTGAGCGCCTGATGGAGTGCTGGAAACAATACGGGGCGCTGACGGCGCTCGTAGCCGCCTTTGCCGGCCTCGGATATGTCGGCTTCGTCGCGACCGGCGGTGCGCTACCCTACGGAGCGCGCTTCGCCCAATCCATCCAGCGAGGCGTCGAGACGGGCGGGGGCTCACTCGTCGACCTCGGTCGTGGGATCGTCCTCGCCGGGCCGATCCGTTCCGGTGGGATGGTCGGTGAGTTCCTGCTCGTGCTGGCGGTGTTCGTCCTCGCCGGAATCGGCCTGTACGTCTACGGCGACCGGTTCGCCGACGGGGGCCGATAACCGATGGGCGCGCTTTCGAGTCACGTCCCCGATCCGCGGTTGATGACGGCCGCCGCCGAGCACCGCGAGGGTCCCCTTCATCGTGTCAACCCCTGGACGAAGGTCGCGCTCGTGGGTGCGCTCGTGCTGGCCGTGACGATCGTCGACGGCGTCATCGCCCTGGTTGGCCTCTATGGTGTAGTCCTGGCCGCCTACGTGGCCGGGGACCTGCCGATCCGTCGCCTCGTCGGCTGGTACACTCTGCCCGGCCTCTTCATCGTCTCGATCGGCGGCCCGCTGCTCGTCATGGAACCCGGCACGCCGATCGGCCCCGTCCTGGAGACGCCACTGGGTGGACTGTCGATCACTTGGGCCGGAGCGACGCTGGTCGTCGAACTCGCTGCTCGCTCGATGACGGTCGTTACCTTCGTTCTCGCGACGATGATGACGACCACGTACGCCGACGTAGCGACAGTCCTCGATCGGTTGCTTCCCAGTCCAATCGATCAGGTAGCGCTGTTGACCTATCGGTTCACGTTCGTCATGCTCGAGACCCTTGAAGACCTCGTCAAGGCCGCCCAGTCACGCGGCGCGACGCTGTCGACGTTCTGGGCGAACCGCCGACTGTACGCCCGAATGGCGGGCATGACGATGCTCGCCGCGATCGAGCGCTCGGAGCGACTAGTCGCCTCGATGGAGGCCCGCGGCTACGACGGCCGGATCGCGATGTCGGGTGAGATTCCCCGCCCGCCGCTCGCGGAACTGGCGGCGATTGCGGCCGCATATCTGCTCGTCGGCGGCTACGCCCTGTTCGCCGGAGGGACCCTCGTATGAGCGATTCAATCGATCCCGCTTTCGACCACTCGAAGCATCCACACACGATGTCAGCAGACACACCACTGATCGATCTCGAATGCCAGTCACACACCTATCCCGATGGGACCGTCGGCGTCCACGACATCGAGTTCAGCGTCTACCCCGACGAGATCGTCGCCGTCGTGGGCTCGAATGGCTCGGGGAAGTCGACCTGTCTGGAACACTTGAACGCGACGCTCGTTCCCGACGAGGGCCGTCTCGTTGTCAACGGAACCGAAATAACGGACGAAACGGTCGAGTATGCCCGCTCGGAAGTCGGATTCGTCTTTCAGGACCCCGATACACAACTGGTCGCGCCGACCGTCCTCGACGACGTGACCTTCGGCCTGTCGAACCGTGGCGTGACCGGCGACGAGGCGATCGAACGCGCCCGGGAGGCGCTGGACTCGGTCGGCGCCAGTCACCTTGAGGACCGCGTTCCGCACTACCTCAGCGGTGGCGAGAAGCGGCTGGTCGGGCTGGCGGGTGTCCTCGTCCTCGAGCCGAGCGTCATCGTCCTGGACGAACCCTTCGCCGGGTTGGACCCCGAGCGGTCGGCCATGGTCGCCCAGCGTCTCGAGGACATCCGGGAGTCAGGTATCAGTGTCGTCCTCTCGACGCACAACCTCGACATTGCCGCCGACCTCGCCGACCGGGTCTGTGTGATGGACAACGGTAACGCGATCGGCGGCGGAACGCCACGAGAAGTGTTCTACGATGACGAGCTGCTCGCCGCGGCGAACCTCACGCCACCGACTCCCGTCCGGATCGCCCGTGATCTGGGACTGGACGCGGTCGAGCGACCGCCGGTTACCGAGACCGAACTCGTCGACCGTCTCGACGGCGACGGCAGTGTGCACAATCCGGGACTCGCCGCTTCGGACGACTAGTCTCTTCTGAGCTGTCGGTTCCACTCGTCAGTGTCGAATTGCTCTTCGACGAGACCTCGGGCGTTCGCGAGTTCGTCGTCAGTGAGTGAGCGTTCGGTCGCACCCTCGCGCTTCCGAACCCGGCGTTTCAGCGCGTCAATGACGACCGACCGAGAGACGTCGACGTGATCCGCGATCCGGGCGACCCGTTTCTCGGCAGAGGCGATCGCTTTGTCGGAGACCTTCTCTTCACCGATCCGGAGGACGCGCAGCATCTCCGCGATGTCGAGGTCGTAACTCATCGTCGTGTGATGCAGGACGGCGCCGTCGGTTCGACGCTGTGCCGACCCGCCGATCTTGCCCTCGGCGTGGGCGATGTCGTTCAGTGGTTCGTGATACGCGTCGACACTTAGTTCCTGAAGTGCCTCGATGGCCCACCCATCGAGGTCGGCGTAGCTCCCCCGGATGTCGTCGCTCACCAGGTCGGCGGGCAGGTACAGCGAGTAGGTGACGACCGCCCCCGGCTGGACGAACATCGCGCCGCCGCCCGTGATCCGCCGGACCACGTCGATACCTTCGCGTTCGACGTACTCGACGGCCACCTCGTCAGCGTAGGCCTGGAAGCGACCGAGTGCGACTGCCGGCGACTCGCGGTACCAGACCCGCAGCGTCGGCCCGATCTCACCAGTCTCGACGCGATCGAGGAGGACGCGTTCGAGTGCCTGTTGGGTGGCCTCGCTGTAGGTCCCTGAATCGACGATTGTCCACTCCTCACTCATCGAGGGCCTCCATCGTCAGGTCGGCGAGGTCATCGATCGAGAAGCCGATCAGGGTGGCATCGACTGTTTCGAGGGCGCTGAGGATCGTCTGGTGGTCGGCGTTGGCGTTGTGGCCCTCGATCGCTGCTTCGAGTTCGGAACGTGCCTCTGGCGGTTCGACGAAGAAGTCGCCGGTGATGGTCACGTCTTCGATCCGCGCTTCGACGTCAATCTCGACGCGAACGAGCTTGCCATCGGGTACTTTTTTCGAGACTCGTGGGGTCATGGCGTGACGAAGAGCATCGACGCTTCAGTTCGCGGTGTGGATCGCCTCGCCACGGGCGTTCGCGGCGGCTTCCATGACTGCCTCCGAGAGCGTCGGGTGGGTGTGGACGGTCTCGGCGATGTCGGACAGTCGAGCGTCCATCTCGATAGCGAGGGCGACCTCGGCGATCATTTCCGAAGCGTTCGGCCCGACGATCTGTGCGCCGAGGACGATCTCTGTTCGACTGTCGGCGACGATCCGGACGAAACCCTCGGCATCGCCAAGCGTCAGCGCTCGTCCGTTGCTCGCGAGGGGCATTCGACCGACGACCGGGTAGTAGCCTGCGTCCCGGGCCTGGTCTTCGCTCATACCGACGGTCGCGACCTCGGGGTCGGTGAAGACGACGGCGGGCATCGCCTGATAGTCCAGCACGGAGGGTTCGCCGGCGATGGCTTCGGCGGCGACTTCGCCTTCTCGGCTGGCCTTGTGGGCCAGCATCGGCTCGCCGACGACATCACCGATCGCGAAGATCCGCTCGCAGGTCGTCCGTCCCTGCGCGTCGGTCTTGACGAACCCGTCGTCATCGAGTTCGACCCCCCCGGCTGCCAGGTTGGCCGTGTCGGTGACCGGTTCACGGCCGCCGACGACGAAGACTTTCTCGGCCTCCAAGGAGTGGCGATTGCCGTCTTCGTCTTCCGTGTAGACGACGATGCCGTCGTCAGTCTCCTCCCAGCGGTTGGCCATCTCGCCGAACCGGAAGTCGATGCCGAAGTCTTCGGCGCGCTCCCGGACGAGTCGGGAGACGTCGTCATCGTAGCCGCTGAGGACGTCGTCGAACATCTCGACGACAGTGACGTCAGTCCCGAGCTTCTGAAACACCGTCGACAGCTCCATGCCGATGTAGCCCGCACCGATGACTACCAGCGAGTCGGGCCGTTCGTCCAGGGCGAGAGCATCACGCGAGTTCAGGACGTACTCGCTGTCGAACGGGAAGTCCGGGATCTCGATCGGTCGACTCCCCGTCGCGACGATGGCGTTCCCGAAGTCGATTGCCGTTTCGCCCTCGTCGGTCGTGATTTTCGCCCGTCGATTGTTGACGAACTCGGCGAAACCATCGACCACCGTGACTCCCTGTGCGTTACACAACTGCTCGACGCCGCCGGTCAACTGCTCGACCACGTCGTCTTTCCAGCCGGTCAACTGATCGATGTCGACGGTCGGATCGGCACTGACGCCGAGGTGCTCGGCATTGGCGGCCTCGTAAGCGATATCGGCCCCGTGGATGAGTGCCTTCGAAGGGATGCACCCGTAGTTGAGGCAGGTGCCACCGACGGCGTCGTCTTCGACTAGCGTCACGTCCAGGCCGAGTTGTCCGGCGCGGATGGCCGCGACATAGCCACCGGGACCGGCGCCGATGATGAGTACGTCAGTCCGTTCAGGGACGCCTTCGACGTTTCCCGGACTCGGGACATCTGTCGCGACATCCTCGCCGACTGGTCTGACCGTCCGTTCGGATGCGCTGGCGGTCGGCTGGCGGTCGACCCCGGCTGAATCGTCGCTCGTTTCCTCGCCAGATCCCGTCCCTTCGGCTGGCTGTTCCGGGCCGCTCCCTTCGGCGTTCGTCTCTGGGCCGATATCCGACGGGTCCGCCGACTCGTAGGTGAACAACGTCTCACCGACTTCGACATCCTCACCCTCCTCGGCGACGATCTCGACGATCGTGATTGCTTCAGGCGCGGTTACTTCGACGATCGACTTGTCGGTCTCGACCTCGGCGACGAGCGTGTCCTCGGCGACTGTCTCGCCGTTTTCGACCTCGAGGGCGACGAGTCGGCCCTCCGAGGCCCCATCACCGAGATCGGGGACTGTAAAGGCTGTTGACATCTGAAATAGCCTCAGAAGAGCCCCTCAGGCGTCCTTCTCGGCGTCCAGTTCCTCGAGGATCTCGTAGGCCTCGATGGCGTAGGTCATCGCCGGGCCCCCGCCCATCAGGACGGCGACCTCGAGTGTTTCGATGACTTCCTCGCGAGTCGCACCGGCCTCGAGCGCGCCGTCTAAGTGCCAGAGGACGCAGTGTTCACACCGCGCGGCACACCCGACAGCCAGGGACATGAGCTCTTTTGTCTTCGTATCGAGAGCTCCGGGGCTCTCGGCGGCTTCGACGTAGCCGGCGAACCCCTCGAGGTTCTCGGCTTCGCCGACGAGTTCGTGAAGGCTTTGCTTCATTTCGGCGAGTTCGCTGGATTTCGACATCAGCTTACCGTTTGTCTCTGTCGGCATAAATCCCCGGAAATTGGGCGGTAGAGGGCATATACTCTCTGTTTTGAGCTATGGCTAAACCGCGAGATTCCGGGCGCCGCCCGGATCCTCGAGTGGAATCTCGATCTGCCGACCGTAGAGATCAACTCGAAGCTGTGGAGGGGTGCGCCGAGAGCCCCGGCTGCATCAGTCGGACGCGACCGGCGAGGACTGCCGGTCGGGCGTGATCCCGTTGAAGGACTGGGCGAGCAACTGCTGGACGTCGTGCTCGACCCGCCGTCCGGTGGCAGTGAGGTCCGTGTAGGCCTGTAGCGGCGAGAGGTCGCCGATCAACACCCCTCCCACGAGCTTGCCATCCCTGAACGCGAGGCGACGCCATTCCTGATCGCCGTACTGCCGTTCGTGATACGTCTCGCCGAGCGTGGGATGGCCGAAGGAGGCCAGGGGGAACTCGAAGTGCGAGACCGTATACGAGGGAACGTACTCGAAGACCTCCGCGGACCCGAAGTCGGCGAGCATGTTCTTGGCGGCTAACTCGCCCTGGGCGGCGGCACTCCCCCAGGAGCCGTTGCTGACCGACTGGCCGAGTCGCCGATCGTAGTACCGGGAGACGTCGCCCGCTGCCCACACCGAAGGGTCCTCCGTCTGGAGGTACTCGTCGACGACGACACCGTCCTCGAGAGTGATCGTCGTGTCCTCGAGCAGTCCCGTGTTGGGTTCGGTCCCGATCGCGACGCCGACGCAGTCGCTGTCGTAGATCCGGCCGTCGTCGGCCTCGGTCGCACGAACGTGGCCGTCCTCGTCGGTCCGGAACCCCTCGACCATGGTCTCGAAGACGGGCGTCACGCCCATCTCCCGCAGTGCATCGTGGACAATCTCGGCACCGACCGGGGACATCGCCCGGGAGAACCACCGATCCTCGCGGATGAGATAGTGGGCGTCGACGTTCCGGCTGGCGGCGATCGCGGCATAGTCGATTCCGAGCAGGCCGCCGCCGACGATTGTCCCTGTCTCGGCCGCTTCGGCCTTGCGGCGGATCCGCTGGGCGTCCGCGATCGTCCAAAAGGTAGTCACGCCCTCCGCGTCGGCGTTCTCCACCGGTAGTGAACGCGGTGTCCCGCCAGTCGCGATCAGCAAGTCGTCGTAGGGAAGCCGCTCGCCGTTCGCAGTCATAATTGCGCTGTCCGTGGTGTCGACCGTCTCGACGCGTGTGTCCAGACGGAGATCGATGTTGCGCTCGTCGTACCACGCCGGATCGTGGATACGGACCGCGTCCGCCTCGAGCGTCCCCTTGGCGTACTCCTTGATCAGGATCCGGTTGTACAGCGGTTCGGCCTCGGCGGTCACGACCGTGATCGAGGCATCGGCCGTCCGCTCGGCGAGAGTTTCCGCCGCCGCGCTCCCGGCGATGCCGTCGCCGACGATGACGTACGAGCTTTCGCTGCCGTCTCGGAGAGACTGTGATGTCATGGGTTGTGGTTCCGGGAGACCGCGGGCGACACCGTAGTCGCCACGCTAGTCTTGTCTTTTCTATCCACTACTACGGGTTACATACGGATAAATCTATGTGTAATAAATACCACAAAGGTTGAGTACTAATTGATATTAGTGATAGAGTATGGTTTATTATTGTATGCATAGTACAAACTCAATGCCGCTTTAGCTTCTTCGGAGAGGGCGCTACTCCTCAGCGAGCGAAGCGGGCAGGGAGGGGTAGTTCACAAACTCACAGCCAGCAGTAAGATGGCGGTCCGTTACCGACTTCATCCGGGCCCGGATCGAACACGCACCGAGTCGGTAATCGACGTGGTACCGCGCTGGAGTGGCTTCGATGTCTCGTTGGCCGGCGCGTCCGTCCGGGTGTACCGCATCAGCGCGAGGTTCTCGCCAGCCTGCGTGACGCTTTCGAGCTCGTAAGCTTCGTGTGACACCAGCTGCTCCTCGGTCGGGTTGTTGTCGTAGGAAACGACCCAGACTGTCGTGAAGTTCTCCTTCGAGAGGGCCCGAGAGATCTGTGACCCGTTGGTGTAAGTGACGTTGCTTGCCCGGGACCGCTCGGAAGCCGGCAGATAGTATGACAGCGGAAGCTCCGAGTTGGGCGAGTACACCAGGAGGTCGTCCTCTGTCAGGTTCGCTCCCGACAGCTGGTCGCCCACAGTCTGCCAGTCCTCGGCAGTGTCCGACTCGTAATAGGTCGTGACACCGGGGGCGGCCAGCAAAACCAGTATCAGGACCACTCCGATCTGTACCTTCTTGCCTGGCAGCGCCGAGACGATCCGTGACAGGATCAGCGTGAACCCGACGAACCCAGCGACGGCGTATCGCACCACCAGCAGCGGGAACAGGAGATACGAGAGGAGATACGGGACCAGCGTTGTCGAGACGATCACACAGGTTGCAAGACTCACGCCGCCTGGCGGTTCGAGACCGGCGAGACCGCTGTCCGGGGACCGTCTACCCTGACCGTCGGTGAGGAGGGGTCCGTCCTCCGCAGTCTCACGCCACAGCGCTACTCGCTTTCGTATCGACCGGACACCGAGATAGCCGAGCCCGAGTGCGAACCCGCCGAGGATCACTCGCAAAGCGAGTTGTTGCTGACCGGTGTAATCGATGATCGGGTAGTTTACCGGCACGTTCGCGTAGGCGTAGCTGATGTCCCGGAGCGTGCTGAGGTCGGGCAGTGTCACCCACGCCGTCGGACCGCCGCTGTCAGTGAGGATGAAGTTCGGCACGAGCATGACGAGGATCCACGGAAGGAACAGCAAGCCGACCGCGACGACCACCTTGAATACCCGTGCCACGGGCGCGATCGCCCGCCGCCGATGCTGGACGAGAAAAATTCCGAGATGGAGACACTGTGCGAGCAGAATGAAACTCCCGTAGATGTGGGTGTACAATAGTGCCAGCGTCACGATCCCGTATCCGAACTGGTTTTCCAGCGATTTCGAATCGAGCAGCCGAAGGTAGAGATAACACGACAGCGCCGTCAGCAGAACGATCAGAATGTACATCCGAACCGTCTGGGAGTACTGAATCTGCAGCGTCGAGGTCGCCATGACTAGGGCCGCGACCAGGCCGGCCCGCCGGTCGTAGACATATGACGACAGCGCGTACATCGCCGCGATCGAACAGAGTCCGATGAGGACCGACAGGGACCGTGTCACCAGTTCGGACTGCCCGAACAGTCCCATCCAGCCGTGCAACAGCATGTAGTACAGCGGCGGATGGGGTTCGACCATCGCAATAACTCCGTACAGTGGCTCTGAGCCCCGGACGACGATCGAGTAGGCCTCATCGAGCCAGAGACTTCGCCCGAGTTGGGGAAGCCGTAACAGGAGTCCCGCCCCAAGTATCGGAAGCAACAGGACGTGTCGCCGGAGCGTTCTGCCGACGGTGGCCCGAAACGACGTGTTCGGCCCCTCGGCGCCGCCCTGTAGTGCCCTGAATCGACCGCTGTCTTTGTGGACTGTCTTCTCCCAGTTGAGGTCGCCGACTGCAGTCTGTTTGAACGCCCGTACGTCTGCGGCCCACTGGAGGAGCCAATAGGCCGGGACCGTCACGCCGACCAGGGCGGACCGAAGCGCTTTCGCCCCGCTTGGCTTGGTCGAAGCCAACCAGTAGCCGACGCTAAACGAAAGCAGACCGGCGACCAGAAACAGCAGAGACACCCGCAAAAGCCACTCGACTGCGGTGATGCCGGGAGTAAATTGCAGCGCCGTCCCGATGCCGACCAGTAGCGCGAGTCCGATGATGTTCAGCGGACCGACGTGAGGTAGAAACGATTGCCAGAGGACGTGAAATCGCTGTCGAGCCGATCCTTCCGGATGCTTGAGGAAGTCCAGAAAGGTGAACAGCTTGCCCTTCTGCCACCTGGTTCGCTGTTTCATCCAGTTCGTGACTGTCTGGGGTGATTCCTCCTTGGTGACAGCATCGATGAGTCCGAACTCGTGATCGGTGAGCCACAGATACAGCCCCAGCTCGAAGTCCTCGGTGACATTGTTCGGGTCCCAGGGCGTGACTCCCGTGAGCCCGTTCTCGGCGAGCCACGACCGGTCGCTGTCGCTGTGGGGACTTCCCTTGCGGTCTTTGCGTCTGGTCGCGATATCCTCGAGCAAGTCGCGGGTGAAAAAGCACGTCGTCCCGCTGAGCGGGATCGGAAACCCCATCCGCTTGAACGCCGGGACGATAAGCCGGTACCAGCACCCGTACTCGGCTCGAAAGACGAGGTTCTTCCAGCCGTCGTCCTCGTTGGCCATATCGACCATCCCCTGGACGTAGTCGTTACCCTCGACTGTAATCGCCTTGGCAACCTTCTCGAAGAGATCAGGACTGACGACGTTCTCGGCGTCGATGATTCCCACGATTTCCGCGGTCGTCTGTTCGTAGCCGTAGTTGAGCGCCCGTGGCTTGTTCGGCGACCCTGGGTACGCCCTTGGCACGACGACGAGATCAAGTGCGTACTCGTCTTGCAGTGACCTGACCCGTTCGATCGTCCGCGTATCGTCCGGCTCCAGGAGGACGGTCAGATTGATCTTCCCGTCCGGGTAGGCGGTCTCCCGGATCGACTGGACCGCCTGATGGATTACCTCGTGTTCCTCGTATCCAGGCACCAGGACATCTATCTCCGGATACGCTGATGGGTCCTTGATCGTGATGTTCTCGGTCGAAACGAACGCCGCATCCCGGGTCGTGACACCAGTCCAAACACGGGTGAGGGCCGCCCCGACCACTGGAGAGAAAATGTACGTATTGGTCATCAGCCATGCAACTCCGTAGAAGACCGACAGTGTGAGCAACGCGTCGGTGGCAGTCATTCCTGTTAGCATAGTCCGCTCTGTGGCCGCTTTCGCCGTCGTTTCTCGAGTCTGTGCAGCTGTCGTCGCACCGATCGCCGGCCGGTCGCGGCCTCGATCCGATCGCGTGAGTCAATAGAGACAGCGCCGCTCATGATGTAGGAACCTCCTGTTGACGACACACACGTTCGATTCCGGATTCGAGCGGAATCTCCGGTTGCCATCCGGTTGCTGCATGGAATTTCGAAGAGTCTGCGACGCCACAGGCCGGGAGCACGCCATCCGGCGTCGGTCGGTCGACGTACGTTGGCTGTACCGGCCTGTCCAGAGCGTCCGCGAGCATCGCCACAAGCTCGTTGCTCGTTACTCCCCGTCCAGTTCCGAGGTCGTAGATACCCGTCAATCGGTGGTTCGCTGCCGCAATGAGGCCACGGACCACGTCTTCGACGTGGGTAAAATCCCGGACCCGTTCGCCACTCCCGTACAGTACCGGTCGCCGACCGTGCGCGATCGTGTCGGCCAACTCCGCAACGACGTTCGGGTACGCTGGCTCCCCAGCGTGACTGTTCCGGTATGCCTGATACACCGTCGTCAGTCGCAGTCCGGCCACGTTCATTCCGTAGTGTGACGCGAAATACTCCGCGTAGCGCTCGCGTGCGAGACACGATGCCTCACAGCCGGTCGTGGCTGCGACCGTCGTCCCGGTGGGTGCCGTCGGATCGTCGTAAACCGAGATCGTAGAGGCATAGACAACGTCACGACACCCGTCTTTTCGAGCCTGTTCGAGGACGTTTACGAACCCCTCGACGTTCACCCGCACACCAGTCGTCTGGTCCGATTCGTGTGCCGAATACGACGACAGTCCGGCGAGGTGAAAACACACGTCGACAGCCGTCGGGAGATCCGGTTCGAGGACGCTCCGTTCGATGAGTTCGACGTCCGCATCGAGCGCCTCTTCGATTCCGAGCGATCCGTCATCGACGACGACGACATCGTTTCGCCCGGCGAGCGCGTTCGCCAGGTTCGAGCCGATAAAGCCTGCGCCGCCGGTGATGAGTATATCGTTGCCTGCTATCGTCGCGGCCGATACCGCCGGCGTCGATTGGGTCGCCGACCCATCGTGAAGACCGTCCATGCATTACACCTGCCCCGATACTGGCTCGCGTGTCGCTCCGGTCGGGAAGACCGACGTCTCAGTCCCGAAGAAATTGATACCGGATCCGGCGATGATCGCGAACAGGTTGGCAATCAGCAACGGGAAGCCACCGATCGCCCCCACCGTGAGCGTGCCCGTATACGCGACAAAGCCGACAACTGAGACGCCATGGAACGTCGCGTACTGCCTGAGAAGGTCCCCGGACGGGCGGTCGTAGGTCACCAGCCAGTTGCCGGCGAAGTTCCAGTTCACCGCCGCCAGAAACGCGACCAGTCCAGCTAGAAGAAAGTGTGCGTTCGTACTGACCACCATGGCGAAGACAAGCATGTTCACAACCGAACCGGTCGCGCCGACGAAGGCGAACTCGGCACCGCGAACCGCTCGCATCGGATCGACGACCTCGTCGAGATTGCGGCTGGCGACTGCGAGTTCTCCGGCATGTTCGAGGAAATTCTGATACTCCTCGACGGTCAGTTTGCTCTCGCCGCGTTCTCGCTCCGTGAAACAGAAGGGGACTTCCGTCACCGCCTCGTAGTCACCTTTCCCGAGGATCTCCAGGAGGATCTTGTACCCTTGCGGGTCGAGATCGACATCCTCGATGACATTCCGTCGAACGGCGAAAAAGCCCGACATCGGGTCCGATATCTGGCGTGCGTCAGGGATGGCTATGCCCGCGCAGGTCGTCGCACCCCTGCTGACAATCTTTCGCCATAGCGGCCAGTTCTCGATACCGCCACCGGCGACGTGACGACTCCCGATGGCGACGTCGGCCCCCTTTTCGAGAGCGTCAAGGAGTTCAGGGAGTTTCTCTGGCGGGTGCTGCAGATCGGCGTCGATAACCGCACAGAAATCGTGTGTCGCGGCCCCAAAGCCGTCAGTAATCGACTGAGCCAACCCTTTCTCGCTCGACTGACGGCGGATGACTCGCACTCGCGGATCATCACCGAACAGCCGCTCCGGATACTGCCACGTATAGTCCTCGGAATCGTCGTCGACGACGATCACTTCCAACTCGAACGCCGATGGTGGAAGGGCTTTGAGACACTCAGTGACGACTGCAGTGATATTTTCTCGCTCGTTGTACGTCGGAATGAGGACTGACACGCCGGTAGCCTCCGGCGAGGAGCCGACAGTTGCGACGGGTGACTGGGCCGGACGTGGTTGTGATGTCGTTCGATCGACTGGCGTGGCTTTATTCGACATATTGTCAGCTTACGGTGCTTGAATCGACGCGTTAGCTTCCTCCCGATACCCCCGCTGCTGAGTATACGCGAACCGCCGAACCGGCGTACACCCGGCCGCACTGCCAACTGGTGGGCACCCGCTCTTTCGGCGATACCTTCGTGAGCGATTTCGCCATGACGGTACGGCGGAACGAGTCAGGCGAGTAGAGCCGATGATATTAAATAAACCTGGCATTTCACCACACCCGAATCGCTGGCGTTCCACACTCGTTGCAGACGAGCGCGCGCGTGCTCTTGTACGTCCCCGGCACCAAACACCCGGAACACGTCTCCACGATGCAGTTTCGAGTCCCTGATAATTCGGTGAATAGTTCGTTGGTGTTCATCGTCATCGTCGCGGTTTGACCACTCCGGTGAGCCTGGCCAATCCGCGGCCCCGGTGCCCCAACACCGTGTTTGCCCCACCTACGTGGCTTAGGCCGCAATATTGTTGCCCACTATTTATATCCTTAGGATGCAATTTAGAAGGAAATTCTTGCATCGAAAACAGATGCTGTATGCGAGTCCCATCACGGGTTCTAAGGATTCGATCGCCGCCTGGCGATACTGCGCCTCTCGGTACCCGCGTATGGACGTTTCAAGGGTTCCTCACGGACGAGTATTGTAAGTCTGACAGTGCGCGAGGAAACCCACGAAAAGGAATTAGCGGGCCGGATGGGAGTAAGCGGATTCTCTGAATCCGCGAACGCTGAACGACGCGAGCGTCGTTCGGAAATTGAACCGAGTGAAGACGTTCCGGGATGCTCGCTCACTCCGTTCAGTGCGCTTCCGGGCCTGCGACTTCCCGGCTTCAATCCCCACCGGCAACGCAACAGCAGGCGCTCGCGAGTTTGCGAGCGCCAGCGTGAGCGGGCCGGATGGGAATTGAACCACGGTCGTTCCCGTTCGCTCGCTCCGCTCGCTCACCTCCCTGTCCCTGATTCAATTCCCACCGCTTGCGTTCGACACTGCTCGCTGTCGCTCGCAGAAGTCCCACGGGCCGGATGGGAATTGAACCCATGACCGTCTGGTTAAAAGCCAGACGCTCTGCCTGACTGAGCTACCGGCCCTCACCGAAATCTGAGGGAGTCGTCGGCTAAGTCCTTACGGTTATCGGCGGTCGGATGCACCGATGGCATCGTAGTGATCAGCCAAGGCCTCAGCGATGAGTGCTCCCGGAGTCTCGTCTTCCAGAGAGGCACGACGTCGGAGCTCGACGTACGCGTCGGTCGGCAAGGTAACGGTGATCTCGCCGAGGCGAAACCCGGCGCCCGAAATCGCAGCCACGGGATCAGCACCGTTGTTGATCTCGCTGGCCAGCGACCGTATCTCCCGGACGGTCAGGCCATGATCGAGAGCCGCAAACGCCAGCAGGAATCTGGCCGTACCGCCGACGCGAGCGATGTGTTTCGCCGCCGTTGGCGCGATCTCGCCCTTGGCGACGTGTCGACGAATCGACCGTGGGAGGTCGTGGACCCGGGACCACTTCCGGATGAACGATACCGTCGCTGCCCCGCCCGCCCGCTCGGCAGCGGCCTTATAGGATCCCTCACCGCGGACGAGCGCCGCACAGGCCGCGGCGCCCCGCAGCATGTAGACGCTGTCCTCGTCGCCGGCCGTGTTCTCGGCGAACGTACGGACGGTCTCTGCCGCCTCCGCGAGGCTATCCGGATCGTCGGGATCGAACGCCACCGCACGGTCGGCGTGTTCGCCAGTTGCGTCCGGATCCCCACGGATCACCGGCTGGCCGACCGGAGACTCCCGATCTGTCGGCAAGCCGGGCCCCCGGGTTTCGTCACTCATACATATCCGGACTGGTGGTGTGGGAGTAAAAACATCCGGGCGGCATCAATCCCGTACGGTTTCACGATCGCGCTCCTCGGAGAGATGCTCCCAAACTTCGGCGCACCCGCATCCATCCTCGACATTGTCGAGGTGGTTTGTCTCCCCGCGCTCGGCGTCACTCATCGGTCGATCCCTCCATTCGCCGCTTCAGGGGTGGCGATATCGACGGCCTGCTGGACGGCGTCGTTTGCACTGTCGGTCATCACTCGTCTATATCGGAGACATGCCTATAAGGCCGCTCACACTGGTAATGACTACCCGAACTCCCGCATTGGGGCAACAATTGCCCCGAATGCTGATACCGTCGTGATGGCGACTTGCCGGGCCAACGACGGTACGGGCCGCCAGAACGGCTGACGGATTGCCGCGACGAGTACGGATGACGGCGAGACTTGTCCGGGCCGATGCCTACACGGTGTCTAATCCTCTATGAGAGGTGAGCAAACTCTGGCGGCTTCCGAACCACGACGGCTGTCGGACTGCGGACTTCCTGATCGGGGAATTCGAGCAGCGACGCGACGGCGAGGTGGCCTTTCGGTAGTTCGTCGAAATCCGCGAGGAAGGCGATCTCGCCGAACTGCTCGAACCCGAGAAGACCGACTACGAGGATCCCTACATGCACAACACGAAGAAGACCTGGTATCCCTACGCCGATGAGGATAGCATGGACGCCTCGCCCGCGCCGACCGACGGCCAGGGCGATCCGCTGCCGGCCGACGACTGATTGTGGGCATTCGACGTTTTCCGTCCCATCGTTATCGACAGGAGACTAACGCTGGTTGTCGGACGGATACTGCGAAGTCAGCAAGACCGTCAAGACCGTAGAGAGGAACCAATGCTGATCGACGGGCCGATACTTATGATCGTGGCGTGTCAACGTTGAACATGCGCCCGTCGAAAAGAGGGTGTCCGGCGTGGCCGGTCGGGGGCGCAACTACCAGGGAGTGACCACCAATGCCAACGTACGTGACCCTGCTAGAGTACACTGAGCAGGGAATTTCGACAGTGGAATCGAGCCCGGACCGTATCGAGGCCCACAAGGATCTCGTCGCCGATCTCGGTGGAGAATTCGTGGACTTTTACGTCACGATGGGGCAGTACGACGGGGTCGCAATCGCCGAGTTCCCGGACGACGAGACCGCCGCCGAGTACGCGCTGATCCTCGGGAAAGGGGGCAACGTCCGGACTGAGACGCTTCGGGGCTTTAACGAGGAGCAGTTCAGAGAGATCGTCGAAGACATCTCGTAGGCGCCCCGACCGACTTCGATCGCCCCCTCTTCCGTTTTTCTGGTGGGCGACACGGCTAACTCCGCCCGGCTGTCAGTCCGCGTATGGCCGATCGCATCCTCACGGTCAACGCATACACGACCTTCGACCTCCTTTCCGCTCACATCGAGGGTCACGGCTTCGACGCGAAGGCACCGGCCGTCCTGAACGTCACGACCGACCGGACGGACCCCGACCACGTCCGATTCGAACTCGAACTCGAACTCGACAACACCGAGGTGGACGAACTCGCTGCTCACGCCGAGACGGTCGAACTGACGGCCGATCAGGCCCGTGAACTCGCTGGGGAACTCCGCGAACACGCCGAGCGCCTGGAGTGACGACACCCCAAATATATGGGGGACAAGTGCGAGACGTATCTTGAAATCGTGAATCGAAGTGAGCGTGACGCATCTCGCATATGAGATCGAAGATGCTGTGATGCATCTCAGATTCGAATAGACGCCGTTTTCACGCGCTGGGAATAGCGCTGTCATTTACTATCGTTAGGGACTCTTCTCCGGATGTGAACCGGACCGTATTCCCACTATATAGGGGGTCAAAAGAGCGATGAGCGAGGGCTGGAACGTCGTTGTTTGTGTCAAACAGGTGCCGGATGCCGCGGAGGTTTCGATTGACCCGGATACGGGGACGCTCAATCGAGCGGACGCCGACGCGGTCATGAACGCACCGGACTACAACGCTGTCGAAGCGGCCCTGGAAGTCCGCGACGAGGTCGGTGGCACGGTCACGGCCGTCACGATGGGGCCGCCGAGCGCCGACGAGGTGCTCCGCGTGGCTGTCGGCATGGGTGCCGACGACGCCGTGTTGTTGACCGATCGGGCCTTCGGCGGCAGCGACACCTGGCCGACAGGTCTCGCACTGGCCCAGGCCGTCGAGGAACTCGACGCCGACGTGGTCTTCGGCGGCGAGGAGACCACCGACTCCTCGACCGGGCAGGTCCCGCCGGGCATCGCCGCCCACAACGACTGGGCACAGCTCACCTACGTCGAGGAACTGGAACCCCGACCCGAGGAGGATCGACTCGTCGCGAAACGCGACGTCGAGGGGGGCTACGAGCGGGTCGCCGCCGAACTGCCCGTCGTCGTCGCGATGGAGTTCGGCGAGAACGAGCCCCGGACGGCGGGGCTCCACCGGAAGATATACGCCGAGACCGACTTCGAGCCGGTCGAGTGGTCGGCCGCCGACATCGGCGTCGAGGACGAGGTCGGCCTGGCGGTCTCGCCGACGCAGGTCGGCGGGATGGCCACCGCAGAACCAGTCCCGCGCGAACAAGAGATCGTCGACGATGTCGAGGAGCTGGCCGATCGCATCGCGGAGGTGAGCTGAGATGGCAGCCGGAACGAACGCCGACACGGCCGCCGACGTCGAGGCCCACAGCGACGTCTGGGTGTTCGTCGAACAACACGACGGCGAGGTCGCGAAAGTCGCCTGGGAGCTGCTCGCCAAGGGTCGCGAACTCGCCGACCAGAAGGGCGAGGATCTGGTCGCACTGGTCATGGGTGAGGACGTCCGGGAGTCGGACATCCCACAGGAGGCGATCGCCCGCGGCGCGGATCGCGTCCTGATAGCCGACGACCCCATCTTCGAGCCCTACCGTGCCGACCCCTACGGCGAGCAGTTCCGTCACCTCGTGGAGATCCGCAAGCCCGACATCGCGCTGATCGGCGGAACCCACACCGGCCGGGACTTCGCTGGTCGCGTCGCCGTCCCGACTCACGCCGGCCTGACTGCCGACACGACGGAACTGGAGATTACCGACGAACGCTACGAGATGCGTCGGCCGGCCTTCGGCGGGGACGCGCTGGCGACCATCATCTGCCCGAATCACCGCCCACAGATGTCGACCGTCCGTCCGGGCGTCTTCGACACGCCCGAGCGCGATGAAAGTCGGGAGGGCGAGATCGAAGACGTGGAAGTCGTCGTCAGCGAGGACGAGACCCTCACCGAAGTGCTCGAACGCGAAGTCGGTGACGTGGCCGACATCACCGACGCAGAGGTCGTCGTCGCCGGCGGCATGGGGCTGGAGGGGGACTTCGACCCCCTCTGGGAACTGGCGGACTTACTCGGCGGCGAGGTCGCGGCCACCCGCGAGGCCGTCGAGGAAGGTTGGATCGAACCGTCCCGACAGGTCGGCCAGACCGGCAAAACCGTCCGTCCGAAACTCTATATCGCCGTGGGGATCTCCGGGGCGATCCAGCACGTCGAGGGGATGGACGACTCCGAGACCGTGATCGCCATCAACAACGACGGCAACGCACCGATCTTCGAGAACGCCGACTACGGCATCGTCGAGGATTATGCGGAAGTCATGCCGGAACTGATCGAACTACTGCGCGAGCGTCTCGGTGACGATGCCCAGAAGGTGACAGCATGAGTACCGACACCCAGACCGGAGAGGACGCCGGTGTCGAACCCGAACTCGAGGAGAGCGAAGGGCCGCCGATGCCCCAATCCACGAGCGAGACGCCCAGCTACGACGGCGAGTTCGATGCGATCGTCGTCGGCGCGGGGCTGGCCGGGAGTGCCGCCGCGTTGACGATGGCCGAGGAGGGTCTGGACGTCATCATGCTCGAACGCGGGAATTCCCCGGGGACGAAGAACGTCTTCGGCGGGATCATGTTCACCCCTCGCATTCGAGAGTTGACGGACTTCGAGGACGCTCCCAAGCAGCGCTTCGTCGCCGAGAAGACCTTCTCGATGCTGAGCGAGGAGGGCGACGCCACCGAAGTCTCGATGCAGCCGGCGGCCTGGAAGGAGGAGCCACACAACGATTCCTGGATGGTGTTGCGCGGGGACTTCGACGAGTGGTTCGCCGAGCAGGCCGTCGAAGCCGGCGCGGCCCTCATCACCGAGACGACCGTCACGGACCTCGTTCGTGAGGACGGAGCCATCGCCGGCGTCGAGACCGACCGCCCGGATGGCACCCTGCACGCGCCGACGGTCGTCCTCGCGGAGGGGGCCAACTCCCTCGTCAGCGAGGGGGCCGGGTTGGCCGAGTCCCAGGAACGCAAAGACGTGGCCGTCTCCGCGAAGGAAGTCCGGAAGTACGATCGGGAGACGATCGAGGATCGCTTCCACCTCACCGACGAGGAGGGGGCGGCGATGCACTACTTCGGCGACGGTGCCGTCGGAGACGCGGTCGGCGGCGGATTCATCTACACGAACAAGCGCACGCTCGCCATCGGCGTCGTCTACTCTATCGAAGACGCCGTCCACGACGAGCGGAGCCCCGACGAGGTACTCGACGACTTCAAGTCCCATCCGGCGGTCGCGCCGCTGGTGAAAGGTGGCCGGATGATCGAGTACTCCGCCCACGCGATCCCCGAGGGCGGCCCCGACGCCATGCCCGATCTCGTCCACGATGGGGCCGTCATCACCGGCGATGCCGCCGGCCTGGTGCTCAACAACGGCCTGCACCTGGAGGGAACGAACATGGCCGTCGAGAGCGGCTATCTGGCCGGGAAGGCCGTCGCCGACGCGGCCGCGTCCGGGCGGACGGACGCCGCCGCATTGTCGGCTTACGAGGATGACCTCGAAGACTCGTGGGTGATGGACAACCTGAACCACTACGGGTGGTTCTTAGATGCCGCTGGCGAGGACAAGGAGTTCCTCTTCGACGACCTGCCGCGGGCGATCGCCGACGCCGAGACCGACTACTTTCGGATGAACGACGAACCGAAGACCCGCCACACGAAATCCGCCCGCAAGCGCCTCGTGAGCGCGATGGGTGGCTACCTCGGCGCGGCGAAGAAAGCCTGGAAGTACCGCAAGATGTTCCTGTAGATCCATGAGTGCACAACCATCAGCTCCCGACGTCGAACAGCCATCGATCGAGGACCGCCTGTACACGGTCAAGTACGAGGACCCTGGCGACTCACACCTCGACGTGAAGCTGCCGGGGATCTGTGAGGAGAAGTGCGTCACCCAGGACTGCGTCTCGGTCTGTCCCGCCAACGTCTGGCGAGTGGAAGGTGACGACGGCGTCCCGACGATCGCCTACGAGAACTGCCTGGAGTGTGGCAGTTGCCGGTGGGCCTGTCCGCACGGCAACGTCGTCTGGGAGTACCCCGAGAACGGGTTCGGCGTCTCCTATAAGTACGGATAGGATCCGTTTTGATCCCCTCCGCGCAGTGAACGGTTCGGGATCGGAATCACCGCGGCTCGTATTCTCCCGCCGTCTGTCCAGCCAACACAGCGCGAAATCCCACGAGTTCTCCCGTGGGCTGAAACGCTGTTTGCACTGTCACGGGCGTACTGATGCACGTAACGTGCCGTACCCGGGGGAAGGCAGAACGTCCGGGCACAACCGTTTAGGACCACGCAAACACAAGCTGGCTCGTGGACAAGGTTCTCGACTGGCTTCGTGATCGTCCGTACTACGAGGGACAGATCGCCGCCGTGCGGACGGTCCCGGGCAGCGAGGCGACCTACGCCGACCTCGACGTCCCGGACCGACTCGCCTCGGCGCTGGAGGGCGAAGGCATCGACCGTCT
>ENA-ORCS01000559-ORCS01000559.1-marine-metagenome-genome-assembly--contig:-NODE-559-length-23984-cov-3.416489_pt1 | contig 23984 bp, 15 predicted proteins | sample MGYA00237781_ERZ508513 | MGnify/ENA primary metagenome ERZ508513 (study PRJEB26184, sample SAMN06268793) | marine metagenome | isolation source: Eden Landing Ponds, San Francisco, CA, USA | place...
GCTGAAATCGATCCGCCCGCCGAAGAAGGTGTCCGTGAACGACGCTGAGGTAAATTGTGCGTTGTGGAACTGTGCGTCAGTCCCGAAGTACGCGCCCGCAAAGGACGCGTCCTCTTCGAGGAAGTCGTCGTCGCCGGTGAATTCTGCTCCTCTGAAGGCACACTCGTCTTCGAATCGGACCGTCGAGAAGTCCGCGTCGCCATCGAACAACACTTCGTCGAAGTCAGCCATCGCAGCGAACGTGGCCTCGGCGAATGTTACGTCCCCTTCGAAGGCGACCTTCTCGAAGTCCGCGCGTCCGTCGAATTGTACGTTCCGAAACACTGCCGATCGGAACTTTGCCTGCCGGAAGTTCGCCTCGCCGTGAAACCGTGCGTCCTCGAAGGTCAGATCGGCTTCGAGTGCTCGCTGTCCGCCCGTGAACACCGCCCCTCGGAAACTCGCGTCTCCTTGGAACGTCACGCCCTCGAAGTCGCTGTCCTCGCCAAAGCGCGCTTCGTCGAAGTTCGCCTTCGACTCGAAGACGGCGTCGGTACACTCCACATCCCCCGACAACTCCGTTTCCCTGAAGACGACCTCGTCTTCGAAGGTGACGTCTTCGAAATGAACGAATCCGAACTCCGCCTGCGTGAAATCCGCCCGGTCCCGAAACGTTGCTCCCGTGAAGCTGGTGTTATCATCGAGGAGATTCGAGTCGCCGTGGAATTCGGTCCCCCGGAAGGCGGCTGGCCCCTCGAAGATCGCCTCGTCGAAGCCCACATCGTTGTCGAGGATCGCGTCATCGAACGCCACTTCTGCCTGGAAGGTCGCCCCATCGAACCGCACGTTCCCATCGAAATACGCTTCAAAAGCGTCGATCTCGCCGGCAACAGTCACGTTCGACCCCGAAATTTCTTCGTCGAATTGTGCGTTGCTGGCTTCGAACCCACCAATAGTGGCGCCATCGAGCAACAACGGGAGACCGATCGACGCGAAGGCGGCTGAAATCGGCCCCTGTATCGTCGCCTCCCGCAGATCGATTGGGTGTCTGTCGATGCCTTCCAGCCGTCGGCGGTCGAGATCGAGCCCCGGCAGCGTGATACCACGCAAGTCCTTCTGTTCGGCGTTGCCCTGCCGTGCGACGGTCAGAAACGCCTCCTGGACTGTTTGCTCGTCGATTCCCTGCTCTCGACGTTCTGCCGGAGAGAGGCGAAGGATCGTCAACTCGCGCGCTAGATCCACCGGGCCAGTCTCGAGGGCCCCTTGATCCCCCTCACTGAAATCTATCCTATCAGACATATCCACGCTGTAGGACGACTTCTTATATATAGATTCATACTCTCACCATCGTCAAACAGTCACATATCGAGTGGCGAATCGCTCGGGTACGATCGCGGAATCCGGACCGCGGTCAATCGGTCAACTGGTCGACTGGCTGTTTCTCGGCCGGAGCTTCCCGCGTTTGTCTTTGGGGCGTCCCGTTCGGAACGCTTTCGAAGGTCGTCCGTGTGTATAGCGCGAGGTCGAACTCCGGGTAGGTGTGATAGGTTTCGTATCCGTCGGCCCCGATGTCGATGGTCGTCGCGGCGTCTTCCTCGAACCAGTAAGCGAGATCGAACGACGCTTCAGCGGGAAACGCATCCAGTGTGCGACGCTCGATCATCGTTTCACAGTGGAGGCGTTCCGTTTCGTACTCAAGTGTGGTGGCTGTCGCAGTGCACCCGTGGGTGGTGTCTTGCTGTGGACCATCTAGGTGGATCGTCTCGACATCTTTCCCTGGCACTGGCTCACAGGAGGATAGTTCGTGGAAGTCATACGCCGGGGCGCTGACGTAGTGGGAACTTCCGATGATCCGGAATGTGAACGATGTCCCCAGAACGTGGGTTGTCAACGAATCGAAGATCCGGAGGTCGGTCGATGGCGGGTTGGTGCTGTGGACGAATTGGAGGGTGGATCGAGTCATTTGTCGACGATGATGTCGTAGTTGGGATCGAAGACGCTGTTCGGTTCGATGCCGCGGTAGCGGGTTAGCGGTTGCCACTCCCAGCTGTCGTATTCCTCGGCTGTCTCATCGAGAAATCCACTCCGTGACCGCGACAGATCGGGCGTGGGCATCCCATCGTCCGAGAGCAGGTAGAACTGCTCGCCGCGTTCGCGCTCGCCGTCGTCATCGAAGTCCTCGTAGACCGCGTATGGCAGGCTGCGGTCGAATCCCGCTGCTCTGAGGGTGTTCACGAGAGTCTTGTGATGCTGGCCGTAGAAATTCGAGGAATAGCTCCAGGTGACCGCAATACCACGATCAGTAAGGTGACGATTGAGGAGTCGGTAGAACTCTGTCGAGTACAGCCGCATGGAATCGTCGTTGCGTGCGCCTGGGACATCGAGTATCACCAGGTCGTAGCGCTCGTCGGTTCGTCGCAGGTACGTGAACGCGTCGCCAGTGGTAGTATTCAGTCTCTCGTATCTGTAGGCTCCATCGTTGAACTGCCGCAAGTACTCACGCTGGCGGGCCATCCGCATGAACTCCCCGTCGATATCGACGTGGTCGACGCTGACGCCGTAGCGCCGCAGGTGTTTGACGGCCACGTAATCGCCGCCGCCGACGAGCAACACATCGACCGACGAGGGATCCTCGAAGGCACTCATCGGCACGTCAACCAGCCCGCTGTGGTACGAATCGACCCAGCTATCACAGAGCTGGATCGCCCGATCGAGCCGGAGACAGGTCTCTGCATCTGCGTGGCCCGCAATCGTCCGCTGGTAGCGCGTCACGCGCTGGTAGGGTGTCCGGTCGAAGGACTGGACAGAGACGTCCACGCGGTCGGGACGATATTCGCTTTCGATCCGATCGCCGATGTACGCGCCAGTCACCGCGCTGTCGACCGCGCCGGCGTTGGCGACCAGTCCCGCGTAGCCACCAGTCACCACCAATGCGACCAGCAGTATCGGCCGCCAGGCCCATCGATCATCGCCCGCCTCCGGTCCGGCTTGCTGGCCGCCATCCGCACTAAACTCGCCGTGGCTCTTTCCGGCCGTCTCGGCGTTTACCCCCCCGGTGTTTTCAACCCATGCCCGGCCCCACAGTGTCCAGCCAGCGAACGAAAGTGCCGCGAGTGCGTTCAGTAGGCCGAGCACGAGGACCGTCACGACCAGCCCGTAGGTCGGGAACAGAACGAGGGCATAGATCACGGTCCCCGCCAGACTCCCGAGGTAATCGACCCCCAGCACTTCCGAGAACGACTCCTGGTCGGCCTCGGATACGTCGAAGCCAACCCCCAGGAGTCGCCGGAGCACCGATCGGGGATAGAGTCGACCGAGCGCGGCAAAGACCGTCTGTTCGCGCTCCGCGAGGAGGTTATTCAACAGTGGAATCTCGAACCCTGAGAGCACTCCGACAACGAGGATCGGGATGTGGGCCGCCACGAGCGTGAGCGTCGGCTTGGCCGCGAAGGTCACGTCCGGAAACGAGTTCAGGAGGATTATCACACCCGCACCGGCGGGTCCCGCAACCGCGAGATACACTTCCGTCCTGAGAAAGTTCTCGACCGGATCGTCCAGATGCGTCGAGAGTAACGCCCCGACGCCCATCGAGAACAGATACAGCCCGATCGTGATCGAATATCGGAGGACCGTCCCGCCGTAGAAGACTGTCAGCAGTTCCGAATAGACGAGCTCGTAGGCGATCGAACAGAACGCGACGACGAAGGTCAACCCCAGCGTGACGCGTCTGTCGGTTACTGCTTTCTGTATCATTCCGTCATTCCCCCGTTTCACTCACCGTCTCTCACGGTATTCGGCTAGCCGTTCTCCGCCGTTCTCCCGCCCGTCAGGGTGATCTTGAACGCAGTCAGCAAGATCGACCGGGATCGACAGCTGGGCAGTTAGACCTGCGGCGCGACGTACCACGCTTTGTCGATCGTTGTATTGATCTCGTCATCTATCTCGAAGTCGACGCTCTGCCACCCGAAGTCGAGATCTTTGTCCTCGCCGACCAGTTCCGTTCCGACACGATACCAGCCTTCTGCTACGTCTCCTCCGGGTGAAATGTCAGTCAAATCTACCGCCTTCGTCGAATCCTCGGAGACGGTACCCAAAGTTCGGTCAAAGCTCACGTCGCTCGGACCTGGTCCGGGAGGATCTCGCTCGTAGGCAGCATCGCTCCCGATATATGCGACACCCATGGTTGCGATCGATGCCGGATATTTCTTGAGCTCGTCGCTGTGATTCTCCCGCCAATCATCGTCGTGGTGGCCATGCCAGACAGCCCACCCCCCGTGTCGGTGATGGCCTGGCGCGCTACCGTACCCACCACTGCCACGACCGCCGCCCCCCTTGGCCCCGCGTGCGGTTCCAACCGGGAGGACAGGTCGAGACAGGAGCCCGAAAACCGCGGCGTTCTGTGTCGGGTCTTTGCGTGATTCTACCCGCGGATTCGACTCCACGTCTATTTTCAGCTGTGTTCCATCGAGAGAGATGTCTTCGAACAGCCATGCCTTCCTCGCCGGTGGCTCCGAATCAGACCCGCCCAGACAGCCAGCCGACCCGGCAGCGAATGCGATCCCTACCCCACCACGGAGGAACGTACGTCTCTGCATATCATCTCTAATTTTCGGACACCCTCAATAATCTTCATATCTCGAATCGTCGCCAGCCTTCTCGCCAGAATGTCGGCTGACCGTTCTCTGCAAGGGGATACCTGCCTTTGAAGTCCCGGCGACTGAAAGGACTCACTACTTAGATTCCGACGATGACAGACTGGAATGCACCGACAGATCGACAATCAGGGGATGTCCGTCTCTCCGGGGAGAGGCAGACACCGGTCGGCCTCGGCGCGACCGAAGACGTCTTTGTCGCTCCGGGAAGTATCGATGGGACCCTTCACGTCGAGGACGCCGAATACGTCTTCACCGACGTCCCAGCCAATGGGACGGCGAGCGATCCGACCGTAAGCAAGGCGATCACTGGTGATCTCGAGGACGGATACGTCGAGGACGTTCCCGGAGACGTCGTCTTGCGTAACGTCGAAGATGTTTTCGTCGCCCACGAGGCGGCCAATGCCCTCGACGCATCGGGCGCTGAACAGGTGTTTCACGACGACGGCACGGCACCGACGGCTGTTCCCGACGGCTTCGACGAAACTCTTTCCGGGTGGCAACACTCCCGTGAGACGCGCGATCCACGGGATGGTATCCTGATTCGTGGCGCGAAAAACGAAGTGCACGTCGCGGAAGCGAGCCGCGATCTGACGATCTATATTATCGGCTGGGACAACGAGGTTCGGATCGAGGGCCATGACGGTGACGTGACTGTTTTCTTCGTCGGGCGGGACAATCGAGTCCACGTCGGCCCGTATCTTTCGGCCTCGACGGCGGCCGAAAGCGGCTACGACAATCGGGTCGCTGTCGATCCGATCCCGCCGGAGGCAGTCATTGAAACGTCGAAAGACGAGGCATTCGACGATGCGACGATCGGCCGTCACAAGCTCACCTGGCAGGAGTCGACTGACAAGGAGTGGTGTCCCAACTGCGGCAGCGAGGCCGATGCCGTCGTCAAACGTCGGCAGAAGGATGCCTTTTTCGTGTTCAGTGTACCGATCCGAAGCTACGACGACGGCGGGGTCTCTTATGAGTGTGAGCACTGTAGTCCACACGCCGTCGGCCTCGTGTCACTGTCGGAGGACGAACGCAAGAATATACTGCGGTGAGCAACTGGGGATTGCGATCGATCACTCCCGGGGCGCCAGCGAACCGGTGACCGGGTGGCTTTTGGCTCCGGGCCTCCGCGATGTGGGTGTGCTCCCGAGCGGGCTCGATCCCGGGATGATCGTCGTTTTCACGATCATCCTGGTGGCGCTGGTGTTGTTCGCCACGGAGGCCGTTCCGGTCGACGTCACGGCGATCGGAATCATGATCGCGCTGCTGGTCGTCGAGCCTGTCTCGACGATGCTCGTCGACTGGGGCGTCCTCGAGTCGGCCGTGTACGTCCTGCGCGTGCCGGGCAGCGAGGTGACAGCCGTCGAGCGCGGCCTCTCGGGCTTTGCCAGCGTGGCGACGATAACCGTTCTGGCGATGTTCATTCTCAGCGCGGGTGTCCGGCGTACTGGAGCGATCCAGATCCTCGGGCGGAAAGTCGGCGCGTTCACCGGCGAAGACGAGACCCGACAGCTGGGTGCGACGATCGGGATCGTGAGTCCGATCTCGGGGTTCATCAACAACACCGCTGCAGTCGCAATCCTGCTGCCGATGGTCACCGATCTCGCCGAGAAAGGCAAGACGTCGCCCTCGAAACTTCTCCTCCCGCTGTCGTACGCCTCGATGTTCGGCGGGACACTCACGCTGATCGGGACCTCGACGAACATCCTGGCCAGCGATCTCTCGGCCCGTCTCGGCCGCGATCTTGGTATCCCAGAACTGCACGCCTTCTCGATGTTCGAGTTCACTCACCTCGGCGTGATCATGATGGCCGTCGGGCTAGTCTATCTCATGACGATCGGTCGACGACTCGTCCCCGCCCGGATCAAGCCCGAGGAGGACCTCACCCACGAGTATGAGATGGCCGATTACTTGACCGAGGTCGTCGTCCGCGAGGACTCGCCGGTCGTCGGCCAGCGTGTCGGTGAGGCCCTCGAAGGGACGGACTTCGACGTCGACGTTGTCCAGTTGATCCGCGACGACGCGGTCTTCCTGGAACCGCTCGGTCAGAAGGTCATCCGGGTCGGCGACGTCTTCGCACTCCGGACCGACCGGGACACGCTGGTCGAACTCATGGATGCCGACGGGTTCGACCTGCTTGGCGACGTGGCCGTCACGGACGCCGAACTCGAAGCCCCCGAAGCGGGTCACAACCTCGTCGAGATCGTCGTGGCACCCGGGTCGTTCCTGGTGGGCGAGACGCTCGCGAGCAGCAACTTCCGACAGCGCTATGACGCGACCGTGCTGGCCTTGCGCCGCGGTGGAGCCGTCATCCGTGACCGGATGGATCGGACGCGACTCCGGGTCGGCGACACGCTACTCGTCCAGGGGGCGACCGACAGCATCGACCGCCTCAACAACAATCGGAACTTCATCGTCGCACAGGAGGTCGATCGGCCCGACTACCGCGAGTCGAAGATTCCCGTCGCGGTCGGGATCGTCGCCGCCGTGGTCGGCCTGGCGGCGTTGACGCCGATCAACATCGCCGTGGCGGCACTCGCAGGCGCGCTCGGAATGGTCCTCACGGGCTGTCTCAAGCCCACCGAGATGTACGACGCCGTCGAGTGGGACGTCATCTTCCTGCTCGCGGGGGTCATCCCGCTCGGGATCGCCCTGGAGGTGACCGGCGGCGCGGCGCTGCTCGCTGACGGGATCGTCGCCGTTGCCCCCTCGCTCCCGCCGATCGTCGTCCTCGGCTTGATGTACGTCGTGACGGCGCTGTTGACGAACGTCATCTCGAACAACGCGAGCGTGGTGTTGATGATCCCCGTCGCGGCCGAGGCCGCCGTGACCCTCGGGGCCAACCCCTTCTCGTTCGTGCTATCGGTGACCTTCGCCGCCTCGACGGCCTTTATGACGCCTATCGGTTACCAGACGAACCTCTTCGTCTACGGACCGGGCGGATACGAGTTCATGGATTACGTGCGGGCGGGCGCCCCGCTGCAAGCTATCTTCGCCGTCGTTACGACGCTGGGGATCGCCGCATTCTGGGGCTTGTGAGCGACCGATACGCCTGGCCGGGCTCTACAGCGACCACGACTCGAAGACTATTTCAATGATCGGTCTCGACCCGGATTCACTCTTTATTACATGGGTTATTAAAAACTAATTTGTTAATTTTTATCGGACTCAAGTACTTTGATTTCCTGGACTAATATACTAATATTGACATTATATGAGTGGCGTTTGTCACGTGAAACCAGTACGTTTTTCTAATAGTGTCCTTATTGTTCGGAAAATGAATACTCCGACGGCAGACGCCGGTTCGGCGAGTCGAATCGCGTATTATACGATGGAGATCGGCATCGAGAACGACCTCCACACCTACAGCGGCGGGCTCGGGGTGCTCGCGGGCGACACGATCCGCTCGTTCGCGGACCTGGGTATCGACGGGGTCTGTGTCACCCCGCTCAACGAGGAAGGGTACTGCAAACAGACCCTCGAGGATGACGGCTCACAGGTCAGCGATCCGGATCCGTGGCCGGTCGAGGAGTACTGCGAACCCCTCGATGTCGAGGTAACGGTCGAGATTTACGGCCGTGACGTCACGATCACCGCCTGGCGCTACGACGTCGTTTCCGAACAGAGCGGCGAGACGGTGCCCGTGATCTTCCTCGATACGGACGTCGAGGGTAACGACGACGACGCTCGACAGTACACCAAGCGGCTGTACGCGCCAGGGTACGGCGAGGACTTCACCCTCGCTCAGGAACTCGTTCTCGGAATCGGCGGGACGCGGATCCTCGAGGAACTCGGATTCGAGGTCGACACCTATCACATGAACGAGGGCCACGCTGCCTTTCTCACCGCCGAGTTGCTCGCCCGCAACGACATGGACGCCGAGGCGGTCCGCGAGCAGTGTGTCTTCACGACGCATACGCCCGTCGAGGCCGGCCACGACGAGTTCGACTGGGGGATGGTTGAGGAGATGGTCAGCGACCCCGTCGCCCCAGAGGACCTGCGGCCGTTCAGCCACGAGGCGGGACTGAACATGTCGCTGCTCGCCCTGAACCTCTCGTCGTACGCCAACAGCGTCGCCAAGAAACACCAGGAGGTTTCCCGGAACATGTTTCCGGATTTCGAGATCGACGCGATCACCAACGGCGTCCACGTTCCCTACTGGATCGGCGACGCCTTCGGTGACCTTTACGACGAGCACATCACGGGCTGGCGGGACAATCCCTACAAGTTCAAGCACGCGACGGTCCTCCCGGACGACGAACTATGGGACGCCCACCAGACACAGAAGCGAGAGACCATCGAGTTCATCAACGAGCGCGAGGGGTCGGAGTTAGATCCCGACACGCTGACGATCGGTTTCGCCCGGCGAGCAGCACCCTACAAGCGGGCGAACCTGATCTTCTACAACAACGACCGGCTCCGACACATCGCCGAGAACGTCGGTGACGTTCAGCTGGTCTTCGCGGGCAAGGCCTTCCCCGGTGACGAGAACGGCGAGCAGAAGATCCGCGATATCTTCCACAACGCCTGGCAGCTCAACGACGTCATCGAGACCCAGTACGTCGAGGACTACGACATGGAGGTCGGCGCGAAACTGACCGCGGGCGTGGACGTCTGGCTCAACAACCCACGCCGGCCGCTGGAAGCCTGCGGAACCTCCGGCATGAAAGCCGCCTACAACGGCATTCCGCAGTTGGGGACGCTGGACGGCTGGTGGGTCGAGGGACACATCGAGGGCGAGACGGGCTGGAAGATCGGCCCCGAACCCGAGGAGAGTACGCCCGACCAGACTACCAACGAGGAGGAAACTCGCCAGGACGCAATGGCTCTCTACGACCAACTGGAGAACGAGGTCATCCCGACGTACTACGACGATCGCGACCACTGGATCGACGTGATGCGTCAGACGATTGCGTTCAACGGTCCATACTACCACACCCGACGGATGGTTCGAGAGTACCTGCTGGACGCGTACACGAAGTGAGGAAGCGACGGTTCGAGGCTGATCGTCACAGGAGTTCGGGACAATCTCCGGGTCCGAGAAGCAACAACTCGGTACGGCTGCACGATCGAAATCGCACTTCTCAGGCCAGTCGGTAGACGCGTGCGTCCCAGGGGCGCAAGTCGAGGTCGGTCAGGTCGCTACGCACGTCGCCATGATCTCGGGATCCCTCTCGTGGGCGTGCGTATCGAGGTCGAGCATTCGGGGATCGTCCGACCAGTTGGGAACGACCAGCACCCGTTGGTTCCCAAGCATTCGCGTCTGTGCGTCGATCTGTTCGTCGCCGGGGAGTAGTAAGTCGTGGTTCTCCCGGTAGACGGCGTTTCAGGCTTTGCTCGCCGAGAGGCCGTCTGCCAGCGCGAAAAGACTACCTTGATCTCGGCCAGATCAGGTTCGGTGACGCTCCATCGCCCGTCATCCCCGAAGTCCAGCGTGGCGTGTTCGAAGTGAAAGGCCATGTGCCTCCCGTCACAGACGTACTTCGGGTCCTCCTCGAGGAGTTGCTCGGCCCCCTGTTCTAGTCGCATGATTGATTTCATTTCCATTGATCAATACTCCTGTTGTAAATTAATTGATGGCGCCGATATAACCGTCGTGGTGGATGTGGATTCCACCCTCTAATGTGGTCTAACCCATCGAATATCGTGGTTCGGTATATCTCGTTCGGCTCGTTCCGGTATGCCGGCAGCATGACCTACATTGAAGTTCGTCCCGCCCGACACTCCGAATATGTCCTTCGAGAGACAGAGCGGTGTCTTCCTGCACGTGTCGTCGCTTCCCGGTCCTGACGGGATCGGGACGCTCGGCGAGCCGGCCCGGAAGTTCATCGACTTCCTGGCCAGCGCCGAGCAGTCCCTCTGGCAGACCTGCCCGATCGGCCCGACCGATCCGGGCCAGGGCAACTCCCCCTATTCGGCGTACTCCGCACGCGCCGGTAATCCGTTGTTCGTCGAACTCGATCCGCTCGTCGGGGCGGGCTGGCTCGACCAGCCGGACCGCCCTGTTTTCGACGATCGCGAGGTCGAGTTCGAGCGCGTCCGCTCGTTCAAGCAGGACACGCTCCGGGACGCCTTCGCCGGATTCGAGGACGCTGCCGGGGAAGGGGCCCGCGCGGAGTTCGAGACCTATCGGAGTGAGAACGCAGAGTGGCTCGAGGACTACGGCCTCTTCCGGGCGCTCGACGACCATCTCGGTGCCAACATCTGGATGGACTGGCCTGACGACGTGAAGTTCCGCGATTCCGAGGCCCTGGAGCGTTATCGTGAGGAACTCGCCGAGGAAATCCGCTTCCATCAGTTCTGCCAGTGGCTGTTCGACCGCCAGTGGGCGGACCTACTGACCTACGCCCACGAGCGCGGGATCGATCTCGTCGGCGACATGCCGATCTACGTCGGCACCAACAGCGTCGACGTCTGGGCCAATCCGGAGATATTCAAGCTCGACGAGGACCGTGAACCGATTTACGTCTCAGGGGTGCCGCCCGATGACTTCTCGGATACGGGTCAACTCTGGGGCACGCCCGTCTACGACTGGGAGACACTGGCCGACCGGGGGTACGACTGGTGGGTGCAACGCTTTTCGGGCCTGCTCGATCGATTCGACGTCTTCCGGATCGACCACTTCAAGGGCTTCGAGAGTTACTACCAGGTTCCCGCCGAGGAGGACACCGCGATGAACGGCGAGTGGGTCTCGGGGCCTGGCCGAGTCTTCTTCGAGGCCGTCCGTGACCAGCTCGGCGAGTTACCCATCGTCGTCGAGGACTTAGGCGTAATCACCGACGCGACGCGGGAACTCCGGGACGCCTTCGGGTTCCCGGGCATGCGCGTCGCGGGGATGGCCGACTGGTGTGACGCCGAGTCCATCCACCATCCCGCGAGTTACGACGAGGCTTCCGTCGCCTACACCTCCACCCACGACACGAGCACGACGGTCGGGTGGGTGGACGATCTCTCCGAGAAACAGACGGAGTGTCTGCACTTCGCGGTCGACTACGAGGGAAGGGATATCCACTGGGACGTCATCGAGACTGTCTGGGAGACGCCTGCGGTCATCACGTTCGCTCAGTTTCAGGACTTTCACGGACTCGGTGACGAACACCGCTTCAACCTGCCAGGGACCGCCGAGGGCAACTGGCGCTGGCGGACGCTCGAGTCGGAACTCGATCCCGCGGTCGCGGATCGGCTCGCGGACGTGACCCGGAAGGCCGATCGGGATTGACCGTCCCGGAGATCTGACGACCGAGTCGATCCAGATAGTGTCCAACCACACTATATGCAATCCGAGGGGCTGGAGTATCTCTACGCGTCCGACGACGATTTCGACGCCGCCGAAGACGTCCGTCGCCTCGACACCGCCACCAATCCCTGGCAGCCGGAGTAGCGAATGTACGCGATGTCTCGGAAATGCGTGGTCCTACGCGGCCTGTAGTATCACGGCGTTCTCGACGTGGACGCCGCCCTCGGCAGCCACATTCTCGCCTCCGAGTTCGTCGACCGGTTCGACGGTCTCCCCGGGGAGCCCGACTTCTTCGGCCTCGTGACCGAAGTTCAACACGACGACGTAGCGTTCCTCGTCGTTCTCGCGTGCGTACGCGACGACCTGCTCGGAGTCGCCCTCGACATCGACGGGTTCGAACTCGGCCTCGTAGCCAAGTGCGTGGATTTCGTCCCGCGTATCACTGAGCCGCCGGTAGAACTCGAGTAAGTCCTCGTCGGCATGACCCCAGTGGGTCTCCCCGCGCCGCTGGCGCTCGCCGAACTCCTGGCCGGCGTATATCATCGGCGCGCCGGGCAGCGTGAACGTCGCCGTCGCGGCCGCTCTGACGCCGTGGGTGCCGACCTCCGAGACGTAGCGTTCCTCGTCGTGGTTCTCGATGTACGTCAGGAAGCCGGCGTGATCAGGGAAGCCGATCCGGTGGCGACTCTCCAGGGATTCATAGAGCTGCTCGGCCGGCTGATCGCCGTGGCCGATCTGCAGGAGATCGAAGTACAACCCGGCGTCGAAGTGGACGTCGAAACAGAGGTTATGGAAGTCCGCGACGTAGGGGATAGTCTCGTCCATCAACAGGAATTCCGGATCGGCCCCCTTGACCGTCTCACGGATTTCCTGCCAGAACGGCTTGGGAACGGCCCAGGCCATGTCACACCGGAAACCATCGACGACTTCGGCCCACTTTTCGACCGCATCCAGCAGATGACGACGGACTTCGAGATTCTCGTAGTCGAAGTTCGCGATCAACTCCCAGTCGAAGTACGTCTCTGGTTCGCGCGCCTCCCGATCCTGCCAATCGTACCATTCGAGGTACTGTTCGTCGCCGGCCAGCGCGCGCTGGTAGAATTCATGATTCCGCGCGGAATGGTTGAGGACGAGGTCGAACAGCACGCGCATGTCCCGGTCGTGGGCCTCCTCGACGAACTCCCGGAAGGCCTCTTCGCCGCCGAGATCGTCGGCGATCGAGAAGAAATCGGTGATGTTGTACCCGTGGTCGTTGCCGTCGTGCTGGAGGACGGGCGTGAACCACAGCGTGTCGACGCCGAGGCTCTCGATGTGGTCGAGCTTTCCGGCGATCGCCTCGAATATCGACTGGCCGGGGTCGGGATCGACGTACCCCCGGACGTAGATCTCGTAGAGCGTCATCCCCTTGCTCCAGGCGGGGGGTTCGTTGAGAGGCTCGACCGTGCCGTCGCCGTGGATCCGGACCGTATCGGGAACGCTGTACTGCTCGCCGAGGGCGATGGCGTGAACGCGCGCGTCGTCGTCGTCGATTGCTCCGATCGGGACCCGAAACTCACGACCGTCGACTGTATATTCGGGGAGTTCGTCGCGGTCGTCGACGTAGAACTCGACGTCGAGGTCTGCCTCCTCGGCGTTGAGGGACGGATCAGTCCGCGAGCGGGCCCGCAACACGATCTCGTCGCCGTCTCGCGCGCCCGCGAGCGTGAGTCGCGGGCGCGCTTCGCCCGGCTCCAGCCGGCCGCGTCCGGAACCGACCCCGGAACCGGAACGGCCGCTGAGGCCGCTCATGCCCGATCGACCGCTGAGGCCGCTCGCGCCACTGAGTCCGCTCGTAGCGGGCTGGGCCGCCCCGTCGGCGATCGCCAGCCCGGCGGGAAACGCCCGGATGGTAAGCTCGTGTTCGCCGTCCGGTGCTGCGAGGGCGACGGTGTAGACCCCCGGGACATCCGGGACGAACGTCTCGACGGGGTCGTCCCCCAGCACGGCGTGACTCTCGTCCGGTGCGTCGTCGATACGCCAGGTGTAGGTTCCAGCGGGGTCGGGATCTCGCGGGGCAAGTTCGGTCGACTCCCCCACGGCCAGGAATCGCGGTGGTCCGGGATGGTGCATGAGTATCATCTACTCGTTCGGTACGGGAGTTAAAAACATCTGTGCAGACGGCGTCGTTCGGGCCGACAGCCGCAACGGCGGTCATCGATAAAGGTTAACATCCTTCCAGCCACTCGAACTAGTTATCGACACCTGTTGTCGTCAATATGGTGATGAATATGACAGGATATCATGCTTCCGACGGCTCCCATCCGGGTCCGCCACGGTTCCTACAACTCGGCGAAAGCATCGTCGATCCGATCTTCGTCGACATGGCCCACGGCTACGACAGGGACAACCTCGCGCCGACGATAGCGGGGACGCCCGAACGCGACCCCGCTCCCTACGAGAAGAGGGATTTCGTCTGGCGACTGCGGGAAAAGCCCGACGGTAGCAAGGCCGGCTTGGAGTACGCGCCGACGCCCTTCGAGGACGACGCCGAGCAGTACGACGAGGGCAATCACAACACCGCCGAGTTCGAGCCTGACGAGCCGGGAACCTACGTTTTCGAACTCGACGCGCCTGACGGCACGCACGAACTGACGATGGAGGTGTTCCCGCCGCCAGTCACCGAGGACGGCACAGAGTTGTACGACATCGAGGGCGAACTCCCGACCGATGCCCGGGAGGCGACCGGCGGCCCACCCCGCATCGAACTCGAGGGGCGATATGACGCTGACGCGGACGAATTTGTCGTCGAGTCGAACCCGGAACTCGCTCCGGATAGCTACGCCATCCCCGAGAATCTCGACGTGTCGTTCCTCCCACACGACGCCGCGGCGCTCGATCGGGAAGATATCATCGTCGAGGGGACGACCGCCCGCGTGCCCGTCGAGGCGCTTGCCGGACCGACCCGGCTGTTCGCGGCCCCCTACGACGGGGTGCGGCTGGGAACGACCGACGAAATCGTCCTCGATCCGGACGCCGGGGCGGTAGAGCTTCACAACCGGCCGCCCGAGTGGATCGATAGCGCCGTCGTCTACGAGATCTTCACCCGGTCGTTCGCCGGCGAGAAGGGAGCGACGGACTTCGAGTTCCTCACCGAGAAGGTCGATTACCTCGACGACCTGGGCGTCGATCTCGTCTGGCTGACGCCGATCGTCCCCGCCTGGAGTGCCACGGTCGACACCCCGCCGGGTGGCCCCCACGGCTACGACGCCAGTGATTACTTCGCCGTCGCGGAAGACCTCGGCACGATCGCGGATTTCGAACGCTTCGTCGAGGTTTGTCACGACCACGATATCAAGGTGGCCTTCGATCTGGTGGTCAATCACGCCGGCTGGGAACACGACTACTGGCAGGACACGATCGCGGAACTGGGTGATGATCCCGAGGATCCCTATGCATTCCCGGAGATCGACGCCTGGGACACCGACTCGCCGTATTTCGACTGGTTCGACCGCCAGTCCCGGACCAACGGCATCGACGCCACCCCCGCACAGACGAGTTTCTTCGACGTTCGGCTGCATCCGAACCTCAACTTCGGCAACCTCGCGCTGCGGGAGCACATCCTCGCAGTCGTGGACTTCTGGTCGGACACCGTCGATGCGTTCCGGTGTGACATCGCGTGGGGCGTCCCCCATTCCTTCTGGAAGGAGGCCCGGCGGTTGACGCGGGACAAGGACGACGCATTCCTGTGGCTCGACGAGTCGATCCCGCGCATTCCGGAGATGAGCGAGTCGGAGTTCGATCTGCACTTCGATTCGACGGAGTTCATGCGAACGGCCCACGCCGTCGCTCGCGGGGAACGCCCGCCCCAGGATCTCATCGGCGCGATCGAGACGCGACAAAACGACGGTTTCCCGGCTTATTCCCGCGTGATCAACTCCACGGAGAACCACGACGAGTCCCGGCTCTACCACGAAGCGAAAGCCAACGGCCATCGTGACGATCCCGCAGCGGCCCAGCGGGCCGCTCTCGCCGCCGCGTTCACGCTGCCGGGCGTCCCCTTCCTCTATTACGGCCAGGAGCGACTCATCACGGAATACGGCGAGCGTCGGGAGAGCCCCTACTTCGGTCGCGAGGATCAGACGGGCGACATCAAGGCTGACCCGTACAAGCGCGCGTTCATGAACTGGGAGGAGTACGACGAGGCGCACCTCGAATTCGTTTCGAAACTGATCGATTTCTATCACGAATCGCCAGCTCTCGGTCCCGAGGCGGATCTCGTTCGGGAAGCTCACCGGGCAGAGGCAGGCAACGACGTGGCGGTGTTCGGCCGCGACGCGGGCGAGCAGAAACGCGTCGTCGTCATCAACTTCGCCGACCATCCCCACTGGGTCGACCTTCGACTGCCGGTCGAGACGCAGGATCTGTTCACCGGCGAGGACTTACTTGTCGATCGCTCCGACGACGCAGTGACGGTCGAGGTCGAGACACTCGCCGTCTTCGAGACGCCGACGCTGTTCGATCAGGGTCACAATCACTGGCACCAGGGCGAACCGCTGCCGAACGATTCGTGATCTGACGGTTTCTATCAGGCCCGTCGGCCCGGATTTATGTATCGTCCCGGTTGATGACGTAGAAATGAGAGCGCCAGAGCAATACGAGGTCACTGGCCTCGGTCTCTCCGGTACCCAGTATACGGTCGAACAGGTCGGGCAAGACGAGAACTTCAGACCCGAGTACGAAGCCAGGGACGTCACCGGTGAGCCGCTCTTTCGCTGTACCTACAACATGTACGAGGGGACGGATTCGTTCCCGTTCGTCGACGCTGACGGAGAGGAGTTGTGTACTGTAGAAGCCAGTGACACGTGGGACATCGCCGGCGAGTACGTCCTCACTGATAGCCGTCGGGACGAACCGCTCGTCGTTCTGGATAACGACCTCTCGTTTCTCGAAGACACCTGGCGGATCCGGGACACCACGGACGACGCTCTTCTCGCAGAAATCAACTCACGCGGTGGGGTTATCACGGCTGCTCGAAAGGTCCTCCCGATCGGACAATGGATCGGTCACCAGTTTGACGTGCGTGATGCGGACGGTGATTCCGTCGGGACCATCGAGAGCGACTTCGCGATTCACGATCAATACGATATCTCGATCAGCGACAGCAGTTCGGTTCCGATAGATCCGATCGTGATAGCGACAGTCGTTATCGACGCGATCCAGGGGAATTGAACGATTACGGTCGGGAGCGCGGGAGTCGCTCAGGGCCGATCCAGCCCGGAGAGGATCGTTCTCTCGCCGGCTTTCGCACCGTAACGACCCGACGACCATTCGATCACCTCGCCGTCACGCTTCTTGAGCCACTCGAACTCGAAGTACGTGCCTTCGGGAACCTCGACTTCGGCCGTCCACGTCGGGTAGTCATCGGCGGCCATCGGAACAGCTTCGTCGGGATCGAACCCGCCGAGTGCGTCGAGACTGCCCGTGAGATAGACCTCCTCGCCCCACTCCGTCTCGACGTCGATCGCGACGGTCGTCGACACGGGATCGCCGGGTTCGAACCCGGGATCGGGCTGGAACCACCGGTAGCCGTAGGCTGGGAGAAAGATCCGTCGGTCGGCGAAGACAGACGACCCCCCGTCGAGGACGTCCGTCAGTCCACCGCGGTTCCAGACGTCCGCGAGCGCGCCCAGTGACACCGCCTGTGGCTCCCCCGAGAAGTTTGCGATCGCCAGCAGACGCTCGCCCTCGAAGACGCGCTCGACGGCGAACACCTCCTCGGGCCCGGCCTCCAGGATGCGTTCCTCACCTTGAGCGTGTACCGGCCTCAGGCCCTTGCGGGCCTCCGAGAGGGCGGCGATCCCGTCGAACAGCCGTTGTTCGACAGTGCCCTCGACCTCGCGGCGGTCGGCACGCTCCCAGTCGAAGGACGGACGATGAACCCAGCGGTTGTCGTCGGCCTTGATCGGGTCCGAGAGGTACGAGAAGTCGTTGAGTTGACCGAGTTCGATCCCGCTGTAAAGCAGGGGCATCCCTTTCATCGCGTAGACGACGCTGTGCAACAGTAGTCCGCGCCGGATGGCACGGTCGACGTCCTCATCCTCGCCCTCGATCCGGGCACGCTGGAGACCGGTCAGAGCCGCCATCGTCCCGGAGGTGCGGGCCTCGCCGGTCGCTTCTTCGACCTGGAATCGATACCCTTCGGCATAGCTGTCGGCCGTGTCCCCGGCGTAGAAGTCCGCACAGAACCGGCGCTCGGCCGTCGGATCACGCCCCAGGGCGGCCCGGACGTCCCCGTCGTCGAGTCCCCACCCGATGTCGTCGTGACACCGGACGTAGTTGAGCCAGGTCGCCGAGCCCGGTGTCGGCGGGAGTTCCTCCATGGCGTGAGAGAGCAGCCGAGTGTCCTCCCTGGCGAGGGCGTGCCAGGCGTGAGCCATCAGCGGCGCGCCGTAGGCGATCTCACACTCCTCGCCCTCGTGGCCGCCGGTGCCGAGGTACTTGATCGTCTCCTCGGGCGAGACGATCGCCTCGGCCTTGAAGAGGACGCCCGGCGCGGCGATCCGAACCAGGGCCCGGTACGCCCGGAGGATCCAGTGGGCCTCCGGCAGGTTCCGGCAGTCAGTGCCCAGTTCCTTCCAGAGGAACGGGACCGCGTCGAGACGGAGCGAGTCCGCCCCGACGTTCGCGATGAACACCATCTCCCGGAACATCTGGACGAAGACGTCCGGATTCCCGTAGTCCAGATCCCACTGAAAGTCATAGAAACTCGTCCAGACCCACCGGTCCATCGCCTCGCTGTAAGTGAAATTGCCCGGCGCGAAGTCCGGGAACACTTCCGGGACGGTCTCCTCGAAACGGTCGGGTTTCGTCCGGTCCTCGAAGGTAAGATAGAAGTCCTCAAAACGGTCGTCTCCCTGGCGGGCGGCCTGTGCCCACTCGTGTTCCCGGGCGGTGTGGTTCATCACGAAGTCCAGCGACAGCAAGATGTCTTCCTCCCGGAGGTCAGCGGCCAGTTTCCGGAGGTCTTCCATCGTCCCCAGGTCCGGGTCGACCGACCGGTAATCCGTGACAGCGTACCCGCCGTCGTTGCGTCCCTCTCGGGGTTCCAGCAGCGGCATGAGGTGAAGGTAGGTCACGCCGAGTTCCTTCAGATACGGGATCTTTTCGCGAATACCCTGGAGGTCGCCGGTAAACAGATCCACGTAGGCCATGTACGCGACGTGGTCTGGCTGCTGGAACCAGTCGGAATCCCGGGCACGCTCGCGGTCGAGTGTCCGCAGTTCGTCGTTGCGATCCTCGTAGCCTGCGACGGCTGCGTCGACGGCCCGGATCGCCCATTCGGCCTGTTCGGGCCCGTCGCCGTAGATCGCAGCGAAGGCGTTCCAGAACGTCGGGAGGTGCTCCTCGATACGATCGAGAAGGATGTCGGCGTCGGGATGGTCGGCGTACCGTTCCGTGAGCGATTCGAGCAGGGCGGTCGCCGGGTCTGTGTCGGCCCACGTTTCCGGGGGGATTTCGGGATCGGATCCGCTCATTGTTCTCGCGCCTGTTCGGACCGAGACCACATCGGGTTTCGATCCGGATCCGAGAGCTCCGTGTCATCGGCTCGTTCGTTTCTGGTCTGTCGCCGTGGTCGGCCAGTGATTGTCCGTCTCGACTCCGTCGCCATGATCATGTCCGGATCTTTGTCTCAGTTCTTCAAACAATTTCGGAACGACTCGCTCGGTCACCGAACGACCCACTCGTAGCCGAACCCATCGAGTTCGATCCCGTCGACCGTTCGAGGGTCCGGCGAGACGTTGTTATAGATCGTCAACCGTCGGTCGTCAGTCTCCCGCGTCGAGACGAAGACGTCGTTCTCGGCGCGGTATGTCGGCGTCTCCGTGAACAGGTCGGGGTTGTCCGTCCGCGTCTCGATCATCTCCCGGAGGCCAGTCCAGATTGTGCCCGCGTCGCTGTCCTCGTTCGTCATCGCCTCGCGTTTCCGAGCCTCGTCGAAGGGTCCACGGTGGAGATAGCGACTGTCGTCGTAACCGAGTTTCTCGTTCATCTCGGCGTGGAAGGACTCGTCGTTCTCCATGCCGACCTCGTCGCCGTAGTAGATTATCGGCGTCCCCTCGACGGAGAACAACATGGAGTACGCCAGCAGGACTCGCCGGGGATCCTCATCGAGCAGGTTGTACAGCCGCCCGGAGATCCCTTCCCCTTCGCGGAAGGACCACCGTTCGTCTTCGAGGTAGGCGTCGTTGAGCAACTGGCGTTCGTCCGGATCGACGAACTCCAGGGTCAACTCGTCGTGGACGCGCAGGAACGTGAACCACTGTGCGCTCGCAGGGACGTCGAGCGTTTCCAGACTCGCCAGTTCGTCGGTGACGTACGTGGGATCGTTTTCGGCCAGCGCCAGGAAGAACGTCGGCATCAGCGGGAAGTTGTAGGCGACGTGGCACTCGTCCCCGTCGCCGAAGTAGTCGACGACGTCCGCCGGCTCCAGGTTGGCCTCGGCGATCATGACGGTTCCCTCCGCGACGTACTCGAAGGCCGCCCGGAAGAGCTTCAGGATGGCGTGGGTCTCGGGTAGATTCTCGCAGTTCGTCCCCTCGCGCTTCCAGAGGAACGGCGCGGCGTCCATCCGGAACCCGTCGACGCCATCGACTTTCCAGCGGGTGAGGATCCGGATCATGTCGATCAGGACGTCCGGGTTCTTGTAGTTCAGGTCGGGCTGAACGTCGTAAAAGCGGTTGAAGTAGTAGTCATCGGTGGGCTCGTTGTACGTCCAGTTCGAGTCCGAGACCCCTTTCAGAAGCAGGCGAGTTTCCTTGTACTTCTCGGTGTCGTCGTTCCAGATGTAGTACTCGCGGTACTCGGCCGACTCACTCTGTCGTGCATTCTGGAACCACCGGTGCTGATCTGAGGAGTGGTTGATTGGTACGTCGAAGACGACCTTGATCCCCCGCTCGTGGGCCGCATCGACGAATTCGAGGAAGGCGTCGTTCCCCCCGAGTTCTTTTCGGACGCGCGTGAAATCCGAGACGTCAAAGCCCTGATCGACCATCGGCGATGCCAGGACAGGCAACAGCCAGACGATTGTGACGCCTAATTCTTCGAGGTAGTCGAGTTTCTCGACGAGCCCGTCGAAGTCGTCGGCGAACAGATCGACGTACAGCGAGTAGACGACGCCGGTCTGGTACCAGTCGGTGTCCTCGGGGACGTACTCGACGTTCTCGCGACGCTCTTCGAGCAGGTCAAACAGCTCGTCACGTTTCTCGGGGTGGTCTGTACCGTAGATGTCCGTCCACAGCGTCTCGATTTTCTTCCGTGGGTGTGTTGTCATGGCGATATCACTCCCTAAGAGCGGTGCTGGTCTGGACTACGTAGTTAGTTCCGATGCCGGGACGAGCTCGGATCACACGAGATAGACCCGCGCCTCCCATGGTTCGAGTGTCAGTCGATCTCCCGGAGTCGCCGGGGCCGCCCCAGCGTTCCCGATGGCGAGTTCGAGATCCTCGATCGGGACGCCGTCGGGAACGTCGACGGTCGCGGGGTCGTCCGCCCAGTTGAGGACGACCAGCGCGTGATCGTCGCCGAGCGTCCGGGAGTAGGCGAACACTGACTCGTGATCGGGATAGTGTAACTCGAAGTCGCCGTAAACGAGGACGTCGTTGTCGTGTCTGAGGTCGATCAGCTGCCGGTAATACTGCCAGACTGAATCCGTATCCTCGCGTTCGTCTGCGACGTTGATCTCGGTGTAGTTGTCGTTGACTTTCAGCCAGGGATCACCGTCGGTGAACCCGGCGTTCGGGTCGTCGGTCCACTGCATCGGCGTCCGGGCGTTGTCCCGCGCGACCGCCTCGACCGCCTCGCGCACGTCGTCGTACTCGTTGGCTTCGCCGCTCGCGATGGCCTCCTCGACGAAGTTGATCGCCTCGACGTCGCGCAGTTGCTCGACCGACTCGAAGTTCGCGTTCGTCATGCCGAGTTCCTCGCCCTGGTAGACGTAGGGTGTCCCACCCAGCGTGTGGGTAAACGTCCCCAGGAGTTTTGCGGACTTCCGTCGATACTCGCCGTCGTTGCCGAACTGCGAGACCGACCGGGGCTGGTCGTGATTCGAGAGGTAGACGCTGTTCCAGCCGTCATCCGCCAGGCCGGTCTGCCAGCGGTCGAAGATCTCCTTGAACGCGACGAGGTCGAACTCCCCGACGTCCCACTTGCTGTCGCCGTCGCCGACGTCGACGTGCTCGAACTGGAACACCATCGAGAGGCCGTCGCCGTCCTCGCCGACGTACTGTCGTGCGTCCTCGACGGAGACGCCAGGCGTCTCGCCGACGGTCATGATCTCCCGGTCGACGGTGTCGACAGTCTCCTCCATCATTTCGCTGAGGTACTCGTGGACGCGTGGACCGTTCATGAAGTGTTCGGCCCCGACCAGTCCGCCGTGCGGGTCGCCGTCCGGCAATCCCTCGGTCTTGGAGATGAGATTGATGACGTCCATCCGGAAGCCGTCGATGCCGCGATCGAGCCACCATCGCATCATCTCGTAGACGTCCTCGCGGACAGCGGGATTGCGCCAGTTGAGATCGGGCTGTTTCTCGTCGAACAGGTGGAGATACCACGCCTCGCGCTCGTCGTCGTAGGACCAGGCCGACCCGCCGAAAAAGGAGTCCCAGTTGTTCGGGGGGTCGTCTGGGTCGCCTTCCCGCCAGTAGTAATAGTCGTCGTAGGGTTCCTCGCCACGGCGTGAACGCTGGAACCACTCGTGTTCGTCTGAGGTGTGGTTGACCACGAGGTCCATGATGAGGCGGATGTCCCGGTCGTGGAGCGCGGACAGGAGTCCCTCGAAGTCCTCGAGGTCGCCGTACTGGTCGTCGATAGCGCGGTAGTCGCTGATGTCGTAGCCGTTGTCGGCCTGCGGAGACTGATAGATGGGTGATAGCCAGACGGCGTCGACGCCCAGATCAGCGAGGTAGTCGACTTTCCCGGCGATACCGCGGACGTCGCCGAGTCCGTCGGCGTTGCTGTCGTTGAAACTCTTCGGATAGATCTGGTAGACGACCGCGTCTTTCCACCAGGGAGATCCGTCCGTTTCCGTCGCGAGTACGTTCGAGGGGGCGGAGTGGCGCTGACTCATCGGTGTTCGTGTAGACCAACGTGAGACACTCACTTAACACTATCCGAAATCTTGAAGAAGCAATTCTACTACTAATTTTATAATCCCGGATCACGTCAGTTCGTTCGACGGACGCGATAAGCAAGCCGGCAGAGAGCTCGGTACGACGCCTGACGGACCACGGAAACAAACGAAACGATGGACGGACGTAACGGACGACGCGGACGCGAAAACGCAAACTAATGACCGACGACTCGCAGGGGGACGACGCGGACGTCAGAGAGGAACTTGCCGTCTTCGGGCTCTCGGAGACGGAGATCGAGACGTATCTCGCGGTCCTCTCGGGTAACGGGACAACCCGAGAGATTGCCGAGCGGGCGGACGTCACCCAGCGGGCGGTGTATGATCTCGCCGAGCGGCTGGCCGAGCGGGGACTAGTCCGGGTCGACGAGCACGCCTCGCCGACGACGATCCGGGCGGTCCCGCCGGGGACAGCGATCGAAACGCTTTCCGAGCGGCTCGAATCGGTCCGGCCGACCCTGGAGGACGTCTACACCGAGACGAGCGTAGACCGGCCGGAAATCCAGGTCGTCCGCTCACGCGCGACGGCGATCGACCGTCTCCGAGAGGGGATCGAGGCGGCCAAACGCGAAATCGCCGTCGCGATCCCGGCCGACGTTTACCCGGAGATCGAATCGACTCTCGCCGCGGCACACGACCGCGGCGTGTTCGTCCTGTTGCTCGTGGGCGGCACTGACGCCGACGCGATCGCAGAGCTGGAGTTCGCAGCCGTTGCCGACGTCGTCCGGCACTGGGACGAACACCCGCAGTACATGTACGTCGTCGACGACGCCGACGCGATGATCGGGGACAGCGCGATCGTCGATCGTGGCCACACCGACGAACATGCCGTCTACGTCTCCGAGCGCAATCTCGCCGGCTCCATCTTCAGTGCCTTCCTGGGGGCATACTGGCCCGCCTCGACGGAACTGTTCGTCGCCGACCCGAGCCCGCTCCCCCGGTCGTTCACGTG
>ENA-ORCS01000562-ORCS01000562.1-marine-metagenome-genome-assembly--contig:-NODE-562-length-23905-cov-3.388996_pt1 | contig 23905 bp, 16 predicted proteins | sample MGYA00237781_ERZ508513 | MGnify/ENA primary metagenome ERZ508513 (study PRJEB26184, sample SAMN06268793) | marine metagenome | isolation source: Eden Landing Ponds, San Francisco, CA, USA | place...
GGCTGGCGGAGTGACGGGCGCCGACCCGGCCACGTGACTGTCGAGCCACGCCTCGTGCTCACCCCCCGAGACGTTGGCGACGATCCGGCCGAACTCGTCGTAGGTGACGGTCCGGTTGTGTCGGTTCATCCGGGTGAAGACGTCTTCGAGGGTACGATTCCCGCCGGTGTCGTTTCTGATGCGAGCGTCGAGCGCGGCGAGCGTTCGTGTCCCCCGGGAGTAAGGAGCGTACCCGCTCTGCCAGTCCGACCGGTTCGAGAGCACCACATCGCTGGAGCCGTTGGTACGAAGTGTCGTCAGGAACGCCTCGTAGCCCTCGTGGCCGTCGAGACCCTGGCGGACCGAGAGGACGCCGGCGTAGTAGGTGGCACTCGCCTCTCTAAACCAGCGCATCCCGGACCCGAGGCCGAACGCCTGACGCGTGTGGACGTACTCGTGAACCCAGGTGTTGTCGGGTGGTCCGACCTGCGCGCGGTCTGAGACCCAGACGTCCTGGCTGTCGTTGTGTTCGCCGACGGCGAGACCGCCCTCGCGGAGGGGCGGCGGACCGACGAAGGCGGTCACCCTGCGGTCGCGAGCGCCGACGGACAACTGCTCCGACGCCCGCTGGACGGAGGTGACCGCGCGGTCGACGTTGGACGCGTTCGCGGCGGCCGGTTCGATGACTCTGAGTGTGCCGCCGCTGACGTTCGCCACTCGCGTCTCGTAGGGGCCGAGATACACCATCGACGACCCGGCCACACCGGGGCCGTCGAATTCGGCCCGCTGTTCGACCCGGGCAGTTTCCTCCCAGGAATAGTGCCACCGCTGGCTGTCGTTGCGATAGGCGAAGGCGATCTGGGGGTTGACGAGCGCCCAGTTCCCGGCGTCGACCCAGCCCAACCCCCGGAACGTCGGACCGCTCCGGTTGACGGTGACCTCGAACGTGAGCGAGGGCTCGGCCGTCTCTCTCGTCCAGACCCAGCGGCCGTTCTGTTGCTCCGCGAACCCTGTCGAATCCACGAGCGCCCGGGATGCCGCCCCGTAGGTGACCAGCGACGTGACGCTCTCGCCTGGTTCGTACCGCAAGGTCATCCCGATGCGCCCCGTCGCGTTCGGCAACAGTCTGTACTCGACCGTCTGGACGATTTCAGGCCCCACCGCTTCCGAAAACGCCGCAGTGTCCGTTCCGAACCCGTCAGTCGGGCCCCCCGCTCCGGCCACCGCCGTCACTGGGACCAGGCCCGCGAAGACCACCATCACAGTGACCAACGGAACGAACGTTCGGGACGGCGACACGGATCGGGTATGTGTCACAGCCTCGCATAAAACCTCGGTCCAGCCCCAGTCTCCGGCGAGGAGCGAGCTCCCGATTTCTCCCATTGAGAGTCATGTAACAACACCAGCCGCTATAGTAGAATTGGAAAGTCATCGCCCGGAAGATCGAACGATAGCGCGTGCGGACGCGTTCGAATGCTGTTATCGTTCTTTCACGTCCCAGGTCGAAAGTTCGCCGTCTGGTTGAGGCGTTTTGAACACATCATCCCAACCAGGCATCTTCCCCGATCAGAGCACCGCTTTAGTTTCTGATCACACCGATTGGGAAGCACCGAACTTGGCGTACCGACGTCTGAAAGAACTCGAAAAAGAAAGAGAAGTCAAGAGCAAGGGGACCGGTCGGTTTTTGGCTTGGCAGAGAACCGACGGAATTTACTCGTCACGCGGTTTCTGCAGGATAGTGACCCACTCGCACTCGATAACACCGCCCTCGTGCTTGCGTCCTTGAAAGAGGTCACGGTTGGTGATCGAATCCCATGCCGATGCAACGAGTCTGAATCCTTCGTCCTCGTCGAATGTCCCATTCGTTCCTTCGAATTTGCCAAGATTCTTTGCGATGTCTGCGACGTATTTGTGGGAGTGGATGAGTCGCTCTCCGATGGTGTTCTCCCCGATAACGAAGAAGTAGTACCCGCCGGGCTTCAGGTGTTCGTACACCCGCGAGAGGTTTTGCAGCATATCCTCTGCAAAGAACTTCCACGTGACGTACGATTTCCGTTCGGCTTCATTATGGTCGAGCGCGTGTATCGCCGCAATGTCGTCGTCCAGATACCCGAGGCGGGTTTCTTCAAACTCCTCGTCACTCCCGGTCCAGACGCCTCGGAGTGTAGCAGGGAGGTCACAACTAACTTCGCTCATTGATACCGAATTGGTCCCCACAATGGACTTCCGCAACTCGGTGGCATCGAACTTCTCGTCTTCCCCAAGGAAGTCGTAGAGCCAGAAGAGGCGGAGTTTGGATCCACGATAGTAGTTCATCGCGTTAATGTAGGGTGGTGAGGTCACCGCAAGATCTACCTGTCCTTTGTATTCGGGGAAATCGAAAGTACGGGCGTCACCCAGCCGAATATCTACCTCGGCGGCGTGCGCATTGTTCTGCTTGAGTGGATTGCTGGATGACTTGTCCCTATCATTACTGAATCCCCCGAGCGTACGTTGAATCGTTCCACCACTGTAATTTGTTCCGTAAATGTCATTCCAGAGTTCGATGAGGTCTCCTTTTGTTTCGGCTATTTGTTCTTGGTGAGTTTCGAGTACATCGGGAGGATGTTCTCCCTCCTCGATTTTACGTCGCATCTTCTTCGATTTGTACGCCTTCGACACGCCTGGGTCCGCGTTGGAGACCTCAAAGACCGTGTTTGCGATGAGAAGTGTAAGCCAGCGGTTGATCCGGGTATGCAGTCCTTGCCGACCAAGGTCAAGATCGTCAATGGCGGCTTGTTCCTGTTCGGAGAGCGATTCGAATGGGTCGAATTCCTCACTTTCTTTGAACTCTGCCAGTGCCTTACGCACCCGTGTGAGACCTTTGATCGCGTCGGGCTCGAACCAGTGGTCCTTTCCCGTCCTATCGAGAAATTCAGCGTTGTACTCTTCGTAGAGGCGGTTATCTGTGTCTTCGAGAAGTTCTATAAAGTGTTCTTCAGCGACGTCGAGGACAGATGGTGGAATCGGTGATGTCGCGACCTCGGAAACGAGTCCAGAGAGGGGATTGATTTCAACACCAAGGGTATCTCGCCCATTGACCTTCGCCTCCAAACCGGTCGTTCCTGAGCCCGAGAATGGGTCAAGCACAAGAGGACGCTCTCCATCTTCATTCTCCTGCGTCGTGAACTGTCTAATGATGTAACTCGGAATCTGAGGAATGAAAATAGCGGGGTGCTTGTGGATACCGTGTGTGAGGTATGTTGTATTTGGAATCGTTTGCGCGTCGTCACATTCATTTGCTAAACGACGGAAATCCATCTCAGGATACTCGTTGGGCTCTCCAGGGAATGCGTACTCCACGCCCTCGCCTCTAGGGACGGGGCCGAGGGGATACCCGAGTTCCTCATCTGGAACCGCACTCATCCCCGGGTTATCTTCGAACCGAAAGTGGGGATAGACAACATCTCCACGTCGAACCATCTCAATGTTCCCATCTTGAGTATAAACGTGTGTTCCCACATCGGTCGGCTCTTCGTTACTCATCTACCATGAATAGCGCCGCCATCCCGTTTTAAGTCACGGATATAGGCGCTGGTTCATTACATATTATTAAGAGGATTGAAACGTATCTTGAGTTTCCTTCGTTTCTACATGCTCCGGTGAACGCCGATGCTGTCTGCGGATTTGGTCGATGAAATCAGGGGATCTGGACGCCGTCCGGCGATATGGGGCGTCTCGGAACCCTGCCAAAGACGTTTCACAAGTTCGCCACGAACAATATTGAGGAGTCAGATAAACCCGCTGTGGCCGACAGCGACAACGGGTTCGATGAGTCAACGAAGATTGCACCCCTGCTACTCGAAGAAGAGATCGATACACCGCTCCGACAACTCGAAGACTATCTCGACGAGATGCCGGGGATCCTCGATGTCTTCGATATCGAGAAATCACCTGACCACACGTCGTTCAGGAACGGGCACGATGAGTTTCAGATGCAAGCGTTGCGCCGCCTGCCCCCTTCTCTGGACGTATCGAGGAGAAGTATCGCCATCGTCCATTTCATACTTCGCGCGGTATCTTGTGAACCGGAAGTTTCGGTCACCGAGTAAGTCGGCTGAATTTGAATCCTCCGACCTCAGAATCCGTCGATAGAGTGTAGATACTGGTGGAAAATCGAACATCATAATTTCGATACTGTCGCTCTCTTGCGTTCAACACTGCACCTTATGGCGACTCAATGGGGCCGATGAATCGCAGAACTGCGGCTGGGTTCCCCTGTCCGGAGAGTTTGTGTTCCCTGTCGGGATGCGTTCACTTGTGGTTAGGGCACGGGACAAAATCGCAGGAGCGCGGTGGAATTGGATGCTCCGACGGGGGTTTGAACCGAGGCGAGACGGTACGGGGTGCTCGCTCCGCTGCGCTCCCGGGCGTGCGACTGACGTGTTCAAATCCCCGGTGAGTCCCATCTCCTACTCACGAAAACGCGGAGATAAAACTCCGCGCTAGGATAGTTCGTAGGAAGATGCTCCGACGGGGATTTGAACCCCGGTCCTTGCCTCGAGAGGGCAAGATGATTGGCCGGACTACACCATCAGAGCGCGTCCCGCTACACTGGAATGTGGAGAGTGTCGGGTATAATCGTTGCGCTTTCTTTCCTTCTCGCCACTGTGTCCCACGTCACTCCTCGTCGAACGGCGAGCCTGCGGCTTCGGGTTCGCTCCCTTCGAGACTGATGATGTTTTCCCGACCGACCCGGAGTTTGCTGATGTCGCCTCCCTCCTCCATCTCAGAGAGCACCATGCTCACTTTCGACTTCGACCAGTCGGTCTCGTCGACGATCCTGGCCTGTTTCATCTGTCCGTCGTTGTCGTCCAAAATGCCGAGAACCAGTTCCCGGTCGGTCAACTCCGGTTCGACCTGCTGTTCGGGTTCTGATTGTGGCTGTGGCTCTGTCGCCGTCTCGGTCTCTGTCTCGGCGGGGGCCGTTTTCGAGTCCGTTCCGCTCGTTCGCTCGGCCCGACTTCCGGACGTCCGCGGGCTCCCACCGAACAGTTCGGAGACACCACCACGCCAGACCGCCACGCCCGCCAACCCGAGGCCGACCAGCAAGACGACCGCCAGGAACATCCCACCGATGTCGCTGAATCCCGTCTGGAAGGCACTGTCGCTACTCGGGAATACTGACGCGGACGCCGAAGCGGCCTGTCGTGTCGTGTCTACCACGTGTACCCCCAGTGTCTCACGCCGGCCAGAGCGGTGTGTGACCGAACGCCTGAGACACCATCGTACCTACACGTACCATGCCAAGGTCAGTATAAAAACACTGTGAATGCCCCGAACGAGCGGCGATGCTCGCACGAATACGATTACCGGACAGTCCCGCTCTGAACCCGCCCAACAGTGGCGGACCGGTTCTCACCCCAGGCCGGCGGTCGGGACGACCGACTGTGTGAACACGCCCGCCACGTCCAGAGCCGCGATCAACACCGACGTCACGAGGATCGACACGAACGAGGGTGCGAGGTGGGTGTCTGCGTGCGCATAGAGGAGTCGCTGGGCCAGTTCACCCACCAGTCCCCCCAGGAATCCGAATACTGCGGCGACCACGAGGGCGACTCCGGGGCCGACCGACGGGAGCGCGAGCGCAGCGACGCCCGCGGGCAGTGCCACGTGGTGGGTTACCGGCACGCCATCGACGCCGGCCACGGCGAACGCCAGCGTCGCGAGGGCGACCCCAAAGGCCAGATAGGGGCTCCCCGTCTCGACGGCGAGATAGCCCGAAAACAGCCCGACGACGACGCCGAGCAGTCCCACCGATGGCCACTGGTAGTGGTCGGGCTGCCAGGGTTCGACGACCAGCCGTCCGGAGGTCGATTCGCCGCCGCTCCCGTCGGCGGGCATCCGGCGGTCGCCCGCCTCGTAGGGCGTCATGTCGAACAGACTCGTCGAGAGGTGTCCGACGAGGGGGTAGCCGAGCGTGAGTCGGTGAAGCAGTCCGGAGAGGACGACGCTGGCGGCGACCGGTTCCCAGGGGATCCCGAGCCGCAGGGACAGCTGAGTCAGCCAGTAGCCGACGACACCGAAGACCCCACCGACGACCAGCACGTCCGGTCGCGACCCAAGCGGGAGGGTGACGTGTTTGGCCTCGTGGTACTCGAAATCGGTGTCGAGATACCCCTTGCGAGCGGCGTAGGCGGTGGCTGCTGCGCCGCCCGCGAACGCGACGTGGGGGCCGAGGGCAGGGCCGAGCCCGACCAGTGCTGTCAGTGGGTTCCCTCCGGCGGCCGGCGGTGCCCCTCGCAGCGGCCCGGTCTCGCCCGGCGTCACCTCGCCGAGGACGACGAAGAGTCCGGCGAGACTCAGCGTTGGCACTGCACCGAGGGCCGCACCGAGTGCGCCGCCGGCGAAAGCAGCGAGCAACAGCTGGGCGGCCAGCAGTCCGGCGTCAGCGGGCATCGCGACCACCCCGACCACACGTGTGTGACATCCTGTCTACGGGTGAGTTCGACCGACAAGTTAGTACTATCGAATGGGGAGCCGACGCGGTCGGCGCGACGAGACGGCGAAAACGGACGAGAACGAACGCAGCGGAGTTCGCGCCAACGCGGTAGCAGTTCAGCGAGACCCCAGTGGCAGTTCAGCGACGGGAGGCTGCGACCACGCCGGCGACCGGGAGGCCGACGACCGCAGCCAGTTGTCCGAGCGCGCTCAGTCCATCGCGGGTGGGGGCGTCGTCGACGGATCCTGCGGCGGTCGTCGTCGGCGTCGAGTCGGACGGGGTGTCGGTGGGTGTCGAGTCGGACGGGGTCGATGTCGTTGACTGGTCGGCACCGTCCTGGGGCGTCGACGTCTGGTCACCGCCGGTGTCGCTGCCCGACCCGTCGCCGGTGTCGGCCCCGTCGCCACCTGTCTGGTTCCCGCTCGTCTCGTTGCTGGGTTCCGCCGGTCCAGCGAACACCTGGCGTTCGAGCGTCACCGTGGCTGCCGAGTCGTCCTCTCCGATGACCTGACCTTCGGTGACGTTCGTCGTACCCGCCACGCGGTAGGTGTACCCGGTTTCGTTCCTGACGAACCCGTTACGACTGTTGGATACCTGAAGTATCTGGTACGGCGAGATCGCGCGTACCTCAGGGTTCGTATACCCTTCTTCGGGCCCGTACTCGTCGTAGCCGGTCGTCGAGTAGGGCACCGTCATCGTGAACTCGCCGTCGGCGTCGGTCCGGGTTTGCTGGGTGTAGGTGAACGACGAGTTCGAGGCGGGGACCTGCATCTGGACGCTGGCTTGGACCGTGACGTTGGCCGGCCCGTCACCTTCGATCGTGGCGCCGGGGACACGCTCGAAGACTTTCACCCAGTTGGGTTCCGTGGGGTGGAGCGCGTCGGAGACCCGCTGATTGGGCTCGCCGGTGGTTCGATTAATGAACGGCCGTCGCAACGCGCCGACGGACACTTTCCGATTCGCGAGATTGTAACCGGTGTTCCCAACCGGCGTTCGGTCGCTCGTACCGACCAGCCGGTAGTGTTCCATCGCTGGGACGCGTTCCTCGGGATACCGACCGACGCCGCCGACCTGTGCCGACCCGTCCTGACGGACGAACTGCCGGGCGGCGCTCATGTTGGGGAAGCTCCTGAGACCCTGGCTGACGGGGATCTGCTGTGACCCGGCACCGCTCCCGCGACTTTGCAGTTCCCAGTCGAGGACGACCGGCTGTGCCTCCAGCGAACTCCCGTGGAGCTGATAGAGCCTGACTACGGTCGACTCGTAGTATGGCTGTTTGTGGCGCTGGAACTGTCGGAACGCGTTCTGATTCTGTCCGACCCGATAGAGGACCGGTGAGTAGTACTCCGACTGGCTGATCTCGCCCGGATAGAACTGGAAGGGTGCGAAGTACTTGCCGTTGATGCGGTACGGCTGTGAGCCCCCGGTCGCGAACTGACGCTGGGTGGTGACCATCTTCCAGTCGGCCATGACGTATCGCGTCTCGGTTCCCTCACCGTCGCTCAACTCGTCGAGGACGTCGTTCGCCTCCGATTCACTGCCGGACAGCAGGAACTCGGCGGCCGAATCAGTCCCTTGCTGGAAGGGGTTCGCGGTCGGTATCCGCTGGCCCATCGTCGTTATCCAGTGGCCGTAGTCCCACCAGGACAACACCCCGTAAAAGCCCGACTCGTAGTCGTAGTCGTCGGTCGCCGTGAACGTGCCGTAGAGGTCCATCTGGTTGCCCGCGCCTCCGAGGTTCCCCTCCATGGGTGTGTTGCCCTCCATCCACGTGAGTGATTCGTTCCAGGCCTGGGGGTCCTCTCCGGGGCCGCCCGAACTGACCTGCAGCGCGAGAATGCCCTGGCCGGAGACGACGAGCGGCGTGAACACGACCAGGACGATCGCGACGATACTGACGACCTGATAGGTCTGGAGGTCCTCCACGGAGTCGAAGAGGTTCCCGAAGTCCGCCAGCGTCGCGACCGTGTACCCGGCCATGACGGCGACTGACATGCCGAAGTAGTAGTCGAAACGGCGCTGGGTCAGCGTCGCCACCAGCATGAAGACGGTCCAGACTGCGAGGAGGACCAGGTCCGAGCGCGCTTTCGACAGGACCTGACGCAGAGCGATGTAGCCGATCCCGGCCAGTGCGATGAAGTGGGTGAACCGATAGCGCCTGTAGAGGGCCTCGAACGGGAGTGGCTGTGCCTCACCGATGGTGGCCGCGCGGTCGTTGACGCCGAGCCCGAAGACGCGGAGGAACTGGCGGATCATGAAGTCGAAGACCTCCGGGGCGCCGACGGCGAGGACACTTGCGAGAACGGCCAGGATCCCGGCCACTGCGACCGGATACTGGTAGTCAGGGATCTCGCGGTCGTCCCACTCCCGGGCGAGCCAGGCCATGAACACACAGCCCGCGCCGACGGCGAGTGCGAGACCCGGCTGGAGGAGGCTGTAACTCGTCGCACCGATATCGATCTCTTCGACGACAGCGAGAGTCAACACGGTGGTCGTGAGCATCGACACTGCACCGGCGATGGCGACCGGTTCCGGACTCTCGCCTTTGACCTGCAGCGAAGACAGTTCGATCAGGTAGAAGAAGCCGAGGATACCGACGAGGAAAACACCCGGCGCCCACGTCCACATGTAGACGGCAGTGGCGGTTCCGGCGACGACGGCCCAGCCGATCGGTCGGCGAACGGCCCCGATCTCTCGTTCCTGGATGAGTTCCCAGACGGGTTTTTCCTCCTGTGCGACCTTGACGGCGACGACCGTCGTCAGGACCGTGATCACCTGGAAGAACGCCTCGGCGATCTGGTGGTCGGCGAAGCCGACGCTCCCGCGGGAGACGAACATGCTCGCGAACGTCGCCAGCACGCCCACCGCGACGACGCCGGCGAACCGCCCGGCTGCCTGTTTGGCGAGATAGTAGAGCGGGATCGCGGCCAGCGTCCCGAGCACCGCTGGCGCGAAGAGGACGACCATCCGGACGGTGTGATCACTGGGGTTACCGAGTCCGACTATCAGGGCGCCCGTTGCCATGAGCTGGTCGTAGACGGTGCCGAACTGGCTGGAGTGGGTCCCGAAGGGGAAGTACGTCCAGGGGTCGAACGGACTGGTTGCCGGCCAGTGCTGGACGGTGTAGCTGGTCATCCGGTAGTGATACCAGGGGTCGTTCCCGCTGAAGTAGACCGTCTCGTCGACGACGAAATTCTCCCACGCTCGCACGCGGGTCCACAACATGAACACAACGAGGACCAGGAGCGTCGGGATGTGGTAGTACTGCTCTACGTAGGGCAGCAGATCCCCCGGCTCTTCGATCTCCTCGATACGGCCACGCCATTGACTCATTGCCGTGAGCAAGTCCCATCGCGCGCATAAGCCTTGTCATCTCTCGGCGGAACGGCCGGTCACGAGACGTTCGAAATGGCGACCTAGAGCCGTTCTCGGTGGACTCTATCGCCACCTCTTCCGTCTTCGTTCCATCCGAGGGCCCGAGACAGAAAACCTATTCGTCAGCCGCGGGGACTCGGTGGTATGCGCGTCTCTGTGGTCCTCTGTGAGCACACGATGGACCGCTACGAGGACGTCGTCGCGGCCGCCGAGAGCGTCTTCGACCAGACCCACGACGACGTCGAACTCGTCTTCGTCAGCGACGGCAACCCCGAGGTCTTCGAACGTTTCGAGGCCGACTTCGGCGACCGCGAGGACGTCCGCCTCCACTGTAACGACGAGAACCGTGGCCTGCTCGTCAGCCGCAACAACGGCGCCCAGGCGGCCACGGGAGATATCGTCGCCTTCCTCGACGACGACGCCCTCGCTCACCCCGAGTGGGTCACCCGCCTCGTCGCCGCCTACGACGACCACGACGCGGTCGCCGCCGGCGGCAAGATGACGCCGATGTGGGTCGACGGCGAGGCCCGGTTTCTTCCCGAGGAGTTCTACTTCCTGATCGGCGCCACTCACCGGGGGTTCGGCAACGGCGTCGACCAGGCCGGCGAGGTGCGCAACACCAACGGCTCGAATATCTCCTTTCGGCGAGAGGTGTTCCTCGAACTGGGCGGGTTCGACGCGAACATTGGCGGACGAAAGGGCGACGCGAACCTCCAGGGCGGAGAGACGGAACTCTGCGAACGATTGCGCGAGGAGTACGGCCAGGGCGTCTACTACGTCCCCGACGCAGAGGTGGCTCACAAGGTGTTCGCCTACCGGATGGAACCGCGCTGGCTGCTCGACCGGGCGTTCTGGCAGGGCTACTCCAAGCGCGCCATGCAACAGATCGTCCCGGGTTCGGGCGACGAGGAGTCGGACTTCCTCGCCAAACTGACGGGGACGTTCGTCCCCGGCCGCGCCTGGAACCTCGTCACCGACCCCGACCTCACCGAGGCCAAACAGCTCGTCTGGTTGCTGTTGCTGACGGCGACGGTCGGCTTCGGCTATCTGTACGGCATCGTCAAGTGGGGGTGACCGGGAACGAGGCGTTCGTCGGACTGTCGACGTGCGTCGGCGGCGAGTCCGGTCGATGCTGATCGCTGGCGATAGACCAGCAGTGTGAACCCAACGCCTAAGCGGTGTCGACGCGAACGTCAACGTAGCGATGGGAACCGCGAACGAGCAGATCCGTGTGAGTGACACGGTGAAACGAGAACTCGAGAGACGACGCCGAGAGGGAGAGTCGTTCAACGACGTTCTGGAGCGCATGCTCGAAGACGATCGCGACCTCCTCGCCGGGTTCGGGGCGTTCCGCGAGACCGACCGAGGCGAAGTGATGCGAGATATCCACGAACAGGGTAAAGAGGAGTCCCGCGACCGGATCTCCGCGATGGCCGAGAGTCGTAGCGACGAATGAAGGTTCTCGACGCGAGCTTTCTCATCGACTACGGAGACGAAGTCGACGCGGCTGCAGAGTACCTGCTCGAGAATACCGACGAGCGGTTCGTCGTTCCGTCACCGATCTACACCGAATACCTCCTCGGCGCAGTCCACAGCACTGGACCAGCGGATATCGAGGATGCGCGCGCCGAGCTGGTGTGGGCCGATGTGGTCGAAGTAGACGATAGGACCAGTGTTACTGCCGCCGAGGTCGCTGCCGACATCGGACCGCAAGGGCCAAACCTCACCGCGATCGATGCGACCGTCGCAGCTGTCGCCCGCGAACTGGACGGGACTGTCGTGTCAGCAGATGGCGACCTCACGCACGAAGAGACACAGAAGGTCGTCGACGTCAACGAGTATCGCTGACTCGGGTTTCCGGAGCGGAGCGACTCGGGCGCTTCGGCAGCGTTAAGCGCTGGCCGGCGCGACGGGGTGACGATGGCGGAGCTACCCGACGTCTGTGTCGTCACGCACCCGCTCGCCGACGCCGGCGAGAACGCCACCCGGAGCCTGCTCGACGTCCTGAGCGCCGTCACCGGCGTCGCACTCGTGACCGCCGACCTCCCGGCCGATTCCGAGATACGGGACCGCCACGAACTCGTGGAGATAACGCAGGCTGGCGTGGGTGGGTCCGTGTTCGTCGCCGCCGTCCGGTTCGTGCTGAACCAGCTCCGCATGTGCCGGGTGATCGCCCGCAGGGACGAGGACGTGGTCCTCTTCTACGGCGCGACCGCCTACCTGCTCCCGATCGTCGTTGCGCGACTCCTCGGCAAGACTGTCCTCGTCGAACCCCGGGGGGACGTCCCGCTGACACTGCGTATTCAGTGGGAAGAGTCCCTTCCCGGTCCAGTGGCTCGCGGCCTCGCCGGGCTGGTCCGGGGGCTCGAACGTGCCGGGTTCGCCCTCGCCCACGGCGTCGTCACCTACACGCCCGGGATGGCGCGCCAGCTCGACCTGGATCCCGACGCGTCCGACGTGTACCCGACCGGTGCCCGGTACGTCCGGATCGACGAGTTCGACATCGAGACTCCCTTCGCCGAGCGCGAACGCCGCGTGGGGTTTCTCGGGCGACTCGACGAGGAGAAGAACGTCCGCGAACTCGCCGCAGTGGCGAAGTCACTCCCCGAGGGCGTCACGTTCACGTTTATCGGCGACGGCGGCCTCCGAGAGTGGCTCGAGGCCGAACTCGCCGCCGAAATCGAATCGGGAAGAGTCGAGATGCGCGGCTGGGTCGACCACGACGACGTCCCCGCCGAACTCAATCGACTCCGCTGTGTCGTGCTTCCCTCGGAACCAACCGAGGGGCTGCCAACCGTGATCCTGGAGGCACTGGCCTGTGGAACGCCGGTCTATGCGACCCCTGTCTCCGGTGTTCCGGACGTGGTTCGCGAGGGCGAGACAGGCTTCCTGATGGACAGTACCGACCCAGAGGCGATCCGCGAGGAGTTGCTCTCGGTGCTCGACCGCTCTGATCTGGACGCGGTCAGCGCGAACGGGCGCGAACTCGTCGAGTGCGAGTACAGTTTCGAGGCGGCGACCCGTCGGTACCGAGAGATCCTCGCCGCGGTCTCGTGAGTGAGACGGGACGACTGCACGCTCGTCCCCCCGCGACCGTCTCCCGTCTCATTCCATATAGCCGAGCTGTTTGAGTCGCTCTTCGACTGCCTCGCCTTCCTCGTGACCATCCGATTCCTCGAACGGGATCGGGTCGCGCGTCCCGACGCCGGGGTCGTGGGTGAACACGTCTAGCACCTCTCCGTCCATGTCCGTCGGCACGTCGAGACCGTGGCTGGCGAGGACCGTCGGCGCGATGTCGCGGATGTCGATCTCGTCGATCTCCCCGCGCTCGCGGATGTCCGGGCCGTTCGCGACGAATATCCCGGTCGGCGTGTTCTCGGCGGCCCAGCGGTCGGGTTCGGTCTGGACGACGCCCCCGCCCATGCCGTCGTTGACGTGGACGCCGGGTCGCTGGTCGACGACGACGTCCGGCCCGATGTCGACGTAGGGACCGTCGTACACCTCCTCGGCGCGGTAGACGCCCGTGAACAGGGGCTCGCCGTGTTCGTCGGTGACTCGCTGGAGGTCGGCGATCAGGTTCTCGCGGACGGATTCGACGTCGAATCGCGGATTGACGTAGACAGGGCCCTGGCCGCTGGCCAGTGCCTTCGTCTGCTCGGGGACGACCAACTCCATCTTGCGCTCGCGCTTGGCGCCGGCGCTCTGGGGGACGAGTCCCTGGACGCGCTGGGGGACTGTGCGAGCCAGAACGTCGACGAGCCCGAACCGCTTTGCGACCGCCAGCGCGTTCTCGCGAGTGAGCCCCGCCCGCTGGAAGTAGTCTTCCAGCCCCGTCGCGCGAGTCAGGTAGCCGTGTTCGGCGAGCCACTCGTTGACGTAGAACTCCGTCTCGGTGGCGGCCGCGCCGTGGTCGGACATCACGACGAGGTTCGCGTCCAGCTCGGCGAGGTCGCCGAGCCACTCGTCGACGAGTTGCCAGGCTCGCCTCGTGGGCTCGTCGTCCCAGAAGAAGTGATGCAAAACGTTCAGATAAAAGAGCGTGACGTGGACGAGTTCGAGGTCTTCTTCGACGAAGAGGTCACGGGCGACTTCGAGCCGGAGTTCGAGGAGTCGGAGGATCTCCTCAACCTCGGCGCCGCGTTCGTCGTTCGAGGACAGCAGCGGGTCGGGGTGGACGGCGTAGTCGTAGCGCTCGGCCAGTTCCCTCTCGAAGGCAGGGGGATGTGTGTACCCCGAATCGAGCGAGCGGTACTCGCCCTCGACGGCGTCCGGTCCGCCGGAAACGACGTAGCCGTCGAGTTCCCGTGGCGGGTACATCGAGGGCATGTTGACGACGCCGACGCGGTGACCAGCGTCGTTGAGGTAGTCCCAGAGTTCGGTTGTCCGGTAATCGCGCCCGCCCATCACGTCGATACGTTCGTCTCCCAGGTCGATGCGCTCCCACCAGTAGACGCCGTGCTTCCCGGGGTTTTTCCCCGAGGAGTAACACTTCCAGTTCGGGTAGGTCACAGGGGGGAGACAGCTCCGGCTCGTGGCCCAGGACCCGGTGTCGCGCAACTCGGCGAGATTCGGAAGCAGTCCCTCGTCGATCCAGGGCTCGGCCAGTTCCCAGGACGCGCCGTCGAGCCCGACGACGAGAGTCCGCGTCATGGTAAATCCCCGTCGAGGACGGCCAAAATACGTTTCGTTCGCTCGACAGCGAGGTCCATGGCCGCAGGGAGTTCCCCCTACAGGCGCAACTGGGTGACCGTCGTCCCGGCGCGTTCGAGGTCCTCGGCGGCGGCGGCGGCGACGATGACCTGGTTCTCACCGGCGTCGATGTCGAGCGTCGCCTCGAACTCGCCGTCTTCGACGTCGACGATAGTGCGGTCGGCCGGGGTGGAGATGGCGACGCGGACGCCGGTCGTCTCGCCGGAGACGACCAGCGAGTCGCCGCGGAACTGCGTGTCCACGCGGAGCGCCGGGCTCCGGTTGGGTTCGCTGACGCCGCCCTCACGATAGCGCTCGCGGACGACGGCGGGCGTCTCGACGGGTTCGCCGGCGTCGATACTGTGGGCGAGGCGGACGTACTGGGCCATCGCCCACGCCAGCGGCGTCGCCGCGCCGGTCCCCTCGCCGAACTCCCAGTCGTAGTCGGTCTCGTGCTCGCGGTCCCACACCTGTTCGGATATCATCCGCCCGGAGTTGGCAAAGCGCTCCATCGTCCGCAGGCAATCCATCGGGTCGAGTCCACCGTCACCCAGCAGTTCGTACTCGGCGCGTTCACCCGTCAACAGGGGCCAGAGCCGACCTTGGCCGCTGTGTTCGACCGTCCACGGCGCGCCGACGTCGCCGGTCGACCGCTCGCCGTACCCGTCGCCGTTGTACCGGTAAAAGCCCGCTGCCGGTTCGGCGTCGACGCGGATCGTCTCGTCTATCTCACTGACGGAGTTTCGGATCGTCTCGTCGTCGGGCGGGTAGATACCCAGTCTGACGAGGTCGAGGAACCCGCCGTCGATGACGTCGCGTTCGTCGAGCGTCGGCCCGTGATTCGCGAGCGTCCGCAGGTGACCGGCTTCGGGGTCGCCGTCGCGGGTGATCCGGACGAAGTAGGGGGTGTTGTCGTGGCGGTCGGTCCCGGTCTCCGTGGCCGTCCAGGCGTCGACGTTGTTCGTCCAGTGGTCGGCCAGCGCGTACCAGACCAGCGCGTCCTCCTCGTGACCCTCCTCGACGGCGAGTGTCGCGGCACAGACGAGACCGGCGATCTCCGCGGCGATCGACGACGGGGAGTAGCCCGACTCTTCCTCCCAGCGCTCCTGGGCGGTGGCCGGGCCGTGACGAGCGACGTAGTCGGCCGACCGGCGCACGTTCTCGTAGTCGAAGGCGGCGTCGTCGAACCCGATACCGTGTTCGGCGAGGTGATAGGCCATCACCTGCGGGAACGAGATGTTGTCCATCTGCTCACCGCCCCAGCGGGTGATCCCGTTGATGTACGTGTTCTGCGGGATGAACCCCGCCTCGTCCTGCTGGTACTCGTAGATGTACTCCAGTTGCTTGCGGGCGATGTCGATGGCGCCGATGGTCTCGAACGCCGAGAACACCTGATAGAGGTCCCGGGACCAGACGAAGTTGTAGCCGTACCCCTTCGACCGGTCGGCGGTGACGGCCTCGCCCCACGGAACGGACGGCGAGGCGATAGACGCCCCGTGGTAGGTCTTGTCCTCGACGGCCATCAGGCACATCAGCGCGAAGCGATACTGGTTCGCGAGCGCCTCGTCGTCGGCGACCGCGTCGGGCACGGTCACGTCGGAGAGAAAGGACGACCAGGTGTCGGCGTAGTCGGCCCGGGCCGTCTCGAAACCGCGGTCGAGTGCCCCGTCGGCCTCGCCGAGTGCCGCGGCGGTGTCGGCCGAGCGGGCGAACCCGAGCGCCACGGACCCGTCCATCCGGCGACCCGACCCCAGGCGTCCGACGAGCACGACGTTCTCGACGTCGACCGTCGAACGGGTTTCGGGAAGTTCGCCGTCGGCAAAGATCGAGCGGATCCGGTCGCCGCCGGCGACGCCGACTGTCGCCCAGTCGAACCGGTCTGCGGCCGTCATCGCGACGGCGACCGAATAGCCCTCGCCGTGCTCGTCCACGAGCAGCGACTCGTCGTGTTCGCCGGTGTAGGCGCTCGGGTCGCGGGCCACGAGGTGATGGCGCCCGTCCTGCCCGAGACGCATACCCCTGTCGGCTCCACCGGAGTTCGCGAGTGCCGTGTCGGCGACGGCGAGGACGTCGTACTCGGTGTCGTCGCCCGACTCGAAGGCGACGTCGGCGACGATGGCGTCGTGTTCGGGGTCGGTCGCGTACTCCACGGTGAGTGTCCACTCGTGGCCGCGGCCGTCGCCCGTCTCCGTGAAGACGTGGCGGAAGCAGAGCGCGTCATCTTCGACCGGTTCGACGCGTCGGTCGATGGTGTCTTTCTCCGAGCGGTCTTCGCGGTGTGTCCGGACGGTGTAGTCGGAGTCGCCTCTGGCTCGCACCAGGAAATCGAGGGTACGGAGGTTCATCACGTCGACGCGCGGGAACCGCGCCTCGGTCAGCGCTCCCTCGGTGAGCGTGAACCACACCCGGGAGGGGTCCGCTGCCTCGTGGTCTGCGGCGGTCCCGACGCCGAATTTCTCGCCGGTCGTCCACGTCGGCCGCTCGGTCGGCCCCTCGATCTCCGAGGTCGCCGCGGGCAGCGCCTCCTCGTCGTGCAACAGTGCCGTCGCGTGCAGGCGGATCGCGTGTGGCCAGCCCAGCGGCGTCGCACTGTCGAGCGTGCCGTCGTCGAACACCTGCTCGGCGAGATACCCCGCTTCAGAGGTCAGCGGCCCGCTCTCGTCGAGCAACTCGTAGAGCCGGCCTGCCCGGCGAATATAGGCCTGACCGTCGTCGTCGCGGTCGTCGAGGAGTCGCCCCATCTGGACGGCGGCGAGTGCGCCCATCGCTGTGGCGACCGACCAGACTTTCTCGGCGTCCTGGTCGGCGCTGCGCCAGCGGTCGCCCTCGTACCTGACGAGCCCCGCGACGTCGCTGTCCGGCGGGTTTCGAAACAGCGTGTCGAGTACGCTCCCGACGTGGTCGGCCAGGCGCTGGACCTGTGCGTCCGCGAGTGTGACGCCCTCGAGAGCGGCGAGTTCGCATGCCGCGTCGACGAGTGTCAGCGTCGCGGCGTCGAGTCGCCGGTCGAGCGTCCCGTCGGCCAGTCGCATCCCGTAGGCACCCTGTTCCTCGTCCCAGAGGGCGTCGAGCCCGTCGAGTATCGTCTCGGCGCCTGCGACGGCCCGTTCGCGCAATCGGTTTCGGACCGGTGCCCGCCCGACTGCGGCGAACGCCTGCAGATACGTCGCCGCGGTGTGCGTAAACTGCCCGACAGCGTCCTCCCAGAGGTTCTGACACGGTGCCGGGAGCCCGTCCTCGTCGATATCGCGCAACAGCGCGTCGACGGCCTCGACGAGCGTCTCCCGGATCTCGACTGCCGCTTCGTCCGAGAGGTCGCCCTGGCGCTCACGGAGGAGAGTCGCGAGCGAGGCCGTGACCGTCGCCGTCTGGTCGGCCTGATACTCCTGTGAGTCCTCGTCGTGTTCGACGTTGGCGTTCGCCCATCCCGGCGCAAGCGACCCGTCGGAGGCCCACGCGCGATGTGGCCAGGTCCCGTCGAGCAACTGGGCCTCACACTGGAAGCGCGCGTTCCGTTCGAGCGTCTCGATCGGGTCGACGTCGAGGTGGTCGCTGGCGGCCAGCAGGTGTGCGGAGATGGCGGCGTCGTCGCGGAACCAGACGTAGCCATACCCCCCGGAGTTGGCGTAGAAGGGGTCGAACTCCGGGCCGGCGATACGCCCGCCCGACGGCGCCTCGAGGAGGTCGACCACCCGCAGGTCCGTCCGGACGAGCGAGGCCCGCGGGAACGACGGCGGGACGTCGGTGACCGTTCGCTCGCGCGCCGCCGCCCGGAGGTCGTCGGCGACGTCGTGGTCCCGGGCACAGGTCCGCAGGTCTGCCAGTGCCGTCGCGCGGTCGAGCTCGCTGTGGTCGGACAGTTGCGTGACGAGCGTCGTGCTGTGTTCGCGCCCGGTCGCCTCCAGAGGCGCCGTGACGACGAAGTCGCCGCTCAGTCGCGTCTGGTCGCTGTGGCCGTCCCCGCGTGGCATCGAGACTTCGCCGTCGTCGAGGATTTCGTGGAACCGCTCGGGTCGCTGGCCGTAGACGCCGTCCAGTCCGGTCGAGGCGCCGACGTAGTCGTGTTCGCGTCGGTGGAATACTTCGAGTGCCCGTGTCCCGTCGGGCCCGGCGTCGTCGTGGACGAGCGCGCCGATCCCCGCCTCCTTGCCCTCGGGTGCGAGCGTGAGGTAGGCGACGAGTCTCGCGTCGGCCGGGACTGCACCGCGCAGTTCGACGTGGGTGACGTGCGCCCGCCCCAGCGTGAGGTCGTACTGGTGGACGGTGAACCCGCCGGCGTCGAACTCCGTCTCGACGAGGCGCGTCTCGCGGTAGTAGTGCTGGCGAATGGTTTCCATGTCGGTCAACCAGTGCGTCTCGCCGTTCGTCCGGATGCCCAGTCGCGAGCGGTCGATCCCGTAGAGCCCCGAGAGCGCCGAGGAGTAGTCCCGTAACGAACCGTCGGTCGAAACGTGCACCAGTCTGTCCCCGTGCCCCGAAAACGACCCTGTCGTCGTCCTGAGTTCTTCCGGAAAGCGCTGTGAGCGACGCCGCTTGTACTCGTTCAGCGCCGTCGTGAGCCGCATGCTTCTCCAAAATGTGCAGGGATACATAAATCCACGACTATCCCGCAATTCACGTCACAGCACGCGAATCTCCGTCCCCAGGAGACCGCTCGCCGTCGAACGCGGGGTGGGGCGACGCCACCGCCCTTATCACCGGCGGGCGTGGAGTTGGCGGTGTGCTGACGAAGGAACTCCTGCGGGTGTCCCGCGCCGGTGGCGGGTATCCCCCGCAGTTCGCCGAGGAGACCCACAGCGACCTGGCGGCGCGGGTCCTCGGTGTCTACCAGGGTCACGTCGACCGCCCACGCACGGACCTCGACGCGGCACTGACCGAACTCGAACGTGATGCCCCCGATTTCAAGCTCGTCCGCGGGTTCGCGAAGTTGCTCGAACGCGACGCGACCTTCGAGACCCGGTCGGCCGTCCCCCCCGAGCGAGCCCGCAAAGCGGCGTTCGCCGCCGGCGAATCGGTCGGTGTCGTCACGGAGACGGAACGGGAGACGGCACTCACGCGAGCCGCCGAGCGCCTGGGCGTCGAATCGGCGGCGGTCGCAGACTCGCTGTACGCCGACCTGGCGGACCGACAGGTGCTCGTCTCCGTCGACCCGCGGTGGGGTCCCGACCAGCTCCTCACCCAGTACAATCTCTCGCTCGCTCAGACCGCCCTTTTCGACGCGACCGAGGTCCGCGTCCGCTCCTCGGACCCACGAACGCTCGTCTCCGCCGTCAAACGCCTCCGCCTGCTGTACGAAGTTCGCAAGACCGACGACGGTCGCGAGGTGGTGGTGACAGGACCGGACCGTCTCTTCCGCCGGACCCGTCGCTACGGGACGCGGTTCGCGCGCCTCCTGCGGTCTGGTGCGGCCGCCCGAGAGTGGCGCCTCGAAGCGACGATCGACGACCGCGGGACCGAGCGGACGATGACACTCACGGACGCCGACGTCTCGGTTCCCGGCGTCGAACCGGTCGCCGAGGTGAGCTACGACAGCGGCGTCGAGGCGGATTTCGCCGCCCGCTTTGGCTCGCTCGATCTGGACTGGGAACTGGTCCGGGAACCCGAACCCCTGGAGGCGGGCGCGAGCGTCGCCATTCCCGACTTCGCCTTCGACTACGAATACGCCGATTTCCGGGTCTACTTCGAGATCATGGGTTTCTGGACGCCCGAGTACGTCGAGAAGAAACTCGGGCAACTCGACGCGATAGCAGACGTCGAACTGCTCGTGGCCGTCGACGAGGACCTCGGTGTCGGCGAGCAGATCGAAGCGCGCGACCACCGCGCGATCCCGTACTCGGGGACGGTCAGAGTCAAGGACGTCCGCGACGCGCTCCGTCGGTACGAATCCGAACTGGTCGCGGAGAGCGCGGCGACGATCCCCGACGACCTCGTTCCCGACGCCGACGTCGTGACCCTGGAGGCACTGGCCGCGGAGTACGGCGTCAGCGAGTCCGCGGTCGAGGACAAGCGCTTCCCCGAACACGAGCGCGTCGGGCGGACGCTCGTCCGACCCACCGTTCTCGACGCCCTCGACGCGGCGGTCGAGGCGGGGATGTCCCTAGCCGACGCCGAGGACGCGCTGGGTGCCCGCGGGATCGACGAGAGCAGTGCCGTGCTTTCGCGTCTGGGCTATCGCGTCGAGTGGGAGGGACTGAGCGGCGGGACGATCCGACCGGCGGAGTGAACTGCCAGCCGTAGCGGGGACACGCTCGTCGTCGAGTCCTGCGTCGGGTACGACGCGGAAAACAGGCGAGTTGGTGGGGCTGACCGAAAACAGGCTATCCGGTGAGGGATTGACGAAAAACAGGCGAGCTAGTGGGGGCTGACCAAGGTTTTTCTCGCAAGCGGGTGAGACGCGTCTATGACCTACCGAATGATACAGGTCGGAACCGGCGGGCGCGGTGGGACCTGGTGCAGTCAGATCCTGCCACCGGTCGTCGAGGACGGCCGCATCGAACCCGTCGCGGCCGTCGACGTCGACGCCGACGCGCTGACCAACGCGACGGAGCACCTCGGACTCGACGAGTCGGACTGTTACACCGACGTCGAGGAAGCCTTCGCCACCCACCCAGAGGCGGATTTCTGTACGGTCGTCGTCCCGCCGTGGGCCCACGAGGACGTCGTCGACGCGGCGATCGAACACGACCTGCACGTCCTCTCGGAGAAACCGATCGCCGACACGCTCGAAGCGTCGGTCCGCATCGCGGAGAAAGTCGACCGTGCCGGCCTGAAGATGGGTGTAACGATGAGCCACCGGTTCGACCGCGACAAGACGACGCTGCGCCGCCAAATCGAGTCGGAGGAACACGGACCGCTGGACTACCTCTCGGCCCGCTTTACCTGCGCGAAACGCCAGTACGGGTCGTGGGGCGCGTTCCGCCACGACATGGCCGACCCGTTGCTGATCGAGGGAGGCGTCCACCAGCTCGATTTCCTCGCCGACATGGCGGGCGAGCGCTGTGCGACGCTGTACGCCGACACGTGGCAACCGGAGTGGGCCGAGTACGACGGCGACTGCCAGGCACTCGTCGAGTTGCGCATGGAGAACGGCCGGCGGATCCAGTGGGAGGGCGCGAAGGCCAACGCCGTCACGCTCAACTGCTGGGGCGAGGACTACGTTCGCGCGGAGTGTCGCGACGCCACGCTCGTCCTCGACGCGCGGGAACTCGAGTCGTTCCCCTACAAAGGCGACGACGTCCACGTCAGCGAGGGCGAAGGAACACAGATCCCGCTCGACGAACAGGAGAGCTGGTCGGACGTCTGGCTCGTCGAACAGTTCGTGGACTGGCTCGACGGCGGCCCCGAGATGGCGACCAACGTCGAAGACAACCTCCAGTCGGTCGCGCTCGTCGAGGCCGCCATGCGGTCCAGCCGGAACGGGGAAGTCGTCGACGTACAGGACCTGCTGGCCGAAACCCGCCAGTCCGTCCAGATCGGAGAGTAGGGTCCTCTCCGGTCGATCCAGCGGTGAGGCTGGAACACAACGTCGATTTGATGTAACCGAACAATCACGACGTGATGACGGAGACGACCTGGTTCGAACGCAAATTCGACGACGACCTCTTCCTTCGAGATCTGGTGCTGGTCGCCGTCTGCGTGTTCGGCTACGGGATTCCGATGGGCGTGTTCATGGGATTCCGGTGGCTCTGGGGGCTCGGGTCCGGTGTGCTCTTCGCCGTGCTCTTCCTGACGGTCATGGAGATCGCCTCACGCCGGAAAGGCGGGTCGATGTTCCGGTATTTCTTCGGTGGCGACCCGCTGGCCGAGGAGGAGTCGACCGAATCCGCCGGTCACTAACAGTCACGACCGGCTTTCACGGGCCCGAACGCCGCCGTGACTGTCTCGCTGGCGACCTCGACGTTCCCGGAGAGGACCTGCACGACGGCGTCGACGCGCTGACTGGGCGCGGAACTCGATTCGCGGACGTTCGTGAACGGGATCGTGACAGTCGCCGACTCACCGGGTGCGACGGTTCGCTGCCGGGACGCGACGCCCTCGAAGACGGTCGCACGGACACTCACGCCGACCCCCCACCACTGTGGGTTCTGGATTCCGAGCGATTCGCGCGAGAGTTCGACCGTCACGTCGACCTGGCGCACGACCACGTCGTCACAGTTCCCAGTCGCGTTGGTCGGCGTCTGTCCCGTCGCCGAGACGGATTCGACGACGAGCCCCGCCTCGCCGACCAACAGGCCGACGACGACCGCGACGACGGCGGTGATGGCCACGGCTGCCACCGCGAACCAGACGACCCGCAGTCGGTCCATGTGTGTGGCTGTGACACATGGGGATATAACTCCTCATCCCCGAGTATCAGCGGGTAAACTACGCCACCCTACTTCGCTCGCCCGTAACGGGCTCGCTCGTTGAGGGTGGGGCCACCGATAGAGCGGCGCTCTATCGAGCCCTCGAAAGGCGAACCCTTTCGGTGGCTTTGATCTGAACCGGGCGAATGCGGCTGGGCCTACTCTTCGCGGAAATCCCTCCGACGGCCCTTGGGGACCTGCGAGCGGAGTTCGCCGTGGACGTAGAGTCCGACGCCGAGCGGTTCGCGGTCGCCCGCGATCTCGTTCGTGACTAGCAGATACCCCCAGTCGCCGTCCCAGTCGAGTTCCTGGTCGTCGCCGGCGAGGAAGGTCGCGGCCGCCTGCCGTGAGAGGTCGAGCACGTTCCGGGTGGCGTGCCCGCCGAAGCGCTGGACCGCTTCGAGCGTGGGTTTCCAGTGTTCCCGACGCGTCCGCAGGAAGACCAGTCCGAGACTCTCGATCTCGACCGGTGTGGGTGTCTCGCCGGCGAACGCCCATATCTTGCCCGACCCGTGTTCCCAGAACGTGTGGTCTGCGAACGTTTCCGGCGGGACGCCGAAGCGTTCCTCCCACCAGTCGAGCACCGCCGCGCGGGTCGGTCGCCCCTCGACGCGGCGCTTTTCGTCGGTTTCGGGGAGTCGGTCGAAGCGGTGGCTCCGGTTTTGGGCATCGGTCGTCCCGGAGTCCGCCTCGGAGTCGTCGTCGGTCATGACTCCGTCACCGCCAGTTTCGCACAGAAGAACCCGCCGGTGTCGTTGTGGTGGGGGTAGATCCGTTTCGCCTTCGCGACCTCCGGGTCGAAGGATTCCTCGCCCCACCGGGTGACGCCGGGCGCGGATTCCAGCGGGAGGTCGAACGCGACCAGCTCGCAGGACTCCGTTTCGAGCGCGTGGTCGAGGACCGCCTCGTTCTCCTCCGGAGCGAAGGTACACGTCGAGTAGACGACGGTGCCACCGGGTCGGGTCGCCTGGACGGCCCGGCGGAGGATGCCCTTCTGCACACCCGCGATACCCTCGACGTGTGAGAGCGTCCACTC
>ENA-ORCS01000563-ORCS01000563.1-marine-metagenome-genome-assembly--contig:-NODE-563-length-23873-cov-37.030173_pt1 | contig 23873 bp, 22 predicted proteins | sample MGYA00237781_ERZ508513 | MGnify/ENA primary metagenome ERZ508513 (study PRJEB26184, sample SAMN06268793) | marine metagenome | isolation source: Eden Landing Ponds, San Francisco, CA, USA | place...
AAGACGATTGTCGGGTCGAGATCCAGTTCGTACTCGTAGTACTGCCCACCGCTCAACCCCTTGTTCTGCTCGTGTCGTCGAAGGAACCCCAGCATGTGGAGGTCCGAGAGGTGGTCTTGAATGCTCTTCAGCGTCGACAGCGGCGAGGCCGCATGTGAGTCAGCGACCTGTTCGTACGTTCGTTGGATCTCTTTCGACCGCGCTGGGACCTCGCCGCTGGTCTGGAGGTTTGCGATCGCTTCTAAAATGTACTGCGCGTGTTCGGTTTGGTCTCGGATCTTGTTTGTTACTCGACCGCGCTGTACTCGTTCCCGTGCGGTCTCGATGTGTGTGTCCGTCATCGGTATCTCACCGTTCTGTTCGGCTAACTCCGCGCCGACGCGGAGCAGATCAAGCGCTTGCCGCGCGTTCCCCATGTCCTGTGCGGCTAGCGCCGCCGCCTTCGCAATCGCTGATGTGTCACACGCCTCGTCGACGAAGGCTCGGTCCGCACGATGCTCCAGGATCGTTCGCAGTTCTGCGGCGTCGTACGGACCGAAGGAAATCTCGGTCTCCATCAGCGTGTCCTTCACCTTTGGTGAGAGCGTCTGTCGAAAGGTGTAGTCGTTGCTGATTCCGATCACGCCGACCTTTGCATCCGTGATGTGACCGTTCGCTCGCGCGCGTGGTAGCTCGTACAGTAGCGTATTCGCATCTTCTAGATGGTCGATCTCGTCGAACACAACGAGGTGTGTCCCGCCGATACGATCGAACTGTTGATACAGTTCGTCGAACGCGTCCCCGGTCCCGAGTCCCCGCTCCGGGAATCGACTGGCGTGTTCCGGAAGTAGCCCGTTGACGAGGCTTCGAACCACCATAAAAAGTGTCCGCCCGTTGCAGTTGACCGTGTGGGTGTGAAGCTCGTCGGCCGCCTCTCGCGTCGGTATCTCCTCGCACAGTTCGTCCAGCATGTACTTCGTGACAGCCGTCTTCCCGAGTCCGGCTTTCCCGTACACGAAGATGTTCTCCGGCTTTCGACCGAACAGCACGTCCTGAAGCGCGTGGCTGTACGCTTCGATCTCCTCGTCGCGCTCGAGGATCGTCTCCGGTTGGTAGCTTTCTGTAAGCACTGCCTTGTCCGCAAATACGGTTTCTGTGAGATCGTCGAACGGGCCACCCATGGATATAGTATGTAGCTTAGTACGTATATAAAACCACGTGTTGTTTGCTTCGTATGCTTCTGCGAAGGTCGATTTCAGACAGAGATACCCGTTATGTCGTCGTGTCTTTGTGAGAAGGAGAGGGAAAAGCATACGAAACGTACTCTCTCACTTCGAAGCGATCGCATTACAACCACCAGAGCAGTAAGCACACGAAATCTCCTCTCCCTATGATGCCTACAAGACTATAGCCAATCAAAAGCACACGAAACGTACTCTTTCTCACCAGCTAATTCCCTGAGCCGGCCGCAAGCCGAATCATATCCAGGCTACGCACCGAGCCAAACTTGATTGTTAACTGCGCCAGTATCGCCCTTGTGGTTACTCTTACCCCACCATCTCAACTGCTATTTAAAACACTGTGAGATGGAACATAGGGGTATCCAGTCTCCCACGTTGAACACGCGACAAAGTGAGGGTAATGCGAGAACTGTCGGTGGTTGCCTTCGAAAACACTTGACACGGTGGGGTGGGTGTCCTCACAACACGACGGCTGGATCCGGTTTTCACTCGGTACAGGGGGTGTGATCCAAACACTCATGATCTATCTGTTCCGGTGAGACGCTGTCCGACTACCTCAAACGCGGCTGAACGGCGTCATCACATGCGACTCCATCCGATTGATTACCGGCCAACGCGCCCCAGACGGTCCCTGCCCACGAAACACTCGGCACGGTAGGGTGGGGGATCCAATTGCTGTTCCGATGAGACAAGCACTCGACACGGTGGGGTGTTGAGCGCTCACCTCGCTTTGCTCCACCGACCCGCTGGCTCATCCGGTATATACTCGTCTCTCTCAAAGGAAGAGAGAGAAAGCACACGAACCGTACTCTCTCACTCTAAGCTGATCGCGCCATCACTTCCGGGTAGAAAGCACACGAAATCCACTCTCGATGTATTCCGACTCCGTCACCGGTCGAAAGCATACGAAACGTACTCTCACTTCATTATGTCGGCCTCCGTGCCCGCCTCCAAGCAGGCCAGAATGACAACCGAAACTGATTGTTCTACGTCGACGCATCGATGGCTCGTTCCACTCTCGATTCGCCCGAGACCACTTGATGGACTCTCCAACGTTCTCCTCGTCAACTGTAGCAGCGGCATCACTGAAACGTCAGTGTGTCCGGAACGAGCCGGGGGACGATCCCGTCGAAGTCGTCGTCGAAACTCAACACGCCGTCTATCTCGTGGTATTCGACCATCGCGACGGTCATCGCGTCCGTGAAACTGAGTTCGTGGTCGGCGTACGTCTGGTGGACGGACACGGCACGATCGAAGAGAGTCGGAGACGAATGGAGTAGTTCGATGGCCGAAGGGTACCCTGATCCGCGAATACGCCGTCCCACTTCGAGACCGGCATCGACATTTCCTGTCCGCATTTGCGTTAGCGTGACAGTTTCGTCGTAGACGTAGTCGCTCGTCATCACGTGACCGTATTCAGCGGACGAAAGGACGGCATTCAGGGCGTCAGTACCGACCGTGTGTCGGCTAGCGTCGGTGTCGTGATGGGCGTAGAACACGCCAGTGTCGACGAAGACGCTCATCCGTACAGGATATCGTCGATATCGTCTTCCGTCGTTTCGACACCGGAGGCGATCGTTCCCTGGTTGAATTCTTCAAGTTCCGTTTCGTTCAGGGCCTGTGTTCCATCTCGGAACGAATCAACGAACTCCGAGCGGGAGTCAACTGCCGATTGAATCAATGTTGAGAGGATTTCTTGTTGGGTGACCTTCTTCCCCGTTTTCAGCCGAATCTCCGCCTGTAGCTCTTCGAGCTTGGATTTTGCGTCTTCATCCATCTTGACTGCTGTTGACATATATGTGAGTTGTAGCTACAACGTGGTTAATGTTTCTACTGAAATTAGAGATGGCAAATCTGAATCACAGATCCATCTACTGGATGCCAACAGCCACATAATTATCATGTGACCTAATCGATTAGGACCGTCTCCGAGTCCTGTACCACTCCCGATTCAGCTAATTACACTCAACGAACTTCTTGACGCCCTTCGGATACTTTCTGTCGACTACGTCACCGCCCGTCGACGCTGGCCTGCCACCACAGATCCGTCACCACCGCACGGCCAACCGGCCGCCAGTGACAGCCAGTCCACTCTTCATCATAGCAGTCCCACCCAGGGCCGTCTGGACGTGGTTCGAACTGTATCCGTCGCCACACCCCACTGTGATCTCTGTACCGAATCTCAAGCGACTCGCCGGTCGATGCATGGTCAGTTGCTGTGCCGTCAGTGCCCGGGTCGTCACCGGACGCACATTCGTTTTTAGACATGGTTCGTGACACCCGGACCGCTTTCCAGGCGCCACTCCGCCACGAAACTGAATACCTATCGAGTGTGTTATCTTTAGTAGCAGTCTGAGAAGGGTGATTAAAAAATCCAACCACGTTAGTATATTCTACTAACCATTATTAGCTTTGAAAATAGGTCGAGATGATTTAATACATACCTCTATCAAGCACCTCACCAGATGCCGAACCGCGACATTGCTGAACAAGAATATCTCGAACTGACCCCTGTAACCGACTCCATTTCGAATCGTATGGCCGACAGTCTGTTCCGTACGATTCAGAGTCATGAACGGACGGATGCCAGCGACGGGATATTAGATGATATCCGTGATCTCTTTGAAAATGGGCCGGAAGCGTTCAAAGATGACCCACCACCAGTGTACGAGTGGGTCATAACTACAACGCCAGGCGAAACCGGTCCCACGCTGGACTACTATGTCGGGACTGATCCACAGGAGGAACAGACATGGCTCGGACAACAACTTGAGACACACCTTCCAAACGAGTACCAGTTATCGACAGTCGAAACCGAACCGCTTGCACAGATAACTGAGAGTGCCGAGGAGTTCACCGCGGTTGAATACTACGGCGACCCCGCGAGTCCCTGGGATTGGACGATGCCGCTTTCACGTTTCGATGACTGGGCTGCTGATACTGATAATACAACCGCTGAGAATCAACCGTTGGCTGCAGTGCTCGAAACCCTTGGAGAAACAAACCGTCCCTGCCTGTTCCAAGTGTGTTTCCAGCGTAAGCCGAATTTTAGTTCCGACCGACACGACCGAAAAAAGCTGTTGAAAAAAGGCAAGATATCATTGGAAAATTATTGGACTGAACGAGTGTTCGAGACATTTGGCAGCGAGGTTAGCGACGACCCAAGTCAGGAAGCAAGGGAGCGGATTGAGTTGCTTGACGCCCGAAACGTCGGCTGTGCGTTCACGATGTCCGTCCGGGCCCTCATCGCGGGCGCGGGACCAGAGGCAACCGCACTCGGGGAAAAGTTAGCTGGCGCACTTGAACCGACAAGCGGCCAGCATTACAGTATTACTGGCCAGATGACGACAGAGACAGACGATGTCCGGGATGACATCCGGGCCCGCCGCATCCACTCGCCAGCATACGATGGCTGGCGGCAGCGCTGGGGACTGACCGAATACACCAGCCGAGGTATCGTCGCCGACAACAGCGAAATCGGAAATTTCTGTCTGCTCGATGGCAACGCACTGACGAAACGTGGACAGCAAGCACTCGGCGTCCTCCCGGAGGAACAGACGACCGACACCGGGCCGTCGACGGACCTGCTGGACCAGTATACCAACGGGGGCTTCCCGGTTGGTCGATACCGCTCCGAGACCGGCGACGACACACGAATCGCTGTCCCACCCGCGCTCCAACCCCAGCACATCGGGCTGTTCGGCAAGAGTGGATCAGGGAAGTCGGTCGCACTCATCAACGCTATCCTCGAGAACTACGCCGCAACCGATGGTGCCAACATTCTTGTCGAGCCCAAGGGTGGCGAGATGGTCGTAAACTACCTGCGGGCCCACTATGCGCGCCATGGCAACCTCGAGAACGTGTACTATTTCGACTGCTCGGAAACGCTGCCGGCAGTATCACTGTTAGATATCCGTGCCGACCTTGCTGCTGGCGTCAAGCGGACGACCGCAGTCGAACGCACCGTCGATTATTATATGGAGATCCTCCGCCAAATCATGGCGGGTGACACTTTCGACGACGCCGTGCGCTCGCCGGACGTCATCCGGTATCTGCTGAAAGCCCAGTTCGACCCGGTGTATGGGGCTGATGCGTTCACACATGCGGACCTCAAAGCGGAAGCGGCGAAACTCCAGGAGGACCAGACCCCACCACCGGTCAGTGATGCGGACCTTGCACGGGATATGGCGACAGTCGCGAACAACGGCTCACGTACGTTTGACAACATCATGGGCGGTGTCGCAACGCGACTGGATAAGATCTCGCTCGATGCACGGCTCAAGGCGCTGTTCAACACAGTCCCCGATGCGGAGTCCGACCGCTTCGACCTGGCTGACTTTCTCGACGACGATGCGGTCATCATCTTCGATGTTGGTGAGCTGCGACAACACGCACAGCGTGCCGTGACGCTCGTCGTGCTCTCGAATCTCTGGAGTGCACTCAAACGACGCCAGCAGCGCCGTGATCTGCTCGGCAACTCACAGACTACCGACACAGAGTCGTCCGACGACTGCGAGACACCCAACTCTGAGATTCAATCGTCAAGCCAGGAACTGCCGCTTGTCAATGTGTATCTCGAGGAGGCTGCAAGCCTCGCCACGACTGACCTCATCAGTGAGATGCTCGATCAGTCCCGCAGTTTCGGCGTCTCGCTGACGCTTGCAACACAGTTCCCCGGCCAGGTCAAAGACACCGACGAAGGGGCCTACAAGCGGCTGTTGAACAACGTCTCGACGTTCGTGACCGGAAATGTCCCCGTCGACGAGCACTTGGCAGAACGCCTCGATACTGCAGCTGTCCCGCGACGCCAGATCAAACGCAAACTTGGTTCGCTTGCCAGTGGTCAGTGGCTTGCGTCGCTCCCATCAGAGTATGGGATGCCGGAACCACAACCGTTCGAGGTCAATTCACTTCCGCTTCCCGAAGGACATCCCGAGCATTCGGACACCCCAGACATCCCGCCTCGCAGGGTACGAGAGGCGATCACATCCGCGAAGCAGCGGTCGGCGGACAGGTTCGGCGTCAGTATCGCTGACTCACCTGATACGGAGACAGTTGAGACGGACAGCACATCGACCGAGTCCGGGTCGCCACCGCCCGCTGTTGACAGCGCGTTACCGTTTACTGAGCGGATGCCACCGACGGTTGCCTACGTGGAGGACTCACATGCACTGGCGTGCACCGAGTGTGATACCCAACACAACCCCACCGTCGATGGGTTGTACGATGGTATCAGTTGTTGCTCGGCAGTCGAAGAGGTTGATGATGCGAATATTCCGATCTGTGACCTCCATCTCAACATGTCTGCCGACGAACGAACGGCCACTGAGTATAGTCTCCGGCAACTGTACTTCCTCCAGGCGGTGTATAATGCACAGTCGCTCACGCTGGACCGGCGCGCTTACGATATCGTCTGGGACTCGATGCAACGACTACGCGAGTATCTAGGCATCGAGAAGTCGGCTGTGGATACCCTGATCGACGCCGGCCTGTTGAAACGAGACAAAAAGAAACCCCACCTGCTGTATTCGATAACCCATGCCGGCCGGACTCTGATCAACGAGGGCCATCGCAAGGGCATCGATCATGGCCACAGAAAGGGCGACCTCGAGGAGACAAGCGAGCATGTTCTCATGGTGGAAGTCGGCCGGCGCTATCTCGTCAGCGAATACGTCGAGGACGATGCGTCTCCTGTGGTCGAGGTGATCCCGTATTATGAGCCGTCACAAGGGTCGTCGGTAGCAGTGTCTGCTGCGTCCGCAATGGGTGGTGATAGCGATCCACAGGAGGCTGTCGACGAATCTGATCGACGCCGTCTGGATGTCGTGGGTGTTGACCCATCCGGTGAGGTTGTTGTCGCCCTGGAAGCCGAGCGGATCAATAATGATGTCGCCGAGGCTGTGGTCGCTGATTTCGACAAAATGGCTGAACTACAGCCCGAGGAGGCCATCTGGGTCGTGCCGAGTCGCAGTGATGGTGCTCGTATTCTTGACGCGCTGAATGATCCGTCGGATGGCACGCCGCGTGTCGACAAAGAGTACAGCACAAATACGGCGCCTGAACAGTATCGAATCGACACGCCTGGGTTGACGAGTGTCCGAACAGTCGAGACACTTCGGGACGACCTTCGAGAGTGAGTCACTGCGACACTGATGCGTGCAAGTGACGGCCGGTTCATTCGCTGTGTGCAATCGTGACCTCCGCGACAGGTGGGGTCATTTTCCACACAACGCCACCAGGTCCGCAAGAGGAGGAAGTGGAAGAAGTGTGTGGAGACCTGTAGTCCCCCAGAAGTGACGTTGCGATTGAGTATTTACACACATCAGTATAAAAGGCCTGTGTGGCCTGTTTTTGTTGGAATTATAGTTCTCACAGACGGGGCTGATGCCCCTATATGGGGGCTGTGCAGCAGCCAATCCTGGCGCTAGTGTCGATATGAGGTGTGACCAGTCATCTGGACTAGTCCTGGCAATACTGGCTTCACACATGGTAAATACAGCGGTCCAGCGCTGCTGTGGCTGGTTTTGCGTTCTATCGCTATGGCCCTGTGGTCTGTCCATAGTGGTCTCGAACGTCTGTCTCACCTTTCACAGAACACCGTATTTTCGGTTTTAATCTATTCTACCGGACGAATTGTCGAAGTGTGACGCTGTGAGTAGCGCAGGTAACACACCATCGCAGTCGATACACGCCCGTACTCTGTCTGTGAGGGATTCGCCAGTGTATCTCGGATTATGTAGTCCTGATACGGATTGTTGGAGCGATGTGCCGGTATACGTCGCCCCTGGGGTCGGCATCATCCAGAAATAATCTACAACAATCCGTATCAGTCCCAGACGAGTTCGACCCCGTTCTGGCGCAGGTGACTATCGTTGGAGATGACAGCCTCGGTGTCGAGCGTTCGGTGTGCAGCATGGATCAGTCCGTCGTGAAGTTCTGCTTCGTAGAACTCGGCGAGGCTCGCGTAGATCGCCATCGCGTGCTCGTCGAGAGCGACCACGTCGATAGGGCCGTTCGTCACAGTTCGGCGATACACGTCGTTCGGGTTTCCCTGAAGCGCCACACCTGCGACTTCGCCGCCAAACGCCACCTCGTACAGCGTCTCGCCAACGACGACATCCGGTGCGTACAGCACGTCCAATCCGGCCTCGGCTCGGTCGAAGATCGTGCTTGCCTCCTCTGGGAGACTATCAACCAGATATCGCAGATACCCCATCGAACCGACGACATACTTCGTCACGTATCGGGCGTCTCCTTCGTCCGCCGGTCGTGTATCCGCTGAGTCAGTTCCTGTGCGATTTCTTCGCGCGTGTCCTCATCAGTATCATCGGGCACCAACATTCCGCGTCCGCCGCCGTCGACTGCCTTCGTTAGCATGACGCCATCTTCTGTCTCGACCCACTCCACGCTGTCACCCGGCCCGATACCGTACTTCTCACGGAGATCACGTGGAATCGTCGTTTGCCCCTTCTCCGTGACTTTCGTCGTTTCACCCATAACTGAGTATTACACCCCGTATTATTTGAATTCCCCGTCGGCCAGGTCGTAGTGGTTGGCTTGGAGCATCGTTCAGCATCCGAAGTGTCCACTGGACGTCGTAGGTCATCGCGACCCTGTTGACTACTTACCGAATGACTGGGTAAGTCGTTGCGTACACGATTAAAATATTGTTGGGCGGTACGTACTCCGTGCCGCTGGCAATCGCTTTGCGGACCGAAATGAAATCAAAAGGGCCGAAGCACGGATGCTCTGATCGTCTCGATTACGCAGATGTGACTTGTGTCACACCACGTTGTGTCACTCCTGTGACCGAGCATCGATGAACCATAGAATCTCGCAAAGAGTGTGACCGTAGAAAGACTAGAACGGCTCGTCTTCGTTAGACCCCGGATCGTCACCTGTGGTGCGTTCTCGTTCTGGAGACTCCGGTGGCGCCAAAACCGAAACTGCGAATTTGTAGCCACGTGTCTCAGCAAGTGGGTCGAACACTTCCTCACTGAGCCGTTCGAACACACGCTTCACGACCGAGCCCACACGTGAGTGCTGCCATGTGTGCTCGACGTGTGGGATGATCCTATCCAGTAGTGCAATGAATGGACCGATAGTGTACGTCTCCCGAAGGTCGATAACGATGACTTCCGGGTCGGGCTCCTTGGTGAGCCAGCGATAGCAATACGACTCCTGAACAAAACCACTCATTCGAGCACCGAGCGTTCGTACAGTGGTAATGACCCGTGACCCGTCAGTAATCGCGCTGATTTTCTCCCCGACCGCTTCAATAGGGCTTAGCGACCCGGATTCCTCGGACATCCGATTACATACTGGTTTGAGTGGCCCGGTATACCGTTTTTGATGTAATTCAGAGGCCGACACTGACGACCGTTGCTTCGATGGTGATCGTCCCCAAATTGATGACGACTGTCGAGCCCTGCTGGAGGGATTCACCCTTGAATTGCACACCGCTCGTCGTCTCGCGGACTCGGAGTTCAGTCGTGATGGTGACATCACGCAAGTACGGGTGGTCAACGACGTTCACGGAGCCGTTGTCGCCCGTGGTGATGATGACAGACGGTTCGGTACTGACACGGCTGACGCGAGCGACCGTTTCGCCGCCATTGGTTTCGGTCATACCAGGCCTGATTGCGTCGGCCATGTCCGCGCGCATGTCCGTCATCCGCAGTGTAACCGTCCGATTAGTGGGTGCCCCACGTGGTTCGAGTTCCCCGACCCGCTCGATGGTTCCGGAGAGTTCGTAGCTTTGCGTCGAAATGGTGATGTCGTTCCCGCGCTGAACAGCAGCGCTGCCGAACTGCTGACGGCCAGCGTTTTCCAGGGTCGCCAGCGAGAGACCGACGAACACCTGTTTGCGGTCGGGGTTCTGTGTCGCGTACGTGGTGACCGTTCGTACTTCGGCGGCCTCGTACCCGGCGACGGTAGTGACGTCACCGGTAGCGATACGGCCAGCCGTTTCTGCATCGACGGTTGTTTCCAGGAGCACATCGGTAGTCGTTGGCTGGAGGCCGCTATCCACCTTTTCAATGCGACCGTCGAAGGTGTAGTCTTCGGCCGGGAGCGTGACTGTTTGCCCGCGCCGGATCTGTGTGCCGCCGAATCGACGGTCGGACTGCTGTCTGTGTGCGTCGAGTTCTGCTTCGACGAAGACGGTCTGTTCGGTTGAATTATCGGTTGTGTATGCAGCTACGTCTTCGATAGTCGCAACAGTGCGGCCAGCGAGGCGGATCTCATCACCGGGGGTGATATCTCGCGCTTCGGCGGTGGCCATGGTGTCTCTGAGAACCACCGTCGTGTCTTCCTGAGTGAAACTGTTGTCACCACCCACTGCACGAATCTGACCATCTACTTCGTATCGACTTGTCGCGATAGTCAGTGACCGGCCGAGGCGAGGGGGTGCATTCGCATATGTGAGACTATCCCCGTCAGGTGGTCCCTGCAGTGAGGCCCGAAGGATGACGCGTGTCTGATCGTCCTGCGGTGTCAGGTGAACGTCTGTGACGGTGAGCTTCGAATCGCCATCGGGACTGTACGTATCGCCTTCAGTGATCTCCGTGACGATGTACGATGGTTGTGTCCCGAGGTCGAGGGTGACATTGGTTGTGTTCGGTTCCGGTGACTCTGGCTCCGGCTGGAGAACGAGCGCAGCGCCTGCCACGACGACCGCAACGACGAGCAGGACGGCTAGCGCATCAACGACATTGACGAGGCCGAAAAGGTTCCCATTCTCGTCAAGGAGGGCCGACGAACGACTATCTGCCATGCGGTAGTCATTCCTTCCGAGTGGTTTGGGTGTTTCGTTGTCTGACTGTCCCACGTCGGCGAGAGTCATCCCTCCGAAGGCCGGTGACCTGCCGATCTTCCGACACCGCAAGGTGAGCAAACGGAGGCGGCTACCCGGCCCACGCCCGGCTATCAGTATAGCATCTCACCTCGCAGACACTATCTGTATAGTGGTAATATCCTTGTGTGCGATTCGTCTGATGTCCACATGCGCAATACCGGCGACCAGGGGTCAGCGGCCGAGGTGGACCAGCCAGTCGATGGCGCTGGGTACGGGCCGGCAAGCCCATCGGAGACAGATGGGACACCACGGGAGAAAAGCCTCGGTGTCGATCTGTGTCTGAGTCATCCGGAGCTAGTTCTGACGGAGGCAGTCGAGAGCAGTCCGGACATAACAGTCCGTCCGGAGCAGATGATCGACGACGGTGCGTCGAGTTTCGTGGTGATAGAGGCCGTCGGTGAGGGTCTTGACCAGTTCGAAACAAAACTGGATAGGGATAGCACGGTATGCGAGTCCGTCGTATTAGACTGGACGGAGACGAACCGCGTCTATCGGGTCGAGGTGGCCGACAGCGCCGTTCGACTCACGCCCTCGCTCGTCCGCGCCGGTGGTCGGGCGCTCGACATGGAAGGGACGGGTGGGCAGTGGCTAGTGCACGCACAGTTTCGGTCACAAGCGGCACTGTCGCAGTTCCGATCCGAGTGTTCTGAACGGAACATCACATTTAGACTTGACCGGCTGTACTGGACCTCTGGAGAGGCAAACGCCGACGTATGCGGACTAACCGCAGACCAGCAGGTCGCACTTGAGACGGCACACAGAGAGGGGTACTTCGACGTGCCTCGTGGCATCTCACAGGCTGAGCTGGCGGACAAACTCGGTATTTCACCATCAGCGATGTCACAACGGATTCGGCGCGGTATGGATCAGGTCGTTGGGTCGGAGCTCGGACTGTCCGAAGAGTAAGTAGTCGGGGCGCGCCACAAATTATCGCTGAATTATCAGGTGTGGTCAGAAGTGACAAAGAGGCTATGTGGCAAAAAGGATATTGTCGCGCTGTGACACCCGTACTGTATGAGACACCGGATCGTGAGCGGGATCTGCGCTTTACTCCTCCTCTTGACAGTCGCGTCTGTCTCCGTAGGTGTCGCTGCCGCAGCGGACGCCGGGCAGTATACTGAATACACAGCGACGGGCAACGAAACGGCGCCAGCGATACGGTCGGTGGAGCCAACACAGGCTACCGCAGACGGACCGAATGGGGGTGCGTTCGTCTGGGAAGAAATAGATGGCGAACGGGCCAGCGGGTATCGGATCGCGGTCACAGTTACGTCGCCGCAGGAAAATCTCACAGTCTGTGCGCGTGCGAACAGGTCAGCGACGTGTACGTCGGTCGGCCCGAACGGAACTGCAACTCTCACGACCCCCGGAAGGGCGGGACTCGATGATCTCTCTATCTCTCTGCGCAACACGAGTTCTAACGCCACGCTGGATACGCGGTCGGTGCCTTTGCAGCCGATTCAGCGTGCCGGTGATATTGACGATGACGGGCTCAACAACAGCAACGAGGTGGCCCGAGGGACGAACCTCACTGACACCGACACTGACGGTGACGGGCTGTTGGACGGGTCAGAGGTCCACCAGCACGGGACGGACCCAACGGCCACAGACACTGACGAAGATGGTGTCAGTGACAGGGCTGAGATTCAACAGGGTACCGACCCGCGACAGGGCGACACGGACGGCGACGGGCTCTCGGACAAACGCGAACTGGCACTCGGAACGAATCCGACCGTCGCCGATACCGACGGCGATGGGCTGTCCGACCAGCGAGAGGCGTCTGGCGAGACCGATCCGACCGACGCAGACACGGACGACGACGGCGTCGTCGACGGTCGGGAGCTGGAGATCGGTACGAACCCGGTACAGGCCGACACCGACGCTGATGAGGTCGCTGACGGCAGGGAGCTGGCCCTGGGCACCGACCCGACGGTCGCAGACACTGACGGTGATGGGATAGCAGATGGGACAGAACTTGAGGCGGGGACCGAACCCACCGAGAGTGACACAGATAGTGACGGTCTCAGCGACGGAAAGGAACTGGCGGCTGGCACGTCCCCGACCACCGTCGATACGGACGGCGACGGTCTCAACGATGGACAAGAAGTTTCGGACCTTGGAACGGACCCGCTCGCGGTCGATTCGGACGGTGACTTCCTGACCGACCCCCAGGAAGTCGCCTGGGGAACGAACCCAAACAGCGTGCTGACGCCAGCCTGGGTGACGAGTTCGCTTCTTGGGTTCTTGATCGGGATCGGGCTGACAGTCGCGGCGATCAGGCGTGACTGGGTCACGGGACTCTCCGCGGCGGCCAGACTGTTCATCTATCGCCGCCTCGAACTGGACCGGGAGATAATCGAGGTCAATCATGAAATCGAGGCGACAGACAGCGTGGCCGAAGCTGACGGTCCAGACATCGACGTGGGCACCGCAGCTGAAGCCTTCGAGCACGCCGACCGGGAACTCACCCCTGACGCACAACTCGTGAAGCTGATGCTGCAAGTCGAGAATGGCCGTCTGCACCAGACCGACATCGTTGAGGCAACAGACTGGTCGAAAGCGAAGGTTAGCCGTCTCCTTTCGCGGATGGTCGACGAGGACGAAGTCGTCAAGATACGTCTCGGCAGGGAGAACCTCATCTGTCTGGAGCGGGCAACGCCTGCAGCGGCAAACTCGCCCCATGCGGGCGATATTAAGCCGCCAACGCCCGGTGGGTAAGCCGGCTCACAGACCGGGGTAGCTGGGTTGCCAGTGGCATCACTCCACAGTGAGGGGTGAGTCTCCGCCGAACACACCTGTCCGCCGCTGCCACGGTGGTCCGGAATAGGCCTACGACACCGTCCGGCAGATATAAACGTACGCTTCGTTCCCGATTTTAGGCCTTCCAAGCCCGGAAAACAGCAGAACCAGCCTGATTTTAGCACCTAACACATCTTAAACATGTAAAATAGAATACACTAACTACCGTCGAAACGGTGAAACAATTCAGTATGGTGCGTGAAACAGTAATGGACAGTAACACCTGTGCAGAAATACCGAAATATGGGCTGATAGGGGCTTCAGCGGCCGTTTCAATCGTATCGTTGCCGGGGTAAGTCAGCATTACAGGCCCGCTAAATCGATGAAACAGTCGCAATCGGCGGAACAGTCGACCCGGTATATGTCGGGTGCTGGATAAGGAGAGCACATGTCGATAGCTGAAACGACTTCCGAACCCACGGCAACCGAGGCTGAGGAGTCCGTGACAGACGAGTCACCGTCTGCGGACTCCCCATCGGACGACGAACTCACCCGCGACGACCTCTTCCATGTTCTCCAGTGTCGCCGTCGCCGTCTGGTCCTCAAGTACCTCCACGAGCACCCCGGCGATGAGCCGGCTGATATGAGCGACATCGCAGAACACATCGCGGCGCTGGAACACGACACGACGGTCGACTCGCTCCGCTCGAAAGAGCGCCAGCGCGTCTACATCGCGCTGTACCAGTCCCACCTCCCAAAGATGGACGATGCGGGCGTCATCAACTACAACCAGGACCGGGGACTCGTCGAAGCGACCGCGCTCGCGAACTCCTTCGATAAATATCTCGACGAGGAGCCAACGCTTCTGTCGACGACGGCTGCGGAGTCGACGCCGTCGACCGAGTCAGTCACTGAGCACGCTCGGACAGCTGCTCACACATCGGCCGGTGAGCGGTGGTCCGGTCGGTATCTTGGGACCGCGTGTGCGACACTGATTGCGGTCGGTGGACTCGCACTCAGCGGGACCACAGTGTCAGGCGTCGCAGTCGCGCTCGTCGTGAGTGTGGTGTTTGTAGCACTGGCGGCGAGCCATCGGCTGTCACTGTCAGCACCGCAGTCGTTTGCTGACCGGCTACGTGCCGCTCTCGATGCGGTGCGGTAAGCTACGTACTGGACAGATGTGTGCACACAGCGGTCCATCCGAGGGGGCATAATATATGCGACCGACAGTGGGACTCGACGCTGTCCTTGCGACCGGGAAAACGACGGAGCCGCCAGACCAGACCGGCCTTGATGATGCGACGATGTTCGATATTCTCGGTAACGAGCGCCGCCGCGTATGCTTGCACTGTCTTGCCGAACACGAGACAGCGCTATCCGTCAGTGCACTGGGCCAGCAGGTCGCAAGCATTGTCGCCGATGCAGAAACCGATAGTGACGAGCTCTACGACAGTGTGTACATTTCACTCTGTCAGACACACCTGCCCAAGCTCGACGCTGTCGGACTGGTCGAGTACGAGCAAGATCAAAAGCAGGTCTGTCAGGGCCCCAGATTCGGCGCTATCAGAGATCAGTTCGAAGCGGCCCGCACAACCGAGGAGCAGTCAAGCGACAGCTTCCGACGCGAGACCGTCGTGCGTGTCCTGACGGTGGCGATAGGCGCAGCCGCGGTCGTGAGTCCACCGGCGGCCAGAACGGTACTGCTTCTCGGACTCGTCGCCGTTCACTGCCTCGTCCTCATACTTGCGTCCGCCATTAGTCGCTAAGCCTGTCTGTTCGGCCAGAAGTGACACTATACTGATCAGCGATGGGGTAGTAGCCACCTGGTACTGTACTGAGCAGTCCGTCAGACGGCCGCTGCGTGTTAGACAGGGCCGCGACGAAAGACCCGTGTAGCTATTGTGGCACAGTTTTTGACGCTGGTTCCCTGAACTGGCCGGCAGAAGTACGCGTCTACCAGGGAGATAGCGGGCGTAAAGAAGCATATAATCAAACGGTGGGGAGACAGAGAGAGTGTCGTATGACCGACTACGCCAGTATGCGAAAGGCGATCGAAGAGACGAAAGAGTCGTTCGATTCGGTCGAACGGTTCCAACGTCGGTCAGCCCTCTGTCCCTGGTTAGACGTGCCGCTCAGAGATGAGCCGTAAGCGCCTCGAAGGCTACACCTCACCGACGGAGCAGCATCTGTGCCGGGTTTGGTAGCTTGTCTACCCCGGAAGACCGGGCTCGCCGCTCGGATGAAAATACACTTCACGTGTCAGTGGAAAGCTGGTGTATATGTATCAGGCGGAGGCGCAGCCGTGTATATCGTAATCGTCGGTGCGGGCGAGGTCGGTTCGAACATCGCTGAAAGCCTCGCGAAAAGCCACGAAGTCGCCGTCGTAGATATTGACCCTGACCGCGTTGAGGCCTTGATGTACGAGGCTGACGTACTCGGTGTCGAAGGAGACGGTGCGGAACTCGACACGCTCTCGGAGGCTGGTATCGAGAAAGCCGACGTACTCATCGCCAGCACCGACGATGACGAAACGAATATCGTCACCTGTGGGACGGCGATAACGGCCGCTGACCCGTTCACCATTTCCCGCGTCAAGAGTGCGAAGTTCCTCCGGACCTGGGAAAAATCCGGGGGCGCCTTCGGTGTGGACCACATGGTTGCGACAAACCTGCTCACTGCGGAGAATATCGCCCGAGTAATCGGGCTTCCAGGCTCGCGCGACGTGGAAACATTCGTCGACGGACAGGTCCAGATGGGTGAGTTCGAGGTGCGTGAATCCAGCCCGATCGCGGACCAGACCGTCGCGGAGGCCGACCGCTACGAGTCACTAACCTTCGCTGCCGTGCTGCGCGGTGACGAAGTCATTATCCCACGCGGAGAGACCGTTATCAGGGAAGGAGACGACATCATCGTTATCGGTAGTTGTGAAAGCGTTCGTCTGTTTGCGTCTGAAATCACACCGGAGTCAAAGACGACGCAGAACGTCGTTATTGTTGGTGGAAGCGATGTCGGCTATCACACCGCACGACTGCTGCAGGATCGTGGGATCAAACCACGGCTCATCGAGCAAGACCACGACAGGGCGCGTGAGCTTGCGGAGGACCTGCAGGGAACAACCGTGCTAGAGAGTGATGCAACGGATAGCGAGTTCCTCGAACGGGAACACGTCTCAGACGCCGACGCCGTGGTTGCGACGCTCGACAGCGACGAAAAGAACCTCCTGGTGACACTGCTGGCCAAGCGACTCGGTGCGGAGCGAACCGTCGCCGTCGTCAACTCTGGCGAGTACGTCGACCTGTTTGAGGCTGTCGGCGTCGATGTGGCTGTCAATCCCCGTGAGACGACCGCCGAAGAGATCACGCGATTCACCCGGGAGTACGACGCGACAAAGGTCGCCATCATCGAATCCGACCGCGCCGAGGTGCTAGAAATCGAGATAGCCGCCGACAGCGTCCTCGCTGGGCGGCCAATTCAGGAATCAGTACAGGAACTGCCGACCGGCGTAGTCATCGGGGCTATCAGCCGCGACGGCGAACTGGTCATCCCCCGTGGTGATACCGTCATCGAACCTGGCGACCACGTCGTAGTGTTCGTTGACGCCGATTGTCTGGAAGCGGTCAACGACAAATTGTAACCGTTCTGAGTGGGGCTCCCAAGGGACTAAGCCTGTCTCCCGCCGTAATTAGTGTATGGCTCCCGTTGCGGACCGTATCGTGCTCTCGTTTGCCCCCAGCGCCGCCGATGGGGACCCGTGGTCCGGCGTCGATACCGCGTGGATCGTTGACGAACTTCGCGGGGACACCTATCAACAGTACCTCCGACGTGCCCACGGCGGCCCGGTGGCCGTCGGCGAGGAGTGGGCCGAGTTCGTGAGCTGTGGCTGTGCAACGCCGCAAGATGTGGTGTTGCGTGTCGAACGCATTGAGGGCGGGACGGCACTCGGCGACGCAACGACGCTTGCCATTCATCCCCGTAACGACGCCGAGACCGCGCCATAATAATCGTTTCTTGCCGTCGAGTGAGCCTGTCCCTGCATAGCACGTCCGCCGCACCGCGACGCCGGCCGGTATCGGGAGATATTGGGAGAAAGGAAAGGCTGATGCATACCACTAGCACATTCCGGACTATGCCACGCGATTCCTATCAGGAGGGGCTGAACTCGCTCCGCGAGGATGTCCTCTATATGTCAGAGATCGTCCTCGAGCGGCTCCGGCTTGGGCTGGATGCGCTCGAACAGAAAGACGAAGCGATGGCCCAGGAGGTCATTGAGGGCGACCACGAGATCAATCAGCTGTATCTCGACCTCGAACAGGACTGTATCGACCTGCTGGCGCTGCAACAGCCAGTCGCATCCGATCTCCGCTTTATCGCCGCGTCGTTCAAGATCATTACCGACCTCGAACGGATCGGTGACCTCGCCACGAACCTCGGCGAGTACTCGCTTGAGGCCGACCGCGATGTGTATCCCGAGGTCGACATACAGGACGTTGCCGACGTGACGATAGAGATGGTCGAGAACGCCATGGACGCTTACGGCAGCGAGGATGCCGACCAGTGCTATACCATCGCCGACATCGACGACGAGGTGGACGAACGGTGTGAAGCCGCCTCCGAGATGGTCGTTCGTGACCTCATCGAGCGCGAAATCGACGCCGACTCCAGCGAAGCCGAAATCGAGCAACTGATGGCCGACGTGTCCCGGCTCCTGCTGACGATTCGTGACATCGAGCGGGTCGGGGACCACGCCGTCAATATCGCCGCGCGGACGCTGTACATGGTCGAGAACGACGACGACCTCATCTACTGAAGTACCTTTTTACTGCAGGGGGTTTCCTCGCGCCTACGGCGCTGTGGGAACCCCCTTTGCAAAAATCTACGCTAAAAACGACCTCCGAGTCGCGCTCACAGAGCGCGCTCGGAGTGAAACCGCGCTCGCTCCGCTCGCGCGGTATGCATCCTGAATCATAGCACCACGAAGCAGCGACAACCACACGCCTCCCCAGCCGACTGCGTTGCTCGGCTCGCTTCGCTCGCCTGTGCGACTCATCCCTCGCGCTTACGACGCGGCCGTCGGCGCGACGGCGCGAGCCCGAGCCCGGTGTCGAGATTCGAGCGACCTACTGCGGCGTTTCGGGCGTGTCGTCGCCCACGAGTCCCGAGTCGGTGATACGGAACTGGGCCGTGTCACCGGCCGGTTTGGCGCGGTGTTTCTCCAGCGTGGCGCGACGGTTGCCGCCGCGGAACCGGTCCAGACGGACGATTGCGCCGGACCAGTGGTTCAGGGTGTGGCCGCCAAGCGCCGTCGAGCGGTCGCTGTCCGGGTCGGTGAACACCTGATTGGTGTACAGGACGGCAATGTCGTGCTTGCGGGCCAGCGAGAGCAGGTGAGTAATCTGGCGGGCCACGTCCCGTAGTGTCTCGCCGCCGTCCTCGTCGTCCCGGCGGAGCCGGTAGAACCCGGTCGCGCTGTCCAGTACGATGAGTTCGACTTCGGCGGCGAACTCGGCGGCGTCCTGGACAGCCTCGGTCTGTTCGTCGTAGTCCAGTGCCTCCGTAATGATGAGTCGACCGGCGAGGTCGTCCACAGTCTGAGCCGTCCCACGTGCGCGGCCCCTTGCGACCTGCTCCATCCGATCTGCCGAGAGGCCTTCGGTGTCGATGTACAGCGCCGCGTCGCCGGCGGCGGCGACTTCCATCACCGCCGAAAGGGCGAAGTTTGTCTTGCCGGCCGCTGGCGGGCCGTACACCTGCGTGACCGCACCGCGCTCCAGCCCACCACCCAGAAGGTCGTCAATCGCGTCACACCCAGTCGAGACGTACTCACTCACGGGCAATGGTTGGGCAGGTTCGGGTAAAAACACTGGTACCTGACGGCACTGCTGTCAGTCGTCCGAAAGCCGCTCGGCCAGCGTCCATTCGGCGAGGGACACGTCGTCGATTTCGGCTGTTGCAAACCGCAGGTCTGCCCCCCATTTGCGGGTGATAACGAGCGATTCGGCGTCGAGGTCGTAGGATTCCAGTTCTTCCCAGGCATAGAACCGTCTGGCGACCGGCAATCTGATTTCAAGGCCGTTCTCGGTCGCAACGGCGGTTCGGGTTCCGCCCGTCGAGAGGAGGACGAACCCGGACGGGAACAGCACCTGACTGGTGTACTGGAGCAAGGCGATATCGAACACTGCGCCGATGGCGAAGCCGACAGTTGCGACGCCCGCGATGGCCCCACCGATGTACAACCGCCGCCGCTGTGCGGACTCGGGCCAGCTCGCCCGCCAGCGAGTCAACTCCTCCGCCCCTGCGGTGACTGCCGCGGTGTACCGCGTCTGTGACATAACCGCGACAGCCATTCCGAACAAAAAGGCCAGCAGGCCGAAGAAAAACGCCAGCACGCCACTGACACCACTCATCCCCAGCGACGCAAAGCCGACGGCGGCGTACACGGCCGCTATCGCCACCGGAGACCAGCGCGCGCGAGTCGCGCCGAGTGTGACGGCCACTGTTGGTCGACCGGAGAGCACCCACCCCGTTACAGTGGTCACGACAGCGAACGTCCCGACCAGCGCGAGGTATAGCGCCCAGGCTTCGGTGACGCCGACCCGCTCCAGAACCGGTAGCACCGGCGGTGCCAGAAGCAAGCCAAGATAGGCACCGCTGATACCACCGAACAGCGGGTCGGACGCCGTATTCGCTCCGCCAGTGCTGGCCGCCGGACGCATCACTAACAGTTCATTCAGCTGTTATAAAAACCCAGTCAAACGTAATCGGAAGCAGAGAGATCTCTACATAGATGTATCAGCACGCGTCAAGCGATTATCTGCAACAGACACGCGGACCAACGGACTCCCACATCTGTAAGTAATCGGCGACCGAAATCCGGCCGTGATTGTCGTCGCCACAGCGGACTTCGAAGTGTACCACGGTGTCGTCAACGAGCTACGCGACCGTGGCGTGGCGTTCACAACCATCGAACCGGGCGACGAATGGCCCGAGGAGGCGGCGGTCGCGGTCATCGCGGCCGGGGAATCGGTCGAAATCCCCGATGGCGTCGACCTCGTGCAGGCTGACCCGGACACACCGCGTCGAGCCGTCGAAGCTGTTATCTCGACGCTTCGGGGTGGTGACGGCCGCACCGTCATCGGTATCGACCCCGGCGAACGGCCGGGCGTCGCGATTCTCCACGGCGATATGGTCGTCGCGGCGTTTCAGGTGCCCGCAGCGGACATCACCGAAATCGTTCGGGAAGAAGTCGAAGACGCGGTCGACCCGGTCGTTCGCATCGGCGACGGCGCGCGACTCGTCGGTGCGCGTCTCATCGACGAGATCCAGTCTGTGCCGGTGGAGCTGGTCGACGAAACGGGGACGACGCCGTATCTCGGTTCCGGCGCACGCGGAATGAGCGACGTGCTGGCCGCGGTCAACATCGCTCGCCTCGACGGCGAGGAAATCGAGAGCCGGACCATCGAACCCACGGCCGGCGAACTCCAGAAGATCAAAGACCGCTCGCGGGAGGCAAGCGATACGAACCGGGCGATCAGCGAGGAACTCGCCCGACAGGTCGCGACCGGTGCACTCACCGTCGAGGAGGCGCTGGCCAAACACAACAGCGATAGTCCGACCGAGGAGGGTGAACCCGACAGTGGATAGCGTTACTCCCGGACCATCCGCTCGGCCCGGTGCATCACCTCGCGGACGGGGAGTCCGGTCGCGTCCGCGACAGCCGCGGCGTCATCGTATTCCGCGCTCACATCGAACACCGTGCCGTCGGTGTCACTTGCGATCTTGACCGTGACCTCGAACTGCTCGCCATCGACGGAGAGTACGACTGTCTCGTACTCCCGGTCGGCGACCCAGCGGTGGCCGGCCCCGGATTCGCGCACGCCGAGCGTCCCGGTCGCTTCTGCGAGACGGCGCGCGACCCGTTCAGCGTCTTCCGGTCTGCAGATGACCTTGATGATGTGACCGGGCCGTGACTTCTTCATCGTCGTCGGGACTATCGACACATCGCGGGCACCGATGTCCGGGAGCGAGCGCTGGAGGTCGCCAAGCACCTCGGGCGGAGCGTCGTCGACGTTCGTCTCAAGCACCGTGATTTCGTCGCGGCGGAGTCGCCCCGCGCTGTCGCCGACCATCGCCCGCAAGACGTTGGGGCGGTCGTCAAGATCCCACCCGCCAGCGCCGTACCCCGACGCGTTGATGTCGAGCGGCGGCAGCGACTCAGTTCCCTCGGCGATGTGGGCGAGAATTGCCGCGCCGGTCGGCGTCAGGAGTTCCCTGTCGATGGGGCCACCCTGCAGCGACCAGTCGGCTTGTTCCGCGATTTCGACTACCGCCGGAGTCGGAACCGGGTAGGTACCGTGGCTCATCTCCACGGTGCCGCCCCCCGTCGCCGGCGTCGTCGTCACGACCTGTTCGACGTCGAGATCATCCAGCAGGAGGCAGGTACCGACGATGTCGGCGATGGCGTCGTCAGCCCCGACCTCGTGGAAGTGTGTGTCGTCAAGGTCCGTCCCATGAACCGACGCTTCGGCCTCGCCGAGTATCTCGAAGATCGCCAGCGCGTCCGCCCTGACGGCCGCCGGCAGGTCCATCCCTTCGACGAGTTCGACGACTTCAGCGTACGTTCGGCTCGGGCCGTGGCCCTCGGCGTGGGTGTGCTCGTCGTGGGAGTGAGCATGTGCGTCGTCCTCAGTGTGGCCATGCCCCTCGTCATGGGTGTGAGAATGCGAGTGACCGTCGTGAGCGTGGTCCTGAGACCCATCGCCGTCGCTAGCAGCGTTGGTCAGCAGCACGTCGACACGCGTTGCAGCAATCCCGCGGCGGTCCACCTCGGAGACAGCGTACTCGATATCCAGTGCGTCCTCAACGACCGACAGGGCGTCGCGGTCGGCTCCGGCAGCCAGCAGCGCCCCCAGAAGCATATCACCGGCCGCGCCCATCCGGCCGTCGAAAGCGAGTGTTCGCATACCCGGAGGGTCAGGCCGCGCCAGTAAAAGCCCTCTTGCTACGTCCTCAAGTCCGGCGGACGATGTGGACGTCGTAGTCTTCGCCGTCTGTGACTTCGCCGATAGGGACGACGATGTCCTCGGTGTCGTCGCTGCCGAGGAACACGACGTTGGCGTCAACGTCGCGGGCGGTCTGTCTGATCGTCGTCGACAGTTCGCTGGTGGAGTGAGCGCTTACGTCGTCGTAGCGGAGTTCAGAGTCGTCGGTCGCCTCCTCGATCTTGCGCCGGAGGTCGTCCGCAGCGGTCTCGGCGGCGAAGTCCTCGGTCGGGTCGACGCGGCGGCGGCGCTCGGCGTAGTCGGCGCCAGTCGGAATAAACGCGACAGCGACGACGTCCTCGTCAAGCGCTTCAGCGTAGGTGACGGCGCGGTTGAGTGCCGCATCTGCAAGCGGTGACCCATCGAAGGGAACGAGAAATACCATACCGGCGCTATCGCGTCCAGCCTTATGAAACGCGGCGATGGCGGCAGCCTGTGTCACGGCAACCCAGACCGGTGGCTATTATTCCCTACTGTGCGGTGTGCTATTAGGTACCATATAAACCCGTCGCCCTGCGTCTTGGCCGCCGGTAGCATAAAGCATATCTCCGGGGCTACCCGAGTTCATTGTAAGCAGGCTCTACTATGAACGAAGTTCAATTGGAAGTGGCGAAGGCGTACCCGAACGACTCGGGACGCGGTATCGCCAGACTCGACCCCGATACGTTGTTGCATCTCAAGCTCTCCCCCGGAGACATCATCGAGATAGAGGGGAGCGACACGACCGCGGCCAAGGTGTGGCGGGCCGACCGGCAGGACTGGAACACTGACACTGTTCGCATCGACGGCTTCACGCGCCAGAACGCTGACGTGGGTATTGGCGAGCGCGTCACAATCCGGAAGGCCGAGGCCGAGAAGGCCGACAAGCTCGTTCTCGCGCCGCCCGAGGAAGCGTCGGTCCAGTTCGGCTCCGACGCCGCTGGCATGGTTAAGCGGCAGATATTGAAACGGCCGGTCGTCGAGCGCGACATCGTCCCGGTGATGTCCTCGACGAACCACCCGTTCATGCGCTCGCCCGGA
>ENA-ORCS01000566-ORCS01000566.1-marine-metagenome-genome-assembly--contig:-NODE-566-length-23682-cov-44.707859_pt1 | contig 23682 bp, 27 predicted proteins | sample MGYA00237781_ERZ508513 | MGnify/ENA primary metagenome ERZ508513 (study PRJEB26184, sample SAMN06268793) | marine metagenome | isolation source: Eden Landing Ponds, San Francisco, CA, USA | place...
ACGCTCGAATCGAAGGTTGAGACAGAGGAACAGTTCTCTGGTAACTCTCCTGAGAAACTCGAACACTTGGCAACTCGACCAATGAACGATCTCCAGGACCTCGGGCCGAACACCGCAAATATGAATCAAACTCCCGAGAATCCGTTCCAGCCGGGAGATCGCGTCCAAAAGCGCGACGACGAAGATGCATCAGTGGGTGTTGTAATTGAGGTTCTCCCTCCAGAAACGCAGGTCGAACTGTATGGACAAGAACTCAATGGAGAAGCTGTCAGGGTAGCATTCCCGAGTTCACTTGATGAGGGGCCCGGTGACTGGAGAGATATTTCACCGGCCCTGCTTTCATCGTACTGTGACGATCAGGATATTAGTCTCTATACGTACAAGCACGAGAATCTGGAATTCGCCGAAAATCCGTTCACGGTCGGCGACTACGTCATCAAATCTTCACACGATGATCCCGATCTTGCGGTGGTAGTCGAGGTAGATGGGTACGATGTTACTGTAGTCTATGAGGGCCCGAAGGGAGACGAGGTCATCCCAGCGAATCTGAGCGAGCACTGTGAAAAAGAAGGCCTATCCACATACCAGTATCTGGAGGAAGAGTTAGAGTTTATCGACTTGAACAGTCTCTAAGCAACAACAATACCTACCCTCTGAGGTTTTGACCGGACTTTTGCATTGGGACTGCCCCGTCGTTCCGCTTGTGAGCGTGCGTTCACAAACTCGCTCGGCCACCCACGTAAGGAGGTTCCACTTGTATGAAGATAGCCTTCAGCGCGGAGCGTATTGTGTACTCACTTCGCGACTGTAGACTCGGCCATTGATATATCAGCCGACTTCGTCAACAACGAATGTTCTTCGAGTGTCACGGTTCCCGGTGAGAGGTGTCGGTGACTCATGCATTCAGGAAACGTAGTGCTCAGCACCTTCCTATACCTTGGAATTCGAGGCCACCCGTACGTCGTCCGAGGCAATGGTTCAGGCGCTTTTGAATTCCGCAAGTGAGTGATTCTGACTATTAGTATTCCACTTACCGATCTGGATCAATTCAAACTCATCGACAGAAGTCGCAAGTGCGTCAACGAGTTGTGTCCGAACCGCAGTAGAGAGGTTCTCTACAGGGATCGCAGTGAGCGTGTGCTGAGTGAGGGCGTAACTAGTGGCAAGGCTTGTTGGAGCAACGACCACGACGTCCGACCCATCAGCGTTGTCGAGTGCAATTTGTGCATCTCGGTGCTGAAGCACTATCGCGTCCAATTCATCGACAGGAAAGAGACAGTCAGCGGCACCGTACTCAATACTCGCCCCCGCTGACTGGAAATGTCCACTGAGCATATATATTGCACAATATATGCCTTGAGAGCATTAAGTTTGGGGTGGATGAGGACCCCAGTCTGTCGCAGATGCACTGCATACATTCCGTTGAGTTAATTTATCCAGCAACTACATAAGCGGTCACCGATGACAGCAAGCGACGGATTCGCGAGCAGGTCTGCTATTATTTGCGCTTAGGTTTGGTGGAAATATAATTATCGAACGTTGTCCGCACGAACTTTTCCGTAGACATACCCCTGTCTTCGGCAAGTTGTTCCGCCGCATTGTGGTAGCCACTTGGAATACGAACAGTCAATTCGGTCTGTTTATTATTTGCGATTTGCTGCTGTAGCGTGGCAGTAAAAGGGACTGAGCGTGCGAAAGAGACCGATTAGAGCGACAGAACATTTTGAGTATTATCTGTCGTACAGATTTCAGGAAAGCCGGTAACAGCACCAGAAACACATAGGAGAAAACGCTCTTCCGTAGGAGATTGTTGATACAGTTATCCCGAAGGGAGCGAGGATAGAAATGGACCGTTAGACCGCTCAGCGAACTGGTTCTTATCTAACTCGGGCTGTATCATAATCGCAAGACACCTCTACATCAACAATGTGCTACGCATGAGCGGGAAAAAAACCAACACCGGTTATTGATAAAAGGGTAGAAGCCACGGATAAAATAAAATAGAGTGTGTACATTAGTAACAACCCACGGTGTGTGAAATTGTCATGTCAACTGATAGCCTTCCTGCACAGTATGATGTTGTTCGTTCAGCTAGTGCAGGTGTTGATAAGAAGGAGACACATCTCAAGGATTTACAGTTGAGTAGCAGCGATATTGACGAGATACTAAATATTGAGGATGGTGACTTCCTGAAGGTAGTATCTGAACACGGATCGGAGCAGTTTCAAATATATTGTAGAGTAGAGGAGCGTGATGATTCATTTTCCAGCGGAATAGAGAATGGAGAAGTCGGCCTAGGCTTACCAGTCCGTGAAGCTCTAGCTGTTGACCCCGAGTACAATGACACTGTTACGCTCAAGCAAACCGAATTCAAGGAGATATCCCGTCGTAGGCAGTTGTTCAACAAGTTACTCGGGTACAGACCCGTTCCGCTGAGAGTTAGGAGAGCCGTGCATCCAGATCCAGGACAAAAGGTAGCACGCACTACTGAGGCTGTTCGGCAAATCCTCGGGATCGAATGGGGAGACAAGGTCGTATTACAATCATCAGATGGGAGGGTGAGAGATATCAAAGCACTCCCCCTTACAGATCAACAGCAACAAAAAATAAAGAGTCGGCAAGATGATGAGTCCTCACCATACCCCCCCAAATTCAGTAAGACTGAACTCGGTGAAAGAACCGGTACGAGAACAGACATACCAATTGTCCACCTCAGCGCCAGCATCCGTGATGACTTAGAACTCACAGATTATGGTACAATGAATGGAATATATCAGCCGATCAAGATGCACCGAGATACACGGGATTTGTTCTTTAGACTCTCAGACAGTCTTACTATCCCATTTCTGCTAAGCGTAGCGGCAATAGTCATTGGATTTCAGGTGTCACTTGGTGTAAGGATACTCACGATGTTGATTGGATTCTTAACTGTAGTTCTATCAGTCGTGTATCGTAGTAGACAGGTGCTACTGAACTGATTGCGCTTATTTACTACGTGAATTAGGTGGCTTAGATAGATGTCGAAACCAGTCAATGAGGTTATGGATATCAGCTTTCAATGGAAACTTTTTCCAGCCAATATCAAAAACAGCCACAATGAGTTCATTCTGGTACTCAGATTAGACTATATTTGATTCAAGTCATCTAGAATAATGGAGACCATGGGATGACCACTCCCTACTGAAGATACACTCTCATACCCTATCAACAAAGATTCTGTCGTACTCATGCTCTCCTCTGGCTCCGAGGGAGACACAAAATGGCTCGTATGCCAGCCGGAGTGCTGATACTGCTTGCCGAGAGAAAAAGAACTGATGACCGAATTGCGGGTCCGGAAACCCGATGGCTGGACAACCGTCTCGTTTCCCGAGGAAGTCGGTACAATCTCAGTTGCTGGTGGGAAGGTCGACGGCCAACTTTGCCTGACCCTCACCGGCGAACGGGAGGGCGGTCCCGGCATCGTCGAAACCGTATTCTTGATGTCGCCCCGCAAGAGACCGGTTCCGCCATCCGTGGGACAGCGTCCTCTGGAGCAATCGTTCCGTCACTGCATGGTCGGGTGCATCAAACCTGCCGTCCCTGTGGACCGTCACCCGTCTTCCGTGGGCGTCGCCGTGACGACAAAGGGGTCAGCCTTCAAACCGGTCGCGTCCGGATTGAGTTCTAGCGACTCGGTCATGTGTATTGCCGTCTCCTCCATGAAATCTAGACACCCGTCTGACACTTCCTCGTCCTCGGGGCTCACCTGAAGGGTAAATTTGGTTTCGAAGTACAGCGTCCGGCCGTCAACCTCATAGGGGAGATAGGTCCCCCAGAACGTTTTGCTTCGGGCAGTCTCTGTGAATAGAGACGCGGTGACCGCCTCCCCGTTGAACTCGGTCTGGGTCAGCTCTTCCCAAGTCTCGGAAAAGGTTGCTTGGTCCTGTGTCGTTCCGCGCCCGAATTGCTGGAGGTTGAGTTGGAGAAAAACCCCGTCCTGGCTGTCTGGTCCGAGCGTGACTATGAACAATCCCTGAGCGTTCTCGTCGAACCCCGGCGTCGCTTCCGACTGGTCGCCGAACACATCTGGGTAGTCACAGGTATACGCGAACGGGCGTTCGCCGGGCTCAAACCGCCGGTAGTCCGATCCGAGGTCTTGACAGACCCGGACACTGCTCCCGTCGCTCCCATCACTTCCGCCGCTACTGTCCGACCCGCCATTTCCGTTCCCGTTCCCACTTGCACCATCAGCGTTGTTGTCCGTCCCGCCGTTGCTCTCCCCGTCGTCGCCTGCTTGGTCGTCGCCGGAACACCCGGCGAGCCCCATCGTGACCGCCGTCCCGAGCGAGACAAGCACCCGTCGCCTGCCGTGTCGGTTCCGGCTGGTTCTGTTGTTGCTATCGTGTTCCATAATTGACGATACTGAAGGAGGGAGAATAGGCCTGTTCACCATCCGTTCTATGATCACCCCGTTTTGGCAGGAAGCAACTCTACTCTAACAGAACACTGTTGTTTAGCCGGATATAAACACACCATCGAATATATTCCGGCTGTTGCCACAGATAGTCGAGCGCAACAGACACTGGCAGGGAGACACAGCCGGTGCGCAGAAAGCAGATTTGTCCGCTTATTCGACGACAATAGCGCCTTTCATACCGACGCCCTCATGCGGGACACAGACGTACAGCACCGTCTTGGCTTCGTCGAAGGTCTGTGTATACGTCGCGCCCTCCTGTGACTTTTGCTCACTCGCGAAATCGGTACCGTGCTGTGCGACGACGTTGTGAGTACTTCCTTGGCCCGTCCACTCCCAGGTGACCACCGTTCCGCTGTCGACGCGAATCGCTGCCGGACCAAAGCCGAAATACGCGCCGTTGGCCTCAATACCAACGTCGACCGTGACGGAGTCAGAACCAGTCTTGTCGACGATGCTGTCGTAGTTGTCCGTCTCCGAGAGGAACTCGTCGACAGATGGTGGCCCTTCGGTCTCCACAGACGTGTTAGCGGGTGTCGCTTCCGGAGACGGCGTGTCGTCACTCGATTCGTCCATATCTTGGGCCGTGGAATCGCCGCCACATCCGCCAACGGCACCGGCAACTGCGACCCCCGCAGTGCGCAGGAGTGTCCGCCTGCTGTATGAACTAGTCATTATCAACAGTATGCACAAGCGAGACCAGCTCAATATATGTTTGGGTGAGTGAATTATACAATGAGATTGCGACAGAATCTCGTATTAGTATATGCAACAGTGCTAGACAAATTCGAGACGTTTTCGCAGTTATTCTGGAGCTTTCACTCCCTCAGCGAAATCGAAAAGAACTCGAATATCCCGCAATCGCGTCTTGGTCACGATTTTGATAGCAGATAGTGGGATTTTTCGGCAATATCTCCGCAGGCGGAACAAGGAACGGTGAAGAGAAAGTCTAGATAGCGAATTTTAGTATCTCTCCAATATATAAGTGATGTCTGATATCATAATGTGTTACGTCATGTCATACGAAGACATCCGTGACAAAATCAGCGAAACGAGCAGGCGGAAGTTCATCGCTGCTCTGAGCATCACAGCGGGTGCATCACTGGCTGGCTGTAGTATGGGTGGCAGCGATGACGGTACGCCGACGTCAGAACCCAAAGCCGCACCAAGCCAGACTCCAGACGAACCAGCGGAACCGCTCGAGCCGCCCGAACCGGACGAACGAATCACGTCCGCGCGACGCATCGGACCCCGCGACGTGAGCGACTTCGGGTTCGAGGACCTGTGGGCCTACCGGAAGCGCCAGGCCGTCGAGGCACTGGTCTCCGACCCGCGTGTCAACGACGTCGCCAGCGACTGGGTCGCCTCCTTCGAAGCATACGACCCGCTGACGAACCGCCTCGACGCGGTTAGCATCCAAGGGACCACCGGGATGGCCGTCGATGGCAGTCCAGACGACACGCCGTTCAAGGTCACAGCAAAGAACCGACAGGTCGCCTACGGACTGGTCGACCGAGTGACCGACGAACTCGTCGGTTTGAAAATCAACGAACCGATCGACGTGACTTGGACGCGAGGCAACTGGAACGACACCCAGCGGGCACGCCACGAGAAGATGCTGGACAAAGAAGAGATCTGGCAACACCTCAAGGGCAAGGAGTGGTACCCGATGGTCAAGGCCGCAGAAATCATCACCAGCTACGGCGATTACGCCCACGGTGAAGCCTCCAACCTCGCGTACTTCGTGATGGACGGGGGTGAACTGAAGGTTGTCAGCGGCTTCATGGACGTGACTGGTGAGGAAGCCGAGTTGCTCGACGTACACATCGTCAACGACTTTGCCGAACACCCGGCCTACAGGATAGCCCAGAACACCGGGACCGTAGGCGAGTCTGTGCTGGGCGAGGTTCCGGAACCGCCGGTGATGCAACGGCCACAGATTACGGCTCCCAACGGCTACCACCGCATCGAAGAGCCACCGAACGAATTCGAACAGGACGGCTGGTCAATAAACTGGAGTGGTCCCCGGACGGTCGGGGCCGAAGTCAGCGCAGACTTCAACGGGAAGCCGGTCTTCTCGCTGACTGCCCCCTACAGCACGTCCACCTGCTACGACATGCCCAAGCGAAACGGCCGGAACACCCGCGAGTGGATGTTCCCCGACCACGAGCCGGTCATCAGCGGCGAACTCCTTTACTGGGATATTCACAGTCTCAGTCTCGGCGGTCCCGGAATCCTCGGAAAGACGGAATACCCATCGACACAGGGCCGTCCGGCGGGATTCAACATTCGCACGCACTATCACACAGGTGCAGTCCAGAACGCACGTGACTTCCACTCTGGACATCGTTTCGCACCGTACAACTACTACATCAACTACCAGTTCTACGAGGACGGCGTCTTCATGCCGGTGTTCCAACGGCACGGGCCCGGCTACGTCAACGAGTTCTACGAGTACCGCGAGCGCGAGAACGACGGCCCCGCACAGTACTATTTGGAAAACTGGCTGACGAAGCCGACGCCGGGGACCACAGATGGTGTCGAGACGAAGATATTCGACGGCAACGAGTGGCAGACCCCCGAAACCGAGTTTTACTTGGGCAGCAACGATGTGAGCGAAGAGCATCTACTCCGGTTTACGAACCCTGATGGTCCGGAAACCATCGACATCCCGCTAGACAACCTGAAAGAAGTCGTTGTTGTCAGGCCAAAAGACGACGAAATAGGCGAGGTGATCCGAGCTAATCCGCAGAAGCCGATGCCGGAACTCAACTTCTACCACCCCGCACAGTATGTCGATGACGAACCGATTCAGGGCGAGGAAGTCTTCTTCTGGCTCCTGATGGAAGCTCCCACTGACGAAGTGCCACACGCTTCAGGGATTACGACCTACACGCAGATGGGCGAGTTCAACCTCAGCGGCTACTGACCATCGCCCAGGTCCATCGTTATGGATTTCGTCTGGGTATACTCCCGAAGCGTCTCCATCGCTCCTTCTCGACCGATTCCGGATTGCTTGTAGCCGCCGAAGGGCTGGCCTGCCGGCAGACGGTTGAACGTGTTGACCCAAATGTTGCCGGCCATAATGTCCTCGGCGATGCGGTGGGCGAAGGAGAGGTCGTCGGTCACCACACCGGCAGCAAGGCCGTAGTCCACGTTGTTCGCGCGTGCGACCATCTCGTCGTAACCGTCCCACTCAAGCATGATCTCGACGGGTCCGAAAATCTCCTGTGTCGCGACGGTGCTGTCGGCGCCGACGTCCGCGATGACAGTCGGTTCGACGAAACAGCCCTCAGCGAGGATTCCCTCCTCAACAGTGCCACCGCCCCGGAGGATGCTTGCGTCTGAGTCCCTGGCGAGGCCGATGTAGTGCAGCGTCTTTTCGACTTCTGCACGGCTGACCTGTGGGCCGATGTCGGTGGATTCCTCAAGCGGGTCGCCCATTTGGAGTTGGCCAACGGCGTCGAGAAACGCGTCGACGAACTCGTCTGCGATGCTCTCGTGGATGAACAGTCGTGTCCCGGCACTACAGCACTCGCCGCCGTTGAAAAACATCGCGTCAACAGCGATGTCCGCTGCCTCTGCCGGGTCTGCGTCCGGCGCAACGATGAGTGGACTCTTCCCGCCGAGTTCGAGCGTGATGTCACTAATCGTGTTCGCGGCGGCTTTCATCACGCCCTGTCCCACTTCCGTCGAGCCGGTGAAAGCCACCTTTGGAACGCGCTCATGAGAGACCAGCGGCGCACCTGTCTCGGGACCGAATCCGGTGACGACATTGACGACGCCGTCTGGTAACACGTCCGCAATCTCGCGCATGTACGTAAGCAGTGAAATCGGTGTCTGCTCGGCTGGTTTGAGGACGACCGTGTTGCCGGCGGCGAGTGCCGGCGCAAGTTTCCAGGTGGCAAGCAACAGCGGGAAGTTCCAGGGGACGACCTGTCCGACGACGCCGTAGGGTTCTCGTCGGGTCTGGATGTGTAACTCCTTGTGTGGGACGGTTTTTCCTTCGATATTTCGGGCGGCACTGGCGAAGTATCGGAAGTGGTCGACGGCGAGTTCGATGTCCTCGCGAGCCTCAGTAATTGGTTTCCCGTTGTCGAGTACCTCGATAAGCGCGAAGTCCTCGGCGCGTGCTTCGAGTCGGTCGGCCATTGTCAAGAGCAACTGCTGTCTCTCCGCCGGCGTGGTCTCTGACCAGCGTTGCTCGTATGCTTCCCAGGCGGCATCGACCGCTCTGTTGACTTCCTCTTTGGTCCCCTCGTAGACGCCCACCAGCGACTCACCCGTCGTCGGATCTATGGACTGAAACGTGTCGTCGCCACGTCCAGTAATCCACTCGCCATCGACGAAGTGTTTGAGTGGTCCCGACGGAAGTAGCGATTCAGCAAGCTCCGCGTGCCGGGCCTTGATTCGCAGTGTGTCGATCTCTGAATGAGATGTCATCCTAACCCTACTGACACACCTTGTTCACTGGTGTCTCTACGCACACTGCGTAAGCAACCGAAATAAGCGTTCACCTAAATCAAGGCGGAGGTGCCACGCTTGACCAGCGCCTGGCTTCCGACCCCGGCAGAAGCACAAGCGAATAGGGTGGGATAGTTTACTGATTTACCGAGACGCGGTCAGTCTCCTCATGCTCGCCAGTCTCCTGCTCGCCGTCCCCAAGATACTCCTCACCGCCCATATCTCGCAGCAGGTCGTTGAAGACAGCTGCTGCCGTCTCGAACTTATGGACCGTCGGGAATGCCGTTTTGTCTATCTGTGCGATGAAGTCGCCGTACTCCCTGACGAAGTCGTGACGCCACGCCTCACTCTGCTCTGGTGATGCGAATTGCGCGATGAACTGCCACTCGTGGTAGTCGTCCGCGCTGGCAAAGAACATCACGTGCGGGTCGTCGAGCAATCGTTTGTAGCAACGCTCCCAGTTCTCATCAAAATTCGAATAATGAAAGGCAACCTGAAAGATATAGTATTCGAAGATGTTCTGATTTGGGATTGCACGCATCGAGAACACATCCTCGTCGCGCATCTCGTTTAGGATCTCGTTCACGCGGTTGTGAGAGAGTGAGATATCAAACTCTTCTTCCAAGATATCACGAAGTTTACTGGCAGGCTTCTCGGGATATTTCACTCTAGCCTTGAGAATAGCCACATCGCGGGGTGAGAGATCGAACTCGAAATCGTTCCCGTTGATCATTGTGTTCTGTTCGTTCCAGTTTGGGTTCGCAATCGCAATAAGTGTTCTCCAACTATGCTATGGCCGCAAATGTTGGAAATATAATATATATTCAGTCCTTGTTTCCCGCAGTCAGCGGTCCTCCATTGGCGGGATTCGGATATGCTATATCGACCAACGTACCACTCGTCACCCCAGATAGTGTGATTATACAATTCACTGACCAGCATCTTAATATTACACTCTCATATATTGTGCTGTATAGTAATGAAGTATAATATAATATCAATTAATTATTTACTATCGCGTGACAAATATTGTTACTGGCACAGTATGAGTACAGCCAGTGATGATTCCACAGAGACGGATAGTGCAATCAAACAACGCCATCGGGACGCCGCTGCAGATGCGATACCGGACAACCTCTCCCACTACATCGGTGGCGAGTTCGTCGCTGGCAATAGCCACAAGACAATCGAGACCCGAGATCCGACGACAGATGCGGTACTCGGTGAAGTGCCCGCGGGCAACGCTGCCGACATCGACGACGCAGTCAAGGCTGCACAGCAGGCCTTCGACGGGGGGTGGAAGGACGCCTCACCGGGAGAGCGTCAGCGCGTCCTCTCAGAGATGGCCCACGCCGTCGAAGAGAACCGGAAGACTCTCGCCACGCTCGAAGTACTGGATACTGGCAAGACGATCACCGAAGCGATGGGCGACATGGGACTGGTCATCGACCACCTCACATACTACGCTGCCGCCGCCCGCAACGTCAACGGGGAAACTCGTCAGACGAACGACCTCTTCGACCGGGAGAAACAGGTCTTCACTGTCAAGGAACCCTACGGCGTCGTCGGCGCAATCGTACCGTGGAACTTCCCGCTGCTCATCGCCATCTGGAAGTGCGGTCCCGCTCTCGCCGCCGGCAACACGGTGGTTCTCAAACCCTCTGAAGAGACGCCGCTGTCCACTCTCAAACTGATGGAACTCGTCGACAACACCGTTCCAGACGGCGTCATCAACGTCGTCACCGGCTACGGTGAGGACGCCGGCGCCCCTCTCTCGACCCACGAGGACGTGCCCAAGATTTCCTTTACCGGTTCGACGGAAGTCGGCAAAGAAATTATCCGCAACTCCGCGGAGGACATCAAGAAGACGACGCTCGAACTCGGCGGAAAGAGTCCCGTCATCGTCTACCCTGACGCCGACCTCGAAGAGGCAGTCGAGGCGGCGATGATGGCCATCTTCTTCAATAAAGGCGAGTGCTGTGCCGCAGGCTCCCGATTGTTCGTTCACGAGGATATTGAAGAGCAGTTCCTCGAGACGTTCACCAATGCCGCGTCCGGCATGACCGTCGGTGACCCACTCCTCGAAGAGACGGACATGGGACCGAAAGTCTCCGACGAACAGGTCCAGCGAACGAACGAGTTCGTGGAGGCCGCCCGCGAGAGCGGTGCAACCATCCGAACCGGCGGCAGCGCACCCGACGACGAGTCGCTCGCCGGCGGTGCGTTCTACGAACCGACCGTTATCGACGATATCGACCACGACCATCCCTCGGTGCAGAAAGAAATCTTCGGTCCCGTCATGGAGACGTTCTCCTGGAGTGATGAGGACGACGTGGTCGAACTGGCCAACGACGTCGACTACGGCCTCGCCGCTGGCGTCATCTCCGGTGACGTGACTAAGGCCCTCCAAACAGCCCGGCGTCTCGAAGCCGGCGTCGTCTGGGTGAACCACTACAACGACGTGTCGGCGGGCCAGCCCTTCGGCGGCTACAAACAGTCCGGCACCGGCCGGGAGAACGCTGCTGAAGCTATCGACGAATTTACACAGACCAAAGCCATCAACGTTAATCTCGGATAGCGCTGACATCCGTCCGTGTCACACGCCTATAATATGGGTTTCGTTCGTTGGCCACGATGAACCAAACAATTATCAGCACCTCACAAAGCATCGCCAGTTAGCCTGGCTGAGTCACTGGGTCTGTTGTGCTCAGTCGTCGATAGCCCTCGAGGAGCGTTGATCGAAGACACGAACTGTCGCTGTTGGCGGCGTTTAGCCGCCGACGCGACAGCGCTTCCACTCAGGCAGACGCTGCTCGGTCGGTGACTACCAGTGGCACCGATCGTCTGGGGACGATTTACGGGGACGGCCCGACGCACCGCGAGGGCCGTCCACGCTGCTCGGCAGATCATATTGCTGAACTCCTTGTCCGGCCACCGCCAGAGGCGATGCCTGCCTCGGCGGGGCGTCGCCACGTATTCGTGGTGAGGATACCGTCACCCGTTCTGTAACAGCAGACTCACCACAATGTACAGTAGCCTCACCGTCGTGTCTCGTGTCGCTGTCGTCGCTATCGCTTGTTCAACAACCTATCGGTCGACGCGATGCCGAAGCGTTTGCTGTAGTGGTATCGAGCGTCGCGTTGAGTCTCGATGAACGACACCTGCCTTCTGATTCGGTCTTTGTTCCCCGCTGGCGGGACAGACCTTTGCACGTTCCACGACAGGAGTCTCACGATTGCACCGCTCCGATTGAGTCCGCTCCGGTCCCACACTGGTTGACCGCCGAAATCGCATACCGCAGGGGAACCTATTCAAAACCTAACCTCTTAGAAATTTCTCACTATTCTGCGGCCTATCGTGACCCTCTCTGCTGACTGACTCGGGCCATATATTCAGTACGGATCGGACCACCTCACCAGAAGATGCCAGGAGTCAGCTGCTGAATACAGAGGACGGAGGATGAGTTTCCCAGAGGAGTCTGTCCGCTTCGGCACGGACGAGCGGAGCGGGTGATAGGTACCTTGGTTGCCCATTTGGCTGTGTGCGCTTTCCGATCTCCTCTGACTCCGAGGGGGACACAAAATCGCCCCTACGCCAGCCAGAGTGCTGATACTGCTTGCCGAGAGAAGAAGAACTGATGACCGAATTGCGGGTCCGGAAACCCGATAGCTGGACAATCGTCTCGTTTCCCGACGCAGTTGTGACAGGACTACGAGGTGTGGACGATAATCCCGTCTGACTGGAGTTTAAGCGTAATTTGGTCGACTTGGAGTGTGAATACTTTCCGATGGTGACCGTCCGGGTCGTACCGCATCGCCGTGGTGACGACGGTAGCTGCCTTCAGCTCCTTGAGTCGACGGTACACCGTCGGTCGTGAGCAGTCACAGGCCGCGACGATATCACGCGCTGGCATAGGGCCATCTTGCAAGGCAGTCACGATCTGGCGGGTGTACTGGTCTTCAAGACACGACAGTAGTTCGTCGGCCGTCGGTCCGGCGTGCATTTCGTCGGAGCCCGACGATGATCGCGTGGTGGCACTTGTCATTAGGCCGCACGCTCCCGTCCGACGGAGAGGAATGCATCGGTCATGAGGCCGCCGGCCGCAGCAACCACGTTGATGACATTACACAGTATCCAGATTCCGGCGACACCGACGGTGGCAACACCGATTGCCTCTGGAAGGGTTGAGACGGCGTACTGTCCGAACTGGTAGTTTACTCCTGGATCGTCGTAGACGAAAGGGGCGGCCAACAGCGTGCCGACTAGCGCGGTGCCGGTGATAGTGACGACGAAAGCCACTATCCCGTACACGAATTTCAGGAGGACTACCGCTACGCTCGTCCAAGTGGTCGGTTCAGTGGCAAAACGCCACACTGCCGCAAGATAGCCGTCATCGGAGTCAAGTGTCTCTCGTGGCGATGGAGGGGTTGCCACCTCCTGATCCAGCAGGACCGTTGCGAGGCGAGCTTCCAGTCCGGCTGCTCCCGTCGTGGCGACAAGCGTCACGAGCAAGACCGGAAGGCCCACCAGTGTGAATGCCAACCCGAGGCCGAGGGAGGACCCTGTGGTGAATGCAACAAAGTAAGCCACCCCCAGCGGGAACGCGAGCAGGAGGTAGAGCAGTCGCTTGTACGTCGCTGTACGAACCGGTGCGGTGACGAACTGCTGGAGTGTGTCACCTGCAGTCGTTTCCATCATCTGTCTCACGGGTAGACAGAGGTCCGGATAGGTGGTATATACACACTGATGGCTGTAGGTTTGACAGCTGTGGGAAAGATTTATTAACTAGAACTGAACGTCCGGTAGATGGCAAGCAGACCAATAGTGTGTGAGAGTGTCGCGCCCAGAAGGGCCTGTGCGTCAGTCAGCGGCAGTAGTGGGGTAACTACCTCGACGACGAGGAACGGAACAACAGCGATAGCCACGATACCGATTGCCAACCCACGCATCACCGGACTGTCGTTGCGTCGGTAGCCGCGGAAAGCCAACGACGCGACAATGATACCAAGCAGTGCAGTCCCGGCTGCACCAACCGTGGCGAGGGTATCTAGCACAGTCATCGGTCCCCCTGATAGATGACTGCGAGGATAACGAGCAGTCCCATTGCTTCGACCGCGGTGGTTGATAAAACGCGTACTGGAGTAGTCACAGTGATAATATTCCCTGCAGTGAGACGGAGGAGCATTGGCGCTGGAGCCAGCAGGAACATCCCGATGGCCAGTAGTAGAATGGGCCTAGAACGCGACTGGAGATATCCCTGCAGGAATCGATATGTAACGAGCACGGCGAGCACTGTCGCCACAAGAAAGGTAATCAGCGCCGCAATGCTGGTCACCGTTGCACCACCTTCCACAGTCACTTGCAGCGGTATGTGGTTATTGCAGATCATCCGGTAAATTCCTCGTATAGGCGCGTAAAGCGGTCGGAAGGCGGTTCACGGCGGTCGACATCAATCTCGACGCCCGAGTTGGTAAATTCGATTTCGACCCGCTCCAACCGGGCCGAATACGTCTTGTAGTGGTGGCCATCGGGGTCCAACTCCTGATGAGCGATGAGGAGATTTCGATCTTGTAGCCGGTCCACGAGGCGATACACTGTCGAGTCATCGGCCCCACAGCAGTTGCTCAGCGCCTCAACCGACTGAGACTCCTCTCTTGTCTCGACCAAGATCGTCCGGACGTTCTCATCGTCAAGGAGCGTGAGGAGCTCCTCATCCGGCTCGGCGGCCGGCTCCATCAAAATGTGGTTGTACCGCTTGAGGTATTAATTACGGTCCCACGTCTCAGATATTGCAGTCCTCCAATATCTTTAGACGGCGGCTTTCCAAAATATGCTTGTGCCAGCATCGTTGCCCTCCCTCCGATCTATCGTTGTCACGCCGTTGCAACCTCGGACCTACCTCCATCTCCTCTATCTCGGGTTGGCTTTTCCCTTCGGGATAGCGTACTTTGTCATCCTCGTTACGGGGTTTTCGATTGCAGTGCCGCTGACTGTCCTTATTATTGGCATACCGTTGTTCATCGTGACATTACTTATTGTTCGAGGACTGGGTGCCGTTGAGCGTTTGCTCGCCAATCTCTTACTCGGTACTGACATCGCCGCGCCAACGTATCCGTTCCGGGACGGCAGCGTCCTAGGTCGCCTGCGAGCGCTCATAGTGAACCGTCGAACGTGGGCCGAGTGTGGCTATCTCCTATTGAAATTTCCTGTCGGTATCGGTGCTTTCGTGTTCCTCGTGACCGGACTGACAATGTCGATTACATTTCTTGCCACACCGGTGTTCTACGACGAACCCGGCTTGCGTGTCGGTATCTTTCCCGCTGACCCGGTCACGCTTGTGCCGTCACTGTCAATTCCGTGGGGCAACGTGCTAGTTGGTGCGGAGTTCGTAGTCACAGTCAGTGAGTGGGCTGTCGACTCGTTGGCTGACGCGCTCTTGTTCTCGGCCATCGGCGCCGTCCTGTTTCTGCTAACGCTGAATATCGTCAACCTCGTGGCGTGGCTATCTCGTCGGTATACACGCGCCCTTTTGGGAGATCCAGCCGCGGTGTTGGATTGGCTCTCGAGCCTCTAGACGGCACTTGGCTCTAGCTCAGTTGACTGCTCTGTTGCGTAGCGGCGTTAGTCAAAGTAGTCAGATTTGAGTTGGGCCCTCAGGGGTTGTGCCGGTGGTCTAAAGATCGGTGTCACTTCAGCGTCGCTCAGAGGGCACTATTTAACACAGCCGACAGAATGCTTCCTGATCAGTGGGCATTCTATATTGACTACTGGTGAAACTGTGCTGGTTTTGTATGATAGGTTGGTATCTTCACGTACTCTTTCACTTTGCCGGGCATCAGCACTCACCTGTCTTCTTCATTGTCACCCCACCTCCGCACGGCGCTGAGCCCCTAGTTGCGCATGCTTAACACGCAGGTGTAGTGAACGGATAGTTCATCTCGATTGCAGCGAAAGGAATACGATTCGTATCGTTCTATGACATCCTCGGTCGTAACAAAAGTATAGCTGTCCGAGTGCGAAGCCAGCCAACTCTTCAACAATGCCGGAGACACAGAACGGCGGGTTACAGTATCATTTGCCATACAGTCTGGACTCCGCTCGAAGGCAGGCGCTGTCGTACTCATGATCTCCTCTGGCTCCGAGGGAGACACAAAACCTCAGCTGTTCACCGGTCGGTCATGGACGTCGAACACGAATCGTATCGTAGCCAAATTGCACTCCCATCTACGAGAACAGACGTTTTCGACCGCACAGGTGAGACTACACGACGCCATATGCGAATAGCGCAGCCAAACACTCAATAATCGGGTTATCCAACAGACGAGTATGGCTACTATCGAAATTGACGAGGAGGTGTATGAGGCGCTCCAAATTCCTGAGGGAGAGCGGCCGCAGGCAATGAAACAAGAGTTGGCTGTCTCGCTTTACGCACGTGATGTCCTTTCGTTCGGGAAAGCGCGTGCATTGGCAGAACTGTCCCACCGAGAATTCCAGACATTACTCGGAGACCGCGAAATCCAACGCCATTACACCGACACTGAACTTGCTGAAGACCTCGACTATGCCGAATAACGAGCTTGTAGTCTCGGACACGTCACCGCTGCTGAATCTTGCACTTATCGACCAACTCACCCTTCTCAAATCGCAGTTTTCGAGCATCACCATTCCGCGTCAGGTGTGGGACGAACTCACTGATGGAGAGGCAGGTGTAGACACGCTTCGCTCGTTGCATGACGATGAGTTCCTGACGATTACCGAGGTCGAACAGTCGCACCTCTTCACTGAAATCTTCCACGAGCTGGATCTCGGGGAAACAGCTGCTATTTGTCATGCCATCGAGCACGATGCTGACCTCATCCTTTTGGATGAAAAAGACGGTCGACAGGTCGCTCGGAGACACAGCCTGACCGTAACGGGAGTCATCGGAATACTACTCCGCGGAGCCAATGCTGGAGACATTGAATTAAAACACGAACTTGACGCCCTTCGTGACGCTGGCTTCTGGATCTCTGATGAGCTTTACTCAAAAGTCCTCTCTGAAGCCACAGAATAGCTACCGCTCCCACGGAAAGGAGCCAATCCGCTTGCGATAGGCACTAATCTGGTCCTGAAATTCCTGCTCCTGGAAGTCTGGCTCGTCGCCGTGGATGTCTTCGGGAGAGACGCCGTCGGGAAGATGCTCGTAGTCCGTGACGTCCCCCGTGTCATCCTCTTGGTCGGGTTCGTGTCGGTGCTGCCCACACTCCCTGCAGGTCCAGATCAGCCGGTCAAGGTGTGAGTGACACTCGAAACCGTCCAGCCCGTGTGATTCGTGTCCCGTCACGGCGCCACACTGCCGACAGTAGAATCCGATGCCGATTATCTCCGGTTCGGCTCTTGCCTGATGGCGCTTCACAACGCCGGGAACAAGCCAGTACGTCCCATCGTCCTGTCGGAACTCATCCGTGAGCTGCTGGAACTCCGAGCGGTCGGTGACTGGCGACCCGTCCTCGAGGTAGATCCGTGGCTTGACGTCGTCCCCATTCCCGCCCCAGTTGGTCTGCTCGTCGGCTGTCTCTAGAAGCGCCTGTCCGGATTCCTCGTCGATCGTGGCTTCGGTCGGCAGGTCGGGCCAGCCCTTGGTGAGAGTGGCGGCTGGCCCGGTCCCGAAGGCTGCTCGACACTTCACCGTTCCATGGGAGACATCCTCGCCGGTCGCGATGCTGTCGGAAACGGAGAAGGCCGCAGCGCCGAGGGCTCGTGCATGGAAGTCAGTGTTCGCTTCGACGAGCGCGAGTACTACTCGACCGAACGTCCACTCCCCAAGTGGACTACTACCTTGATCGTCGGAAGGTATCTCTGAGACGCCGGTTTGAGCGCAGAACGGACACTGGCGTTCATCCCGTGGGATATCCTGTCCGCAGGTTCTGCAGGTACGAGTCTCATCCTCTGTACGGTCGGGATAGCCGGTGGATTCGAGGACTCGTTCCCGTCCGTTCCCCCTCGTTTCAGGGTCGGAACTCGCTGCGCCGAGGATATCAGCGGGATCGTACTCAGGATTCCGGTCAGTCACACGCTTGGTTGCGTTCGTCATCGTATTTAAACTCCAGCCCCGAGGGAAGTACAAACCGACAGAGACCAAGACAGGACGGGTTGACTACTCGCCGTCCGTGCTGTCTGTCACTTCTGCGATGAACGTGTCCGTTGATCTGTCCAGATCGTACTGATTGATGAGTTCGAGGGCAGCCAGCGCTGCGCCTGTGTCTACGAGGCCTGCGGCGAGCAACCGTTTGAGACGAAGAGTGCCTTTGTGGGCACGGTCGGAATCTGAACCTCGCATCTGGGAAAATTCCATCAAGAGTCGTCGCCAAGCAGTCGCCGAGCCGGTCACCGTGAGATTCCAGTCCGGGGCTTCATACCTAGAGGACGACTGCCGGCGGTAGTGGCCTTCAAGTCTGTCGAGCAAGTCGTCGATGATCGTGCCCTTCTCAACGGTCCGTCCGTGTATGGCGTAGTCTGGGTCGACGAGATTGCGCCACTCGTCGTAGGAGGCGATATCGTACTCGACAGCTAGCTCGACCTCGACTGTTTCGAGACAATCGGCCTTCCCAGGTTCATTCACTCGTCGAAGTCGATCTGCGGTCCCCTCGGCGTGGAGTGTGAGGCCTGGGGACTGCGCTTCACTGGATGCTGGTTGCTGTTCTCCGGTCTGCTCGCCGTTTGTGGTCTTCGATGCCATGGGTACTGTCGGGACGCCCTCACTGGACCGCCCCGCACCCGACCGGGGGATCAAAAAATGAGTCTTGGTCTATAATATCAGCCACTGAATATAGTTTCTTCACCTGTGGAGACGAGTGAAACAGCCGCAAGGTAGACCTGCGAATTGACCGCCGAGAGTTCTACCAACTCAGAGAGATGTTCTGATAGCCGTGCAAGATACGACGCGCATATTCAGCATTACCGCCCTTCGCTCAAGCGATGTCCTCTCGAAATAAAAGGCGCCCTTCAGAATCCGCGCTCGGCAAACGCTTCCTGTGCCCGTTCGTATACTGTCACTCCACCGCTCGTGTAAAGTGACGGGAGGTTCACGCGGCGTTTACAGGTTGTTCCCCCGTCAGTGTACCTAATGACGAGTCGAGAACGTGTCAGTCCCTTCATGCCATCTGTTGTAGAGACCTGCTCAATAGTAGCAAGTCGAATTCGGTCTGGTGATCGGAACCCACATGCGTAATTCACCGCCCAGAGTACGAGGATCAACCCGCCAACGACGGCGATGTGGAGGAAGCTGCCACCGCGGACCGCGCTGACTACCCACCAGATGCCGATTGGAAACGCAAACAAATAGCCGACAAGGGCACTGCTGGACCACCACGTTCCGCGCTGCCAGTAGTCTCGGTAGAGTGACTTAATGTACCCCCAAAACGACTCCTCGAAGTACACGTAATCCTCGGTGAACCGTGCTGTGCCGCGTTTCGTCGGGAACGACTCTATGGAGCACACGCTTCACCCGACTACTCAGAAAGGTCCGCATAGAGTCGAGTAAACCCGCACTCCGGACAGAGGTATGCAGAAAGTGGGGCTTGATACCCGACACCGAGGCGGTCGAGGATACCGCCGTCTCTCTCAGTTTCGATGTAGAGGTCACCGACGCCTTCGGCAGTTACGTTTGTCTGCTCCATCAGGACATCACAATCCGGACAGGATCGTTCGCTCATGTCTCAGTATCGTGTTTCGCTCATCATACGCAAAAAGACCTAGCCGCTGTTTCATTGGCTGAAATGCTACTATCGGCATCTCCCTACGTTAAACACATGCTCTGGCTCTGTATGCAGCACTCGACTTCTATCAATCTTGAACTCTGGTTTGCTTGGATGGGTCTCACGGTTCTCGTCGGGTTTGTTGTCGCTGTACTGGCGGCTACCGGTGAATGATTGTTGCTGACTACAGCTTCCGGGTCCACGATGTTCCTGACAGAACCAAGGTAAATCGTTGCCATTGTGCTATACAGAGGGGGTATGGCGTATGTTCTAAGGCCAGCATACTACGGCTGATTAAACAGCCAGAGAGTCAAGCAGATTTGGCAGGCACGGATATCTGCGCAGATTAACGTGGCCCAAAGAACGCTACTCGTTCAGTACTTCAACATCAAACTTCGAGTGCCAACGGTACCGTCGCCCTCCCCAAACAAATGTGTCCCGGGCGAAAGCATACAGCCCCAAGGGGACAGCGGCTACAAGTGCTGGTACCGTTAGCAGTAGCGAGGCTCGTCGAACCCCGAAGCTAGCACTGACACCGGCTGTCAGTGCCGTTAGTACCACCGCGAGGAGCGGGAAGAAGACACAACCGATGAGAACGGCGACCAACACACCAAATGAGAGTTTCGCTACCGTTGGATCATGCGTTGAGAAAATCTGGTTGAACCGGATATGTCGTTCAAGCGTCTGCCGGAGACTTCCACCCATTGGCACCCGGCGTACGCGTTGAACTGATGTCACACTAATGTGTTCCCCGAGGAGACCATCGTCGCTGATCGTCTGGCGGAGCTCCGAAAGGAACCTTTCCTCGTCAAGATCACTTCTGTCAAATATGACAGCCCCGCCCCAGGCGTGGTCACCCATGTATGTCCCGAGCGTGCCCCCAAGGACATAAACAGGCTCTAACAGGACTGCAAGCGGATCTTGACCGACGAACGCCGGCAACTCTGTTGTCGGGCCGTATTCGGCGTAGTCCTGGTGGAGGCGGTCAAGCCAGTCCGGGGGGTGATGAAAGTCATCGTCGGTCCAGACAAGACGGTCGTGATTGGCGGCTTCCATCCCAGCGGCAATAGCATTTGCTTTCCCGGAACACCCGACAGGGTCGCCGGCAGGGATGAACTGGACGTTCTCCGAGAGCGGTTTTCGGTCCACAACCGGGTCGTCCTTGCTATCGTGGATGATGAGGAGTTCGTCTTCGGGACCTAACTGTGCGGCGACGTCGTCGCAGGCGGCGGTCCAAGACACCGTCGGGAGGAGTACACTTGTTGGCGTGCGTGTCTGTCTGTTCGACATCCCTACTCGAAACGTGAGCGCGGATATGGATGGTAGTTTCTTATGACTTCTCTGACTGAAGCCAGACAGAAAGCCCAGAACGGCACAACCTATATTGACGAACCAAGAGATGGCCCGCTCACAGTGTCCGACGTGCGAGATCCTGAAGCACTCGCAGACCTGCTTGGTGACGAGTGTGCGCGCACGATTCTCGTCGAGGCGAAAAAGAAGCCTCGCTCGGCGGCAGAGCTCAGCGACTGCGCCGGGGTCTCGGAGCCGACAGTCTACCGCCGACTCGAACGGCTCCGAGAGTACGATCTTGTCACCGAAGATATCCAGCCAGTCACCGATGGGAAGAATTACAAACTCTATCGGACAGAACTCGACGGCATCGAGCTCGATCTCAGCGAAGACGGCTTCGACATCACGGTCTCGCGTCGGGACCGGATGGTCGACCGCTTCACACAGTTCGTAGAGGGTAGCTGATATGCTCGCCATACTCCAACTCAATCTCGAAACGTTACGAACAGTCCGCCAGGTCAGCGAGATAGTTCCGATGATTCTCGGACTGGCAATTAGTTACCTTGCCTACACGGCGTACCGGCAAAACCGGAGCCGCCCGATGTTGTACATAGCGATTGGATTCATACTGGTGTTGTTCGTGCAGGCTCCGCTGGCCCTGATATTCATTCACATTCTGGAACTCCCCACCCCGCTACTCAATAGCCTCCTTCAGATTCCTGAGTTTGCCGGCCTGGGACTGATTCTCTACGGCTTGTGGACCCCGCGGCGGGACTGATACCGCCTTTCGAACATTGAACTTGACGATTGGGTCAGGGCGTCACGCAAATTTTTGTAGTCAATTGCCGGTCATCGCCGGAGATGGGGTCAGGACGACCGGTAATTCGTTACAAAAGTCCGTATCAGTCGGACGGTTCAGTTCCGTGTCCATCGCTGGAGGGATTACCGGACACGGCTCCGTCAGTCGACCGGGAACCCGTCCAGCGCGGCTGGACGGCTTCGTTGTGTGAAAGCGTTTCAGGACCGTAGCGGACGACAAACAAGGTAGCGAGGACCCCGAACGTGCCGGTCAGAATCGCCGCGTATGGGACCGGCACTGCTGCCGCGCCGCCGACAGCCTGCCCGGGGACGTTCACCGCGGCGTTGAGCGTCCCGTGAAACAGTACGGCACCGAGAACAGATCCGTCCGACGCGTTGTAGTACCACGTGAGGATGACCGCAAAACAAACCACGCTGGCAGTGTACAGAACCGGTGAGTGGGGGTACACGTCGTAGACGAACATCGGGACGTGCCAGAGTGCCCAGACGCCACTGACGAGAACACTCGCGGTGAGCGCACTGAACCGCCTCTGGAGATGTGGGAGTGCGAATCCCCGCCACCCGAACTCCTCGTTTCCACCGGTGAACAGTGTCGCCAGCACCAGATTAAACAGGAAGAGCGGGGCCAGTTGCCCAAGGGAACTGCTGTCGGGAAGCCCCACGAGTGAGAAGACGACGACAGCGACTCCGAGGGCTCCGACCACCGGGACGGCGATTGCGAGTCCGTACCAGCGGAGTGGTCGTCGCCAATCGAAAATCGTCGCGAGCCAAGCGCGGACTGATTCACCACGGAGACGCGTCACGACCGCTCCCGCGGCGCCAGGGCCGAAGGCTCCGAGGACTATTCCCAACATCCCCAGTCCCGACCGTGCGGTAGTTATCGAAAACGTCGCAATCCACACCGTCCAAGAGAGTCCGATTGCCAGTGCGGAGAACACCACAACCGGATGTTCGTTGATGAGTCGTGCGAGCAGCGAGCGGTTCGATTCCATCACGCTCGGAGAAACGGCTGGAATACCTATCAGGGACGCCGGCCGGCTTCATTCGCTGAAGTTACCGTCCACTCTTATACTACCCGTCAGTTGAACATTGCCGAATCGGGATATCTGCTCCCAGGAACGCTTTGACGGTACAGAATCCCAATCTGCTCTAATAACAACTGGTAGTATATACTTAGGGTCCGGATAGATTGTGAGCGAAATCGCAGGACGGCAGAAATCAATTCCCACAATTACTCTTGGCGGTCGGTATAGCTTGAGACCCACTTGCTCTCAGTGAGCAGTTCTACTAACGGACCGATTCATCCGAGTTAGCACGGAATCGATAGTGACGGTTCGCTGTACTTAATCTCTACGCTCATATGAAGCACGTTACTGGTGAGTCAGAGAACGGTTCGGACGATTTCTTTGAGAGCTTCTCGACCAGGTTAACGTAAGATTCGGCGGCGAAGTCGGAAAGCTCTGAGATATGGCGTGAGCTTATCTTTTGAGACGCCTCGGTGCGGCGAGAGCCACGCGTCGCACAGAGCTGCCTCAGGCGCTGTCTGTCAGAGGTGTTGCTCAACGTTTTCGCACTCTCAGGCGCTCTCTCGGACGAATCGTCCGAGTTTCTCTTGTTTGATATCAACCATGCTTGCGATTCCTTGGATAGATTTGTTGCTCCTAGGTCGGATGAGTCCGTGAAAGTACTGCGTCCCGCGACGCCACGTCGTCTCACAGTTTCGCCACGAGAGCCGACGGCTCGGGGATTCGTCTCTATTCACTAGTTTCATGCGCGGAAGAGTATCCTTGCGTGAAACACGCTTTTGAACAAAAAACATTTTACATACACCCACAAAGGCCTGCTGTGGACCGACGTAGATTCCTCCATGGCGCAGCCCTCCTTCCGACAGCCGGTCTGGTCGGACTCTCTGGCTGTAGT
>ENA-ORCS01000567-ORCS01000567.1-marine-metagenome-genome-assembly--contig:-NODE-567-length-23619-cov-5.195438_pt1 | contig 23619 bp, 25 predicted proteins | sample MGYA00237781_ERZ508513 | MGnify/ENA primary metagenome ERZ508513 (study PRJEB26184, sample SAMN06268793) | marine metagenome | isolation source: Eden Landing Ponds, San Francisco, CA, USA | place...
CGGGACCTCGAACCGCCGGCGTACGTCGCCGTGGTCGGCAAGCCCCGCACCTACGAGACCGACGACGGCGAGGTCAACGTCTCTATCAGGCCCGAATCGATCACGCCGGTCAACGAGAGTACGCGCGACCGCTGGGTCGTCGAGACGGCCGAGCGGACGCTCGAACGCGTCCAGGGCTATCGCGACGCCGACCCGACTCAGGACGACTTCACCCCGGACGAGTACGTCCGGATGGCAAACGAGGAGTACGAACCGGCGATGGAGAACTACCGCAGGCTGGCGGTCGAGGCCTTAGAGAGTCTCGAAGAGGAGACGGCCGAACCCGAGGCCTGACCGGCCGGCGTCCGCATTGCCACGATTCGAGGATATTTTGGCCGCTGAGACGCTGTCTGACAAATCATTAAGTAGCTGGACGACCGATCCTCCGGCAACGATGAGCAACAAGAACAAGACGATCTCCTTTCGGGTCAGTGAGGAGAAGTTCGAGACCCTCAGGGAGATTGCCGAGGAGCGCGATCTCTCGCTGTCTGCAGTCTTCCGGGATTACGTCGACATGCTCGTCGATCACCACGGGAAAGTCGAAGTCGTTCCGGAACACGAACTCAACGGCGGCGAGGAGAGCGACGACGATTCCTTCCCGCCGAAGGTCGAGGTCCCGAAGTCGTTCATCCGCGAGCACGAACGGCTGGAGCTCGAATCAGACCACCTTCGGGAGCAACTTGAAGAGTACAAACGCTACGTGACGAAACTCCGTGAGGAGGTCAACGGTGACGACGAGGACATCATCCAGCTTGAGGATCTGGACGGCAGCGACGAGGAGGACGAATCAGCCTATCGGATCGGCGAGTTCGACGAGACGGTCTGAGTTTCCCTACAGTAACTGTTCGCGTCGCCGTTTTGCATCTTCGGCGACGTCCCGCTGCCCGTCGACATCTGCTAGCGACTCGATGGCTTCCAGCGTCCGGACCGAGTTGTCGAGAAAGGAAAGCACGTCGCCGGGATAGGCATACAGCATGTACTCGTCGCCCATTACGTCGACGATGGCGTCCGGACCGAGTCCCCCGGCACGCAACTCCAGTAGATAGCGAACGAACTTCTCCTCGGGGTGCCCACAATGAGGGGCCGAGTCGCAGTCACAGTCCATGAAGTCCTCGGCGAAATCGAGGACCCGATCCTGGGTGGCGTCGTCCAATTTCGCCAGGTTCTCCCCGTGGAAGAGGACGTCCAGCGTCGCGCCGGAGAAGGCGCTCTTCGGGAAGGACGTCTCTAGCTGGGAGACGAGCTGGCGGTGATTCTTGACGTATATCTTGTCGGTGATCGCCACGACAACTGCGTTGAGGGTATGGTCGGGCAAAAGCGTCCCGGAGTGTCGATCACGATTCGATGATATCGATCGCCATCAGGTCTTCGAGTGGCTCACTGTCAAAGTCCCCATCCCGCGTGACGAACGTCGCACCCGCCTCCCGGGCAGTTGCAGCGTGGAGGAGATCTCCGAGCGCGAGTGACACTCCCTGTTTCTGTAGGAGGACCTGTAATTGGGCAGCTTCCGAGGCGACGTCGTCAGTGAGCGGAAGGATCCCGTCCAGATGAGCGTTGAGTTCCCGCTTTTGGGTGCGGATCTCTGCCTGTGTCTCGTAGTGGGCATAATACTCGAACGCGACGGTCGCCGGGATCACCCACGGAACAGCAGCGTGATCCTCGAGATACGCGTCGACGGCAGGGGACGTATTCGGACTGGCGAACCGACGGAGAACGCTGTTATCGAGACAGATCATTCCTCACGGACGTTCTCGGCAAGCGACTCGTTCAACTGCTCGTGAGTCTCTGTCATGCTCTCTTCGATCCCTGCGTCCGCAAAGCCCCCGAGTTCATCGACGTCGCGCTCTTTGCGAGCGAGGCGAGCGAGAAACTCGTCCCAGCTTTCGCTGTCCTCCTTCAGGACAGTGAGCATTGACTTGGTTTCGTCTGAGACTCGGATTGAGGTACTCATGTGTATGCGTTGTATGCGCTCGTGGGTAATCGTTTCGGCGAACCTTTCGGTCGGGACGACGCTTGCGATCACTGTGGTGATTCAAATGTTACGGGGATGCTCGTTCGCTTCCCTCCGTTCTCGATAGATCCCCGCATTTCACTCCGCTACCGCTCGCAGAAATTGAGATCGCTCAAGCATTCGCGATCTCGCAAGGTCCGGGTGCGAGAATTGAACCCGCGTCTCAGCCTCCACAAGGCTGAAGGATAGTCCACTACCCTAACCCGGACGCGCATCCGAGAGTAGCCGAGTCGAAGTCAAATACGTTACGACTCGCCGTTCCCCTCCCGTGTCGGTCGATCCCGGCTGCCGGAACCCCTTCGTTTCAACTCGAGATTCGTTCACACGGAAACGAGTCACTCACGAACGCGCTAGAACAGCCACCCGACTGCGACGCCGAGAACGAACGCGCCGAGTAGTCGATTTCGACCGTCGAACCGGACGAACCGGGTGTTATCGTCGGTGACTTCGAGCGCACCGGTCGGTTTTGCGACGACGCCCCCACCGCCACCGCCGCCCGAACCGCTATCGGTCGCAGCGTCTTCGCCGTCTCCATCCTCGGTGCTGCTCGATCCTTGGCCGAACCCGCCGCCAAAGCCATGAGCTATCCGGGCGACAGGCACCACGGTCCGACCGTCGCGTTCGATCGCTTCGCCGTAGACCCGCTCGACCCCGGCACTCTCCCGGATCGTCTCGATCGCCGCTGTGACTGAATCGTGAAGCTCCATGATCGCCCGGAGTGACGAACGGCGGGAGGATAACGATTATCCCGCGTAGCGGCGTTCGTTCGCCGTTCGGACGTGTTACACTACGTGGCGTCAATACCCCGGAAGAGAAAGGTATAGCAGTGTCGCTCTCTCAGGTGGAGCCAAGATGGCCACAGAGAGCGACCAGCGCGATCGCGGGTTCGATCACACCGAGATCGAGCCCGCCTGGCAGGAGGCATGGGCGGAGGCGGATGTCTTCCGCATCCCGGACGACGCCGAGGACCCGGCGTACGTCCTGGCGATGTTCCCCTACACGTCGGGGAACCTCCACATGGGCCACGTCCGCAACTACACGATCACCGACGCGTTCGCCCGGTTCGAGCGCATGCGCGGCGAGGAGGTACTCCATCCGATGGGGTGGGACTCGTTCGGTCTCCCCGCGGAGAACGCCGCCGAGGAACGCGACACCAATCCCCGGGACTGGACGCTGTCGTGCATCGAGTCGATGGGCGAACAACTCACCCGGATGGGCTTTGGCTACGACTGGGAGCGGGAACTGGCGACCTGCGATCCCGACTACTATCGCTGGAACCAGTGGCTGTTCGAGCGCTTCCACGAGGCGGGGCTCGTCGAACGCCAGGCCGCCGAGTTGAACTGGTGTCCCTCGTGTGAGACCGTGCTGGCGGACGAGCAAGTCGAGGAGAGCGAGGATCCGGAGGATCCTCACGCGGGCGAAGCCGTCGATGTCTGCTGGCGGTGTGACACGCCGATCGAGACCCGCGAGATGGACCAGTGGTTCCTCACCATCACCGACTACGCCGAGGAACTCTACGAGGCCTTAGACGGCCTGGAGGGGTGGCCCAATAACGTCCGGGAGATGCAGCGCAACTGGATCGGCAAGCAGGAGGGTGCCAGCGTCGCCCTCGAGATTCCCGGCTACGGCGAGGTCGAGATCTTCACGACCCGCCTCGACACGATCTACGGCGCGACCTACTTCTCTCTCGCACCGGGCCACCCCGTCGCCCAGCAGATCGCCGCCGAGAACGACGAGGTCGCCGAATACGTCGAGATGGCCGAGCAGGCCGACGAGGACGACCTCGACGTGACCTCCGGGGTCTTCACCGGGGAGTACGCGATCAATCCCGCCACGGGCGAGGAGATCCCGGTCTACGTCGCCGACTACGTCCTGACCGACATCGGGACGGGAGCGCTCTACGCGGTCCCGGCTCACGACGACCGTGACCACGAGTTCGCGACGGCTCACGACATCGAGATCCAGCAGGTCGTCGAACCCACTGAAGACGCGGATGTCGACCCCGAGGACATCGACGTTCAGGAGGGCGCATACACCGAGGACGGCGTGCTGGTCAACAGCGGCGAGTTCGACGGGCTGACGAGCGAGGAAGCACGCGACCGATTCGTTGGCGAGTTCGACGGCGAACACCGCACGGAGTACAACCTGCGGGACTGGGGGATCTCACGGCAGCGTTACTGGGGAACCCCGATCCCGATGGTGTGGTGTGACGAGTGCGGCGCGGTGCCCGTCCCGGAGGAGGATCTCCCCGTCGAACTGCCGGAGTTCGTCCACACGACTGGCAATCCACTGGATGCTGCCGAAGACTGGAAGCATGTCGCCTGTCCCGAGTGTGGCGGCGAGGCAGTCCGGGAGACCGACACGATGGACACGTTCATCGGGTCGTCGTGGTACTTCCTGCGGTACGTCTCGCCGGGTCTGGAGGACGCACCCTTCGACACCGAGCGCGCCAGCGAGTGGATGCCTGTCGACCAGTACGTCGGCGGTATCGAACACGCGACGATGCACCTGATCTACGCGCGGTTCTTCACCAAAGTCCTGGACGATATCGATCTGCTCGATGGTGTCCGCGAGCCATTCGCAAACTTGACCAACCAGGGAATGGTTCTGGGCGAAGACGGGCTCAAGATGTCCAAAAGCCGCGGCAATGGTGTCTCGCCTCAGCGGATCATCGACGAGTACGGAGCTGACACGGCTCGTCTCTTCATCATGGAGGCAGCCCAGCCCGAGAAGGAGTTCGCCTGGAGTGCGGAGGGTGTCCGCTCGGCACACGACTTCTTGCAGAGTCTCTACACCTTGGCCGTCGAGTACGCGGAGGGTGCGGTAGCGACCGTGAGTGCTGGTACCGAGAGTGAGAACGCAATCGCCGAGTACGTCGACCGCGAGATCGCGGCGACGGCCGCCAGGGCCACCGCAGAGTACGAGGATTTCCGGTTCAACCACGCCTTACAGGCGGTCCGGGAACTCGTCTCGCTGTTGCGCCGCTATCGGGAGGTGACGGCCGTCGATGCCGACACCTTCGAGGACGGACTCCTCACGGCGACAAAACTCCTCGCGCCGGTCGCACCACACGTCGGCGAGGAGATCTGGGCGGGCCTCGGTAACGACGAGTTGCTCGCGGAAGCCGACTGGCCCGCCGCTGAGGCCCCCGCCGGGTACGAGCTCGAACGGCGCCTGATCGAGGACACCCGCGAGGACGTGCGGGACATCGTCGAGACGGTCGGGATCGAGGACCCCGCGGAGATCACGCTAGCGGTTGCCCCCGAGTGGAAACACCAGGTGGCCGATATTGCCCGGGAGGCCGACAACGTCGTCCCCGCCGTCATGCAGAACGAGGATCTCCAGCGATACGGCGAGGATGCGGCCGACTTTGCCAAGGACCTGGCCGGTCGCGGCCACGTCGAGGAGTTTCTCTCCCCCAAGCGTGAACAGGCGGCGCTCGAACGAGCCGCCTGGCTGATCGAACGGGAGTTCGGGGCCGACGTGGCGGTGCTGGCCGACGACGCCCCCGACGACCTGGCCAGCAAGGCCGAACCCAGCCGCCCGGCGATCGATATCGCAGAGTAAGGCCGGTGACCGACATCGTGGAGTCTGCTCCGGCGCGAACTTCTACAGAAAGCCAGGTGACGAAGCGCTCAAACATGCTCTCGACGCCGCTCTCTGAAAAACTAACAACGTACTTCACCTATGAAAGCCTGCTACCTCAACAAACCACGTCGAGTGAAATAATTCTTAGGACGATGTAACGATCCCTCTCCTTCAGAACGGAAAATCGCTACAGGAAGCGGTGGAACCGGGCAGATATTCCCACCGGCGGAGGGCATCTTGATCGGGATAGCAGTCGCTCACGATAGGTGCGGCCCCCCGCTGAGACCTGCCACTCCGGCAGGTCTCAGCTACTCACTCCTGGTGGGTCGTACACCTCCTTACGCTTCAGCATGTGGAAGATCGAGACGAGCAGTTTTCGCGCCGTTGCAACAATCGCAATCTGATGGTTCTTCCGTCGTTTGAGTCGCGCATAGAACCGTCCCAGATACGGATCGTCACATCTGTGGACGGCTGTCTGGACGCATTGCACGAGGATCCAGCGTAAATCGCTACTGCCACGTTTCGAGATACCGCCTTCAGTCCGCGAGTCGCCTGACTCGCGGACGACCGGATCTAACCCTGCGTAACTCACGACTTCTTCCGCTCTGTCGAACCGGTCGATCTCACCTATCTCGGCGGTGATCAACAACGACGAGTAGAAACTCACGCCAGGGATCGTCATCAACAGCTGCGTCTCCTCCAGAGACGCAGCGGTTTCTTCGATCAGGTCTTCAAGCTGTTCGATCTGTGCGGTGAGTTCGTCGATCACCGAGAGAAACGACTCCATGAGTGCGTCTCCGACGACTCCCAACGAGACCGCCTCGCCGGCGAGGCGGTCTCGTCCCTCCACACTGAACGGATCCCAGTCGTAGGAAATGCCGTGCTTATCGAGAAGTGCGTGAACCTCGTTTTTGAAGTCCGTGCGCTTCTCGACCAACTGTTTCCGGCCGCGCACGAGTGCGCGGCGCTCCCGGAGTTCCTCCGACGGGACGTAACTTTTAGCGATCATATCGGCTCGACGAAGTTGCGCGAGCAACTTCGCGTCGAGCCGGTCGTTTTTGACTTCCGCGATGCCGATCGCCTTGGTTTGTTGGGGATCTGCAACAACTACGTCGAGGTGTTCGTCGAGTGTATCGTAGATCGTGTAGTAGTTGCTGGTTGCTTCGATGGCTGCTTGTGAACCTGCGTATTGCTGAGCGACATCGTCGAGATTCGCGTTCTCGACGCGAATCTCTTCGGTAACCTCACCATCGTCGTCCAAGACAGCAACGTGCGATTCGTCTTTGTGGACGTCGATTCCGAGGTAATGCATAGTTGCCTCTGGAGTGGGAGTGCATGGAGTGGAAACACACCTATTCGGGCTCGCCGCCCGGTTGTCCGTACAGACAACCGGGCGGCATCCCATGATGCGGGTTCCTTGGCACGTCGGCCAATCAAGAGCACGCGTTTGTGAACGCTTGTGAAGCATCGGCCTTTGCCACCCCGTTCATACTCCATGCGCTGGGGACTTAGCAGGCTTTCATCGCATCAAGAGAATTCGTCGGTATTGCTGAAGACGAGAACTCGTCGTCTCTTGAGGAATTCTCGCTCTATTCCAGGAGAAAGGAATTCATCAGATGGGTCGTCAGGCTGTTCAAAGATTGTATCTACAAAACTGTCCCCTTCGATCACCTCAGGTGCGTTCGGATAGGGGGTATTTCTGAATCCGATATTATAGATCCACGTTGGTCCCGTCCCGACGTTTTCGAGAGTTACGATCAGTCCACCAGTACTGTTTTGATCATCTTCAGCAAGTTCAGGTTCGACAGCCACGATATTGATTTCCGGGCGGAGCTCTACGGAAAGCGAAGCGAATGATTCACTGGAAACCGCGACGAGTTCGTACTCGCCGGCCGTGTACGATCCGCCTGTCTTGAAGACGATCTGGAGTCCCGCTCTCGTTTCCCCTTCTGCGACGCCAGTCTGTCTGAACAAATTCCCATCCGGGTCGATGAGATTGATTCGATCGACATCGTGATCCTGGGGAAGCGTAACGACGAGGTTCGGGCCCTCTATGTCGACCTCCTCAAACACTGAATTCGCGGGTGGAGTGAATTGACTCGTCGTTGTTTCGTTCTCGTTAGTACTCTCGGAACAACCGGCTCCTCCAGCAAAGAGGGTCGCACCGGTGTACGCCAACAGCTTCCGGCGGCTGATGGACTGCTTTGCGGACGCTTCGACCGTCGGTGATGAGTTATTTTCAGTCATAGTCCTCTCCATGGTGGCCAAACTCGCCACCCCGTGAACCGGTCAATGATGAATACCGCCAAGAGAAACAACGAGACTGGAATACTGAAGCGGAACAGTGTCGCCAGCAGTTGCAGTATCGGTCCCTGAAGCAGGGCGGTCGCAGTATCGCCGGTATACCCTGGACGATTCCGCCACCAGTGTCCAGGTTCGTACCGGGCGGAAACACCGTCCGGCGGCCGCTCCAGGGTGACTGTTACAGTACCGTTTTCACTTGTATTCAGGCGGCGATCGTTGACCACGACATAGCCATCCCGCTGTGCCGTGTTGATCGGAGTGCCGTCCGTCGCGCGTTCGAGACGCACCTGTACCGTAGCTGTCCGCTCTGTTGCGTTCTGTACTGACAGCGTCAGGTTACTCTCGTGGATTTGGACTCGTCCGAACTGCTCGGTCGAACGGTCAGCGTGGACACCACGAACCAATCCCCAGGCTCGAACAGATGAGAGGTTCTTCTTCGTCTTCGTTCGAGTCGCGATGCCGAAGCTGGCCGTGTAGGGTTCGGTGAGGATGTCGAGCTGTACATTGTCGGGGAGTTGTGGTGGCTCAATCTGTCGTCCATAGACGTCGAGGATCGTCACGTTGCGGCGCGGTGTCGGTGTTGGTCCTGTCTCGATAGGATAAGCGTTGACCTGGAGCGGATGTAGCGGGGAATGAATCGTCCGTTGTCCCTCGTCTGAATCCACAACGAGCGTATCCCAATCCTTGTCACGGGCCGAATAGAACCGCCAGACTCCCCGTACATCTCCGTTCGGCAATTTATGGCCGAGCCATGGCTGGTTTTTGAAAACGACCAATCCGAGATCGCCGTTCGGATACCGTGCAATGAAGCCCAGTACGACGAGTTCGTATTTTGTGACCTGGATCGAATCAGAGACTGTGACCTCTTCCCTGGGGTAGGTAATTGACGTCCGCCAGTTCACACACTCCCCGGCGAGGTCGTGGTTGGTACACTCTTTGACCGTCTTTTGCAGTCGAGCAGAGATATTCGCCTGCAGAGTTAATCGTTGACTGAGGCCGGCAATATCATCTAGGGTATATGAGAGTGCCGGCGTATGTGAACCTGAAGCACTCGAGTTGCTCACACCGTCGACGAATAGCGTTGTCTCCTCGATCTGGTGGCGCTGTAGACTCCAGTAGACACGGTGATCACCAGAGGTATCGTCCGGTGGGACTACGACCCGATAATCGACTGTTCCACGAAGCGTTCCGTTTGGCGCAACGTACAGCGGTTGATGTAACGGAGAAAGTCGAGCGTGCGTCGATGGTTGGACGGAAAATATCTCGGTGTACGCTTCCCGAATGAATCGCTCATCAGTGAGGTTCCCATCCGGTGGATGGATCGATACGGAGCGGTTTGTTGCCGGGAACTCTTGATGTTCGCCGCGGTTCCACTGTTCGACGGGCTGCGGAGGCGAATCAAACGGGATATCCGTTCCTTTTCCCAGTTGTTCCATTGCCGATTCACCATTTTGCGTCGACCCGTTCGTTCCATCCTGATCGCCGGACCAGAGTTTATAGAACGACTCCTCCGGGACATTGTGATCCGTACTGTTCGGAGGATGGGCAGTCGTCGGTCCGACCGCTATTGCTGCGATAAGAGGAGAGACGATGATGATCACCATGAGTACGATTCCGGTTGTTCCATCAGAATCCACAGCTTGTCCCACCAACCACGATATTATTGAGAATGAACTGGACGATCTCCGTACCGAGTGGCGCGACGATCACACCCCAGAGCAGGCCCTGATTGCGGACCGTCTTCATTTCCTTTTTCCAGTCTGACCGTCGCGTAAACGGAATTGCCACAGTAGCACCGAGTGCGAGAACACCGCCGACGAGCGGGCCCCCGAATTGGATGATGGCGAAGATATTCTCGATCGTGGCGGCGATGTTTGTTCCACAGAATGCGGACCCTGTCCCTGTCCCCGCAGTCGAATTGTTCGATTGAGCGGCCGCTGTTCCTACAAACAGAAGCAGTGGCAACAACGACAGGAAGATTGGGCCGATGGACCGGTGAATTGCGCGGACCGCAGAAGCCGTTTTACCAGTACTGTCTGACGTATTGTCGGTTGAAGTCTGAACACACATTACCAGTCAGCACGATGAGCAAGGGCAAAAACAGTTAGAATATTGTAATGTATTTGTAGTTCTGTAAAGTCTCCAAGTTCTCTAGAGAAATTCCGATTCCACTGGAGTATATATCCGGTTACAATCTGAATTGGCATGATGTCAAACGCCGACCCTTCGACAAATACGAGAGACACAGAATCGAGCGTCGATGACGAATTTGCGCGGATTAACTGAAAACAGGTGCTAAGTCCCCTCCCTCAAGGAGTAACACAGAGAGCGGAGCGACCGAGTAACGCAGTAGGGTGGGGATACAGCGCCGTCTTCATCTCTCAAACACTCTGCGACGACCGGCCCACAGGCCTACACCACCCGCAAAATATTTGTATGCAAATTACGTAACTTATGATGTGGCAACGCGAAAGACCATCTCTATCCGTGACGACCAAGAGGAGTGGATTCAGGACAATCACCTGAACCTCTCCTCGTTCGTCCAAGAGAAACTGGACGAACTTATCGAACAACGAGAGGCATAGATGCACTACAACTACAAGTATCGACTTGACCCACCGGAACCCATCACCGAGACGCTTCTGCACCACGTCGATACTTGTAGGCAACTCTACAACCACGTCCTCTACAAACTCAACGAGGCAGACGAGATCCCCGCTCGCTACGAGGTACAGGACATGCTCCCAGACCTCAAGACGTGGTGGGACGACCTGACCGCCATTCACTCGAAAGTATTGCAGATGGTCGTCAAGCGTGTCTACGATAACCTCTCCACGCTCAAAGCACAGAAGGAGAACGGACGCGCCGTGGGGATGCTCAAATGGAAATCGCCTCGGGAATATCGGTCGCTCACCTACAACCAGTCCGGCTTCAAACTCAAGAATACGAGTGGTCGGCCTGTCCTGTGGTTGAGTAAAATCGGTGAAATACCGATTTACCTCCACCGAGACATCCCCGAGAACGCGACTATCAAACAGGTCACGGTCAAACGAGAACCCACAGGAGAGTGGTTCGCCACGTTTGGTATCGACGTTGACGAAGCCACGCCCGAGAAACCAGCGAATCCCGAGAAATGCGTTGGTATCGACGTGGGAATTCTCAAGTACGCACACGACACTGACGGCACGGCGGTCGGGTCGTTTGACCTGTCCGACGAACGCGAGCGACTGGAACGCGCACAACGCAACCTCTCGCGGAAGGAACACGGGTCTGCGAATTGGGCGAAACAGCGGAAAATTGTGGCCGAACGCCACGCCGAGTTGAAGCGGAAACGCCGCGACTTCCTCCACAAGTTGTCGAATTACTACGCTACCGAGTATGATTTGGTGGCGGTCGAGGACTTGAACGCGAAGGGGCTGGTCGAACTACCGGGCAACTCTCGGAACCGTGCAGGTGCGGCGTGGGGGAAGTTTCTGCGGATGCTCGAATACAAGTGCGAGCGTGAGGGGACGTACTTCGTCGCGGTTGACCCGAAAGATACGACCAAGAAGTGTGCGTCCTGTGGCGTCAAGACAGACAAGCCGCTGTGGGTGCGCGAACATTCCTGCCCCTCGTGTGGGTTTGAAGCGGATAGAGACGCGAACGCGGTCGTCAGACTACGTCTGACGGGCAGCCAAATCGCACGCGATTTGGCTACGGCGTGGAACATCCTGCAACGCGGCTTTTCTGAGTTAGGGCTGGGATGGCCCGAAGACACGCCTGTGGAGACTGCGCTCCCTACGGACACCACCTCGGTGTCTGCAAAGCGCGTCATCGAAACAGGAAGCCCTACCCTCAAGGAGCGAACGGCGCAAGCCGTGAGCGAGTAGGGTAGGGTAGTTCACTATGCGTATCCCACAAGAAAAATACGACTGGCTTCAAGAGGAACTCGACTCATTTACCAGTGATACAGGACGGTTTCAGTATCTTATCCAGTTCTACTCTGACCACAAAGTCAACGAGATCGATTGTGACTAATATCTACGGTCAGATTGTGATCGGAACGACGAGGAGAAGCGGGACCTCTTCGCCTTCAAAATAGTATTGCTTGACTGTCGTTACGTCATCGAATTCCGTTGCTCCCTGGGGAAGGGTGATGGTCCGGGCAGTGTCGTGCTCGTGAATGGAGTAGATGCCGAGTTCGGAGAGATAATCACACTCAGACGGGTCAAGTGCTTTGCTCACCCCCTCAAGCCAAGTCTCAAATGACGTGGAGGTCTCGTTTTCTCCATCAGGACTAATTCGGCTACTACCGGAACTCGCTTGGGACATGCTACATTTGCGTATACTTACGCTATATCTACAAAAAAGTACTGTTTGTAACACACTTTTTGAATACACTCTTTGTTGAAGAGTGGTTGAATCACTCGGACCTTCAGGACGAACTAGGCAGAGGCATGAGGCAAGTACTATGGTCTGATCCAGTTGGGGAATATGGATCGCCCATGGAACAGGTACAAGTCGTGGACGGCATCGACGTAGGGGCCGTACCGATTGACCCCGAAAGAGACTGATTCCGCGTAGAGGCTATGAACCGCATAGTGAGCCGCCTCGTGGAGCACTCAGGCGATACCACAGGCCACCAGAAAGACCAGTACTCTCTCTTGTAGCATTGTGACTTAGTCCCGCACGTTTCGGATTGGACGAACCTCGTAGTTAAGCATGCAGGCTGGGCCTGCGCGATCACAGTCTTAACCAACAGGACAGCGCCTTTCCGGCGAAATGTTGGTTAATCCTGGACAATTTGCCGACTGCTACGCCGATCACTCGATCTCGATAACCTCACCGTCCCTCTCCTGGAGCCGCTCTCGGATTTCGGACAACAGCTCTTGCCCTTCGTCGTGAAGATCACGGCCGTCCTCGAGCGAGACCTCGTCCGCATCGAGCTGGTCGATGATCTCCTCGACCCGGTCCATTCGCCGTTTGATGTCGGGATCCTTCGTCATCTCAGATCACTCCTAACCAGAGGGCGGTGATGAGCAACAGCAACAGGAGGAGGACAGCAATCGCGGCCTTGTAGTAGACCGGCGGAAGGCCCTCGGGAGCAGCCGCCTCCTCGACTGCTTCGGCAAGTTCTTGTTCGTGTTCGTGCTCCTGCTCAAAAGTCTCGTAAGCAGCCTCAAGCTGTTGCTCCAACGGCTCGATCTCGCTGGCGAGGAAGTCATTCCGAGACTTCGCGATGTACTCGCCGGCGGCCGTCGGCGTGATTGCGGCCATATCCGCCACCCGATCCGCGATCAGCCGGTCGTCAGTATGGCCGATGGCGGTCACGATCGGCGTGTTTGCGGTGAAGATCGCTTCTGCGACACACTCGGTGTTGAACGCCTGGAGGTTCGAATCGCTCCCGCCGCCGCGGCCGACAATAATTGCGTCGACGTCCTCCGAGCGGTCCAGATGGTGAATCCCATTCGCGATGGATGTCAGTGCCTCCGATCCCTGGACAGTCGCATCCTTCACTAGGATGTCGACCGTTGGGTCCTGCTCGTGGATCGCGCTCTGGATGTCGTATCGAGCGTCGCCCCGGAGTGAGGTCACGACACCGACCCGTTCCGGGAACGCCGGCGGGCGCTGTTTCCGCTCGTCGTCGAACCAGCCACGCTCTTCAAGTTCGCTTCGGAGTCGCTCAACGGCAGCTGCTTGGTCTCCGTCGCCGACGACGATCACCTCCCACGGCTTGAGGTCGATTTTCCCACCTTCGGTCCAATAATCGATATCGCCTTCGAGGATAACCTCAGTGCCGTCTTCGAGCTCGGCATCCATCTCCCGGTAGCGGTTCGCCCAGATCATACAGGGGAGCTCAGCGTCGCCGTCGGTCAGCGTGAAATAGAGCGCTGTACTGTTCTGATGGAGATCTATAACCTCGCCCATACAGCGGACACCGTCAAGGGCAGGCGCGTCTTCGACGACCGACGCAATCCGGTCGTTCAGCTCTGTAACGCTAAGGATTTCTCCCGCATCTGGTTCGGCCGCCTGCTGTTCAGTATCTCGTGTGTCCGCCATGCATGCAACCTAATCTCCGACCAGAATTCCCAAAAAACTGTCTTCGGTGACAGGGTTCCAGACCATCTCTAAAATCACAGTAGAGAAGTAACCAAATACCACAAATTACATCGATATTGTGGTATCAGAGGACTCAGACACGCCTTCATCGTCGAGTTCCTCATTCGCAAATTCAATCAATGTTTGCAGTCTTTCATTGAATTCATCCTCAAACTCGGTGTAGAGCGCATCGTCGTACATCCGAAGAATACGCTCCAGCCCAATCATAGCACGGTAATCTCTAAACTGGTCGTTACTCATGTTATCGACGGGCTGACTCAGTGAATCCGTGCTCGAACTGGATTCCCAGAGGAGAAGCAGATTGAGATCGTTGATCATCGCGAGATAAGCAAAATCCGCAAACGCAGCTCGTACTTCTTGAGATAGTTGTTTGTAGGAAACCGAATCACGATCGAGTGCTCGCTCTCCCTCCAACAGCTTACTAGCGTATGAAAGCGAACGCAGTGATAGGAATCCATCTCTGTCCATTGCCATCGGTGGCTCGCTTTCCGACTCTGCAACCTCGGACAACGCCTTTCCACAAGATGCGCAGTAGTGGTAATCAGCCTCAACCCGGCTACCACAACTCGGACAGTAGGGCATACTGTGCGTTACGTGTCACTGATGGTGAATTCTTTTCGATATTGATCTCGCAATGTATGTCCAAGGAAATCCCTAAGGGGAATACAACAAAGTAGACGTTCACCCCTGAACAGTCAGGAGTGTTTTCATATCCAGCAGTGGTTTGTAGTGTTCACTCTGCTCAGTTTGATGCCTAAGAATGGATTGTACTGAAGTAGTCAATTACGATCAGTGTCGTCCGCTGGGATAGAGTCGATTTCGTTGAGTGCTTCTGTCGCTACATTTCCAAGTTCACCGGCTTCAATGTGAGAGTAGCGCTCACGAACCATTTCCTCTGAGTTGTCTAGGTACCGAGCTGCGACAGTGTACCCGAACGCTCGGACGAGGACCTCGCCCATTCCCCGTCGACCGCCGTGGGGTGCGAGATAATCGTGTTTCGGATGGTCGATATCAATCTCCGCGGTCTCAGAGAGTCGTTGGAGAATGGACCGTGCGCCATCTGTCGTGATCGACGGCGGCCGAATCTCCTCATCGAGCGCCAAGAGGAGATCTCGAGCGTACTCCTCACGGCACTCAGTGATTGCTTCTGGGCGTTCACCTCGGTCAGCAAGCTCATCCTGGACGAGTTCCGCGAGCGTCCGTTGGTCAAACGTCGGAAACACCGGCCAGCGCTCCGTTGGCGGATCCATCAACTGGCGGTAACTCCGCAACGGCGAGATCACCGGGTCGGGGAGACTCGCGGCGTCCCATTGCTGTTTCTTCCGGTAGACGTCCATACTCCCGTCGTCGAGGGAGATGTCCTCCCACCGGACGCCGCGTCGACGCGGATCGTTCGGGTCCCGGAGGAGTTCCCCGACCCGAACAGCAGTATACGCGAGGACGAACACCAGAGCACGGTCACGAGCCGCCTTCAGCGCCGCGTACCGCGCTCGCTGTTTGTCGAGGGGGTCAGTATCCTCCGGGAGTGTCGTGTACGCCTCGACGGCGTCGCGGGCCCGCTCGTCGACGTGGCGGGTAAGGGCGTGGCGCTGTTCGGACGTCCAGGCCTGCTGGTCACCAGGCTTCCGGCCGTCGTCTTCCGGGAGCGGGGCCATCGCACTCGCCCGTTGCGCGTAGTGCGCCTCGAGATAGCCTTCGTTGACACACCATCCACACCACGCAGAGATATAGCGATAATAGGTTTGTACCGTGTTCTGTTTGAGTCCTCGATCTCCGCTGAGATGTCGGGCGTACTCCCGAAAGACGCGTTCATCGAGATCGTCGAAGGTCGGCTCTCGGTCGACGTCGTCAGGGACGATCCCAGTCCAGTCGTCGGCGCCGCGGTCGGCGGCGGCCCACTCGACGAACCGCTCGAGTTCACGTGCAGCGTTTCGTCGATAGTTTCCGCCGTCACCACCGCGGCCTTTCCCTTTGTCCTGGAGGTAACGCTCGACAGAACTCGCAAGTGACTGATCGGAGCTGTTTCGGGGTGTACCAGGAGTCATGATTCCTCGTTCGCATACTGGTAAGTCGGACGAACGTCCTCGAGAAGTTCTTCAACGATTTCCCAAAGGATCAAGGATGGGGTCTCGTGTTCAAATGTGACTCCCCATCGGTCCTCTGCATTGGCGGCTGAGTACTGGAAATGCGCCTGTCCGAGATCCGGATGGTCTTCGTCTTGGTGCCAGCCGGCGTGAAAGCCCGTATTTGGGTCGGTATAGTTGATACGGAACCAATCATCTGGATCCTGTCGATACCACTTGACAGTCAGTTCCGGGGAATCTGGGCCTGTCGGGGGGTCGAGGCGGACCGGATCGAAAGTTGCCTGCAGCTGCTTGGCCTCGATATCATTCGGAACGAACTCGACCGCCGTAATCTGTGGTACGCGATCAAGAACGTCTCGCTTCAGCTGAGCATAGAGATTCGCGTTCGGATCACCACCTGGGTGCGGGACCGACATCGCTAGCTGCTGGCCTCAGCAGACTCTGTCGTCGGAGAGAGGAAGTCCCATTCGCGAATGGCGAAACCAACGATCTGGATGCGCCGCTGGAGGTGCTCCCACTCACGGGCAATCTCACGGCGACGGTCTTCCTCATCAACGTCGAGGGACTCGTCAGCGAGCGTTCCGCGAAGCTGGTTCGGTGACTCGACGCCGAATTCGTCCTCCCAGTCGCGGATCTGCGTCTTCATATCGGCGAGACGGTCTGTGAGTTCTTCCACAGTGTGCCCGCTGTCTCGAAGACGCATCGCCTCCTGCATCGCCTGGCGGCGATAATCAGGGTAGTACGTCGTGTGGGTACCGCTCTCGTCACGGTGGAGTATGCCATCGTCGACGAGTCGTTCGAGGACTCGCTTCGTCGGTTCGTGTGACCAGCCCGCTTCAGAAGCGATCCAGTTGGCCGTCCGTGGCTCTGAAAGCTGCCGGGCGATCATCCGAACGCGGTCTTCACCCGTAGTCTGGCGTTCCATCAGCCCCTCAGAGCTCGATTCCTTTTCTGCCATACGACATTGTTCGGGCTGTGTCTTAATATAGGTTGAGGTCATTCGTTTTATATCGAATATCTTGCTTCGATACCAGCCCCACCTCAGCCGAGGAGCTCAGAAAAAGCTCGACCCGCGTCCTTGGCGGCTCTACCTGGGGGAAACGCTGTTCTGAGCCGATTGCAGCATTCGTGCTTCACCGACAGCGGCAGGACACTTCAAAGTGGTCGTGATTATTGGAGTAATCAGGACTACTTACTGTATTCGGGTCATCAGGAGAATTCGGGGATCTGGAGCCTCCTAGAACCGGGATTCTGTACTGTGAAAGTTTGTATATCGTATATCGCTATACAAAATCTTGGGCGTTTGGAAGTTGAGACTACAGCAGGTATAGCGGGCCTGTAATGCGTGGTATCGCCCGAATCGGTGAGCGAAATCTGCGTCAGATCGATTTCTGAACGGCCGCTCTTGTTTCACAGGCAACTATTCCAGCGGATTTCCGAGACTCTGGATAGTGTTGCCACTCAGACGCCGCGCTCTCACGGAGAGAGACCCTTGCTATCCGATTCCCGTTTCCTTCTTCACCAGCGTCAGCGTATTGTCTGCCGTCACCATCGGCGAATGTTCATAGTCACCGGTCAACTCGACCTGTACCAGCAGATCCACTGCTCGCCAAATCGAGTACAGGAGACACGCGAACGCGAAGTAGAAGAACCGGAGCCCGAAATCCTTCGACGTCGTCGCCGCCATGAACCGTTTGATCGACCTGTACCCGCTCTCAATCTCCCAGCGGTAGCCGTACTCAGTAAGGTGACCACTCCCGCAATTCGTCATGAACACCGAGTATTGCCGATGGTCGTCATGCTCGGAGTCTTCTTTCCGGCGGTAGATCAGCGTCGTCTCGTGCCACTCATTCTTGCCCAGATGGAGCTTCCGGTCGGTCTCGTAGCGGTCCTGACTCCGTTGGAGTAACCGCTTGGCTTGGGCTTTCTCGCTGGTCTGCATCCGCTTGGGAACGACGTAGGATAGTCCGCGCTGGCTGATCATCTCCAAGACGTGCTGGCTATCGAACTCCCGGTCCATCAGGACGTTATCGACATGGACGAGGTCCTCAGCCGAATCGAGCAAATCCTCAACGATTTCCAGTCGTGACTCGCCTTTCCGTACCGGGCGAGCATCGAGGACCAGCGGGACGGCGTTGCCGACTAACTGGACGGTCGCCCACTGGTAGGCGTACTCGTCGGTCTTCTCTTTCGTCCCGATGATCTCGTCTTCGTGGCCCGTCCTATCGCCAGTAAACGGGTCAGCTTCGGTGATGTCGATGGCGACGATGCCCGCCCCGAAGAACTCCTCTGTTCGGCCGACCTCATCTAGTAGCCGGGTGACGGCCTGTCGGTACATCTCGCGAATCTCCTCAATGGAGAGGTCACGAATCTGGTCGCGATGGGCGTGGCCAAGCGGCGTCCGATCGCGTGTCGACTCGTGGATGAAGCTACGAGCACCCTCGTTAGCAGCGAGGTTCTCACGCAGCCCGAGATAGGTCTGTAACCCCCAGTAGGCATTCTCGTGAATCTCACAGCCTTCACCGCGATCTAACGAGAACACCGGAAAGACGATCCGGCTGACGTGGTCGATGATCTGTTCCGCCCGTTCCAAGACGGTCTGATCGTCGGAATCGGATCCCCTACCGTCGTCCTCTCGCTGTGGGGATCTCCGCTCAGGAGGACGTGGAACAGTGACACCTTCGCTCTGAGCAGTAATGAGAACCGTTTGTGCGGCAGTCTCGACTGTTTCCCGCAAATCGGCGGTGAAGCGCTCGTGCCAGCTTCGCCACAGTGTTGACTGGTTCGGAACGGTCTCAAACTCGAACTGCTTGCAAAGTTCAGGGTGGCTATCGAGGTATTCGACGAGTGCCGTCTCGTGATTCCATCCGTGGATCTCTTTCAGCACGAAGATGCGAAAGAGAGTGTCCATCTCATACCGGGTCGACTTCGCGTAGCGGTCATGGGGATCGAATCTGAAGTAGGCCAGCGGTAGCGAACAGACGAACTGCTCGATTGAGTCGTGGCTCTCGTGGGCGAACCACGCGCCCGAAACCGTTCGGATATCCGATTCCAATCCCGCAAGCGATGTTCGGTCGTACAGTGGTGTCGAATGATACGCCGGCCACTCGACGTACGATCGTCGAGCGATGCTTCGAAAGACCGTGCGACGAGAGACAGGAGTCGAAGCCACTACGGGAGAGTCAGTAGGACACGCACAAGAATTCGTCCAGAGCAACAGAGGGCTGGACGACTACTACAACAGGTGGCCGTACCCTTTGCGGTCGAGTTCGGCTTCCAGTTCGACGTGCATCGCTTCGACAGTTTCCTCGCCGAAGTGCTGTCCCGTCATCGCTCCCGAGATATCCGCGATTTCAGCGTGCCACTCGCGGACTGCGTCCGCAAGCGCGGCGAGAAGTTCTTCCTCCGTCTTGTTTGCCCCATCGACTTCCTCGACGATCTGCCACCCCGGCTGAAAGTTTTCGAGGACGTATCCTGTCTCCTTGAACTGAATCGCGAACCGCTGACAGACTGCTCCGAACCCGGTTTCGATGCTGAGTAACGGAAGAACGTGGACGATATCCTCGTGCTCCTCCAGTTCACGGAGGTCCGCAACGGGCACAGCGGTCTCTGGAAGTACAGAATACAGCGGATCAGGCAGAAGAGGGCCGCTCTCATCGGTCCCCGACGGCTCGTACTGGTCGTCGATCGGATCGCCTTTCTCTTTCACGACTGTTGGCTCTGTGTCACTCGGTTCCTCACTGAGAATCTCTTTCAGGATAGCGTAGAACCGCCATTCGTCGCCGTAATCATAGAGATAGCAGATGCGGTCATACTGTTCGAGACCGAGCTGACGGGTCATCTCGCCGATCGTCACCTCACCGGCGTTCTCGATCCGCTCGGTCCGCAATATCGGATCGCCACCAAGCGACTCTTCGTACTCTTGCGGGCACTGGTATTTCACGGCGCTGTCCCAGTAGTCTTCATTTTTCCCGACGAACCAGAGGTGGCCCTGATCGAGCCCGACCGCAGGGTTGATCGCCGACTGGAACTCGGCGATGTTTCTGTCCGCGCCGACGAGGATATCCCGCCACAGCGACGTCGGGTCGGGATCGAATTTGACGCGAAAGCGGTAGGCAGTCATCCTTGCATCTCCGTACCTGTGCGGAAGCTGGTGAGGTCGTCGATACGCTGCTCGAGCTCCTCGATCTCCGCTCGTAGCTGGTTCGCCTCATCGTCCTCGCTGGCAGCAAGGCGGTCTTTCAACCCCTGCAATCGGGACTCTTTGACGTCTTCATCAACCTCTGCTTTGCGAACGTATTCGCTTTCTTCGACCTCATACACATCGGATTCGGAGAGCATGGTGACTTCGAGCGCTTCATCGACTTTCGAGCGGTCGACGCTCAGCACACGTTCGCGGTCGATGCCAGCGTTCTCGAGGCGTTCCAGCACCTCCTCGTCGTCTTTGAGCGAGCGGTTACGGCGACTCGTCCGCTGGACAGAGCCGTACTGCCCGGAGACGGGGCGGTCGTGATGGAGTCGAACAAGAAGAACATCCGCGACTTCCTGCCGAAAGTCGTTCGCATCTCGCTGGACATCCGAGAGCAGCGTATAGAGGTTCACCAGCGCAGGCGTCTCCATTCCGTGCAGATCGGTCGGGTCGTGCCGTTCGAGTGTGTCAACGAGCAGGAGTGCGTCGGCATAGACGGGTATATCGGGTTCTTCTCGGTCCTCTGCGTCGCGCTCCACTTCGTGAGTATCCACTAATCGAGAACTCGCTGGTGTCTCACTCTCGGCGAGCATCCCCTCTCGGTCATCGATCGAAATGCGCGGGTGGAGACTCAAGACTGTCGCGTAGGGTTCGGCATCCGGAGGGAGATTGTCGAGATCGAAGCCGCCCCACCCATCGGTGACGTGTTCGTACAGCGTCTCGAACTTCTCGCGTTGGAGTGGAACCGTTCCGTCGTCGTCGCGGTACTCGATGAGAATGCGGTGTTCCTGTACGTCGGTGATTCGGAACGGCTTTCGAGAGAGTGGTGTGATGAGTGTCGCGTCCGAGGGCAGTTCCTCCGCGTTTTCGAGGAGATTGTGCCAGCTTGCGTTGAATGTCATATCGAAAGTCTCTCTCGCCAGCGATCAAAAACTCACGGGCGAGTTCATCGAGCATCGCGTGTCGCTCCGCACCGCCCGGTCGATGCGCCGTCTGTGACGCTGATTGATTTCGGAGCCGACGGTCTTCTCTGTACTCTGGACTTGCAGAAATCCGCGTTTCACTTGCGCTCTGAGGGCGTTGTAGAAGAGCCCATACCCGAACGGGAATCGCTCGACACAGCTTATGTAGCTACCACTCGTTATCCGTGAGCGGTACTGTTAATTTACAGAAATTACTTATGCACTGCCAAAAGATCGCTTTCTATGCCCGCTCTCAGTCTCGTATTCCTTGCTACACAAGCCCTCATCTCAGCGGTCGTTTATCTTCTGGCGAAAAAATATGATTCGCGCTCGCCGTTACTCGCAGGCAGCTTGGTTTTTGTACTTGGATTTACCCTCGTTCTCATACTCGACACCGTAATCGGGCTATTCGCAGTTCAATTACTCATCGTTCTCGTCTACTTTGTGGGATTGCGTACTGCCCGACAGTCCTCAGTTTCAGCGTAATTCATACGGCTTGATAGCGAGAGATACGCAAGCGCGTTCTGAGGGCGATTCAGACTCAGCGGTGTGAAAAGAATCTATGCGAATAGTTCTATGACATTCTCTATCACTCGATCCCCGGCCTCGCGTGTGACCTCCGTCTCGAACGCAGAAAGTCGAATGCCGCTTGTGAGCCCTCGGTAGACAGCTGTGAGATGTCCGCCGATTCTCCCGAGACTGTTATGAAAGTAGTCGTTGCGTCGGTCCGCTTCGGGGCAACGACTATTGTACAGATTGGTATTAGTTAGCATATGGGAGACGACTTCCCCAAAGCAACCGTCGCAGCGGCGCACGTATCGTCCGAATTCTTGGACCGAGAAGCCACGGTCGACAAGGCGATCGACACGATCGAAGAGGCCGGCGACAACGGCGCGGACCTCATCGCGTTCCCCGAATCGTACGTCCCCGGCTATCCCCACTGGATCTGGACGCACACGCCCACCGAGGGCGCGCTGCTCTTCAAAGAGTGGTACGAGAACGGCGTCGAGATCCCCGGCGAGTCGGTCGATCGCCTCGGCGACGCCGCCCAAAAGGCCGGCACCCACGTCGTGATCGGCGTCGCTGAACGCGACGGTGGCACGATGTACAACACGCTCGTGTTCATCGACGACGAGGGCGAACTTCTCGGTACTCACCGGAAGATCCAGCCGACGCACGTCGAACGGAGCGTCTGGGGTCGCGGCGACGGCAGTGACCTCCAGACCTTCGACACCGACATCGGAACGATCGGCGGGCTGATCTGCTGGGAGCACACGATGGACCTCGCTCGTTACGCGATGACCTGTCTGGGCGAGCAGATCCACATCGCCGCCTGGCCGGCGATCAGCGCGATCGCGCACAACCCCCACTCGGAGATCTTCGACAACGTCTCCGAGTCGGCAGCGCGGCATCACGCGCTCTCCTCGCAGTCGTTCGTCGTGAACGTCCAGTCCCGCGTCGGCGAGAGCGCCGTGAAGAAGATGGGCTTCGAGGACGATCCGGATATGTTCCACGAAGGCGGCGGTTGGTCTGCCATCGTCGGCCCCGAAGGGCGGATTCTGGCCGGTCCGAACACCGACGACGAGGAGATCCTCTACGCCGATATCGACCTTTCGGACATCATTATGTCGAACTACGCCGTCGACTCCGTCGGTCACTACGCCCGCCCGGACATCCTCCGGCTCCTGATGGATCGATCCGAACAGCCGGTGTACGAGGAACGCGATCTGTCCGGTAGCCAGTCCGTGGCAGCCAACGCTTCTGAGGATGAGACCGAGATGGCAGAGCAGCAGGAGGCGTCCGATCAGGAGTAGCGAACGCAGAGCAGTCGAACGCCGCTCGTGAGCCCTCGATAGACGGCTGTGAGATAACACCTCGTTGACCCGAGGTGTAATGAAAGTGGCCGGTAGAATCCCGCCGCCACCGCAGCGACCTCCGACGGAGACTCGACCACGAGGGAGTCGTATACCGGTTCACATACCGGTTCGTCGCGCTCTCGATTCGGTCAGTACAATCAAAAAGTATAGCAAGTGAGAAAGGGTATTTTGCCGTTGCGCTATGAACCCGTATGCCCTCCTCAGTATAGCGATCGTATCTGAACTCTTCGGAACGACAGCCTTGAAACTCTCGGACGGATTCTCACGTCCAATCCCAAGTCTCGGTGTTGTCGTCGGGTATGGAGCAGCATTTTATTTGGTGTCGTTGACGTTAGAGGATCTGCCTGTCGGGGTCGTCTATGGAACGTGGGCCGCGCTCGGAATCGTTGGTGTTGCTGCAATCGGTGTCGTTGTATTCGGTGAGCAAATTGATCTTGCAGGGACTATCGGGATTTGTCTTATCCTC
>ENA-ORCS01000570-ORCS01000570.1-marine-metagenome-genome-assembly--contig:-NODE-570-length-23374-cov-3.611195_pt1 | contig 23374 bp, 10 predicted proteins | sample MGYA00237781_ERZ508513 | MGnify/ENA primary metagenome ERZ508513 (study PRJEB26184, sample SAMN06268793) | marine metagenome | isolation source: Eden Landing Ponds, San Francisco, CA, USA | place...
TCACGAGCCTCGCTCTCGGGCGTCCCGCAGATGGCACATCGCAGTTCTCCCGGGCCGTCACCGTCGTCGTCGCCGTCGCGGTTCGCACTGACGATGACGTCTTCGGCGGGTTCTGCTGCGTCGATCAGTCGCTCCGTCGCTATCGTGTCTCGTCTGTCCATGTGTATCCCCTCACGGTCTTCTGTAGCTGCTCTCATTCCTCCAGCGAGTACTCGGGTCGCGCCGGGCAACTCCAGCGAATGTCGCACTCGGCGCAGGTCCCCTCGGAGGGGCGCTCGGCTTCGGTGATGTCGAACCAGTTCTTGCTCTCGCGGTCGGCCTGGATGTCGCCGACCGTTCGCTCGAACTCCGCCAGCGAGTCCTGCACCCTGTCGTCGTCGAACGTCAGTTCGAACCGCGCGTGGTCGGGGTCGTCCTCGCCGAGGAAGTAGATGACACCCCGGTCGGGGTAGGTCCCGCGACGGTACCGGTAGAGCTCGGCGTAGGTCTTCAACTGGGCGCGGTAGTCGTCGAGTTCCCGCCCGCTCTCGGGCCGCTGGCCGGCCTTGTAGTCCCAGATCTCCCGGCCGTCGTCGTCGCCGACGAGCACGTCCACGACTCCCTCCAGGACGAAGTCCTCGCGGTTGCTCTGGAGACGGTGCTCGGTGTCCTCGACGCGCGGGTAGAGGTCGGCACCCTCGCGGCGGTTGAACCGCTGGATGTACTCGAGTGCGGTCCGTTCGGCTTGTTCGCTCATCGGGTAGATGTTGCGGGCCTTGAGCGCCTCCGCGACCTCCCGGAAGTACCCCCCGATGTCGTCGGCGGTCGGCACCTCGCCGCCGTCAGTGCCGTCGAGTTCCCCGGCGTAGTGGCGGTGTGCCCGGTCCAGCGTCTCGTGGACCACCCGCCCGAAAAACAGCTGAGTGACGTGGTTCGGCGCGAAGTCCATGTCCGTGTAGTAGCCGTACTGCCGCTTGCACCGGCGGTAGGCCAGCACGTCGCCGGTGATGCTGTAGCGGCGCTTGAGGTCGACGTCCCGGTGCTCGCCGACCGTCCCGTCGACCTCGAACGCGTCGGCGTCGTCGACCCGCCGCGCTCCCTCGAACCAGTCGGTCGTCAACGGGTCGCCGTGCTCGTAGCCCAGCGCGAGTTCCGTCGGGGCGTCCTCGCGGTCGAGGAGAAAGAGGTCCTCCTCGGCGCGCGAATACGCGACGTAGAACCGGCGGATCTCGTCGCGGATCGACCGTTCGGTCTCGTCACCCAGGGGAGTGATGTCGGCATAGGGCGCCAGTTCCTCCTCGATCCAGTAGGTGCCGCCGAACGTCCACGGCTCGCTGTCGAGGTCGCTCGTGAACACGACCGGGAATTCCAGGCCCTTCGCCTGGTGGACCGTCATCACCTGCACGAACCCATCCGGGATCTGGTCGTGGGGGTCCTCGGGTTCGTCGAAGTCCGTCGCGTTGAGATAACCACAGAACAGGTAGTAGAAGTCGGTGAGGAACCGCGTCGACACCGAGTCGACCCACGACGACGGCGTGAGCGTCGACCGGCCCGTGACACTGACGAACGAGTCGAAGAGTTTCGAGAGTCGGCCGAGTCGCTTGCCGCGAGCGGGCTCTTCCTGGCTCTCGACCCAGGTCAGGAACGGGTCGAACGAGAGGATCCGGTAGAACAGATCCAGCAGGTTCAGCCCCAGCGAGTCGTCCTCGCCGGCCTCGACCACTTCCTGCCCTATCTGGTCGACGTACCGGTCGAGTGCCGTCGCGTCGTACTCCTCGACGTAGCCGTCGAACCCGTCGTACCAGTCCTCGATCTGGTCGCGGACTCGCCCGCGGATCGAACGCTTCTCGACCGCGTCGAGTTCGGGGTCGAGACACCGGATGACCGCCCCGAGCGCGAACTGGACCTCGGGGTGGTTCAGAAACGCCTTGTTCCGGGGGTTGTGAACCGGGATACCCCTGTCGCGGAGCGCGTCGACGAACGGTCCTGCCCAGTTGCTGTTTTCCTTCGTGCTCTTGAACAGGAACGCGACCTGGCTGTAGTCGTCGATGTATCCGGTCTCGTGGAAGCGCTCGACAAGTTCCGCAGCCACGGCGGCCGGTTCGTCGTCGTCCTCGCCTTCGAGCACCGCCCGGACGCTCTCTCTGCCCGTCGTGGACTCGCGGGCGAGTTCCATCGGTTCTTTCCCGGGTGCACGCGCGCCGTCGACCTGCATCTGTGGGTGGTCACCGACGTACCGGTTGCACCACGAGATGACGTCGGCCGTCGACCGGTAGTTCGTCTTGAGTTGGACCGTCTCCACCGGCGTGTCGAACCGCTGGCGGACCCTGTCCGGGAACTGGATCAGACACTCGACGGTGCCGCCGCGGAACCGGTAGAGCGCCTGGTCGTCGTCGCCGACGACGGTCACGTTCGGTTCGTCCATCTCGGCGAGGAGCCGGAAGTACAACTCCTGCTGGAGCGGGTTGGTGTCCTGGTACTCGTCGACGAGAACGTGTCGTAGCGGGGGCCGGTCCCGCTCGGGATCGCCCCCGACGAATCGCCGGCCGGTCTCGTGGTCGAGGAACTCGACGAATCGCTCGAGGAGGCGTGAGAAGTCACATCGCTGGTGGTTCCGCAGCGTCTCGCGATACTTTTCGAGACCTTCGGCACAGACGCGCCAGGCGCGTTCGTCGTGGTCTTTCAGTCGGTCGGTCGGCGCCCGGTACTGCGAGATCCGGTCGAACAGCTTCGCCGCACCGCTCGTCGACTGCCACTTGTTCGGCCCGTACTGCGTGCTCACCTGCCAGCCGAAGATCTCGTCGAAGAACTTCCAGTCCTCGCTCGTCTCGGCGTCGTCCGGAAGCGTCTCCCACTCGTCGGCGTCGAGGTCGCTCCCCCGGAGGTAGTCCACGAAGGCGCAGTTGTCGTACATGAACAACTGCTGGCCGTCCTCGTCGAGCAACTCGACGTTGGCGTAGTCCGGGTAGCGATACTCCTGCATGATGTCGTTACACAGCGAGTGGAGCGTCCCGATACGGATCTCGTTGGCGTCGACGACGTCACCGAACCCGAGCGTATCGAGCCGGTCGACGATGCGCTCTTCGAGGCTCTGGGCGGCCTTCTCCGTGAACGTCGTCAGGAGGATGCTGCCCGGACGGACCTCGTCGACGAGCAGGAGTTTGAGCGTTCGGGAGACGAGCACCTCGGTCTTCCCGCTTCCCGGACCAGCGGTAACGTGGAGTGGACTCCCTGAATGCAAAATCGCATCGCGCTGTGCTTCGTTGAACTCCCAGCCCGGGTCGTCGAATCGGTCGCGGTTGGCGTCTTCCAGCAGAGCGACGAACTCGTCGGCGTCGAGCGGAAGACTGGACATGGTATCCTCGATCATCGTGAAGTCGTATAAGCGTGGTTACGGTTCACCGGGGGAACCAGAGCGAGGTCATCGGTCACGCCACCCCAGCGTGCCGCCCGGTTCGAAGCGACCGGGAGGGAGTTCGCTGCTGGTTCCACGTCGGTGAATCGTCGGGTGCCACCCACCCTCTCACCTGTCGTTGCCCACCCGACACAGACGGCCCGGGGGGGCCGCTTCACCTCGACTCGGTTCGCTCGTCCGTCGCCGTCCGGTGCCAGAGGCGAGTTCCGACGACTCGTCGAACGATCCGACGCTGCAAGCGAACCGAACCAGGTGTGTCCGGGCATGTCTGTGATGGGCTGGACGGCGTTCGGCGTAACGCGAACCGAAGCGGCCGTCCGATACGAGGGACTTCGGTGTCGCATATAAACGAGGAAACGATGCCGAGAATCGTCGCGGCCGCTGCAGGGCTACCCGCGATACTCCCCGGCCTCGTCGATCAGTTGTGCGAAGACGTCCCTGGACCGGAGTGTCTCCTCGTTACCGACCATGGTGAGGTCGCTGGCGCTGGCGAACAGCGGGTACAGCACTGACGGGTCGTCCAGCGGCGGTCGCACGATGTTGTCGCTGTTCGACGTGGCGAAGCTCACGACGGCGTGTCCGGCGACGCTGCCGTCGAGGTCCTCGGGCCGACGCACTGGCACGTCGCTGTCCGCCTCGGCGAGTCGACGCCGGATCTCCGTCGCGTGGCGCTCGAACGGCGTGACGACCAGATCGGGGTCTTTCACTTCGACGACCTCCGTGACGATCTGCGCAGCGATGTCGTTCGAGAGGAGCGCCCGACTGAACTGGGGGAGTTCGGCCGCCTCGGTCCGGATCACGACCGTGTGCTGTGTCGGGTTGACGCCCTCGAGTCGCTCCTTCGATTCGAGATAGAGGCTCTCGTCGTCGATGACTGCGATCGCCTCTTCGCGGAGTGCTGTCGCGTCGAGTTCGAGTCGCTCTTCGAACAACGTCTGTGCCTTCATCGGCGAGAGCGGCGTGTCGGTCACGTCGAAGACGAGGCGACGACCCGTCCCACTCGCCGCGGGCACGGTGACTTCCAGCGTCACCTTCTCGACCGCGGTCGCTTCGTCGCCCTCGATGTTCAGGAAGGTCAGATCGCCCTCGACCGACTCCCACGGCCCCTCCGGATAGAACTGGCGCAGTCCGGGCGGGGCCTCGCCTTCCAACTGGAGACTCACTGCCTCGTCGGTCGGGAACGAGCGATACCGCTCGAACTCCTGTTCGAAGAACACGTCGAGGCTCGCGTCGGTCGCAGCCGTACTGAGCAGTCGCGGCCCGGCACGACGCGTGTCCCCGACGGCGACGACCCGGTCGGCGAGGTCGGCCAGGAACCGGTACTCGGGTTCCGTGAGCGTCTCCGCGCCGAGCAAGACGAGCACGTCGAAGAAGTTCTCGGAGTGGTCGCGGTCGCCGAACGCACCCTCCTCCAGTCGATGGAAGAACTCCCGGACACCGCCGGGGCCGTTCGAGCTGGTCGCCCGCTGGACGGTCGAGACGATTGATCGCGAGCCCATGAGCCGCGACTGGATCTCGTGGTACCCGTCGTCGTTCCGGATCGTCGTGGGGCCGCCGGTCCCGTCGAGTCGGTAGTGGTCGCCGTCCGGTTGTGCCGCCGATGCACACTCGACCAGGTGTGGTCGCGTCCCCAGAACGAGCGCGCGGCGGCCGTCCTCGGGGACGGAGGCCTCCTCGTCCTTGTCCCCGTCTTCGTCTCCGTCCTCGTCCCCCTCCCCGTTCAGTCGGGGATATGCGGCCGTCACCAGTTCCCGGACTAGGTCGCTCACCTGTTCGTTCCGCGTCGTACTAACCGGGAGCTCGACGAACACCCGTTCCCTGTCGAGATACGCCGACACGTCGCCTGTCTCGACGGTTTCTGGAACACTCGTGTCGGCGTCGGCGCGTGCAGTCGTGTCGAGTTGCTCGCCCTCGTTGCGACGCTGTGCGAAGTCCAGATACGGGAGATACCGGCCCTCGACCGTGTCGACGCTGAACGTGTACGTCGCGGCGTATGTGTCGTTCGTGGACAGGTAGTCCGCGACGGTGACGCTCTCGTCGACCGGGCTGAACAGGTACTCGCCGCCGACTTCACCGTAATAGACGGCGCGGTCACCGCCTCCGGTTCCCCGACCGCCCGTGTCGCTCTCCGGCCGGAGTTCGACCACCTCACCGGGGTCGAACGCCGGCACCACCTGCGTGGGGGTCGTGAACCGGACCACGGTGCCCGCCGCCTGGGCACCGGCACAGGACAACTCGGGGATCCGATAGCCTGCGTCGACCAGCAGTCCGTCGTCGAACCGGTCGACGATACGCCTGGCTGCTGCCCGTGCACGCCGCTCCTCCCGGAAGGCCGCCCGGACGCCCTCGTAGTGGTCGATGACGTCCGGGTCCCTGTACTCCGTCCGCTGGTCACAGCGGTCGAACAGCGAGCACTGCGTCGTCAGTTCGCCCCCGTCGGTCTCGTAACACGGCCAGCGACGCTCGTTCTGGCAGTGGTAGGTACACGCGGGCGCGAGTGCGTCGTCAGGGCCGTTGATCCACTCATCGACCGCGAAGGCACAGCCGTCGCAGTTGCGGTTGTAAGTCGATGGCGGCGCGAACGCACCGCTGGCTGCGACGACGTCGTTGCGTGCCCGCAGGAACTCGCGAACGTCGCCCATGTCGAGCGTGACTTCCTCGAACCGGACCTCGTCCTCGGAGACGTTTGGATAGACCAGATACCCCGTCGGCGTCGCCTCGACGGCCGCCCGGAACGACTCGCCCGCGTCCAGTCGTTCGAGAAGCAACGCGAAGAGGTACAGTTCGATCTGGCGTCTGTGGTCGTCGACACTGCCGTCGTCGGGATCCCGGGTCGTCTTGATATCGTAGGGTGTCCCGTCGAGGAGGACGTCGACACGGCCCGCGTAGCCGTACTCGTTCGCGAGGAATCGCTCGACTCCGACGTCGTCGGCTGCGCTGACCCGGTCCAGGAACTCGTCGTCGGTGAACAGCCGCGTCACTGTTTCGACGACGTGCTCCCTGCCGTCCAGCCCGGTCCCCGAGAGAACCAGCAGGGCCTGTCTGAACCCGAACTCGGCGGCGAGTTGCTCCTCACAGTACGTCTGTATTTCGTCGGGCGTCCACGACCCCTCCTGGAACCGGTCGAGGTGGTCCTCGAGAGCGTGTTCGGTGATCGTGTGGACCGCGTCACCGCGAAACCGGCCCGCCCGCTGTCCGTGCGAGGTGTCGAACTTGTCCCCCGGGTAGACGTGCTTGGCGTACCTGAGATAGTACTCCCGCGAACAGCGGTCGCCGGTTCTGAGTTTGGCCTTGCTGATCAGCCTGTCCGGCGACCGGACCACGAACGACGTCACGTTGAGATAGAGCGACCCTCCCTCACGTCGGTTCGGGATCGCCCGGACGAGGAGTTCTTCGCCCCGCTGGAGCGACCCCGAATCCGGGTCGTAGTCGCCCCGTTCCAGTTCGCCGGGCGTCGGGATCGCCAGTGCGGACAGCACGTAGTCCGCAGTCCCCTCGACGCCGTCGAGGTGGTCGGGGTCGTCCATCCAGAACGACAGCGGTACGTCTTCCCCGACGTCGTCGTACGGGTCGTCGACGAGATAGACGGTCTTGTCGCCCTTGGTCTCGCCCGGCATCGGGTCCGTCCGGACGCGACACCGAACAGTGACCTCTGGACCGACGCCGTCGTGGTCGGCCAGGAGCGTCGAGAGCGACCGTATCATCGGCCGAACACCGCCGTGAGGAGTCGTCGGTTGAGTCTCGCACCCTGCTGTCCGGCCCCGTGGAGACACAGGCCAGCGTCCGTCTCGAGGCAGTCCGGGCACGCGGAGACACACTGGACAGTCAGCTCACCGAGTCGTTCGCCGAGTTCGGCGATGTCGCGTCGTCCGGAGTCGTCCGCGAAGCGCTCGTAGGTCGCCTTGATCTGTGGGTCCCTGAAGACGTGCCGGTTGAGGTGGAGCGCGAGGTCGACCACGCGGGGTATTCGCTCGACATTCGCCTCGACCGTCGTGTACTCGTCGGCCACGTACGAGTAAAACGCCGCGAGTTCCCGCGTCTCGAACAGCGTCCGGACGCGCCCGTTGACACGCGATTCGAGGTCGGCCATCGAGTAGGCCTCACTGTCGTCGACCACCCCCTCGATGGTTGCTTCGACGAGGGAGTCGAACTCGTCGCGGTCGCTCCGGTAGACGTCGTACAGCGACCCATCGGGATACGACGCGAGGAGTTCGATGGTCGCGCGATCGGCCGTCGCCGAGTGACACCGTCCCTGGGCGGCCAGGCCGGCGTCCGGCGGGGTATCGGTCCCTTCACGCAACCGTTCGTGGACCTCTTTGGCGATGCCGGCACCGCCCTGAATCGGGTCGTATACGGCAATGCGTGCGGTGTCTTCGTCCCGCGCCTGGAAGTTGACGTCGTACCACAACTCGAAGGAGGTGCCCGACCCGGTCAGGTCGTTCGACCACGTCGAGAGCGCGTGCTCGGCCGAATGGACCAGCGCCCGTTCAGCGAAGTCACGGAGCAGGTCCTCGTTGCGACAGCGGGCGAGCAACTCCGCGACGACGCCCGGATTGTCCTCGATGGCCTCGAACACGCCCGACACCTCCCGCGATTCGTGCCCGAGAAGCCGGAGTTGGCGGTCCGAATCACCCGGGAGCAGGCGAGCGGTCTCTTCGACGACGCCGGTCCCCGAGAGGTCGAACACCCCCATGTCGTCGTCCTCGACCACGCGCTGCCAGTAGTCGATCCCGAACAGGTGTTCCATGAGCGGTTGCACGGCGAACTCGTGTCGGAGCGCGCGCTCGTCGAAGAACAACCGGTCCCAGACGTTCGCGCGCAGGAGCGCGAATCGGAGGTCGCGTTCGAGAAGTGGATCCGCGTCGAGCGCCGCGTCGATCCGGGACCGGAGTTCCGTTCGGTCGAGGCCGAGTGTCAGCAGTTGGCTGCGCTCCTCGCTCGCGACGAAGGCCGTCCTGTCGTCGTCTTCACAGCGATATTGGACGATCGCGGACCGGACCTCCTGTGAGTCTCGCGGGTAGAGCGTCAACAGCGACGCGTAGTAACACCGGACGAACTCACGTTCGTCGTCGAACGCGAACCCGTCGATCAGGTCGCTTGCGGGCAACGGTGTCGGGTCCTCGTCGAACGACCCCCGAACGTGTTTGAACCAGAGGTAGTTCGTCGTCGGGTCCGACGAGAGCGGTTCGGTCCGCATCGGCGGGTTGCCGGTCCAGACGATCCCCTTCTCGGGGATCCAGACGTACCCCGGGTCGTTCTTGTCCTCTTTCGTCACGCGGACCGACAGCGGGACGTACACCTGCACGTTCTCGGGGTCGAACGAGAGTTCGGTGTAGCTAACCTCCGAGACGTCGCCGAGGAGGTCCGTCAGCGGGAACGAGTCCCGCCACTCGCACATCGGACCGACGTCGGCGTGACCGGGCTCGCTCTCGTGGTGCCAGGCGCCACGCCACAGGTCGAAGTTCCCCCACCGCTGTTTGTAGCCGCCGGGGAGGAAGTTGTTCAGCATCTGGTTCAGGTTCTCCCGTGCCAGGGTCGCACCCGCCTCGTCGTCCGCGTCGACGACTGTCACCGTGCCGCCGATCTCCTCGGGGATGAACGTACCCTGCACGACGTAGGGGCTCTCGGCCAGCGGGTCCGACCCGTAGACGCCGGTCAGGTCGAGATAGCTGTAGTCCTGGTTTTCGAGGTAGTTCCGGATCCCCTGCAGCCGGGCGATCCGCTCCGCCGTGGTCAACTCCTCGGATGCGCCGTCACTCATCGGTCCGCCTCCAGGTCCTCGACCAGTCCGTCGATGTGCTCGAACGCGCCGTCGTCCCGCTCGGCGACCATCCGCGAGAAGAACTGCCAGTACCCAGAGTCGTCGCGGCCGGGCGCGACCGGTTCGTCGAGCGCGTCGAGGTAGGTCTCGAACTTCCCGAGGACCCGTTCGGCTTCCTCGTCGTCGACCGCGAAGGTACTGGTGAGCCACTCCTCAACGTCGAGTCGGTGGTCGTCGATGGACCGCCGGAGGTAGTCGACGTCGGGACCGGGCGATCCCCGTCCACGGAACAGTCGCTGGGCGTCCACGGCGTCTGAGACGTTGCAGTAGTCGATGATCGCCGCAGTCATGTGCTCCCGCCTGATGAACCGGTTGTCCTCGTCGAGGGGGATCTCGAGGTGTCTGTCGCTCGGGTCGCTGAGGTAGTCCGAGTGGTGGAAGTAGTAGGAGTCGGTCGGCGTCGACCCGAGGACCACGACCGTGATGGGTTCGTCTTCGGCGTCGCGGCCCCCGCGTCCCTTCCGCTGGATGAATCCGGGGACGTTGCGAGGTGCCCGGTACTGGAACGTCCCGATGATGCTCGCGTGGTCGAACCCGACTTCGAGCGCACTCGTCGTGATGAGCTGGTCCCAGTCGTCGCCGACCGGCCGGTCCGAGCCGGCGAGTTTGGTGTTCCCGCTCCGGTGGATGGCGACCGTCATCTCCTCTAAGTCGAGTTCCCTGTCGCGCATCGTCCACCAGCACTCGCCGTCCTGGTAGACCGGACAGCGGTTGATGTTCGGGTTCGGAACCTGCGACTCGCAGACGGCCTCTTCGTCGTACTCGTCGTCGGTCGCCCCCCGAAACAGGTCGCGCGGACAGTCCGGGTTGTTGTCGCGCTCACCGAGGATCGCGTCCGGGAACCGTTACTTGAACAGGCCGTTCTCCTCGGCCTCCTGGACGTAGCCGCCGAGGCGACTCACGGAGTCTATCGAGTCGACGAACCCGAGGACGCGGTCTTTGTTCGTGTCGAGTCCAGGTCGATCCCCCGCTCGCTCCTTGCGCATCGTGTGGAAGAAGCCGAAGGCCACCTGGATCATACACGAGAGGTTCGTGGCCGTCGTTGGACTCACGTCGTCCCACTCGTCGCGCGGTTTGTAGACGGAGTCGCCCACCGGGACCACGACGTCCCGCGGGTCAGTGGCTTTCACGAACACGAAGTGTTCCCGGCTCAGCGTGTCTTTCTCCTCCTCGGCGGGCGTAAAGAGCGTGGCCGACTCGGTGTCGAAGATCCGGCTCGTGAACTCGGTCGCGTTGTGTATCGTCGCGCTCGAGGCGACGAGCGACGGCGTCTGCTGGTGGGCCTGACGTCGCATCGCCCGTTTGAACCGCCGCACGACGTTCGCGACGTTCATGCCGGCCTGGTCCGTGTAGATGTGGACCTCGTCGAGGACTAAGAACTTGGCCGGGTACGGACTCTCCCAGAAGGCCTCCCGACCGTACCGGTCCATCAGCCGTCTGTGCAGCGAGTTCTGCGTCGTGACGACGATATCGGCCGGCTCGCCCCTGTCGACGGTCGCGTACTCGATCCGGTGGCTGCTGTCGACGACACACTCGAAGTACGGGTCCGAATACGAGTCCACGACTTCGAGTTGCCCACTGCAGTGCTGACAGGGGAGCGTCACGTCGCCACGACCGCCGTGCTGGAGACTGATAGTCAGTGGCGCTTCGTCGACAGTCGCGTCGAGGTCCTCCTCGCCCTCGATACGATTGAGTTCGGTGACATACTGGAACACACGCTCGAACTGGTTGTCACAGAGGTCGCGGCGCGGATACGTCAGGACCGTCTTGTTGCCGCCGATACCGGCTTTCGTCGCCGTCAGACAGTACGCGAGCGTCGGGAACAGGAACGCCTCGGTCTTCCCCCCGCCGGTACTGGCAGTCACGACGTTCGACGCCGTTTCGGTGTTGGACTGGTCGGTCACCGCGTCGAGGTACAGGTCCCTGAACGCCCGTGCCTGGTAGGCAGCGAGGGAGTCGAACTCGGCGGGGAGTCCGTCGTCGAAGAACCGACTCATGGTGCTCATCGTCTCGCCCACGAGGTCGCGCCACTCGTTGCCCGCCCTGTCTTTCAGTTCCCACGCCGGGTCCGTCTCGTCGTTCCGAATCGCGTCGTTGATCTTCCGGATCGGTTCCCGGAAACTCGCCGCTTCCTCCCGGTCGCGACCCATTATCGGCTGTTCGCGGTCTGCAGACGCCAGCTTGACCATCTTGACCAGGTTGGGCGTGAACCGGTAGTCGGTGTCGTCGGTGAGTCGCTGGCGCATCAGCGCGAAATACCGCGTCATCTCGGCCACGTGACTGCGGACCTGCTGTCGGTTGTAGACGTACAGGAGTTGCCCGTCTTCGACCAGTTGCTCGACCAGTCGCTGGAACACCGCCTTGGCGATGGTCTCCTCGCCGAACTCCAGTGTGTCGACGACGAGTTCGTCGGATTCGAGCACCTCGCTCGTGAATGAACTCCCGTCGGTGACGTGGGTCTCGACGAAGCTATCGAAGACCTCGGACAGCGGCGCCGTCGCGTCGTAGTTCCCTGCGTTTATCTGCGCCCGGCACGCTTCGGTCACCGCGTCAACGACGTCTTCCTGCACTTCCTTGAACACCTGTTCTTCGTCGCAAAACGCCTGCCAGGCCCGCTCGATAGTGTCGAGGTCGACGGCGGAAGCGTCCGTGCTCATCGGTCGAAGGTCACCTGCAGGTCGGCGATCTGTCCGTCGTCGTAGAGTCGTTCGACGTGGTCGAGGATCGTCGCGACGTCGAAGTCGGTCGCCCGTGCCGTCCGGCGCACGCTCCCGTCGTGCTCTGTGAGTAACTGCCTGAGACGCTCACTGGTCGAGAGTTCGACTTCCGTGCCGACCGCGGCGGTGATCGCCGTCAACAGCGTCTCCGCGTCACCCTGCAACACGCAACGTTCGACGTCACAGTCGACGACGAGGTCCGAATCCGCGACCGCGTCCGCGAGCGCTTGGGCGACTCGCTGGTCGGCGTGGGCTCGCGCGGTCGAGTAGTGCAGGATGAGCGCCCCCTCGAGTGCGGTCCGAGCGGTCTTGGCAGCCCTCGCTCCGTCGTCGTCCCCGCTGGCTTCCTCCGCCGCTTCCAGTCGGTCTTTGACCAGCCCCAGGTCCGAACTGTAGGCCGTCCGCTCTTCGTTTTCCTGGCCGAGCGATCCGAGTACGTCGTGGATCTCGTCGAGCAGGCGCTCCGTGATGCTCACGTACGTTTCAGCTCTGGAATCGTCCGGAACCCGTGTCGCGAGATCGGCGTCGACCGCCCGGACCGCGGCGTCTACTTCCCCGGGCGAAACCCGGTCGTTGGTCACGACTTTCTCGTGGCGGCCCTTGGACACCAGGGCGTCCAGCATCGAACACTGCCGTTCGACGCTGTCGATGTCCCCTTCGAGTTCGGCTCCCACCCCGTGTTTCCGTCCCATCTTCGCGATGGCGGAGACGTGGTGATCCAGTCGGGAGACGTCGGCCTCGACGACAGTCCGTTGTCGTTCGCGGAGAGCAGCGAAGACCTCTTCGAGAACGCCGACCCGTCGAACGGTCTGGCGGGCCAGTTCGAGGTCCGCCTCCTCGACGTCCAGCGTCTGGTCGAGTTCGTCGAGTTCCTGTTCCAGGTCGCTGAGCGCCTCGACGAGGGCGGGGGGGACAGTCTCGGTCTGTTCCAGTGCGGCGTACTCGTCGCGCGCTGTGGAGAGGTCCCGACGTCCGCGTTCGAGTACCTCCTCGAAGGTATCGGTCGGCGATATCTGGTTTCCCATCCGTGATGTTGCATGGGTTGCTGACCGGGATGTTAAAGATACTGTCCGGCACGGCGGAAGGCCGTATCACAGGCGACTCACGGGAGGAAAGGGAGATACACGAGCCCTGCGGGCCGGTTCCCGAGCGGCTCCCGAGTGGGTGACTCCCAAGGTTAATACGCGAGTGCGAGCTATCTTTACCCGGCGCGCAAGCGCCTACGGTGATAACCGAAACAAATCCACGTCGATCGGGCTATCCGTGACTGGTCCAAGTCACGGACAAGTGGTCGACGGTCGCTCCGGCGTAACCACCCGGAGCACGCCAGTCCACCCGGACTGGCATTCTGCGAGAACGAACCACACAGCCTCCGGCTCGATTTCTCGTTTATATACGACGGCGAAAACCACTCGAATAGACAACGCGCGAACCGGCGCCAGGCAGGGGTCGAGTCAGCCCCACAGACTTATCCGTCTGTGGCGAAATATCCAGAGTAAGGCCTGCGCGGACCAAAATCCGCGTCCGCCGAGACCCGGGAAATTCCGGGCACCGTGGCGGTTCCACGGTTATCACCGTACACACATGCGTTCGAAACTCACGCGTCCGACCGCCGTATCGGCATCCAGTCAGAACACACGTTCTTCTGCAGGAACAGAACAACCGCCATCCCCCAGTGTCGACGACGGGCGGACCTGTCCGAACTGTGGTACGATAGTCGAAACGGTCGACACCTCGGAAGCAGTCTGTCCCGATTGCCAGATCGTCGTCACCGCCGAACCCGTCTCGACCGCGCCTCGCCCCCGATACGACGAGGGCGACGGTGAAACCGCCCGTACGGGGAGTCGAGTGACACTGCTATACGCGGATAGAGGCCTCGGTACCGGGATCGACGAGAACGCGACGACAGACGGGAACGGATCGCCGCTGAGCGCATCCCAGCGGCGGGTCTGCCGGGACAAGGGGTGGACGAAACACCTCCGGCCGCGGGAGTTCCGTCTGGACTACGCGCTCGGCGAGATCCGGCGCGTGGGCGCACAACTCGACGTCCCGACGTCGGAACTCGAGTGTGCGGCACACCTCTATCGGAGGGCACTGAGCGAGGGACACGTCCAGGGCCGGTCGGTCGACGGGTTCGTCGCGGCCTCTCTGCTCGTCGCGGTCCGCCAGAGTTCGTTGACGTTGCCCGTCTCCGTTCGTGAGATCGAGGCGGTGTCGCGTGCGACGCGCGAACAGTTCCGGACGGCCCGCGGTCTCCTAGAGGTTCGTCTCGGCGTCGAAGTCCCCCCGATGGATCCCCAGAACTTCCTGCCCCGGGCGGTGTCTCGACTCTCCGCTCCGTACCAGGTTGAACTGTGTGCGACCACGTTGCTCGCCACACGACGGGCGGACAAGGACGCAACCGGGAGCGTCTCACCGCGAACGCTCGCGGCGGCAGCGCTCCACGCCGCGTTCTCGCTCGTCGATCCCGACGACAGGCCGACGCTGTCGGAGATCGCGACTGTCGTGGACGTCTCGGAGAGCACGGTCAGCGAGCGAAAGGGTCACCTGCTGCAATACCGGGACGCCTGGGAGGGAGACGCCGGGAGGTGACCGACGTGAACTCCAATTATCTCGCGAGAAAATCGCGAGCAAGGTTGATTACCACGGACGTGAATGGCAACACCGTGTCAGACGAATCGGTGGGCCCCTCCGGAGGGTGTGATCGACAGTGACGACGAAAACGCACTGGTACGACGCGGTAACCGGCCGCAAAGACCTCAACTTCACCGACCTTATCGACGCGGACGCGTCGACGGTGGTGGTCCACGAATCCCAACTCCAGCGACGGGACCAGCACGCCCGAGCGCAACTCCGCTCCGTGCCGCTCTTTCAGCTCTACGGGTTCGAAACAGTCCTTCACACGGACGTGTACGACAACCAGTTCAAACTGGTCGACTACGAACCCGTGCTATCCGACGAGGTCGACGACCCCTCGGACCTCTCCTTCCCGCTGGTCCACGTCGTGACCCAGCAGGGGATCACAGAGTACGGGGAGGAAGACCTCGTCCGACAGCTGCTCCGACGCTCGCTCGACGAGGGCGGTCGATACGTGCTCGTGACCGACACGATGGCGCCGAAGACGCCCACGTACACCAAGAAACCGGGGAAGTCTATCGTCGACGAGTTCGCGGACATCAGGGTCAAAGACTACGACCACCTCTCGAGCGTCGTCCTGGAGTCCCACCTCGACTCGCACGTCCCCGTCGTCGATACGCGGAACCTGTTCTTCCACGCGGCGTCGACGATCCACCACCAACGCGGCGCGCCCGCGTCGTCCATCGACGAGGTCTTCGATTACACGCAGGCCCCGACGGAGAGTCCGGTCTGGGAATCCCCGCGCTATTTCATCGAACACGACCTCGAGAACGTCCTCGAGGACTACTCCGAACGGATCCGGGAAGCGCTCCGCTCCTGGACCGAACGTGGCGACACGCAACGCGTCGCGAATCACATTCTGGAAACACTCCAGGTCTGTGACTACGACCTCGAACAGCTCGAAGAGTACCGACAGCGCTCACCCGAACACCGATGACTGCAGAGAACTACCGATACGCCGACGGCAAGCCCGACGCACAACTCGTCAACTACAACACGGTCCGGCCGCCCGAACTGAAACTCGTCTACGAGTCGATCGACGAGTCTCCCGGGTCGCTACCGGTCAAGTCGCTCAGAAAGCAGTTCACGCTCGACGACGACGACCACCTCGAACAGTGCCTGTCGTTCATGCACGCGCTGGATTTCCTCGAACGCCCGGAGGACAGGGTCGTCGAACCGATAAACGAGGACGTGTTTCCGGATCTTTCGTTCGAGGCCAAACTCCTCCACCACCTCCACCAGCAGGAACGACCGCAAGACCACCTCGCGGGTGCACAGGCCGTCGCCTTCGACGAGGAACCGAAGACACTGGAACGCGACCACCTCGTCACGTATCTCAACCGTGAACTCGGCTATATCAACTGGAACAGGACGAAGGTCAACATGTGGTACCGGCTGTACGAGGGGATCGGCGTCCTCGACTACATCGACTCGCGGGAACTCGTCTTGAGTCCGTCGCGGGCGCTCCTGTACGAACTGCTGGAGATGTTCCGGGAGTCGGAGGACTCGAACGATTTCGGAGAGGCGGTCACCTGGATCGAACAGTACTTCATGGCGGTGCTTTCCAACAGGCCCGGGACCGCGCAACTCCATCAGGGAGTAACTGACACGCTCCAGAACCTGATCGACGACGGTATCGTCGAGGTGCGCGGGATGGCCGACGCACAGAACGAAGTGAAACTCCCGCCGACACATTCCCGGACAGAGACACCGGCGATCAAGGAGTTCTCGCTGGCCGAGTTGCCGTCGGCCGACTCGGCGAAATACCGCTACCCGCTCGAGCGATTCACGGAGGTGGCACAATGACGACGATGCCCGTCGACTGGGACGACGAAGTCGTCAGGCAGTATCTGACGCCCGAGTCCCACCAGAAATCCCGTGAGGAGTTCGAGAAGACCCACATCGACATCGACAAGATCCGGGCGGACTACCTGTTCCCCCACCCGACCAACGACGAGTTCGTCACCCAGGAGGAGTTCCGCGACGCGATCATCAAGTCAAACATCGAGGACGACAACCGGATTTTCATCCTCCGTGGAGAAACGGGCAGCGGGAAGAGCCAACTCTGCCAATGGCTTGAGTACCAGATCGGTCGCGAAGAGGATGCCGGGGCGGACGAAACCCACGTCGCGCTCCATGTCTCACGTAGTCAAACCCGCATCGAGGACATCGTCGATATACTGACCGAACCCATCGACTTGGATATTCAGGTCGGCAACGTCGAGAAACTCGACCCAGAGAGTGTCGCGAACGCGATGGTAACGAGCCTCGATGCGTTCGCACCTGCAGCGTTTCAGGAACTGAGTGAGTCAGAAGTCAAAGAACTCGTCGCTGACAGACCAGGAGAAGATCTCCGGAGCATCCTCACGGAGAACCTCCGCGAGTATCAAGATGCAGTCGCGAGCGAGGACGAAGACGAGATCCCTGACCTCATCGACGAGGAAGACTACCGAAGTCTTGCACTCAGTGCGTTCGGGAAAGCCCGGGGACGCGAGACGATATTCCCCATGCTTCGGGGTTTTCTGCACGACGAACTCTCGGGGAAACTCAACGTGGGCAACTTTCAGGAGAAACTGGAACGGATCTCCGACGAGTACGTCGAACGTGGTCTTCGACCGGTGCTCATCTGCGAGGACCTGACGACGTTCAGCGTCCTCAAAGAGCAACTGCTCGACCACATCTTCCAGCTCGACAGCGGGCACTACGACGTCGTCCTCGGGTGGACGACCGGGTGGGAGAAAGACGACCTCGACACGGCGCTGGGGACCAGCGAGAACACCTACACCTACATGAAAGACCGGGCCGAGGGGTACCTCAGCACGACCGACGACACCGGGCAGGCGTACTTCCTCACCGAGGACGTCACCGTCGAACTCGCCCGGAAGTACGTCTCGGTCATCCGCGAGGAGTCGTCAACAACGCTCGCCAACCCGATCCCCGAGGACGACTTCGATGACCTCTATCCATTCAACACTGAGTTCATCCGACGCGCGCACGATCACCTCATTCAGGACGGGAATGAGCGTCGAACGCCCCGTTTGTTGCTCATTCGCATCGTGAGGGAGTGTCTGACAGCGACGAAACCACCATTCGAATCGATCGAGGGCAATCCGTACGTGAAACAGTTCCCGACTCCGGTGTCGCTCGATCTCCCATCGGATGTACAGAGTCTCACCAAGTGGTACGGTATTCCGACAGCCGAAAGCAATATCCAGTTACCACGTGGGATACCCGAGACGTTCGAGGTGCCGATCCCCTCTTCTGTCTTGGAGGACGGAGATCCTATCGTCCTGCAGGGAAGTGGAACTGGCCCGAAACGGGACTTTAGATTAACACACCAAGACGGCATAATAGAGCCTGGGGCCGAGGTAATCGTCGAGACAGCACTCAATAGCCGACCCGAAGCGGATGCGGAAATCGAAGTTGACGGCGAAATAGTTGGTTTCACTGGCGATGACGGCCAAGCCAGCGTTATACTCCCGGATGAGGTGGGAAAGGTACCGGTCACTGCACGGAAGGCAGATCTCTCAGACTCACTTACATTCTCTGTCGGGACCGACACACTGACGCTCACCCCTGCTCCAGCTCAACCAAATGTCGGTGAGGATGTGACGATCCAAGCGAAGTTCAACGGGGGATTAATTGAAGGAATTCCAATACAAAAAAACGGAGAGGACGCCGGGACGACTGGCGATGACGGTACAGTCACGGTCACCGCGAGCGACCCACCAGAGATGATCGTCAGCGGACAGGCTGACGGTGTTGACGATGAGATTACAATAACAGTAATGGAAAGTGACAGGGTCTTTCCGGTGGATACAGACCTGTCTCCGGACGAAGTTAATCAGCAACTCTTCGAATATCAGAAATGGCTTAAATCAGGCGAAAGCTATGAGAGCTCTGAAACACTTAGGGAGGGAGCCGTTACTGTCCTTGAGAAATGGTACGACCCCACGCGGTTAGCAAATCATAACGCCTCTACGACGGGTGTTGCCGGGATCTACTACGACCGCGGTAGTGAAACTCAGGTTTCGATCCAATCAGTCAACGAGCGCACAGGATTGAGTATTGAGCTCCCCTTTGGAACGAAGTACGATGATATCTACGAGCCTTTGTTGTGGTGTGGAATAAGTTCGAACGAACAACTTCCCTATGAGGAGCGTTACGAACTGAACTATGACTTATTGCGAGGGTGGGCCGACGACGAAGTAGCAGCGTTCCGCTCGGGGATGCGATCACGGATCGAAGACTGTCTTCCCAACGGGTGGACTATTGAGGAGTTCATTATTGTCGCGCAATATCTACTCAAAAACGCGAGTCAAGGAAGGCTAGAACTCAGTAGGGACCTCGTCTTCGAAGAATTCGGAAAAGATCGAGATTATTCTCATCCAATCAAAAAGCAGTTCGATGACGGTCACTCGTTCAAAAAAAAGTATAACGAATTCACTCAATCCAAAAGCCTACCTCAAGAACTTGCTGAGGGGTTCTTCAAACTGAAAGAAAATTTTGTCGACGATCAACGTCTCTCAAGGGCCTATGAGGCGGTTGATGAGGATTTAGAGACATATATTACCAAAGCAATGTACATCGATCCCGAGGATCTTCCCGCGGCCTATCGAGTGGGGACAAGTAGGTCTAAGGCGAATAAAAAACTGAAACTGCTTTTCAAGCGGGTATCGGAGTACGCCCAAGTGTTGAACGCACTAGGGCCGGAAGATGCGGAACACATCGTAGAAAACATTCATCAAATTGATGAATGGTTCAACGAGTCTCACAGCGTGCCACAACTCCGGGAACTCTATGAGCGACTGTACGAAGCGGTGGGCACACTGGACGTGAATATCAAAGAAAAGTGGGTGACCCAGAAAGAGCATCTTGAGAGCGCTGATAAACTCCATTTGACTGCGTTCAAAACCGAGATAGAGTCTTTCCGGAATATCGAATCGACGACCGGCCACGAGTTTGTGGCACTGCTCCACGAATTCGAACAGAGTCGGCAAAAGCGAGTTGAGTGGGGAATATACGAGGCCTTAGGAGAGATGGTCGAAGAAGCGCGTGATGTTGAGATCGACGGATCAGGCGGCGAGCTTGAGAAAGAGGTACGGAACTCGGACGAGATGGCGGCGGTCATCCAACGGCGGTCTGCCACTAAGGAAGCCATCGGAGGAGATTACTAATGTCCGAATCAAAGATGCACCTCGAAACTGTCATCGAGGAACTCGAATCGAAAGCAGACGACTACGAGGAAGTAGAGAACTACGAAACAAAAAAAGAACAGTATCTTTCCCGGCTCTCATCAATCGAGAACTCGCTCGTTCGTCTCGAACGGCGACTCGAATCGATGGAGTTCCTCGCCGGCGTTCTCACCGAGGTCCATGAGAGAGATCTTCCGCCCGGGGGAGAGGTCCAGGCAGCGCGAGAGAGCGCGCGTTCGGTTCTCGATAGGGACGAAAATGACTTCTATGACCTCGTTGCAGATGCTCGGGAAGACCAGTACGAACAGAAGATCCAACAGAAAATATCGAAAATAAGTGACGCAGACGACGCCGTCAAGGCAGAGCTACGAACTGTCGAAAGCGAATGGAAAGAAAACGTCTCGTCCGCACGGAACGTGCAAAAACTAGTCGGCGAGTCCCGGGAGATGTCACGAACGCTCAACGAGATAGAACAATTCGTCACCCGTAAGATGTGGGAGAACAACGGGGGTGTTCCTGCACTCGAATTCGACTGGAACGACCTAATGGAAACGTGGAACGGTGGAACAGGTGTCGGCTGGGAGTCGTTCCAGCGCGAACATGGACTGAGCGACGAGACACTGGCCGTACTGAAAGACTTGGCCTCCGAACGTGAGATCAAACTCGACGAACTGGACGAGGACACCGCGACGGAGATGCTGTCAGTCGACCCGCTCCGGAACGTCGTCACACTCCGTATCTGATGGATAATCCACCCGAACGCGCCGAGCGGATGGTCGAGGCCTACGAGAACCACTTCGTCGGCCGGGTTGGTCCGGCCGCGCGAAGCGTCACCAACAGGTACGCCCAGACGCCCGGGACGGAGGAGTCAGTACTCGGAATCCGCGGCCCGTTTCTGCAGGCTCTCGACGTGCCGAACTGGAGTGACCGTTCCTGGGGGTCGTTCTGTCGTGACGCGCGGATCAACCCGTTGATCAGGGACGCGTTCGGTGACCTCGGATTCCGCCGATTGTACGACTTTCAGGAGCGAACTATCGGGTGCGTCAAGGGTGACCAGGACACCGTCGTCACCGCGGCGACCGGTCGCGGCAAGACCGAGGCCTGGTTGATACCGATCCTGGACCGGATCCTCGACCTGAAGCGCGAGGAATCGGAGACGAGCGTCAAGGCGATGCTCGTCTACCCGACCAAGGCACTCGCACAGGACCAGTTCAAGCGCCTGGTCCAGTACCTCTACCGGATCAACGAGAAGTGGCCCGCCTCGAACCAGATCACAATCGGCATCTACGACGGCGACACGCCGACGAACGTCGGGTCGAACGCGCAGGGCTACCTCCAGTCCTCGTTCAAGTACTTCGAGTGTCCGGGCCGCAACGAGGACCTCGAGAAGTGTCGAAACTGCGGGCAGGGCGTCCGCGTCCACCACGCCGGGCAACGGTACGAACTCCAACCCGAAAAGCGGCAGTGCCTGGACGACGTGCCGCTGGATTTCATCCGACTCACGAAAAACCAGATACTGACCGAAGGGGTCGACATTCTCCTGACGAACCCGGACACGATCAACCGGAAGCTCAGCAACGTCAACGCCCCGGACGAGCACGATGCGTTCGTCTACGAGCCCGAGTTCCTCGTCTTCGACGAAGTCCACACCTACGACGGACTCTTCGGCAGTTACACCGCGACACTTACCAAGCGCCTCCGGGCGATGCGGTCACAGCGGGACTGTGGCAACCTTCAGGTCATCGCGAGCAGTGCGACCGTCGACAACGACGTCGAACTCTTCCGAAAGATCAGTGGGGCCGAATCGATAGCACACGTCGACGAACAGCCCCAGACGCTCGACCCCCAACCTGTCGACGAGTTGCCTTCGGGGTTCGTCGACGGAGAACTGACTGACGAGAACCTGATGGCCTTCGCGCGTGGGAAGCGTGAACCCGCGCTCCTTTCCGGAGTCTCTTTCGACGTGGACCCGAGCGACCACGACGATGACCGCCTCCGCGAACTCCTCGGTGACGCGCTGTTCGACCATTTCACCGGGGTGACAGACGGTCCTGTCGTCAACGCGATGCAGGAGTTTCACAGCGAACTTTCGGCCGAGCCGCGACCATACGATGAAGTCGTCGACCTGGTCCGCTCGCGTTTCGATCTCGACCAGTCAGCCGCCGAAACGGCGCTCCGGAACTTCCGGACCCTGGGGACCTTCTCGGGACTCCTCGAGAACAGGACGCACCTGTTCTCGTGGCCGATCGACGGATTCTATGCTTGTGCTGCCTGTGAGGCGGTCTACCGGTCTCCACAGGGCTCGTGTCAGAACTGTGGGTTCGGCTTCGTGACCCGCTCCGCGTACTGTCGCGGGTGCGACGACGAGGCACTCGTCGCCTGGTACTGCCCGGAGTGTGACCAACTGGAACCGTACACACCGTCGGACGAGGGCGAAGTCGCTGTCGAGGACGAACACTACTGCGGGCGCTGTCGACAATCCGGGGGCGAGGACGTGCGGACGCTCCGGGTCACGTTCCACCCTCGACTCGAATGCACCGAGTGCGGACACGAGACGACTCGTTCGACGACAGCGGAGTGCGAGGCGTGCGGGACCGGCATGGTCCACGCAGACCCGGAGACACTCACGTGTCCGAACCCGGCGTGCGAAGCGACACGACCGTACGAAGAGGGATGTGAACGCTGTGGCGGTCGACAGCGACCGGTGACTGGGACGGGGTCGGTCGTCTGTCCCGACTGCGGCACCGACCACGCAGGAGGGGGTACCTGTGACTGCGGGACAGACGTGATACAGACGCGGTTCGTCCCGTGGGTGTGCCGGAAAGACAACTGTCACCGGCGGTACTTCGACGCCCCACCGGACACCTGCGAGTGCGGATCGCATACCTTCGCCCGGGCCGGACTGTTCGAGATATTCGAGGACACGTACTGCGAGGCCTGCGAGTTCGCGTTCGTCGAAGCCCCGACCTGCGACTGCGAGGACAGTGACCGACGACGCCGTGAGGGTGCTCACCAGTCGTTCAAGACGTTCCAACCGAACGGCGAGATACGAACGATCAGCAGTTTCCGCGCGGCGGCGCCCTGTACGCACCAGTCGCTTCGGTACGACCCAGGCAGACGATACGACGAACTGGTCAGAGGGCCCGGGAACCTGGCCGTGACGACCTCCCAGTACCTCCTCCGGGCAGTCGCCGATACGGAAGGGTACGACTCCGCGAAACTCCTCTCGTTCGCTGACTCCCACCGGGATATGAAAGAACTAAACCGGGACTTCGGCGAACCTGAGGTAGCGACGCTCCTCGACCAGTGCCTCCTCGACGCGATTCGGACCAGCACAGCGGAGTGGCCGAGTCTCGAAACGGTCCTCGATGGTGCGATGGACCGGATCGACGAGTTGCACGAGGCGTTAGCGCCACCGGACGACGTCCGTTCGCTATCCTTCCACCTGAAATCCGATCTGGTCGGTACTGCCCGTCGGCACATGGACGTCGACGAGGCGATCGCGGACGCCGGGATGGCACCGGAGATCATCACGATTCAAAGCGAGGACTGGCCCCGCGATCCCGAGGACCACGCCTTCGAGGAGCTGCGCGGCGAGCCGACCATGGGC
>ENA-ORCS01000571-ORCS01000571.1-marine-metagenome-genome-assembly--contig:-NODE-571-length-23371-cov-3.877350_pt1 | contig 23371 bp, 22 predicted proteins | sample MGYA00237781_ERZ508513 | MGnify/ENA primary metagenome ERZ508513 (study PRJEB26184, sample SAMN06268793) | marine metagenome | isolation source: Eden Landing Ponds, San Francisco, CA, USA | place...
GGAGAACCCCCAGGACGAAGCCGACGCCGCCGTTGACGACCAGGTCGATCACGCCCGCACCCAGGACCCGGTCGCGGGCCGCCGCGAGACGCTCGAGGTTGAACTCCAGGCCGATGAAAAAGAGGAGGAAGACGATGCCGAGTTCGGCGAGCAGGTCGACGAACTCGCGGCTCTCGACGAGGACGAACTCGTAGCCCAACAGGGTGGGGACGTTCGGCCCGACGAGGACGCCGGCGACCAGGTAGGCGGGGATGACCGACTGGCCCAGTCGGGACGCGAGTGCCCCACCGATGGCGAGGACGACGAAGACGACGCCCGCCTGGAGGAGGAGATCCGGCGCTGCCATCTCAGGGGCGAACGAAGCCGTCGAGCGCCTCGTGTTCCTCGCGCGTGCCGAGTGCGACGAGGACGTCCCCGGGTTCGAGTGTGACCTCGCCGCCTGGGTTGGCGATCGTGTCTGGGCCGCGCTGGATGGCGATGACCGACGCGCCGGTCTCGGCCCGGAGGTTCGTCTCGGCGAGTTCCCGCCCGGCGACGGGCGAGTCGTCGGGGAGTTCGATCCACTCGATGATGGCGTCGCCCAGCGGTACCGAGAGGTCCCCGGTGTCGACGGACTCGAAGTGGGCCCCGGTGAGAATCGACCCGAGCTGGCGGGCCGCCGTGGCCTCGAGGTCGAACACCTGCTCGCTGTCTGCGTCGGGGTCCGCGCGACGGAACACCTCGCGACGGCCGTCGTGGTGGTGGACGACGACGGCTCGCTCGCCGCCGTCGAGTTCCACCTCGAACTTCCGGCCGACGCCCGGGATATCCGTCTCGTAGACTGTCATGCCCGCGGGTTCGGACGGTGCCGGTATAAGCGTGGGCGTCCCGCCAGAGAGCGCGAGCGTGGCGTCGACGGCCGGCGGTGCCGTCGTCAGTTCACCGGAAATCTGAGAAGGGCGCCGACGCCGAACGTCTCGCCGAAGCGTTCGCCGCGGTTCGAGTCGTCGGGGATCACCAGAACGTCCCCGCCCTGTTCGACGACGGCCGTCTCGATGCAGTCGCGGGTGTCCGCTTCGACTGTCGCCGCGACGAGTGCGCTATCCACGGCGCCGTACTCGGCGGCCTGCAACACCTCGTCGAGCCCGTAGACGACGGGGTCGTCGCCGCGGAGGCGCGCGAAGAACTCGTCGACGTGCTCGCGGACGGCGCGTTGCTCGGCGTCGAGGAGTTCGTCCTCGGCGGCGTCGACGAGCGCGTCGAGGCCCTGCTCGGTCGCGTACTCGAGACCGTACGTGCCCAGGAGGCGCTCCCGGAGCCGGTGGTCGAGGTAGTCGCCGTCGACGAACTCCCGGGCGGTACCCATCGACCCGCCGACGACGACGCCCGTGACTGTCTCGTTCTCCTCGCTGTCTGCGGTGGTGTCGCCGAGGAAGGCCGCCTCGGCGGTGGCCGCGACTTCCTCGAAGAACTCGTGGGCCTGGCGGGTGCGCTCTCGCTCGAAGCGTTTCGCGGACTGGCCGCCCGCCCGGGAACTCCCCATAACCTGACTCTCGAAGGCGCGATAGGGGACGACGCGGTCACCGACGAGTCGACCGACGGCGGCCCGACCGCGCTCGACGGCGACGAGGCCGAACGTGTCGCCGGGCGTGACGGCCGCTCGTACGGGGTCGAGGTCGAAGCGGTCGTCACAGCAGTAGATCCCTTCCGTGAGGGGTTCGGGCAGGTCGTCGAAGACAGTCGAGACGAGGTCGCCGTCGACGACGCCCGCGTAGACTGCGAGCCCGGAGTCGGGCGTCCCCTCGTACGGACGGAGCAGTCGCTGGATCCGCTGCAGGGCGCGGCGGACCCGGGTGCGAGTGCGCTTCGACTGGATGTTCTCGGCGCCGGCGTGTTCGCGAGCGACTCGCTGGCGGGTCGCGGCAAGCGAGTCGCCGGCGGGAACGGTCACGCTGACGAGTTCCGTGCCGGCGCCTTCTTTCGATGCGAGCTGTCGGATTCGGTCGCGGTGTGCGTGTGACATCGGTGGTGGCTCGGGAGTGGGTCGACTGGCGATACCCGTGTCGTGGCCCGTGGGGGCCGTCACCACCGTCTTCAAAGGAGAGAGTCGCCACTCGCGACCGGGGCGTCGCGGGACCCGCCGGACGCACGTGCTGGTGCGTCGACCGGGCCGGACTGCGAGTGGACCATACTCGCCTCGAGTGGGGAGAGACTGAAAACCGTTGTGTGAGAGTGTGACACGATGACACGGGTGAAGAGGGCCGAGAACTCGTGACGGTGTCGACAGTTGGATACGTTGTGACGGCAGTCGCGCGCTGTGGGGACCACCGGGAAAACGTTTAACAACTGACGTCTCGACACCCGGGCATGGGCACGTTTCGGGTCGTCGTGGGGATACTGCGCGGGATCGGACTCCTGATCAAGGCCGTCTTCACGCTGATATTCACGGTCGTCGCCTGGTTCGTCCTCCGGGGTATGGTGAACTCGGGCGAACTCCCGCCGGATCCGCTCGGTCTGGGTACCACGCCCCTGCCAGAGACACTGCTCGGACTTCCGATCACGTACGCGGGGGCCCTCCTCCTGTTCGCTGCGCTGCTGGTGTTCGGGGACTCGAGTGGTGGCACGACCGGCGTCGACGATGGGATCGGCGGTGACGATGGCGGTGGGTTCGGCGGTGATGGTGGCGGTGGCGGTGGCGGTGGTGACGGCGGGGAGTGACGGCGGTGGTGACGGCGGGGAGTGACGGCGGTGGTGACGGCGGTGGTGACGGCGGGGAGTGAACGTCCCGCTCTACTTCCGCCGCGCTACCTGAACCCTTAACCCGGGTGACGGCCAACGTCTCCGTAATGGCTGCGACCGACGAGGGCGAGGGGGACGGCGAGTTCGTCTCCGGGCCGCTCCTCGTGGACGGCGTCCTGGAAGACCGGCGCTACCAGCGCCGCCTGGCCGACGCCGCCCTGAAGGGACACACGCTGGTCTGTCTCCCGACGGGCCTGGGCAAGACGACCGTGAGTCTGCTGGTGACGGCCGAGCGACTGGCGGGCGACGTCGTCAACAAGTCCCTGTTGCTCGCGCCGACCAAACCGCTCGTCACCCAGCACGCCGAGTTCTATCGCGAGGCCCTCGACATCCCCGACGACGAGGTTGTCGTCTACACCGGCGAGACTCGACCCGACGACCGCGCCGACCTGTGGACGAGTGGGCGGGTCGTCGTCGCGACGCCCGAAGTCGTCGAGAACGACCTGGTCGGGTCGCGCATCGACATGACCGACGTGGTCCACTGCACGTTCGACGAGTGCCACCGCGCGACCGGTGACTACGCCTACACCTACATCGCCGAGCGCTACCACGAACAGGCCCGTGACCCGCTCGTCACGGGGATGTCCGCCTCGCCCGGCGACGACGAGGAGTCCATCCTCACCGTCTGTCAGAACCTCGGCATCAGGGAAGTCGAGGTAATGACCGAGGCCGACGCCGACGTCGCCGAGTACACCCACGACACCTCGGTCGACTACGAGCGTATCGAACTACCCGAGACGGTTCTGGAAGTTCGCGACGCCCTCCAGGAGGTCATCAGAGAGCGACTGACCAAGCTGAAGGAACTGGGCGTGACGAACAAGACGGCCCCGGACGTCTCCGAGCGGGAGATCCAGCGCATCCAGGGGCGACTCCGGGAGCTGATGGACAACGACCAGTCCGAGGGCTACAAGGGCATGAGCCTGCTCGCGGAGGTGCGCAAGTTGCGGACCGCCGTGACCTACGCCGAGACACAGAGTGTGGAGTCGCTGCGCCGGTACCTGGAGCGCCAGCAGGAGGCCGCCCGAACCTCGGGCGCGTCGAAGGCCGACCAGCGAATGGTCTCGGATCCCAAAGTACAGGAGGCCATCCGGAGAGCGGAGGACTACGACGACCTCCATCCCAAGTTCCGGCGGACCCGGATGCTGCTCGCCCAGTGCCTGGGTATCGAGGGGGGAGAGCGAGTCATCGTCTTCACCGAGTCCCGCGACACCGCGGAGACACTGACGGACTTTCTGGGCGAACACTTCGAGACCAGAAAGTTCGTCGGGCAGTCCGACACCGACGGCAGCGACGGAATGACCCAGAACGAACAGCAGGAGACGTTAGACGAGTTCCGCGCGGGCGAGTTCGAGGTGCTGGTCTCGACGTCCGTCGCGGAGGAGGGTCTGGACGTCCCCGAAGTGGATCTGGTCCTGTTCTACGAGCCGGTGCCGACGGCGATCCGCGCCATCCAGCGGAAAGGTCGAACCGGTCGCCAGACCGAGGGTGCCGTGACGGTGCTGATGGCCGAGGACACCCGCGACGAGGCGTACTTCTGGAAGGCCCGCCGGGACCAGAAGCAGATGCGCGAGGAGTTGCGCTCGCTGAAGTCCGTCGCCGACCGGATCGAGGCAGCTATCGGCGGCGAACAGGCTGGAGTCGGCGACTTCGAGGACGGGTCCGGCGGGCAGGCCGGAGACGGGTCCGGCGGGCAGGCCGGAGACGGGTCCGGCGGGCAGGCCGGAGACGGGTCCGGCGGGGTAGACGAAGACGACACTGACGGGGAGAGCGGATCCGCCGAGCGCGAGGCGGACGCAACTCCATCCGAAACGGAGGGCGAACCCGCAACTGAGCCGCAAGGATCCGACAACCGGGACGGGGCGACCGACGAGGAGAGCGACGCGACCGCCGAGCGAGCCGAACCGGACGACGCTCCACCGGAAACAGGGGGCGAAGCCGCAACGAACTCGCAGGGTGCCGGTGACCGGGCACAGCGCAATGCGGACGGACAGGCCGGACTCGACGCGTTCGCGAGCGGGAGTGACGGGGGCGGCGAATCGGCCGACGAACACGACAGAACCGACGAGGCCGCCGAACGGAACCCCGAAACTGACGAGTCCGCCGAACGGAACCCTGAAACCGACGAGTCCGCCGAACAGAACCCCGAAACCGACGAATCGGGCGAGGGCCACAGCGAAACGGACGGATCCGCCGAGGAAGGCGTCCAGGCGACGGCGGACCCCGAGGGCGAGGAGGTCGAGATCGTCGTCGACCAGCGCGAGCTCGACTCCTCTATCGCGAAGGACCTCTCCCGGGAGGAGGACGTGCGGACGCGCCTGGAGACGCTGGCTGTGGGCGACTACGTCCTCTCGGACCGGGTGGTCGTCGAGCGCAAGACCGTCTCTGACTTCCTCGATACGCTGACGGGCGGCGACGAGCGCTCGCTGTTCGAACAGTTGACAGACGCGAGCCGCAACTACGCACGTCCGGTGGTCGTGATCGAGGGCGGGGATCTGTACGGCGAGCGCAACGTCCACCCCAACGCGATCCGGGGCGCGCTGGCCTCGATCGCCGTGGACTTCGGTGCGAGTGTCCTCCGGACCGACTCCGAGGCCGAGACGGCGGAACTCCTGCGCGTGATCGCGACCCGCGAACAGGAAGACGAGGACCGGACGGTCAGCGTCCACGGCGAGAAGAGTTCGAAGACGCTGACCGAGCAACAGGAGTACGTCGTCGCCTCGGTGGCGGAGGTCGGCCCCGTCACCGCTGGGTCGCTGCTCGCCGAACTCGGGAGTGTCGAGGCCGTCATGACCGCCGACGTCGATACGCTCAAAGAGGCCGAGGGCGTCGGTGACGTCACCGCCGAGCGGATCCGCGAGGTCGTCGCCAGCGACTACGAGGGCTGAGACGCCTGTATCCCGTCTGGCTACCGAGAGAACGCGACAGACCGGTGGAAAAGTCACCCGAATTTGAGTTTCAGTTGAGACGAGTGAGGAGACTGTGAATTCGGTAGATACGAGCGCTATCACGCTTGAGTTCGGTGGAAATCCCCAGACCGAAGAGTGAGACACCCCTTCGTTTCAAATCGAGAAACCGAGAGATCCAAACAACGATATTGGTGTGGGAGAATGATTTAGAACGACTGGGGAGTCACTATGAGCGACGGAATGCAGTGGATAGTTAGATTCGAACTGCCGAACGGAGGGCCGGGGCCCGAGACGGTGGCGTGTGAGGACTTCGCGGGGGAGTTCGACGCCATCGCCGTCCTTCTGTTGCGCGACCACTACTGTCAGGTTTCACGCGAGCGAGCGTCCGCCTACAGCGACGCCGTCGACGAGTTCCTGGACGCGGGCGTCGCACTCGTCGCCGCCCTGCCCGACACCGAGGAGCGGGCGGCCTACTGGCGGAAACGCTACGACCTGGACTTTCCCGTGCTGGCCGACGCCTCCGACGCGCCGCCGGAACCGGAGACGACGGCCGACGCGGGCCGCGGTCGGGGGAGCGAACCGGCGGCGATGGCCGACGGGACGCCGCGCTTCGACGCCTTCGCCGACCTCGAACTCGGCGTCGACTCGCTCCCGGCGGTGGGCGTCCTCGACACCTCCTCGAAGTTCCCGCGGCTCGTCCACACGGAGGGGGGCGACACCATCCAGGACTGTCCGACGCCCGCCGAGGCGCTCACGGCGGCGACCGACGCCGTCTGAACCCACAGGAGTTAGTACGTCTCGCGTCTAGGCGACGGTGTGAGACCGCTCGCGATCGGGTTCGGACTCTTCCTCATCGCGCTCGCCGCCTACACCGTCCGGGACCCCCGGTGGTGGATCCGGTGGCGCGAGTCCGGGAGGGAGTACCAGTTCGAGCGGTCGCGTATCTTCGTCGAAGAACAACAGCGGTGGTGGGGTCAGGTGATCGCTTACGTCTGCTGGTGGGCCGGCCTGTTTTTCGTCATCGCCGGCCTCGCACCCCGGTAGTCACTCCGTCGGCACGGAGAGATCAGTACGACAGCGCCGAGAGATCAGTACGACAGCGCCGAGAGATCAGTACGACAGCGCCGAGAGATCAGTACGACAGCGCCGAGAGTGCCTCGGCCGCCTCGCGCGCGGCTGCGAGATGGTCTTTCGCCCGCCGGGGGTCCTCGCAGTTCTCGGCCTTGCGAGCATGCGTCAGCAGCGTCCGGGTCAGCGACGCACGTGCCGCTCCGAGGTCGTCGCCGACGTCACCGGTCGGTTCCGGGGGTGACTGGGCCTGGGGTTCCGGTCGAGAGCGGGACTGTGCGGGCGAGGACGGCTGTGACGGCTGGGTCGGCCCACTCGCGTCAGGGGGTGACGGCGTCGTGTCGGGTGTGGTGGCAGCCTCGGTCCCGTTCGCGTCGCGCTGGCGACCCTCGACCGGTCGTCCCGCTCCGACGTCGGCGGGTGTGCTCGGTGTGTCGGCGTCCGCACTACCCGCTCGGGCCTGTGCGGCGTCCTCGGAACCGTCGGCCGCGTCCGCGCTCTCGGCGGCAGCGTCCCGAGCTGTCTCGGCCGCGTCGCCCTCGTCGTCAGCCGCCCCCTCGGCCTCGGCGGCGGCTTCGTCGGCGGGTGCGACCCGTTCCTGGCAGGTGGGGCAGAACTCCTCGCCCTCGTAGCGGAAGATGGGATCGCCACACTCGCCACAGTGAGCGTCGGTCATCGTCGCGCCCTTGAGCAGGAGTTCACTCATCCGCTCGGTCGACTCCCGTTTCTCCTGTTCGCGCTCGTATTTCTTACGGAGCCGCTCGCGCTCGGCTTCCCTGTCGAAGTCGCTCATACCAGTCAGTGGCCGGCGACGGATGAAAAGGGCGTCGCCACGCTCGCGCGCACCGCTGTCGCTCCCACACCAGCAGTCCCCGGTCGATACGGTGGCGGTTTCGGTGATGGAGTTAGACGACTGTCGATCCAAGATGTAGCGACCGACGGACTGACGCCGGCAGTTTCGAAACTCTTACGCCGAAACGTGGGGGACATTGACGTGGTATGACGAAAGTTAGCATCGTCGGTGCCGCGGGCACCGTCGGGGCAGCGGCGGGGGACAATCTCGCGTTGCGCGACGTCGTCGACGAACTGGTCTACGTGGACATTCCGGAACAGGAGGACGTCACCGTCGGGCAGGCGGCCGACACCAATCACGGCGTCGCCTACGACGCGAATACCACGGTTCGGCAGGGCGAGTACGCCGACACGGCGGGTTCGGACGTCGTCGTCATCACGGCGGGTATCCCCCGTTCGCCCGGTCAGTCGCGACTCGACCTGGCGGGCGACAACGCCGGCATCATCGACGACATCGGTTCGTCCATCGCCGAGCACAACGACGACTTCGTCACCGTGACGACGTCGAACCCGGTGGACCTCCTCAACCGTCACCTCTACGAGACGGGTGACCGCGCGCGCGAGCAGGTGGTCGGCTTCGGTGGCCGACTGGATTCGGCGCGGTTCAGGTACGTCCTCTCGGAGCGGTTCGACACGCAGGTCGGCAACGTCGAGGCGACGATCCTCGGCGAACACGGCGACGCGCAGGTCCCGGTCTTCTCGAAGGTCCGCGTCGACGGGGCCGACCCCGACTTTTCGGACGACGAGCAGTCGGAGATCCTCTCGGACCTCCAGGAGTCGGCGATGAACGTCATCGAGCGCAAGGGCGCGACCGAGTGGGGGCCGGCGACCGGCGTCGCCCACATGGTCGAAACCATCCTCCGTGACACCGGCGAGGTCCTGCCGGGGTCGGTCGTCCTCGACGGAGAGTTCGGACTGGAGGGTGTCGGCCTGGGCGTTCCGGTGAAGCTCGGAGCCGGCGGCGCCGAGGAGATCGTCGAGTGGGACCTCACGGACGCCGAACAGGAACAGCTCGAGGAAGCGGCCGACAAACTCGGCGAGCAGTACGAAGAGATCGCCTGAGGCGAGTACCGGCCCGTGGAACTGTCGGGTGAGTACCGGCCCGTGGAACTGTCCGGCGAGTTCCGCGGACCAGTCAGGGAATCACCGGCTCGCGGGACCGTCGGGGAACTCGGCCCACCGGTCGCCGTTGCCGGACTCGACTGCTTCTTCCGCGACGCGTTCCCCGAGCAGTGACGCCCACTCGGTGACGTGTGACTCGGATCGCTGTGTCATGTGAAACCACCTTCGACAGGGATATCGCCGCGAGAAACTATAACGATTGTGCCTGTTCCCACCTCGTCGGAGCGGAGCACCGGGAGCGACGGCCCACCGCCGGAGGTGGACTCATAGTCATTATTGTAGCGATCTACCGGTCCGCACCGACCCCGGAGTCGGCGCGATCCGGAAATAATCTACAATAAGCACTATCAGTCGTCGGCGTCGCGCCAGGTTTCTGGCACCTGGATACTGTAGCGGCCGTCCTCCTGGAGCGCGATGATGTACTCCTCGCGGTCGTACAGCTCCATGAGGTTGAGTTCGTACTGACCGGGCTCGACGACGCGGATGCTCTCGAACTGCTCGTTGAGTTCCTTGCGGAGCTCGGACATGTCCGGGCGGTCGGCCGTCTCGGCGTCGGGTTCGGAGACCGCCGTCCGACCGTCCGGGTCGTCCCCGGCTTCGGGGTCCTCTCCGGGCTCTGGCTCCGCTGCGTGCTCGGTCCCGGAGGCGGGGTCGGCGAACGACGCCGACTGTGTGGCCCCGTCGCCGGCGTCGGGTTCGGCGGTGTCGTCGCGCTCGGACTCCCCGGGGAGTTCGTCGGCCGTCGCGAACCCGCTGCGGGCGTCGGCCTGGGCGGCGTCCTCGCTGCCCGGGTCCGGTTCGGCGACGATGATGTCGTCGTCCCCGTCTTCGGTCGGGCCCTGGGTCGATTCCCCGGGCGTCGCCGATCCGTCGTCGCCGGGCGGGCGCGCGGCCGTGGCGTCGGGACCGGCGGACCCGCCGACGAGGTCACGGACGGTCGCCGCGGCCGACCCGACGGTACGACTCACGGTGTCGCCGCGAGTCGAGAGGTCGTCGACCGAATCCGCACCGCTGTCGGTGGTCGCCGCGTCCGTGCGGTCAACCGCGCCGTCGTTCGTCGTCGCGGAGTCGGCGTCGCCTGAGTTGGTCGCGGGGTCGACGTCGCCGGAGTTGGTCCCGGTGTTTCCGGTGGAATCGCCGTCGAACCCCTCGGGGCGAAACTGGAACTTGGTGCCCGAACAGTCGGGACACCCTGACAGCATCTCCTTGGAGCCGTCGGCGAACGTCCGCCCGCAGTTCGTACACTGGTGGGGCATTTACTTGCGCGAGACCAGCGCGCTGATCAGGGTCTCGTCTTTGTGGAGCGTCTCGATCTGGTTGGCCGGACCGATCACGGTGAGTTTCTTGGTCTCCTCACGACCCATCAGTCGACCCAGCAGGCTGGAGTCGTCGGCCTGGGACTGGGGATAGGTCTCGATCTCGATCCCGTTGAACTCGTCCGGGCTGATCTCGGTCATCGTCACCTCGATCAGGCGGGACTCCTCGTCGGGCGTGAGTCCGGCCTCGAGGATGACGATGTTGCCGTCGCGGACCCCATCGAGGATCATCCGGATCTTCTCCATAGTCGTCTTCCCGTCCATGCGCTCGGCGCTGATCAGGTCGATCTGGACGCCGTCGTCGCCGTCGTCTGGGTGTTTTGCTTCCGGCATCGTCTCACCCGAAGTACTCCGCTATCTGGTCGTACACTTCGTCCATGTTGTCTCCTTCCAGCGCCGACAGTTCCGTCGTCTCGTGCTGGGGGAAGGCGTTGCGGATGCGCTGGACGCTCGCCTCCTCCAGGTCGATCTTGTTCGCGAGTATCAGCACGGGCAGGTCCTGGCTCTCGATGATCCCGATGAGCATCGTGTTGACCTGCGTGAAGGGGTCCTCCGTGGCGTCGAGGACGTAGATCACGCCGTCGACGTCCTCGCGGAGCCAGTGCATGGCCTCGGCGACGCCCTCGGTCGCCTCGCGCGACCGGCGGACGGCGTCGTCTTTCTCCATGTCGTGTTCCAGGAACTCGGTGTAGTCGACCTTCGTCGTGACACCCGGCGTGTCGACGATGTCGATGGTCACCGTCTTCCCGTCCCGTTCGATCTCGACGTTCTCCTTGCGACGCGCCCGGCGCGTCTCGTGAGGCACGTGACTCTCCGGCCCGACCGCGTCACCGGTCCAGTCCCTCGCGATGCGATTCGCGAGTGTCGTCTTCCCCGCGTTCGGCGGTCCGTAGATGCCGATCCGCTTGGGGTCCTCTTCGGAGAACAGCGTCGATGCCGCCCGTGAAATGCTGTCTTTCAGGTTCGTGAGCAGTCCCATCCTATCCTCCGCGCCGTGTGGCGCGTCTGGGCGAACTACCCGCCCCGACTCACTTAAGCCTACGTCAGACATACATAAAAAATCCGATTTTTTGGCACCGAATACGACCGATTCAGCGTGTTCTGGCCCCTGTTTCTCCAGGGAGTTCGAATACGTGTCGATCTCGTTATACTGCAGTGTGGGAGTGGAGGTGAAACTGGGGTGTATCGACGTGCAGTGTGGGAGTGGAGGTGAAACTGAGGTGTATCGACGGGTCGGCGGTGGCAACCCGACCAGACCTCGAACGGCGACCCGACGAGTTCCAGTCGAAGACACCCGGTGAGAGACTTCCTGCCCGGTGAGGAATCTCCCTTCAGGTGAGGAGCGGTCGGGACCAGTGCAGTCACTGGGGACCCACCGGTACCGGGAGTATCGACACCCCCCACCCCTTCGTTTCGAGTGGAACGCCCACGAAGAGTGGGTGGGGACGTCGGTCGGGACGGTCGGCTCGACGAGAACTGCTTCCGGGACCCGGACGGAGAATTCCTCGGAGATATTTCCACCTAGAGAGATATAACTGGGAGTTGTATCTACCTTCTCTAGCACCACTACTACTCCAATACTAGACGTATAGACCCGTGAAAAATAGTTTTCTCTCTAGTACGGATTTGGTTTTAGTGTGTATCTATTAAATCTTTTTCTATCTCAGTCCAAATCAACACCCCTCCCACCCCCCACCCACCCTTCTCTCCTGTTCCACCCGAAACGAAGGGGTGGGGGGGTTCGTCCCGATGTTCGGAGCAAGTGACACTCCAGCCGGCAGTACCGGACTCTTCGTATTAGCCCTCCTCCGGTGTCGACTCCTCCCGACGTGAACGTCTCATGGCACTTCCCCGACTCCCTGCGTGGGGGACCGGTCGTGTGAGTCTGATTGACGCTCCACACAGTCGGCGTTCCTGCCGTGAATCCAGTGAACGAAGTCGGATCTCTCGTCTGGACCGCTGGATCTGCCGTGCGCCGATCCTGACGGTTCGGCCCCTGTCTACACATCATATCGAGAATAGTTCTGCCGGTGACCGAAATATTTAATATCTCCACAACCACGGGTTCTTGTGGTTCAACTGGACGGCTGGAATTCACTGAAACTGGTGGACGACGGGGAATTCCGCCGTGTGAGTCGCGTTCGCGGTCCGCGCGGCTTGCTTTCCACTCGAAACGAAGGGGTTCGGATCGGAGCATGACTGACGGGAACGACGCTGATCAAGATACGACACTGGACGCCGAACGGTTCAGCGACGGCGACGAGGAACGCCTCGACTCGTCGTCAGCTACGGGTACGGATCCCGATCGAGGGACCGATCCCGATCCCGTTCCGGAGGTAACGACGGATCTCGCAGACGGTGAAGTCGACTCCTCGCTGCTCGACGACGTCGTCCTCGAGGAGATCGAGGGCGAGGACGACTCCGACGAGGCCTCGCGTGGACTGTTCGACGACCTCCTCGAGGGCGAACCGATCTTCGAGAACAAGGAGGTCCTTCGCCCCTCCTACACGCCGCGCAAACTGCCCCATCGCGAGGAACAGATCAACAACATGGCGACCATCCTCGTCACCGCGCTCCGCGGCGACACGCCGTCGAACATCCTCATCTACGGGAAGACCGGGACCGGAAAGACCGCCAGCGCGAAGTTCGTCAGTGAGGAGCTCGAATCTACCTCCGAGAAGTACGAGGTCCCCTGCGAGGTCGAGTACATCAACTGCGAGGTGACCGACACCCAGTACCGCGTCCTCGCACAGCTGGCCAACAAGTTCATCGACAAGAACGAGGCCGTCATCGACGAACAGATCGCCGACCTCTCGGAGTTGCGCGAACGCGCCCGCGACGATCTCCGGGCCCTCGACGACTCGGAGTTCGAGAGCGTCGAGGCGGTCACGACGCGTATCGAGGAACTCGAGGCCGACCGCGAGGAGTTCGAACAGGTCCCGATGACCGGCTGGCCCACAGACCGGGTCTACAGTACCTTCTTCGACGCCGTCGACTATCACGAGCGCGTGGTCGTCATCATGCTCGACGAGATCGACAAACTCGTCGAGAAGAGCGGCGACGACACCCTCTACAACCTCTCGCGGATGAACTCCGAGCTGAACTCCTCGCGCGTGTCGATCATGGGCATCTCCAACGACCTGAAGTTCACCGACTTCCTGGACCCCCGTGTCAAGTCGAGTCTCGGCGAGGAGGAGATCGTCTTCCCGCCCTACGACGCCAACCAGTTACGGGACATCCTGAATCATCGCGCCGAGGTGGCCTTCGAGGACGGGGCACTCACCGACGACGTGATCCCGCTGTGTGCCGCCTTCGCCGCCCAGGAACACGGGGACGCCCGACGGGCACTGGACCTCCTGCGGACGGCGGGGGAACTCGCCGAGCGCGACCAGACCGACGTCGTCGACGAGGCCCACGTCCGCAAGGCCCAGGAGAAGATCGAACTCGACCGCGTCGTCGAAGTCGTCCGGACCCTTCCCACCCAGTCCAAGCTGGTCCTCTTTTCTATCATCACGCTCGAGAAAAACGGCGTCAACAACATCAACACCGGCGAGGTCTACAACGTGTATCAGCGCCTGTGCGAGGAGATCGACGTCGACACGCTCACCCAGCGCCGGGTCACCGACCTCATCAGCGAACTCGACATGCTCGGCATCGTCAACGCCGTCGTCGTCAGCAAGGGTCGCTACGGCCGCACCAAGGAGATCTCCCTGTCGGTGCCCATCGACGAGACCGAGGCCGTCCTCATGTCAGACTCGCGGCTCTCGGACATCGAGGACACCCAGCCGTTCGTCCAGATGCGCTTCGACAGCGACAACTGACCGACCGCGGCAGTTCTACCGGTTTCAGCAATTTCGAGGCGGAGCCCCCGACCTCAAGGAGCGAAGGCTTCCGACTGGTCGGAAGCACGACGCGAGTCGGCCGGGGAGGAAGCCGACACTCCACGACACAATTCAGGAGACACTAGCCGATTGACTCCCGAATGATTAAGTGACGTTGGAGTGACATCTGGAATATGGAGGTCAGGCGTACCGCGCCGGTCAAACTCGCTGTTCCCGACGAGTATCACGACGACCTCCACGAAACCGCCGAGCAATTCCTCTACTGCGCGAACGAAGCAAGTGACTACTGTTGGGACATCACCGACTACGAAGACTGCGTCACCTCCAACGTGACAGCCAGAGATGCGTTGTACGACCGACTCCGTGACGAAACTGACCTGACGGCGAATCTCGTCCAAGAAGCCATTCGGTGTGCCGTCCACGCCGTCGATAGTGGTGTTGACCGCTGGAAGAGGGGCAAACGGACGAACAAACCGGAGTTCACCTCCTGGAGTCTGGTGTATGACAAGCGCAGTGCCACCTTCTACCGGACCAAAATCTCGCTTTCGACGGTCAACGGACGAGTCGAGTGAGAGTTTGAGTTGCCAGCAGATAGTCCAACACCATACGAGGAGTACGTGCTTTCGGACGACTACGAGTTTCGCACGAGTACACTCCAGTACGACCAGGCAACCGACGAGTTCTACTTCCACGTCAAAACGCGGAAGATAGACACAGACGGTGAAACTGTTGAAATCGAGGTTTCGGACGATACCGAGCACCAGACAGTCCTCGGGATCGACCTTGGTGTGAATAGTCTCGCCGTCGCGTCAACAGGTGCGTTCTGGAGCGGCGACGAGTACGACCACTGGATTCAAGAGTTCGAGAAGCGCCGGGCGGAGATGCAACAGCGTGGCACACAAGCCGCTCACAACGCCCTGTTGCGGCTTGGAAAGCGAGAGCGAGCATGGCGCAAACAGTACATCCACACAGTCGCCAACGAGATCGTTGCGGAGGCGGTTGCCCACGACTGCGACGTGGTCGTGTTTGAGGAATTGACGGACATTCGAGAGCGGTTGCCCCACGCTGACTGGCATCACATCTGGGCATTTCGCCGTCTTGTCGAGTACGTTGAATACAAAGCGCCGGAACGTGGTGTGGCTGTTGAGCAGGTCGAACCTGACCACACCAGTCAGCGATGTTCTCGTACAGACTGTGGCTTCACCCACGAAGATAACCGCCACGGCGAGCAGTTCCGGTGTCTCAAATGCGGGTACGAAATCAACGCGGATTACAACGGCGCGAAAAACGTCGGACTGCGGCATATGCGGAAGCGACAGCACAGACTGCGTTCCTCGCCCACGTCGGGGGGCGCAGACGCACCAGTAGACGTGCGTATACATGGCGGGATGCTGAACGGCGACGGCTATCAGCCAACCGCCGACAGTTGATCGCCGGGAGTCCACATCAAAATCCCACCCTCAACGAGCGAACCGCGTATGCGGTGGGCGAAGGAGGGTGAGGTAGTTTACGGCGCAGTCGCGTTTCTCGCGGAGAGCCTCGTGTCCGTCGCGTCGACCCCCGTCTCTCCGCCCGGAACGGTCGCACCGGCGAGCGTCGCCGTCCCGATCGCACACCGGTCCGACCCGAGCCGGATACAGCCCAGCAGCGGGATACGTACCTCGGCGGTCCCGACGACCCACTCCGGTCTGACGGGGCCGCTCAGTCCGTCGACCTGGTCGTAGCGGCTGTTGGCGTCGCCTTTCGTGACGAACCCCGCGTGGGGTGCCGGACAGTTGGGCATCGCCTCGTCGACCGACTCGCCACAGCGGTCGTAGCGCCCGACGGCCTGGCGGTCGGCCTTGTCGTACCAGTTCTCGTCCCCCTCGATCCAGAACATCGCCCGGTGGATGATCGGTGTCGTGTCGCCGTCACCGTCCGGTTCGTAGACGATGACGTCACCCTGTCGCTGGAACTTGCGGTAGTCGGCGTCGGTCGTCCGGCCGACTCTCGCGGTGACCACCCCCGTATCGCCGTGTGCGCCCTCGCCGGGGAAGCGTGTCTCCTCCATCACGAACACCAGGTCGCCCGTCTTCAACTGCGGGGTCATGCTGGGACTCTCGACGGCGACCATCGGCGGCCACACGCCGCTGACCGCAAAGAGCAGGGCGCCGACGAGCAACACCGCCACCGCGCTGTTGACGATGTCGTAGACGAACACCCGCCAGTTCGTCCCTCCGTCTCCCGACTGCCCACCGGAGTCTCCGTCCAGTCCGACCGGTCGGTCTCGCGTCGTCCCGGCGGTGTCGGCCTCGCTCCCGGCGTCGGATCGCTCTGGTCGGTCTCCGTCAGCGTCGGTATCCAGACGGCCGCCGGTGTCGGGGTGTCTCGGTCGGTCTTCGCCGCCAGCGTCGCGATGGTCACCGGAGTCGGGACCGTCGGAGCCCGTAGCGGACCCGGGCGAGGGACTGTCGGAGGGCACCCGGTCGCCGTCGTCGGGCGGACTCATTGCTCCACCGTTGGCAGACTCGCCGTTTGAATGTTCTGACCGCGGTCGCACTCACCCGCGACGCCCCGTTCGCCCGGGGGTTCCCGCAACCGTTTTGCTCGCCGCCGCCGACGTCCGACTGTGTCACTGGAGACGCCGGTCCGCGTCGCGACCGAACTCGCGCGACGGGGCTACAACGCCGACCCCGAGGCGGTCACGCTCATCGCCAGCGCGGCCGACCCGGCGACGGCCCTCGAACGCACACTCGAAACGGTCCCCGACGACGCCGTCAAACTCACCGCCGACCACGTCGAGAACTCACTCGAAACCCGCTCTACGTCCCGAGGACCGGCCAGCGACGCCCCGGCGTCTGCCGTCGACGCCCCGGCCGAACCCGCCGACCAAACCCCCGACGCAGACCCCTCTGTTTCGACTGGAACGACGGGGCCGAAATCGACTGATAGCGGTGTCAACTCTCCAGTCGAAACGAAGGGGGTCGAACGGGGGGAGACGGGGGCCGGATCGGAACTCGAGGGGGAGGCTGCGGGGGCGCGCGTCGACGACGTCGAGCGGTCGTTCGAGGTACCGGGGGAGTTTTTGAGTACGGGCATGGGGGAGTACGAAGACTTCGTGGCGGTGTTTCGCGACCGGTACGAGACACTCTCGAAGCTGTTGCGCGGGCGGGTCAACCACCGACCGACGAACGCGCTGGAGGCGATGGGCGGCAACAGCGACGCCGCGGTGGTGGGGATGGTCTCGGACATCCGGTCGACCGCGGGCGGCCACTGGCTGGTCGAACTGGAAGACACCACCGGAACCTTCCCGTGTCTGGTGATGAAAGACCGGGACTTCGCCGACCTGGTCGACGAACTCCTGCTGGACGAGGTGATCGCCGTCGAGGGAACCCTCGCGGACGACGGCGGCATCCTCTTCGTCGACTCGATGTACTTCCCGGACGTCCCGCGGACGAACCGGCCCTCGACCGCCGATCGGGAGGTGTCGGCGGCGCTGGTCAGCGACGTTCACGTCGGCAGCCAGGAGTTCACCGCCGACGCCTGGGAACGCTTCGCCGACTGGTTGCATACCCCGGAAGCCGACCCCGTGGAGTATCTCCTCGTCGCCGGCGACATGGTCGAGGGCGTCGGGGTGTACCCTAACCAGGACGAGGAACTCGACATCGTCGACATCTACGAGCAGTACGAGCAGTTCAGCGAGCACCTCAAGTCGGTCCCCGGGGACATGGAGGTCATCATGATCCCCGGCAACCACGACGCGGTCCGCCTCGCGGAACCCCAGCCCGCGTTCGACGAGGAACTCCGGGACATCATGAGCGCTCACGACGCCCGTATCGTCGCCAATCCCTCCACTGTGACCGTCGAGGGCGTCGACATCCTGATGTATCACGGCGTCTCGCTCGACGAGGTGATCGCCGAACTCCCAGACGAGAAGGCGACCTACGACGAGCCCCACAGACCGATGTACCAGTTGCTGAAGAAACGCCACGTCGCCCCGCAGTTCGGCGGGAAGACTCGACTGGCGCCCGAGGCCCAGGACCACCTCGTCATCGAGGACGTCCCCGACATCTTCCACGCGGGCCACGTCCACAAACTGGGCTGGGGGAAGTACCACGGCGTCCTCACGATCAATTCGGGCTGCTGGCAGGAACAGACCGCCTTCCAGGCCAGCATGAACATCCAGCCTGACTACGCCCACGCGCCCATCGTTCGCCTGGACACGCTGGATCTGACGGTCCGAGACTTCCGGTGATCGGGTCTGGTGTGGTCGAGTGTTCGGTTGTGGGTGTGAACGTATCATTGGCATCCGCGCCGAGCGAAGCGAAGCGCGGTTCACTGAACCCGAGCGAAGCGAGGGTTCAGCCTTTTTCACCCATGTTTTTGCCGCGAGTGGCACCCGCAGCGACCGAAGTGAGCGAGGATACCCGAGCGGGAAAAAGATGGCCTCTACGGAACACACCAACTCACGTCAGCGGCGCCCTGTCGCCGAGAACCAGCAGCGCGAACCCGATGAACCCGATCACGAGGTACATCGGGTGGGCGAGGAGGAAGCCGAGCAACGTCGGGACCGGGCCGGCCTCGCCCGCGATGGACGTTGCCGTCTCCATCGCTTCCGGTGGAACGGCGAGCCCGAAATCGGTGGTGAGACTCGCCGCCGAGATCCCTGTGGATCCGGCCAGCAGACTCGCGCCGATGATCCGGATGCTCTGGCCGTTCAGCGCGGCGACGAAGCGGCCGCCGACCCCGTTTGCCATCGTCTCGAAATCTCGCCGGACGAGCATAAAGGTCCGTCAGACGCGGGGTCGGGACCCGGCCGACGACCGACCGGCGGTGGACGGCCGACGACCGACTGGCAGTGGCCGACCGGTCCGAACGGGTTCGAACACGGGGCAAACCCTGCCGGCCTCCGTGAGAGGGCGCCGAAACCGCCGATGCTGTGGGGTTTATGCCGGTCGGGGCCGACGATGGTGACACCCATGAGCGACGACTGGGACCCCGAGACGGCAGCGCTCCACGCAGGACAGGAAGAACCCGACCCCGCGACGGGCGCACGGGCACCCCCCATCTACCAGACCACCTCCTACGTCTTCGACGACGCCGAGGACGCGGCCGCGCAGTTCGCCCTCGAGAAACCGGGCCACATCTACTCGCGGCTGATGAACCCGACGAACAACGTCCTCCAGGAACGCATCGCCGCCCTCGAGGGCGGCGTCGGTGCGATCGCCACGTCCTCGGGAATGGCGGCGCTGAACCTCGCGACGTTCCTGCTGGCCGACGTCGGCGACAACATCGTCACCGCCTCCTCGCTGTACGGTGGCACCTACACCTACTACACCCACACGGCGCCACGGCAGGGCGTCGAGCCGCGGTTCGTCGACACGCTCGACTACGAGGGCTACGCCGAGGCCATCGACGACGACACCGCCTACGTCCACCTCGAGACTATCGGCAATCCCGCGCTCGTGACGCCGGACATCGAGCGCATCGCCGACATCGCCCACGACCACGACGTTCCCCTCTTCGTGGACAACACGTTCGCGACGCCCGTGCTCTGTCGGCCCCTGGAACACGGCGCCGATCTGGTCTGGGAGTCGACGACGAAGTGGATCCACGGCCACGGCACGACCGTCGGCGGCGTCCTCGTCGACGGGGGCTCCTTCCCGTGGGACGAACACGCCGAGAAGTTCCCCGAGATCGCCGCCGACAACCCCGCGTATCACGGCGTCAACTTCGCCGAGCGCTTCGGCGAGGCGGCCTTTACCTACGCCGCCATCGCGCGCGGCCTGCGGGATCTCGGCAACGCTCAGTCGCCGTTCGACGCGTGGAACACGCTCGAAAAACTCGAATCGCTGCCGATGCGGATGGAGCGCCACTGCGAGAACGCGATGGCCGTCGCGGAGTTCCTCGCGGACCACGAAGCGGTCTCCTGGGTCAACTACCCCGGCCTGGAGAGCCACGAGACCCACGAGCAGGCCGCCGAGTATCTGGACGGAGGCTACGGCGGGATGATCACCTTCGGGCTCGAGGCCGGCTACGAGGCCGCCCGCGACACCGTCAACAACGTCGAACTCGCCTCGCTGCTCGCGAACGTCGGCGACGCGAAGACGCTGGTGATCCACCCGGCGTCGACGACCCACCAGCAGTTGACCGAGGACGAACAGGCCGCCGCGGGCGTCACCCCCGATATGGTCCGCCTCTCAGTCGGCATCGAAGACGTCGACGACATCATCGCGGACCTCGAACAGGCAATCGCGGCCGCGACGCACTGAGCCGCCGCCGGCGCTCTGAGCGCCGCCCTCGATGGTGACGTTTTTTTCTTCGTCCGCTGAACGAAGCGTGTGATCGAACCGCTTCTGCTCGTCGGGCTCTTCGTCGCGGTGTTCGTCGGTTTCAACATCGGCGGCTCCTCGACCGGCGTCGCGTTCGGCCCCGCGGTCGGGAGCGGCCTCGTCTCGAAACTGGGTGCCGCCGCGTTGATGACCGGATTCGCCCTCTTCGGCGCGTGGACGGCCGGCCGCGAGGTGATCGAGACGATGGGGGGACAGATCGTCCCCCAGAGCCAGTTCACTCTGGCCGCGAGCGTGGCCGTCCTCTTCTTCGTCGGACTCGCACTCCTGATCTCGAACACCTTCGGCGTCCCCGCCTCGACGTCGATGACGGCCGTCGGTGCGATCGCGGGGCTGGGCATCGCCTCCGGGACCCTGAACGAAGCCGTGATGCTCGAGATCGTCTCGTGGTGGATCGTCGCGCCCGTGATCGCCTTCTGGATCTGCGCCGTGATCGGCCGGTACGTCTACCCCTACCTCGACGCCACACTGAAACTCGACCGCTCGCCGGGGCCGATCCTGACGGTCCATCGAGCGGACGCCGTACCGCGTCCGCGACTCGGCCCGAACACGACGCCGCGGGAACTCGGCAGCGTCGTCTTGGTCGTGCTCATCGCCTGTTACATGGCCTACTCAGCGGGGGCGTCGAACGCGGCCAACGCGGTCGCCCCGCTCGTCGGCAACGGCGCGGTGTCGATAGACAACGGGATCTTTCTGGCGGTCGGCGCGATCGGCCTGGGGGCGTTCACCATCGCGCGCCGGACGCTCGACACCGTCGGGAACGACCTCACCGAACTCCCGATCCTGGCGGCGCTCGTCGTCGAGACGGTGTCGGCGTCGCTGATTACGATGCTGTCGTATCTCGGGATTCCGGCGAGCCTCGCGGTCTCGGCGACGATGTGCATCGTCGGACTCGGCTGGGGGCGAGCGACCCGGACGGTGACGTTCGGCGAGGCGCTCGGCGGCGACACCCCGGAGTTCTCCGTCGACGCGCTGACTACCGAGACGGCCGACGAGGTGCCCGCGATGGGCGAAGAGACCTCCGGCGACCTCGCCGGGACGGACCTGTTCGATCCGGGGACCACGGGCCGGGTGATCTTCTTCTGGATCCTCACCCCGAGTCTGTCCGCCGCGGCGTCGTACGTCCTGTTCGCCGCCGTTCCGCTGTGACGGTCGCGGCCCCGTTCGTCACGGCCGACACCCGTCGAAAATGGCCGCCGTTGACCCTCTAACTGTTGCACGTGGTCGATGCGGGGCTGAAAACTGAACAGCAAAGTCTAATTGGGTGGCATACAAACCATCGGCTGAGATGCCTACCGTAGAATACCTCAACTACGAAGTGCTGGACGACCAGGGCTGGGATATGGACGACGACGATCTCTTCGAGAAAGCCGCCGACGCCGGCCTCGACGACGAAGACTACGGCTCGCTTGAAGTCAACCAGGGCGAGTACATCCTCGAAGCCGCCGAGGCGCAGGGCTACGACTGGCCCTTCTCGTGCCGCGCGGGTGCCTGTGCGAACTGTGCGTCGATCCTCAAGGAGGGCGAGATCGACATGGACATGCAGCAGATCCTCTCCGACGAGGAGGTCTCCGACAAGAACGTTCGTCTGACCTGCATCGGTTCGCCGGCTGCGGAAGAAGTCAGGATCGTCTACAACGCGAAGCACCTCGACTACCTCCAGAACCGCGTCATCTGAGGTCGTCACGAGGCGACCGAGTTGCACGGCGGACCGACCGATCTCTCATTTCTTGCGCGGACCGGCTCGACAGTCCGAACGTTCCGCGAACTGCATCGAACCAAAGGCCTAAGCCCATCGGCACTGAATAAACAGCTATGAGTACGGACGCTGCAGGCGGCGACGACGACCTGAAAGAGCGTGTCACGAACTTCCTGCGCCGGAACTTCCCACAGATCCAGATGCACGGTGGGTCGGCCGCGATTCAGCACCTCGACCGTGAGAGCGGCGAGGTGTCGATCCAACTCGGCGGCGCGTGTTCGGGCTGTGGCATCTCCCCGATGACGATCCAGGCGATCAAGAGCCGGATGGTCAAAGAGATCCCCGAGATCGAAACCGTCCACGCCGACACCGGTATGGGTGGCGGCGGCGGTGGCCACGAGGACGGAATGTCGCCTTCGTTCCCCGGCGAGACGTCGGACGACGAGAGCAGTAGCGACGAAGGTCCGCAGGCCCCGTTCTAATCCGGGCCTTCGACTTCCCGACCCGGGACCGGTGATTCTTTGATGTCCAGGCCGCGAGGGGTGGATATGTCCACCGAATCGCCCGAGAACGTCCTCTTCGTGGTGATGGATACGGTCCGGAAGGACCGCCTCACCCCCTACGGGTACGACCGCCCGACGACCCCGAATCTCGACGCGTTCGCCGACGAGGCGACCGTCTTCGAGCACGCGGTCGCGCCCGCACCGTGGACGCTGCCGGTACACGCCTCGCTGTTCACGGGGATGTACCCCTCTCAGCACGGCGCAGACCAGGAGAACCCGTATCTGGAGGGCGCGACGACGCTCGCGCAGACGCTGTCGAACGCGGGCTACGACACCGCGTGTTACTCCTCGAACGCGTGGATTACGCCGTACACCCACCTCACCGACGGCTTCGACGAGCAGGACAACTTCTTCGAGGTGATGCCCGGCGACTTCCTCTCGGGGCCGCTCGCGCGCGCCTGGAAGACGATGAACGACAACGAGGCGCTCCGGGCGATCGCGGACAAACTCGTGAGCCTCGGCAACACGGCACACGAGTACTTCGCCGGCGGGGAGGGCGCAGACTCGAAGACGCCCGCGGTGATCGATCGGACGCAGGCGTTCATCGCCGACAGCGACCGCTCGTTCGCGTTCATCAACCTGATGGACGCCCACCTGCCGTATCATCCGCCCGAGGAGTTCGCTGCCGAGTTCGCCCCCGGCGTCGACTCCACGACGGTCTGTCAAAACTCCAAGGAGTACAACGCGGGCGCTCGGGACATCGACGAGTCGGAGTGGGCGGACATCCGGAACCTCTACGACGCCGAGATCGCACACATCGACGCCCAACTCGGGCGGTTGTTCGACTGGCTGAAAGCCGCGGGGCAGTGGGACGACACGATGGTCGTCGTCTGCGCCGACCACGGCGAACTCCACGGCGAACACGACCTCTACGGCCACGAGTTCTGCCTGTACGA
>ENA-ORCS01000572-ORCS01000572.1-marine-metagenome-genome-assembly--contig:-NODE-572-length-23369-cov-4.912803_pt1 | contig 23369 bp, 19 predicted proteins | sample MGYA00237781_ERZ508513 | MGnify/ENA primary metagenome ERZ508513 (study PRJEB26184, sample SAMN06268793) | marine metagenome | isolation source: Eden Landing Ponds, San Francisco, CA, USA | place...
CGGTGACCCGGACAGTCGACGATGGTGAAGAAGTACTCGTCCGTGTCGAACTCTTGGTGGGCGATGTCGATGGTGACACCTCGCTCTCGCTCCTCGGCGAGGTTGTCCATGACGTAGGCGAACTCGAAGCCGCCTTTGCCCTTCTCTTCTGCTTCCTCGCGGTACTGCTCGATCACGTGCTCGGGTACGGATCCTGTCTCGAACAGGAGTCGCCCGACGAGCGTGCTCTTGCCGTGGTCGACGTGGCCGATGATGGCCAAGTTCTGGTGCGGTTTGTCACTCATGGTGGGATCACGCGCTAAGGCGCTTGGTGACGACTATTTGCCGCGAATCACCTAAAACCATTTCGATACACGTCACAGAGCGTCCCGTCGCTGTCCTGCGGTTCGTGACACCGTACCGCACGACCGCGGGGTGACGGGGCCTTACTCCAGTCGACCGACGTCCGAGAGGATGGCCGTCGCCGTCTCCGGGCCACCCGCGCCGCGGCCGCTGAGGTGGAGTTGGCCGGCATTGACCGTCTCGAACTGGACGATGTTGCGCGTCCCCGTCACCGCCAGCGCGTCGTGTTGCGGGACGAGCCGTGGCCCCACGCGGACGCCGTCGGCCGTCGCCTCGCCGATCAGCCGGATCGTCCGGCCGTCCTCGGCGGCCAAGTCGAGTGCGCTCGCCGGAATCGACCGGATACCCTCGACGTCCGCGTCGGCGAGACTGTAGATCTGATCCTCGTCACCGAGGACGTTCGCGAGGATGACGAACTTCAGCGCCGCGTCCGTCCCCTCCACGTCGAAGGCGGGGTCGGCCTCCGCGACGCCGAGGTCCTGTGCCTCCGCAAGGACGTGTTCGTAGCCCAATCCCTCGGCGGCCATCCGTGAGAGGACGAAGTTGGCGGTGCCGTTGAGCACGCCACGGGCCGCCGTGATCTGTTCGGGACCGAAGTCGCCGATGGTCGAGAGAATGGGGATGGCGCCGCCGACGGCCGCCTCGAACTGGACGGTGCCCGCACTCTCCGCTTCGAGCGCCATCAGGTCCGCGTATCGCTCCGCGACGGGGCCTTTGTTCGCCAACACCGCGTGTCGGTCGTGTTCCAGCGCCGCTTGGACGTGCGAGAAGCCGGGCTCGGCGTCGCCCAAGGTCGTCGGCGTCGCCTCGACTAGGACGTCGTACTCCGCGGCCAGTGCGTCCTCGGGGTCGGCCGCGCCGACGGCTCCCTCCGCGTCCTTCCGGTCGAAAACCGTCGCCGCGTCCAAGCCGTCGGGGTCGACCGCCGCCGACCGTGAGTCCGCGAGCGCGGTCACGGTGTGGCCATACTCCGGGGCGAGTTCGACGACCGAGCGCCCGACGGCGCCGGCGCCGATCACCGCGAGTCGGAGGCTCATTCTGCCACCTCCACCAGCGGCTCGACCACGTTCAGGTCCTTCTCGTCGGCGACCTGCCGCACGTGCTCGAAGACTTCGTCCGACCGGCCGGTCCGAGTGGCAAGCCGAAGGCGCGCGCTGGAGGCGCCACCGCGACCCTCGGGCGCCGAAAGCGACAGATCCGCGAGCGCCGCGTCGGTGCTCGATTCGATCCGCTGGAGTGTATCCGAGAGATCGGTGTCGACGATGTCACCGACCAGCAACAGGGTCAGCTCCTCGCCGTACCGCTCGGCACCCGCTTGGATGACGTTGACCCCCTCCGCGCGGAGGGCGTCGACGATAGTCTCGAACCGCTCCGGCGGGCACTCGACGTCCACCTCGACGGGGATGTGTCCCCGCGGGGTGAGGTTCCCGCGCTCGTGGAATATCGAGAGGAGGTTCCCGCCGTTCTCCGCGATGGGATGAAGCGCCGACAGGAGTTCGCCGGGTTTGTCGACGAGCTCTAGCCGGATCGTGTGGGTCTGTGAGCGCTCGCCGCCGTCGGTGCGTTCCCCGTCGGCCTCGGTCTCCGCGTCGTCGGTGGTGGCGGCCTCGGTCTCCGCGTCGCCCGCGTCGACCATTCAGGCCGTCACCCCCGCGGCACGCCCCGTCGACGTAATAATTGTCATCGGCGACGGGGAAGGGCCGCGGGGTAGCTCCGTGCCGACACGTCGACTGCCGGTAGTCGTGCCGCAAGGCATGGTGTACACTGTGCCAGTGGGGTATATGATTGCATCGGTCGCGGACGGCCTCAGGTCGCGGGCGACGGTGCGGCGGCGACAGCGTCGTCGCTCGCCATCTCGACGGTGGCTGGGGCGTCGGCCCGGTCGTGAGCGAGGCGAACGACCGTTCGCTCGCCGTCGGTGTCGAAACACAGGTCACCGTCGGCGGCCTCGGCAACCGAGCGGGCGACCCAGAGACCGAGCCCGCTCCCGTGTTTGAGCTGTGTGATCTCCTCGTCGCCGGAGATGACGATCCGTTCGTCCTCGGGGACGCCGGGACCGTCGTCCGCGACGTCGATCCGGACGGTCTCGTCGTCGGGAGCGTCGGCGCCGACGTGAATCTCCGATCCACCGTGTTCGACCGCGTTCTCGACGAGCTCGGTGAGCGCTCGCTCGATACTGTCGTCGGCCCAGACCCACAGATTCCGCGGCACGTCGACGGTGATCTCCGCTCCGTCGTCCGCCGACACGTCGTCGACGGCGTTCGTGGCGACGTCGTGAACGTTCAGTCGCACGTTCGGTGTCGACCGCCGATCCAGCGCCTCGACCATCGCCTTGGTCTTGTCGGCGAGGTCGCCGACGGACCGGGCGCGACCGTAGAGGAGTTCGGCCGTGTCGGCGAGCGAACCGTCGGGGAGTTCGGTCGCCAGTCGCTCCGATTGCCCCATCAACACCGTGGCGTCGTTCCGGAGGTTGTGCCGGAGGACGCGACTCAACACGGCGAATTTCTCCCGTTCGCGCGCCAGCTGTTCGGCTCGAACCCGCCGGGCGTCGTGGACCCCGATGATGACGTGGGCGGCGGCACTGATCGCGAGAACGTTCCCTGCCGCCAGCGCGTCGGCTGGGGTGACAGTTCCGAGCGCGCCACGGGAGGCGCCGTGCGCGAGCAAGACGACCCCGAGGACGACGAACCCGAGGAAGTTCCACACTGCGATCCGAACCGCGTTGGGCGTCGAGAAGTCACTCCGGTACAACAGGACGCCGGCGGCGACCAAGCCGAGACAGACGAGCGACCCGAGGACCGCCAACCCGACGCCGACAGCCGGTTGGGACCCCACCAAGAACGGCGCCAAGTTCGGGACGAACAGCGCGACGCCGGTCAGGCTGACGACCGCACACGACGCGATCCGAGCCAGCCGTTCCCGCCGGCGACCCCCGCCGGTCGGCCCCGGCCCGAACAGTCGAACGAGTGCCCGGTCGATGCGGACGAGTACTCCAGTCATCGCCGAAGACAGACGAAGGCGAGTGATGAAACTATCCACCGAATTATCGTCGCTGAGAGAAAGATGGCCGACGACGGCGCCTTAGATGTAGTCGACCGACGGCGGTAGTTCCAGCTTCATCCCTTTGCGCTCACGAATCTCTTCGATTAGGTCGGGCTGGAGGTTGTCGGCGAGCACGCGGAAGCCCGCGTTCTCGGTGTTCCACGACGCACGACCCTCGGTGGCGCTCCGGATGTCCGAGGAGAAGCCGATCATCTCCTCGACGGGCGCGATGCCCTCGATGACCATGAGGTCGCCCTCTTGGTACATGTCGTCGACGCGGCCACGACGGCCCTGAATCTCGCCCGACGCCGCACCCATGTGTTCGGACGGCACGTCGATGCGAACGTCTTGGATGGGTTCGAGCAGGCGGATCTCACCGTCGATGAGCGAGCGGTGAACGGCCTCCCGGACTGCGGGGATGACCTGTGCCGGGCCACGGTGGATGGTGTCCTCGTGGAGCTTCGCGTCGTGCAGGCGGATCAGCGCGCCTTGGACGGGTTCGGCCGCGAGCGGGCCGTCGTCCAGCGCCTCTTCGAGCCCCTCGACGACGAGTTCCATCGTCTCGTTGAGGTGCTGGATCCCCTTCGTGTCGTCGATGAGGATGTTCGTCCCGGGCATGTCCATCGAGACGTTCCCCAACTGGATCTCGTCGACGATGTCGTCACTCAGGGTTTCGACCGTGATGTAGAACTTGTTGTGACGGTTCGGCGAGACGCCTTCGACCTCGCCGGAGGCTTCCTGCGGGGCCTCACGGTAGACGACGATGGGCTCCCCGGTGTTGATCGGGATGCCTTGGTTGCGCTCGATGCGCTGGCCGATGACTTCGAGGTGGAGTTCGCCCTGACCGGAGATGAGGTGTTCGCCCGTCTCCTCGTTGATCTCGACTTGGATGGTGGGGTCCTCCTTGGCGACCTGCTGGAGCGTCTCGATCAGCTTCGGCAGGTCGTCCATGTTCCGTGCCTCGACGCTTTTCGTGATGACCGGCTCGGAGATGTGTTCGATGGACTCGAACGGCGTCATCTCGACGCTCGACACCGTGGAGCCGGCGATGGCGTCCTTGAGGCCGGTGACGGCCGCGATGTTACCCGCGGGAACGCGTTCCACTTCCTCGCGCTCGCCACCCATGTAGATACCGACGCTCTGGACGCGGTTCTGCCGGGCCGTCCCCGAGACGTACAGCTCTTGGCCCTTCTCGATGGTCCCGGAGAAGACACGCCCCGCCGCGATTTCGCCGGCGTGGGGGTCGATCCCGATGTCGGTGACCATCATGACGAGTTCGCCGTCCTCGTCGACCAGTCGCATCGTCCCAGCGAGGTCGGACTCCGCGTCGCCGCGCCAGATGCGCGGGATACGTCGGGGCTGGGCGTCGAGCGGGTTCGGGAAGTGCTCACACACCATGTCGAGCACGACGTCGGAGAGCGGCGTCCGGTCGTGGAGTTCCTGACGCTTGTCCGCGCGTTCGAGGTCGATGATGTCGCCGAAGTCCATCCCCGTCCGCTGCATCGAGGGCATCGAGACGCCCCACTTGTACAGCGCGGAGCCGAAGCCGACGGTGCCGTCCTCGACGCCGACGGTCCAGTCCTCGGTGATGTCGTCCATCTCCTCGGTCATCCCACGGATGAGCTCGTTCACGTCGTGGATGACCGACAGGAGGCGGTCCTGCATCTCTTGGGGACCCTCCTGCAGTTCGGAGATGAGGCGGTCGACCTTGTTGATAAAGAGGGTCGGCTTGACGCCCTCGCGAAGCGCCTGCCGGAGCACCGTCTCCGTCTGCGGCATCGCGCCCTCGACGGCGTCGACGACCACGAGCGCGCCGTCGACGGCGCGCATCGCACGGGTCACGTCGCCACCGAAGTCGACGTGGCCCGGCGTGTCGATCAGGTTGATCAGGTGGTTGTCGCCCTCGTACTCGTGGGTCATCGAGACGTTCGCGGCGTCGATGGTGATGCCGCGTTCCTGCTCGTCTTCCTCGGTGTCCATCGCGAGCTGTTCGCCCGCGGTGTCCTGAGAGATCATGCCCGCGCCGGCGAGCAGGTTGTCCGTCAGCGTCGTCTTGCCGTGATCGACGTGAGCGGCGATGGCGATGTTCCGGATGTTCTCCGGTTTGTCCATCAGCCGTTCACATTCTTGTACGATCTTCTTTCGTCGGCCCATTACAGGCACATACCGCTAGGAGGGTCAAAAGGGTAGTGTTTTGCCGGCAACGAAACCGTCGATTTCCGGCGGCTGGCACCGTGTGTCACGTGATGCCACGATTCGCCGGCGGCGGCCGCCGGACCGCAACCGTCTTACCGATCTGACCCGTGATAACGGTAAGCATGGATGTACGCGTAGAGGCGGGCGCGCCACCGGATCCGTTTCTCGGCGCCGCCGACCTACTGGCCACCGAACACGACCTAGCCCGACCGGTTCACGTACGCGTCCGGGACGACCCGGACGAGCGAACGTGGACCGCACACTACGACGACCACCACGTGCTCAACATCTCCCGACAGGCCGCCACGAGCGCCATGGCGCGGGAACTCGCCCTCCACGAACTCGCACACATGGTTAGGTACGAGCAGGGGCACGCCTCGCACACCCAGTCGACGGACGAAGCGCTGTTTCTCGCGCTCTCCGGCCGCGACGTCGAGCGCCGGAAGCTAACCCACTGCTATCAGATCGCCAACCACATGCGCGACATCTACGCCGACGACATCACCCTCTCGGTGGCGCCGGCGGCGAAGCTCGTCCAGTTTCTCGAATCGCAGCTCGCGGCCGCCGTCGCCGACGCGCCCGGCCCCAGTCCCGCCGCCACGGCCCCCGACTCGCGTCGCGTCTCCGTCGGCGCCGACCCCGACATCACCGCCGTCAACGCCGCCTTCGCCCTCGCGCTCGTCGAGCGCCACGGCCTGATCGACACCGAACATCGGTTGTACGACTTGGCGCGCGCCGCCGCCACCGACGCCCCGACCGTCGGGATGGAGACGTTCAAACGCCTCTTTCGAACCCTCTCGGAGGACCCGAGCGAGAGCGACTTTCGCCGCGACCTAGTGACCGCGACCCGAGAGTACGCCCTCGACGCGGGACGGGCGGCGGACTAGCGGCCGGCGGCCGCCGCTTGGAAGACGTCGATCACGTCCGCGCGGTCCATCGTCCGAGGATTTCGCTCGATGTTGTGTGCCGAGTGCTCGAAGGCCACGTCCGCGAACTCGGCGAAGGTCTCTCGGTCGAAGTCGCCGAACGCGGCGATGTTCGTCGGCACGTCCACGTCCGCTAGCAGGTCGAAGACGGCTTCGACGCTCCGTGCGGCGAACGCCCGGTCGGACTCCCCGGGTCGTCGCGTGGCGCCCAGCGCCGCCGCCAAGTCCGCGAACCGGTCGACCTCCGCGGGCAGGTTGTACCGCATCACGTGCGGCAGGAGGACACCGTTCGCCAGTCCGTGCCCCAAGTCACACTCCATCCCGAGCGGGTAGGTGAGCGCGTGGACGGCCCCCAGCCCGGAGTTGACGAACGCCTGCCCGGCAAGCGTGGCCGCGAGGCTCATGTTGGCCCGAGCCGCCTCGTTTGCCGCCCCTTGGGCGACCGCAGGCCGGAGGTTCTCCGCGACCAGTTCGACCGCCCGGAGCGCCAGCGTGTCCGTGTAGGGTGTCCGCAGGAGCGTGACGTAGCTCTCGACGGCGTGGGTCAGAGCGTCGAGCCCCGTCGCCGCCGCGACCCCTGGCGGCAGCGTCGCCGTCAGATCCGGATCGACCGTCGCGAGGTCGGCAAAGAGCTGCGGCGAGAAGACGACCTTTTTGACCCCGCCCGCGCGCTCGTCGGCGAAGACGCCGATGTGGGTCACCTCGCTCCCGGTGCCGGCCGTCGTGGGCACGAGCGCCAGTGGCTTCGTCGGCGTCGAGACGTTGTCCATCCCCAGCAACTCGCGAACGGGGCGGTCCGCGGCCGCGAGCGCCGCCGCGAACTTGGCGGTGTCCATCGAACTCCCGCCGCCGACGCCGACGACGACGTCGTGGTCGGCGACCAGTTCGGCCGCCGCCTCGACCATCGAGAGCTTCGGCTCGGGGGCGACGCCGTCGTACACCGTCACGTCGACGCCCGCGGCCTCCAAGCGAGCGCGCGGGCCGTCGACGACGCCGGCCGTCGACAGATGTTCGTCGGTGACCAGCAACGCCGAGTCGGCGTCGCGGTCGGCCGCGAACGGTTCAAGGGCGTCGATTGCGCCCGATCCGTACTCGACGTGGGCGGGGCTTCGGATCGTGTGTGACGTATCGAGGGACCCGATGTCCGACATACCGCCACCGTCGGACGGGACGTAAGTAGCTCTTCGGGAGGTTACCGTGCGGCGGCGGCGACCCGCTCGGCTTCCTCTTTCTGGTTGATGGCGTAGGTGCCGACGTCGTAGTCGGCGGCGCCCATCAGCTGGTTCGCGAGTGCCTCGGCGGCGCTCGTCGGCGTCTTGTACGACCCGCGGTAGGCGCCCTCGGCGAGGAACTTCAGCGCCTGATCGACGCGGCGCTGGGGCGCCACGTCGACGGCCTGCGGGACCGAGATCCCGCCGTACTTCAGGCGGACGGTCTCCTCACGTGGTGCGGCGTTCTCGACAGCCGTGACGAGGATCTGCACCGGGTTCTCGTCGGTCCCCTCGTGGACGAGTTCGAAGGCGTCACGAACGATCCGCATCGCCTGCTGTTTTTTCCCCGTGTTCTCCTCGGTCTGCATCAGCCGGTTGATCAGCCGTTCCACGACCGAGATTTCGCTTTTCTGGAACTGCTTGGAGGCGTGTCGCCCCATCGTGTGCGCGATGGGAGTCACGTTGATGTATCGCTTCGTGCTCGGGTCGGCGTACGCGATGTCGTCGGTCTCCCACACGCCGAACAGTAGGGCGTCGGTCTCCGTCTCGTCGCTGCCGGCCGGGGCGTCCGGATCGGGATCGGGGGAGTCGCTCTCGCTTTCGGACATTATCGAACCGGTTTCTCCGCGTTACCGCGCACGAGTTCGATGAGCGAGACGCCGTTGACCTTCTCGACCTTGTAGTTCACGCCGGAGAGGTCGCCCATCGCGCGACCCTTCGCGCCACCGATACCGGCGATGGTGACCTCGTCGTGTTCGTCGATGAAGGAGATGGCTCCGTCACCGGGACAGAACGCCGTCACCTGCTTGCCGTTCTTGATCAGCTGGACCCGGACGCACTTTCGGATCGCCGAGTTGGGCTGTTTCGCCTCGATGCCGACCTTCTCCAGGACGATGCCCCGTGCTTGGGGCGCCCCCTCGAGCGGGTCCGACTTCTTCCGGAGGCCGCGCTCGCGTCGCGCGTACTCCGAGTCGGACCACCGCCGCGTCTGGCGGTCCTTCTTGAGTTTGCGGGCCGCATATTTGCCGTTCGCCATAGTGCAACCTCGTTGCCGACGGAGCTACTTAAGCCTCCCTTTTCGGCCGGAGCGAAACCGTCTCAGAACGCGTTAGGACACCCGCTACTCCGATCTGAGGATCTATCGGCGTCAGGAGAGCGACGATGAGTCCCGGAAGAGCGTCGAGAACCGGTGAGAGACGATACCGACGATACGGCGTCGACGACGGGTGACACTCAGGTCAACTGCACGTCGTCGAGGTCGTAATGTCGGCTGGCGAGCCGCCGGGCCGTCTCGATGTTTCGCCCGTCGCGGCCGATGGCGGCGCCGCGGTCCGCCTCCGGCACCTCGGCGTAGGCGATCCGGTCGCCCTGTTCGCTGATCGTGACGTGTTGGACCGCCGCCGGCGCGAGGGTGTTGGCGACGAAAGCCTCCGGCGTGTCGGCGTTCTCGACGAGTTCGACCGAGCGGCCGAGCGTCTCCTCGACTGCCCGCACCCGCCGACCGTCGGGGCCGACCGCGTCCGCCATCTCGCCGGCCGCGACGAGGAAGACGACCCGGTCTTCGTCCTCGTAGACGAGACAGTCGCGAGCGGTCGCACCGGTTTCGTCCTCGAAGCAGGCGATGTACCGACGGTCGCGGTCCGACAGGGTGATACGCATTATCGAGGGGTTGCCGGCCGGATACCAGCGGGTCGCCGCCCCCTCGTGTCCCGCCGGAGCCGACGTGTGTTCTCCATCGCTAGTCGTCCGAAGGCTGTGCGCTGAACGATCCCATCCGGAGGTCGACGTCGCCGGTGCCGATGGCGACCGGTTTGCCGACGATGACGTTCTCGATGACGCCGTCGAGGCGGTCACGCTCGCCGTGGACCGCGGCGTCGAGCAGGTGGTTCACCGTCACCTCGAACGCCGCTCGGGCGAGCACCGACTCCTTCGATCCCGAGATGCCGTGACGACCGATGGACTCGATGGTCCCACGGTTGGTCATGATGTCCGAAACCAGCATCAGGTGGCGGACGTTCACGTCGTCGAGACCCTGCTCCTCGAGGGTATCCATCGTCTCGTTGATGATGGCCTCGCGGGCCGCCTCGACGCCCAAGTTCCGGTAGATCTCGTGGATGTTGTTACACGTGGTGCGAGAGGCGTCGACGCCTTCGATCTCGATCACGTCGCCGAAGGCCGACCCCTCGGTGTAGAGGACGAACTCCTCGTTCCCGTCCGCGACCGTCTCCTTGCGGATGACGACGCGGGAGACCTCCTCGATCCCCTTGAAGACGACGTCGCGAAGCTCCTCGACGAGTTGGAGGAGTTCGCGGTAGCTGGGTTCGGAGGGGCCGAACTCGATGAGCGTCTCCGAGCGCCGGGTCTGGACGCCCAACGCGTCCTCGATGGTCTCCGCGATCTCGGCGGCCACGACGTCGACGTCCTCAACGGTCGGCCACCGCTCGATCAGCGTCTCCTCGTTGAGGTCGACTTGGACGAGCATATCCGCGACGTTCGTCGAGACGTCACCCAGCGAGAGGATCTTCGTGGACTCGATCGACCACACCACCTCGTGGGCGCGCTCGCGGTCGGTGGCGTACTCCTCGTCGAGGTACACCGTCATCATCGGTGTATCCGGGGTCTTCCGAGCGTCCACCAGTTCGATCAAGCGCGGGAGCCCTTGGGTCACGTCGATCTCCGCGACGCCCGCGTAGTGGAACGTGTTCATCGTCATCTGGGTTCCCGGTTCGCCGATAGATTGCGCCGAAACCGTCCCGACTGGGTCCAGCGGGTCGACCCGCGTGTCGACGTACTTCGTCTCGGTCGCTTGGGCGATCTCGTCGGCCTGCTCGGTCGGGATCGGGCCGCGTTCCTCGATGGTCTCGTAGATCCGCTCTTTCAGTCGCCGGGGCAACTCCGTGTCCTCGACGACCGCCTCGATGTCGTCGGTGACGTGTTCGTACTCTACGTCAGTCATCCGACTCCACCTCCATGCCCTGAGCCTTGTTCAGGCCGGGGCCGGCGTACTCCGAGAGGTTCGTCGGCGGTTCGCGCCCGCCGAGGAACCGCTCTTTCTCGACCTCGGAGTCGAACTCCGCCTCGATCACGCGGTCGGCGATCCCCTCGACGTCGATGGGGTTGTCGTCGTTCGAGGAGACTTTCACCGGACTGGTGCCGTCCTCGCCGTACTCGAACTGGACGATGGTGTCGGAGGTGTCACGCACGGTGCCGTCGTACTGTGACTCCAGTTCGGACAGCGCGTTGATGAGACGGCGCTGGAGGTAGCCCGACTTCGAGGTCCGGACCGCCGTGTCGACCAGTCCCTCGCGACCACCCATGGCGTGGAAGAAGAACTCCCGCGGGGTCAGACCGCCACGGTAGGAGTTCTCCACGAACCCGTGGGCCTCGGCCGAGAGGTCGTTGGGCTGGTAGTGACTCAGCGTGCGATCCTCGTAGCCACGGTTGATCCGCTCGCCGCGAACCGCCTGCTGGCCGACACAGCCGGCCATCTGGGTCAGGTTGAGCATCGACCCACGGGCACCCGAGCGGGCCATGATGACCGCCGGGTTGTCCTCATCGAAGTGTTCCTCGGCGATCTCGCCCGCGCTGTCGCGGGCCTTGCCGAGCGTCTGCATGATCTTCATCTCCAAGGTCTCGTCGATGGTCCGCCCGGGCAGCGACTCGAGTTCGTCCGCCTCGTAGCGCTCGATGAGTTCGTCGATGCGCTCGTAGGCGTTGCCGATGGCGTCGTCGACCTGCTCGTTGGCCGCCGGCGGGATCGACTCGTCGTCGATGCCGAGCGAGAACCCGAAGTGCATGATCGCCCGCATCGCCAGCGCGGCCACCTCGTTGATGAACACGCGGGCGCGAGTCTCGGAGTACACCTTCGTGAGGGTGTCGACAATCTCGCCGCCGAACGCGCCGACGGCGTCCTCGTCGATGGTACCCGAAACCAACTGGCCGTCGACGATTTCGACGGTGTCACCCGCCGACGACCGGAACTCTAGGTTGAGGTCGTCGGGCAGGAGTTCCGAGAAGACGGTGCGACCCGTCCAGTAGGGTTCGCCGTCCTCCTCGCCGTCGGCCGGCGGGAGTTCGTCGACGCTCGTTGCCCGCAGTAGGTCGAGCGCCTGCGTCTCGGTGAAGTGGGGGTTGTCGTGGGTCAGCAGGTAGGTCCCGCTGATGTGGTCCTGAATCGCGCCGATGATGTTCTCGCCGAACCGGGGGCTGAGGATCTGCTCTTGGACCCGCATCAGCACGCGCGCTTCGGCCCGCGCCTCCTCGTTCTGGAGGGCGTGCATGTTCATCTCGTCGCCGTCGAAGTCGGCGTTGTAGGGCGGGCAGACGGTGGTGTTCAGCCGGAACGTCTTGTACGGCATCACGACCACCTCGTGGGCCATGATCGACATCCGGTGGAGCGACGGCTGGCGGTTGAAGATCACGATGTCGCCGTCGACGAGGTGGCGGTTGACCTCCCACCCCTCCTCGACCTTGGTGGCGAGTTCCTCGCAGTTCTTCTCGGTTACTTTCAGCCGTCGCCCGTCAGGGCGTCGGACGTAGTTCGCGCCAGGGTGACCCTCAGGGCCGTTGGCGACGTACTGTCGGGCCTCGTCGACGTTGCGCTCGGTGACGTTCAGTGTCTGGGTCATCTCCTTCGCGACCCGGTCGGGGACGCCGACCTCGTTCAGGCTGAGGGTGGGGTCCGGGCTGATGACCGTCCGCGCCGAGAAGTTGACACGCTTCCCGGACAGGGAACCACGGAACCGACCCTCCTTCCCTTTCAGACGCTGGGAGAGTGTCTTCAGCGGCCGGCCGGAGCGGTGTCGAGCCGGCGGCGTTCCCGAGATCTCGTTGTCGACGAACGTGGTGACGTGATACTGGAGCAGTTCCCAGAGGTCCTCGATGATGAGTTGGGGAGCTCCCGCCTCGCGGTTCTCCATGAACCGCTGGTTGATACGGATGATGTCGACCAGCTTGTGTGTGAGGTCGTCCTCGGAGCGCTGGCCGTTGTCGAGCGTGATCGAGGGACGGGCCGTCACCGGCGGCACCGGAAGGACGGTCAGAATCATCCACTCGGGGCGCGACCGCTCGGGGTCGATGCCCAGAACTTCGATGTCCTCGTCGGGGATGTCCTCGAACCAGTCGCGGATGTCGGAGGGCATCAGCTTGTTCATGTCCTCCTCGGTGAGGTCTACGTCGAGGACCTTCTCCAGTTTCTTTCGCGTGTCGCTCTTGGGGCGGAACTCCCCCGCCATGATGTCGTTGATACGCCCGGGATCGACGCCCACCGCCTCGGCGAGGTCGCGGGGGCTAGTCCCCTCGGCGTCCTCGTCGTCCGGGTCGGGCTGCATCGCCTCCGCGATGCGCTCGGAGTAGTCCCCCGCGAGGACGTCCTGCACCTCGTAGTAGGTGGTCGGCTTCTCGTGTTTGATGTCGTGCATCACGCCGTCACAGTCCGGGAACGGGCAGTAACTCTGCTTGCGCGCCTGCCGGACCGCCGACTTCAGCACGTCGTTGGGGTCGTTGCCGAGTTCCTCCGCCCGGAGCAGCTTCTCGCTGTACTCATCGCGTTCCTCCTCGGTGAGCGCGAGGCGCCCACACTCCCGACACGTCGAGCGCAGGAGCCGTCGGATGAGCTTCGTGAAGCCGACGTGGATGACGGGCGCCGCGAGTTCGATGTGTCCGAAGTGCCCGTTACACGACCCGGAGTGCTGACCGCAGGTTCGACACTCTAGCCCGGGGTCGATGACCCCGAGGCGTGGATCCATCAGCCCCATGTCGATGGGGTAGCCGTCGTCGTCGTAGGTGTCCGCGGTGATGACCTTCGTCGCGGACATGTCCCGATACGTTTCCGGGTCCATCAGCCCGAACTGGATGCCGCCGATCTCTTTTGGTGTTTGCATTGACATGGTTTACACTGCGTCCTCGAGTTCCAGCCGCGGTCGGATGCCGAGCGCCATCATCTCGTCGAGGAGGAGCTTGAACGCGTAGCTCACCTCGAGTTCGTGGATGTCGTCCTCGTCACCGGTGGAGGGATCGTACACCCGGCGCTGGTCGGTGTCCTCGACCGCGACCATCCCGGTCTCGGCGCTGATGTAGACGCTCTCGCGGTCCGAGGAGTCGAGCAGGCGCTCTTTGAGCGCCATCGCCGCTCCGTGACCGATCAGCACCTCACGCTCCATCTCGCCCACGCGCAGGCCGCCCTCGCGGGCGCGACCCTCGGTCGGCTGGCGGGTGAGCACCTGCACCGGCCCGCGGGAGCGGGCGTGCAGTTTGTTGCTCACCATATGGTAGAGTTTGTGATAGAAGATCGTCCCGACGAAGATCTCGGCCTCGATCTTTTCGCCGGTCACACCGGAGTACATGATCTCTTTGCCCGAGGACTCGAAGCCGTGTTCCTCTAGAGCCCCGCGGAGATCCTCCTCGTCCTCGCCTTGGAAGGCGGTGCCGTCGACGCGGCGCCCTTCGAGGGAGCCGACCTTGCCGCCAAGCATCTCCAGCACGTGGCCGACCGTCATCCGGGACGGGAGGGCGTGTGGGTTGAGCACCAAGTCGGGGACGAGCCCCTCTTGGGTGAACGGCATGTCCTCTTGGGGCGCGAGGTGGCCGACGACGCCCTTCTGGCCGTGTCGGGACGCGAACTTGTCGCCGAGTTCGGGGATACGCTCGTCGCGCACGCTCACCTTCGAGAGCTTCGAACCGTCCTCGCCCTCCATCAGCGTGACCGTGTCGACGACGCCGTCCTCGCCGCTCCGCATCGTGACGCTCGTCTCGCGGCGTTTCTGGGGCGACAGCCCGCCCATGTCGTCTGGCTCCTCGAGGAACCGGGGCGGACTCGTCTTGCCCAACAGAACCGAGTTCTCGTCGACCTTCGTCTCGGGGTTGACGAGGCCGTCCTCGTCGAGGTGGGTGTAGGCGTCCTCACCGCGGGCGCCGCGGACGTCTTGACTGGGGACCTCGAAGCGGTCCTCCTGACCACCCGGATATCGGCGCTCCTCGCCCTCGTAGGTCCGGAAGAAGTGCGAGCGGGCCAAGGCCCGGTCGACGGACCCCTTGTTCATGACGAGCGCGTCCTCGATGTTGAACCCCTCGTAGCTCATGACGGCGACGACGAAGTTCTGGGCCGCCGGCCGCTCGTCGAACCCGATCTGCTCGGTGGTCTGCGTCTTGACCATCGCCAGCTGCGGGTAATGCATCAGGTGCTGGCGGGTGTCCGGTCGAATCCGGTAGTTGGCCGCCGGCAGACCGAGCGACTGCTTCATCATCCCCGCGCCCATCGTGATCCGCGGCGAGGCGTTGTGCTCCGGATACGGAATCATCCCCGCGCCGATGCCGAAGATCAGCTGTGGGTCGATCTCTAGGTGGGTGTGGTCCTCGGTGAGTTCGTCCTCGTCGACGGCGACGTAGATGTCCTCCTCCTCTTCGGCGTCGATGAACTCGACGTAGCCGCGGTCGACGAGCTGTTCGAACTCGAGGTCCCCCGCGCTGACGGCCTCGATCTCGGCGTCCGAGAGTAGTGGTTCGCCGTCGTCGACGACGATCAGCGGCCGGCGGGCGCGCCCCGCGTCCGCGTTGATGATGACCTCGCGGGTCCGCTCCTTGATGGAGACGTTGACCATGTCGCTGACGTCGCCCCGGCGGCGCGCCTCGCGGATCTGTTCTGCGAGCTGTTCGGGGTCGGGATGGGTCCCGACCAAACTGCCGTTGACGTATACTTTCGCCTCGCGTGCCTGAGCCATGTTAATCCGCCATCGAGTCGACGCCTTCGATTCCGGGGATACCCTCGACCCCCATCGACGCCAGTTCGCGCTTGAGTCCCTGTTCGTCCTCCACGTTCTGGGAGAGCTCCATCGCCTGCGCGAAGTTCTTCACCAGTCCGCAGTTCGGGCCCTCCGGCGTTTCGGAGGGACAGATACGACCCCACTGGGTCGCGTGCAGGTCCCGCGCCTCGAAGTGTGGCTGGCTGCGGCTGAGTGGCGAACGGAGCCGTCGCAGGTGGCTCAGCACACCCATGAAGTCAGTTCGGTCGACGAGCTGGGAGACGCCCGAACGGCCACCGACCCAGTTGCCGGTCGCCAGCGGGTGTTCCAGGCGTTCGGTCAACACGTCCGACCGAACCACGGTCGAGACCGAAAGCTGCCGATTTCGCATGTTCGCGCGTTCGAGCTGGTACTTCACGTCACGTGCCAGCTTGTTCAGCGCCGTCCGGAACAGATCACGCATGAGGTCACCGGAGACTTTCAGGCGCTTGTTGGCATAGTGGTCTTTGTCGTCGCTCTCGCGTCGATCCAGTGCGAGTTCGAAGCAGGCCTCGGCCATCCGACAGAGATAGAAGGCCTTGTTGATCCGCACTTCCTCCTCGTCGATGCCGTCCTCATGAAGGTGGGGCAGCAGGTAGCGATCGATGACGTAGTTTGCGCGTTTGAGCTGGTAGTTCTTGCCCTGTCCCGAGGCAACTCGCTTTCCGAGTTTTTCGATGGCCTCCTCGGTCGTCTGGACATCGGCAGCCTCCAGGTTCTCCAGCATGAACTTCACAATCTCGGGGTCGTCGCTGACGCGGTGGACAATCTCCTCGTCGGATTCCAGTCCGAGTGCACGCACGAGCGTGACAAAGTCGACCGATCCAGAAACGGAGGGGAACGAGACTTCAAGTAGTCCGTCGCGGGTACGCTCAGTCAACACCAGCGCGCGGTAGCCGCGGCGCTGAGAGAAGGTCTTTGCGACCTGGACCTCGTCGCCGTATTTCGTGTCGTATTCCGCGAGGATCTTGTTCGGGGCGAGATCCTCGCTGGTCATCAGCACTCGCTCTGAGCCGTTGACAATGAAGTAGCCACCGGGATCGGCGGGGTCCTCACCGATGTCGATGAGCTCTTCGTCGGAGAAGCCCGCGATGTTACATTTCTCGGAGCCGACCATGATCGGCATCCGGCCGACCTTCGTTTCGGTCTGATCGACGACCCGCTCTTCCTCTTCCTCGCCGCCCTTGACGATGGCCATCTCCATGAAGACCGGCGCGGAGTAAGTGATATTGCGCAGGCGCGCTTCTTGGGGGTATAGCAGTTCCTCGCTGCCGTCGGCCTCGCGAACCCGGGGCGTGACGACGCGGACGTCGCCCAGCTCGACCCAGACAGGCTCCTGGCCTTCCTTGTCTCCAATATCAGTTTCGATGGTCGCCTTCTCGTCGACGACCTCCTGCATCCCCCGTTCGAGGAAGGCGTTGAACGAGCGGAAGTGGTGTTCGGCGAGTCGATCCTTCGAGAAGTATTCCCGTGAAATAGTTCTGCGTTGTTCTGTATCCATGCTTACTCGATTACGAGCCGATAGACGATCGCTCGGTCTGTGGTTCGGGAGTCGCGCTCGACTTTGATCACGTCGCCGACCTCGGCGTCGTCCGGCAACGCGGGATCGGTGCGTTTGATCTTCGGCAGATCAGTCTTTTTGATGTCGTACTCTGCGAGTACGTCCTCGAGTTCGTCGCCATCGAGGACGGTGTGGTCCGGGACAAGTTCGTGTTGGCTTACATCTACCATGTGTGGTGTGGGTTGACCGACTAGAGAAGGCTGTTCGAGATACTACAGCTACCTATTGTGGGCATCCATTTAACCCTTGCCAAAACCGCCTGCAACAGCTACCGGCGACTCCGCGATCAGTACCCGTGAGTACGAGGACCACTATCAAAGGTGTTGGGGTCCACGCCATCGCAACATGGGACGTCTGCCTCGGACCGACCATACCGCCCCGATTGCCTCTTCCCAGATTATTATTCATAAAGAATTCGAACAACCGGGTATGGACACGCGGAGTTGGCGTGACGCGGAGCGGGCCCACACCGACGAGGTGGCCGGGGAGGACACACTTGCAGAGATGTTCGAGGGAGCGGCCGATCGGAACACAGCACAGGACGCACAGCTATACAAGACTGGCTGTTACGAGCGGACGCTGCCAGCGACCGAGACGCCAGGTTCGGAGTCTGGCCGCTACCGGTCGCTGACGTACGCGAAGATGCGCGAGAACGTCCGCTATCTGGCGGCAGGGTTCCGTGAACTGGGGGTGGGCAGCGACGACCGGGTCGGTATCTTCGCAGACACACGTATAGAGTGGGCCCAGACTGATTTCGCGCTGCTCGCGGCGGGCGGCGTCGTCACGACTGTCTACACCGAGTCCTCGCCACAGCAGGTCGGGTTTCTGCTGGGCGATCCCGATGCGACCGGCGCCGTCGTCGAAAACGGCGACCTGCTCGACCGCGTTCTGGAGGTCGAAGACGAGCTTGACCTAGAGTTTATTGTCGCTATGGACGAGGTTTACGGCCATGGCGACCGAGAGGACATATACACGCTGGGCGAGGTCGCACGCCTCGGCGCGGACGCGTTCGAGGAGTCTGCCTACCGGAATTGGCTGGAGGAGCGTGAACCTGAGGACCTGGCGACGCTGATCTACACTTCGGGGACAACGGGCAAACCCAAAGGCGTGAAGCTCACACACAGGAATCTGCGGTCGAACGTCAACCAGACCCGCAAGCGGATCGGGCCACGCCCTGACAAGCCCGAAGACGTCCCGGCTCTGGACAGCGGTACGCGGACGATCTCGTTTCTCCCTTTGGCGCACGTCTTCGAGCGCACCGCGGGTCATTTCCTCATGTTCGCCTCGGGTGCGACTGTCGGGTACGCTGAGAGCCCGGACACCATCCCGGAAGATATCAACAAGATCCGGCCACAGACTGGGACGAGCGTGCCACGAATCTACGAACGGATTTTCGATCGGATGCGCGATACGGCGGGAGAGACGGCGACCAAGCAGCGGGTTTTCGAGTGGGCGGTCGACGTGGCCCGAGCCTATGCCCGGGCGGATCCGCCAGGACCGTTACTTCGGGCCAAACATCGGTTGGCGGACTATCTGGTCTACGAGAGTGTCCGGAGCCGGCTCGGTGGCAACATCGAGTTCATGGTCAGCGGCGGCGGGAGTCTCGGTACCGAACTGGCCGAGCTGTTCCTCGGGATGGGGCTTCCGATCCTGGAAGGGTATGGTCTGACCGAAACGTCGCCAGTCGTGTCCGTCAACCCTCCTGAGGACGTCCGGCCAGGGACGCTCGGGCCGCCGGTCGTCGACGTGGAGACGCGTCTCGACACGGAACTGGTCACCGAAGAGGAGTTCCCGGACGCGGAGGGCGAAGTCGGGGAGCTACAGGTCAAGGGCCCAAACGTCTATCCCGGGTACTGGGAGCTTCCCGAGGACACAGAGCGCGTGTTCACCGACGACGGCTGGTTCGGGACTGGCGACATCATCGAGCAGACGACTGATGGGTATCTGATCTATCGTGATCGGATGAAACAGATTCTCGTACTTGATACGGGTAAGAACGTCGCTCCGGGCCGGATCGAAAACGAATTCGCCACCAGCGAACGGGTCGCACAGATCATGGCCGTCGGCGACGGCCAGAAGTTCGTTAGTGCGCTCATCGCTCCGAACTTCGAGCGACTCGACCGCTGGGCTGAACGCGAAGGGATCGATCTACCGGACGAGCGCGAGCGACTGTGTCAGGACGAGCGCGTCCGCCAGTGGATCGGCGACGAAGTCGAACGGGTCAACGAGAACCTCGAACCCGTCGAACAGGTCAAACAATTCCGGCTCACTCCCGAAGGGTGGACGCCCGACAACGAGCTGTTGACGCCTTCGATGAAGAAAAAGCGCCGGACGATCCTCCAGCGGTTCAACAACCAGGTCGAGGACATCTACAGATGAACAAGGCGGTTCACGAGGAGGAGCTGGCCACTCCACATGTACTACGACGAGGGACTCTCGAAGTGGCTCGTCGGATCGACCATCGGTTCGGGGTAGCCGACGCCGAGTTCGACGCCGTAGCGTGCCTGTTCGTCGGCGTTCATTCGCCAGGGTTCGTGAGCGTACTGGGGCGGGAGCTCCGCCAGTTCAGGCACCCAGCGACGGACGTACTCAGCCTCGGGGTCGTAGTTGTGTGCCTGCCAGAGCACGTCGAATGCCCGGTCGCGCGAATCGGTTCCCACGCCGGCGATATACGCCCAGTTGCCGTAGTTCGAAGCGACGTCATAGTCGAGTAGGCGGGATTCGTAGTAGGCAGCTCCCCAGCGCCAGTCGATCCGGAGCGTGTTCGCCAGGAAGGAAGCGGCGTTCTGACGGGCGCGATTGCTCTGATAGCCTGCCGTGGCCAGTTCCCGCATCGCCGCGTCGACAAACGGGAAGCCGGTCTCGCCGTCGGCCCACCGCTGGAAAGTCGTCTCATCGCGGTTCCAGGCGATCTCACGGTCCTGGATTCCGCCGGGCGTGAAGTACGCGTCGCCGTGCTTCGCGAGCTGGAACTGGGAGAAGTCCCGCCAGCGCAACTCGAACAGCAGCCAGTACGTCGAGTCGTTCGAAACCCGCTCGCGCTCGTATCGGTCGACCGCCTGCTTGACCCGCCGCGGTGACAGACAGCCCTGTGCGAGCCACGGAGAGAGCTTCGAGGAGAAATCCATTCCCAGAAGCCCGTTGCGCGTCTCGCGGTACTCCCGAAGCCGGTCGCGCTCGAAAATATACGTCTGTAATCGCTCCAGGGCCGCCGATTCCCCGCCAGTAACAGGCATCGGTGTGTCGTCGTCAGGTGCGTCAGCCGGGCTTTCGTCGTACCCCAGTTCCGACAGCGCTGGGACCGACCCACCATCCAGGCCGGGTGTGGGAATGGATCTAGGCGGATCCAGTGGCACGGGGACCGACGAGCTAGCTTCTACGCTGTCTTTCCAGGGTGTGAACGTGTCTTGGACGTGTTCAATCGCCATCGGCAGGTCCTCGACTGCGTGCAGAGTGTGTGTCCAGTGAGTCGTCAGGTCGACAGCTGTCGATTCCAGCGCGTTCGCGACGGCGGATGCGGTCCGACGTTCCTCAGTTCCGGGGAGCCGCTGAGCGTGGACTACGTCGGCGTCGACGGACTCAGCAACGGCCGGTACGACCGACGCAGGATCGCCGTGGCGGACAAGTAACTCGCCGCCGCGCTCGCGCAATCGGTGTCTGAGATCCTGAACGCTCTCACGGACGAACTGCGCCCGACGGCGTCCGATCCGCGGCTCGTCAATCCAGCGGCTCCGGGTCCCGAACAGCCCAGGATCGAACGTGTATATCGGGACGACGCGGTCGTTTTCGTCGAGAGCACGCTGGAGCGTCAGATTGTCGTGCACCCGAAGGTCGCGGCGAAACCAGACGATTGCCGTTTCTGTCATACTCACTACTGAGCACTACAGCCACCTGATCACTATGCCGAACAGTTGGACATCTGGCCGCTCGCTACGCATCGACGACCGTGACCTGGAGCGCACGCGTACGGGGTCCGCACACTCGACCAACAGCACTGATACGGTCGGTTGTAACGATTTACCGGTACGATCGCGTAACGGATGCGATCGATCCGGAACAGACGTACAACCGACCGTATGATTGCCAAGTGCCGAGATCGAGTCGGCCGTCACTAATGGGAACGGTCACGCTCGGCCCGACGAGCAGTGCTTGGACGTGTCTGTCAGCGTTGTCGTCGATCTCGTCGTGCGCCCACCCCATTGTCCGGGACAAGTTGATCCAGCGCATCAGCTAGATCTCCGAGCAACCGTGCTTCCGCCTCGTTGACAGTCACTCCGGCAGTCGTGTGCTGGACGAATACCGTTGCGACTCCGTCCGCGTTCTCCGGTAGTGCTTCCGTGACAGCGTCCGTCACGTCCAAAACCTCTGATAGTGGTTGCTGTAACGATTTACCGGTGTGACCGCACGATGGCGTCGGTCAACCCAGAACAGACTTACAGCAACCACTATGATACGGTCGGTTGTACGTCTGTTCCGGATCGATCGCATCCGTTATGTGACCGTACCGATGAATCGTTACAACCGACCGTATGATTGGTCAGTCGTCTCGGCCGACACTGTCGGCGTACCCGCTGTATCGGAAGCTGAGGGTATAAAGACAGTTGATGGCTGAAAATATACTGATTAATAGGAATATATAATACCATATAGGACAAACACTCAGGTATGGGGACGATCACGATACTCATCGCTGTCGGACAGGAAGACGAAGAGCGAGTTGAGCAAATAGCCGAGACGGTACGCACAGTCGTGGGCAATCGCGAATCACGAGTGCTAGTGGGGCATATGCTCAGCGAATCCGAATACGAGCAGACGGCCGAGCGGCTGGAACCGGTGGGAGCCACCGAGGACAAAACTATGTCAGCGGCACGACCTGAAACGAGCGTCGCGTATGCAGGTACGGCAGGCGAAACGTCAGCCCCGAGTGGGGCTGGGGTCCCGACGGACGCAGCGGTCAAGCAGGCCGTCAACCAGCGGGCAGTCGTTCGGGACCTGGTCGAGACACTCCGGGAAGCCGAATTCGAGCCAGAAGTGCTCGGCGGCGTCGGTGATCCTGCCGAGGGCGTCGTCGCGATGACCAACAACCACGACGTGGATTTCGTCGTGATCGGTGGCCGCGACCGGTCGCCGACCAGACAGGCGATGTTCGGTAGCGTCTCACAGGAAATCCTTCGATCCGCGAGTTGTCCGGCCATCTCCGTGCGAAGGGTAGACGAGTCCTGACCCGACTCATAGTGATTACTGTCAGTCTGTTCCGGGTCGACCGCACGACTGCGTCGGTCGCACCGGTAAATCGTTACAGTAATCACTATCAGCCACTCGTCCGGTTTCGTATCGTAGTCGATGCCGGTCGCCACGAGATGCTCGATGTCTTGCTAGGGGACGTCCTCGACGGTGACGTACTCACCGTCGCAGCGTAGTCGGCATCAGGTGACCCCCGATATCGCCCTTGTCCACTCCGTGCCAATAGTCGGCAGGTTCACAGGCGATACGAGCAGCTTCTTTTTGACTCCCCCTTGTGATTGTTTATAACACAGCTGGAGGATCGAGAAGCTCTTTTATATAGGACTGATGAAACGCATATGGACCTCACGGAGGCGCTTGCGACGGACTGGTCGCTCTGGAGCGAGGAAGCTGGGCAAGTCGTGGTGGTCTATCGGCCGGATATTTTCGACAGTGAGACGTTTCCGCCACCATGTCTACCGACGCTGTATCTCACGAAGGGGTCGCGGGGCCGCCGTCCGGGTAAGCCACAGCCGGATCCTGACGACCCTTGGAACCTGACGCTATCGCTGGAGCCGGGCGTATCGGCCGACCGACGACAGTTCGACGGTCGCAAGGCGGCGATGGAGGGAGCCGTTGAGTTGGCGGATGCATTCGCAAACGGCGAGATTGACTATCGATCACTGTACCAGGTGCCCCGAGAGCGATATCTCGCGAAGCTTGATGAGTTGACTGGTCGGGAGGCTTAATCGGCTCGGGGGTGTACGGACCGCCAATGGCACAGCTCACGCTCGTCGGTACACGCCTGGCGGAAGTCGGGCAAACGTTCGTCTATCAAGGGGCGGCCGCGGCCTGCGAGGGGTGTCCTTATCGCGATCAATGTCTCAACCTCACGGACGGACGGAAGTACGAAGTCGTCGACGTCCGAGACAACGCTAGCATACTCGACTGTGGCGTGCACGACACCGGCGTGCAAGCCGTCGAAGTCGAACCCGCATCGATCCGAGCCAACGTCGCTTCTCAGGGGGCTTACGCCGGGAGCAAGGCACAACTAGAGGGGCCGTGTCCGTACACGGACTGTCCCAGCCAC
>ENA-ORCS01000575-ORCS01000575.1-marine-metagenome-genome-assembly--contig:-NODE-575-length-23252-cov-3.499935_pt1 | contig 23252 bp, 11 predicted proteins | sample MGYA00237781_ERZ508513 | MGnify/ENA primary metagenome ERZ508513 (study PRJEB26184, sample SAMN06268793) | marine metagenome | isolation source: Eden Landing Ponds, San Francisco, CA, USA | place...
CTCCTCGCCGAGTTTATAGCCCGAGAGGACGTTGCCGTCCTTCCAGAACACGCGGATCATATCGATGTTCGGGTTCTGTGAGGCGACTTTCGCGAAGAACTGCTGGGTGTTCTGATACGACTGCGTATCTCCCAGTAGCTGTGGGTAGACTTCCCCCCGTTCGAATGCGTCGGTGCGGCCGTCGATTGTCTCGTTCTGATACCGATGCCGCGCCAACTCCCGGACGTACGGATTCGTCGCGACCACCCGCACCTGTCGCTTGTAGAACTCCGAACGGGTCTGGAGGTTGTTCGAGACGCCCTCCAACTGCTCTTGCTGCGCCGTCGTCGATTTCTCTTCGAGTGCGCTCGACGCCTGCGTGTGAGCGAGCGCGGTCGTCGCGCCCAGCGGAAGGAGGCTCGCGACGAGGATGACCAGAACGATTTTGAACTCGAATCGGTTCGTGACCCCTCGAATCTTATCGCGCATTGTCTTTCTCGTTCCGCGGAATGATCGATGCCGCTTGGATAGTTGTACGTCGATTCCTAGTCAAACTGTGCGGTTCGGGAGCGGCGACATCCTCTGGGACGCCGCCAGCCACCGACTGCAGACCGAGGTACTCCGGATGGGCCCCCCGACCCTCGCTGTCGCCGTTTCGAGACACGATGATAGGAAGGGAAGGGTAGCCCTATTTAGGAATTGAGCTCTGAGTACAGAATTTGATAACGTATTCGACAGGCCGGTCGAGGAGAGACAGAGAGCGCAGAGTGCGCAGTATCTGAGCCGAGAGAACAATCAGACGCCAGCGAACGATCGAGGCTGCTGGTGTCGCTTACAGTTCTTCGTACGGCTGAACGACGACGTAGCCCTCGGACCCGCGGAAGTCCATCTGGAATCGCTCACCGGATTCCTGCCCGACCATATCCGAGAGGTTCTTGTTGACCCCGATGTCAGGAGAGGTGCGACTCCAGGCGACGGTCGCGCTCGGATCAGTCGTGACCGGCGGATCGAAGACGATCGGATCGCCGTGAGTCGTGATCGCGACGAAGCCGGGGCCTTCGAGGTAGACGTTCGTGAATCCGCCAGCAAACGCGCCGGCGAGACTGTCTATCGTTGAAATCTCGTAGTCAATCTGGGGTTCGAGTGCGAGGACGTCCTCGCCGTTGACTGTGATCGAGTCTCCGGCTTCGAGTTCAAGCAGCTGGACCTTTTTCTCGTTGTCGGCGAGATACACCGTTCCAGACCCCTCAACGGACATTATCGGTGTACCCTCGCTAGTCGCGGCTTCTTTGAGGAATCCAGTGATGCCTCCTTCCGCAGACGCCTGTCCGGTGAACGAAAGGTCGCCCGTGAACGCGACCATCGATCCAGCCTTCGCCAAGAGGGATCCATCGACATCGGCTTCGAGGGTGTAGTTGTTCTCCAGTGCAAACGGTCCGTCAGACCCCGCGTCAGCGGAGGTGAATTGCTCTGCGTTCATTGTATCCGAAGCCAGTTCAGGGTGGCTCCGTCCGGACGTTCAAGCGGGACTGACATCAATGGTTGGTCTATATTAGCGCCTACATTCAGCCAAATATACCGGCCACCCGTGCCACAATTATTTAGTTGGTGAACTCCACAACAGCCTGTGTCCCGTGGTCGTTCGGCAATGCTGGCTCCCCGAGCGCATAGACGGTATTGTGGCCCGTGATCTCGACATCGACGAAATCACCGATCTCCAGACCCTGGAGCTGTGCCTTCGGTAGTGCGACCTGGCGGTGGGCCTCGTCGTAGCCGACCAGCGAGTCTTCAGTACCGTCCTCGGTGAGCAGGACCGTCCGCTCGGTGCCGACCATCGCCTCGTAGGCCTCGCCGACGACATCCATCTTCAACTCACTCATTGCCTTCGAGCGCTCCTTCTTGAGTGTGCCGCCAAGCCCGTCCATCTCGGCAGCGTCGGTGCCCGGTCGCTTCGAAAAGCGTGTGACGTTGAGTTTCTCCGGGCAAATATCCCGGATGAGGTCCAGACTCGCCTCGTGATCGTCGGGCTCTTCAGTCGGGAATCCGACGATGAAATCCGTTGCGAGCGTCCAGTAGTCGAGATGGCGATCAAACGTTTCGACGATCTCACGGAACTGCTGGACCTGGTGTTGGCGACGCATGTCTTCGAGCACGTCATCAGAGCCGCTCTGGACGGGCGCGTGCAGGAAATTGTAAATTTCGTCGTGTTCAGCGAAGACTGACGCCAGTTCCTCGGCGATGTCATAGATGCCACCGGGGTTGGCCATCCCCAGGCGAACCCGGAAATCCCCGTCAATTTCGGTGCAAATCCGGTCCAAGAGTTCGGGAAGCAGGCTCTCACCCTGATTGATGTACCAGCCGTAGACGCCGGTGTCCTGGCCGGCTATCCGGATCTCGCGTGCGCCACCGTGAACCAGCGCGCGCGCCTTTCGGACGTTCTCCTCGACTGAGGGGGAGTCGATCCGACCCGTGGCCTGCTTGGTAATACAATACGAGCAATCGCTCATACAGCCACGAGCGATTGGCAAGATTCCAGTCGCGTCCGTCAGGACGGGTTGGGTGTCGGGCGTGATCGTCGGACACTCACCGTTGAGGACGTACTCGGGTACGTCGTCCCAATGGAGGATTTCGGCGTCGAGATCGTCGAACTGCTCGCCCTGAGCCAGTGCCATGCAACCTGTGACAATCAGGTCCGCAGGCGTCTGTTCATCGAGTTCTTTGGCCCGCCGGAGCATGTTGCGCTCGGTCTTCTCGACCACCGTGCACGTGTTCAAAATTGCGACATCTGCCTCCTGTGGCGAGGACGCCGGCCGGTGACCGCCCTCTCGCAAGGCGCGCTCGATCTGCTGGGTCTCACCTCTGTTCGAGGTGCACCCGTAGGTCTCGACGTAGTAGCGGGCCATCGCTACCGTTCACTAGGCATGTGGGGGCAAAAGGACGGCGGATCCGGAACCTCCTGGGTGTAGCTTCCGGCCCAGTCGCGAATGGCGCACAGACGTACCGATACCCTTTCTATCGTCGCGGACGGCAACACGCACATGCCACTCCTGCCCAGCGGGTTAGTCGTGCCGCCGCTCGCACATCTCCTGGGGATGCTCATCGGAACCATCACGGTAACCGCGTTCCTGCTCGCGCTGGGACCGCGCGTCCAACAGCGCCATGTGCTCGCTCTCACGCCATGGATGGTCGTCGGGGCAAGCGCACACGCACTCTACCAGATCGATCCAACGGCCGGTATCTACCCAGACGTGGTCGAGCCGCTGTTCGGTGCCCCCGCAGTCTATGTAACGACGTTTATCGCGACCGGAAGCGTCTGGGCTGTTCTCGCTTTTTTCTCGAACATGCGTCCAGACAAGAGCCCAGTCGCACGCAATCTCGGGATAGCCGGAACAGTGCTACTCGTCGGACTTGGCGTATTCGCCGGGCAACAAGACGCGTTCGTCGCCGCGAAACCGCTCTGGTCGGCCATCGGGGTCGTGGTCACAGTTCCCGTGACGGTCGGCGTGTATTTCGGGATGGCGTACCTCACAACTGATATCGTTGCCAGCGCACGACTAGTCGGAGGACTCGTCGTCTTCGCGCATACACTCGATGGGATCACGACCGCCATCGGGATCGATGTGATCGGCACGACCGAACGGTCACCGCTTCCCCGGGCAATTATGGACATCGCTGGTTCGCTCCCGATTGCCGAGACAGTGGGCGTCGGCTGGCTATTCGTCATGGTTAAGCTTGCGATCGCGATCGTAATCGTCTATGCCTTTGCCGACTTCCTGGAAGACGAACCCGTCCGTGGCAACCTGGTGTTTGCCCTCATCATCGCTCTCGGTCTCGGGCCAGCCGTCAACAATCTCGTGCTGTTCGCGTTACGGAAGAGTGCAGTGGCCGCGGTCGTCGCTGGGTGATGCGATCGGCCGGACTGTGGCAAGCAAAAGTCAACGACAACCAACCCCCTCATATTTCGGCACGGACTGTGTTGCCGCAGGAGGATATTGGAGCAACTATCTATGAAATACTGGCAGCGCGGTGCGATCGTGATTGGGCTCTTGGCACTGCTCTTTGGGATGGGTATACACTACGGCGCAGTGGAAGCTGATCGGTGGCCATACCCACATGAGGACACGCTCGCAGCAGATCCCGGTGCCCACGTCGGACAAAGGTGTTGCTATTTGGAACGGTGATAGACACCAATCCACAGGCAGACACAGCGACGGTCCGCGTCGAATCCGATCACGGGACGTTCTCACTCACAGTCCATGGATTCGATGCCGGCGTCGAACGCGGCGGAGTCGTCCAAATTCTGGGTGTACTCACCGCTGAGCGGACTGTCGACGCCGAGCGAATCCGCTGAGCGGACTGTCGACGCCGATCGAATCGTGGTCGTCAATCACTCTGGCAGCGCGGCGTGGTACAAGTACGGCGTCTCTGTCATCGGCGCTGGGCTCGTCCTGATCGCCTTCTTCAAATACTGGCAGATCGACACCGACACGTGGTGTTTCGAGGTGCGTCGCAATGGCTGAGCTCCTCTCGACCGTCCTACTGACCTACAGCGTGTTCACGATCGGCAGCTGGTGGATCGACGGCCTCGATCGGGATTGTGTATTATCCCAATACTTTCGATTCCTCCGCCTTCAGGCAGAGAAATATATAAATTAATTTATCTATTGGGGCATTCCACCGCAGAGCACATTTAAAAGCATAGGTTCAGCGGTGTACGGATGACTGCCACCGCAACGAGTGCTGCTGCTATCGGGCGCGAAAAAATGAAGAAACGTCAGGAGTCGGCGAAGCCGACTTAGTTGTTGCGGCGGACTGCGAGCAGCGCAGCGCCGAGGAGCGCGACAAGAGCGACGGCGATACCGAAGCCAGGTCCGTCACCGTCTCCGGAATCGGTCGTCGTCTGGTCAGGCTCTTCGGTGTCCGGTTCCGGCGTATCCGTGTCCGGTTCCGGCGTCGGCGTGCTCACAGCAGACTCGGGCACTCGGACAGTCGCACTGTCGGTGACCGGGTCGTCGTCAGCGTTGGTGTACGGCGCATCGTTACCCGGGAAGTCGAAGGCCTCGTTGTCGTTGTCGTCCAGGTGGGGCATCGCAGTCACCTGGTTGTCACCAGCTGACAGCGTGCTGTCCAGCAGGACGTCAACGTCTTCGACCGTCCCCGGCTCGATGTAGTCGGAGCTGCCGATAACGTCACCAGCAGCGTTATGAATCACGACGAAGCCACCTTCGGGCAGGTGTGCCTCGCTGACCGTGACGACGTCACCGGTGGAGCTCTGCTGCTGTCGGATGTCGACCGTGGCGAGCGGCGGTTCCTGAACCGTGTAGGTCACGCTGTCGCCGTCGATCGTGGCAGTGACTTCGTCGCCGGCGTCCAGATCGCTGAGATCGAACGTGGCGCTGAAGGTGCCGTCATCCTGGACCGACGCGTCGGTTGTCTCGACGATGCCAGGCCCGTTGAGCTCGACCGTGTAGGACGTACCAGCGTCAGCGGAGCTGGTGCCAGTGATGGTCTGCCCACTGATAGCGTAGAGGTCGAGATTCTCGTCAAGCTGAGCCGGCGATCGGACTTCGAAGCTCTGGGTCATCGGCGCGAAGCCAGCCGGACGGGTCTCCAGTGAGTAGGTGCCGAGTTCGGCACTGGCAGGCACGGAGATCTCTGCAACGCCGTTCTCGTCGGTGGTTACGTCGGAGATGGCGTTACCGTTGGTGTCCGAAAGGGCAACGCTTGCCAGCGTAATCGGATCACCGGTGGCAGCCGCGGTCGCGGTGACCGACACTGTCTCACCAGGCGTGACTTCCTCCGAGCCGAGTTCGAGGTCGATCTGCTTGTTCGAGCGCAGGACGTCAAAGGTGATTTCCTCACCATCGACGTTCTGGACAACCGGGTTGTCAGCGACCGAGCCGCTACGCAGCGAGATGATCCCGTCGCCAGTACCGGTCGGCGTGACTGTGAGGTACGTGACCTGGCCTTGCTCGTACGGGATGTTGAGGTAGTCGTCGTTGTCAGTGACCAGCGTTGACGCGTTCACAAGGTGCGTGTCCGCGTTGATGGTCGTCTGACCAACAGGGTCCTCGTCGGTGTCGATCATGAACGAACGTTCCGGCAGCGGGAGGTCGTCCGAGTCGGACGGGAACGCCTCCACACGGAGTGTCTGCGGGACATCGTTCGCCAGGATCATGTTGCCAGTCTCGTCATCGACCGGCAGCTTCGCACCGGACTGATCGTAGATTTCGACGACCGGGCGAGTACCCATCGGGCTGTCCTCGAAGACAGCGTTCGGTGCGCCCGTGCTGTCCGTTGCCCACTCGCTGTCCTCAGCGTCCTGGATCGAGACATCGTACTGCATGGTGAAGTCGCCGTCGTCGTCGGCCTCAGTGGGCTTGAGGTCGAACTGGAACATACCGCTCTCGTTGTTCAGGGCGAGTTCATGGTCGTCGGCATCGCCTTCATCGAGACTGTTACCGAACGTCTCGAGGAAGCTGACTTCAGCTGCGTCACTACCGAACGTGACATTTTCGTCGTCACCATCGGTACCTTCCCAGCCGAAGGCATCGTCAACGGTCGTCTCGGAGTATTCCGAGCCGTTGATCGGGGTGCCGAAGTAGTCAGTCAGCGTCGCGTTGACACGGTACCAGCGATCGATATCCGTGGTAACGCTGTCGATGTCGTCGATCATCTGGAAGTCGTCTTCGACATCGTGATCAGGCGAGTCTTCGTGCACGCCGATGATGTCGGTCTCGACTTTCGGCTCAGCGACATCGATGTAACCAGTCGACTCGTTCTGCCACGAGGCGCGGTTACGGTCGGCCGTCTCGATGTTGAGACGGTACGTGTCCATTGCGCGGGTCGGGTCGTCAGCACTGTCAGCGTCGTCAAAGGCGAAGACACCGTCTTCGGTGAGGTCTTCACCCCAGCTGACACTGTCTCCCGCGTCAGTGTCCATCCAGTAGGTGTTCTCGATGTCGTCGATGATGTAGTAGCCCTCACTTGCGTTGCTGGCTTCCTCATCGAACAACACCGCCGCAGTGTTCTCGATACCCTCTTGGGACGGACCTTCGATCGTGACGAGACCCATTTCGGAGAGTTCGTTCAGATCGATGGTCGTATTGTCCATCCCCTGCGTCAGGTCAACGGCCGTTCCGTTGGGGTACTGGAGGTGGAACGCGAGCTGTTCGTATTCCGTACCCTTCGTCAGCGTGAACGCCGACTGGTTGAAGTCGTTCACACGATGGTCGGCGTGTTCGGTCGCCTCTGCATCGAAGATGATGTCCATCTGCTCCGGAGCGATGTTCAGCGTCTCCAGAGCGCCACGGTCGACCTCGTCCTGTTCGGGCGCCTGATTGTCGTCAGCATCGACGTACTGGTACCCAGTGAACGTCAGATCGGCGAGCGTCTCACCGATACCGTCGTTGTCCTGGTCAACCCCACGCGGGCCGACCTGGACATTGGAGAACATGTACTCTCCGTCGTTGATGTTGCTCGAACGGGCGTCAATCTCGTTGAGCGTCTCGTTCACGTCGCCGTAGGTCCGAGCGAGTCGGATCCGGCCGTTGTTGACCGGCGCACTGTCATCGTACGGCGCATTAAGCATGGCCATCAGGTCAGGAGTCGTCCGACCCTTGACCTCATCAACCTGCTCGTCGTCAACTTGGAACTCAGAGATGTTGAGTCCGGTGCCGTCGATCTCCCACGTCACAGGATCCTCATCCTGGACGTACGCGGTGATCTCGACGGTCGGGTTCTCGGAGTTAGCCTCGACCGGGCGGAAGTTGAGCTGGTACTGACCTGCGTCGTTGCCCCATGCTTCTTCACCAGCATCCAGGACAACGCCGTTGTCCGAATCGACGGTAATGTCGTCGCCGTCGTTCACAATCGTGGCATCAGCACCAAGGCCGGAGACCTCGAACTTCGTGAGGTTTCCGTCCAGACCGCCGGGGATGATCGGGTCGTTTTCCTCGTCAACCAGGCGGAACTTGATGTAGTACTCTCGCAGTCCGTCGAGGTTCTGGTTCTCGTCGTAACCGACGCGGTAACCGCTTTCGACCGACTGATCGTAGTTGCCGCGATCTTCGGGCTGCGGCAGCACTTCGATGACATCAGGTCCATCCTCGGTATCGTCGAGGATGTCGACGCCAGTCCGGTCGTCCTCGATCGATTCCTGAACGAAGTTCACCGGACCAGTTCCGTCGGAGGTGATCGTCTCCTCGCCAACGTAGTCCGGAGCGTTTGGCGTGTCCGCGGAGTCAGCGTTGTTCTCGATACCGGATGCGCCGTCAGCTTCACTATTTTCGAGCGTCGCGGTGACCTCGGTGCTGAGCGGCGTGGCCTCGAAGTCGGCGTGACCGGTCGAGTTAGTCGTTACGTGGAAGTAATCGATGTTGCCGTCCTCGTCGTTGTCAACGGTGCGGATGACATCCGCGTCGTTGTCCGAGACGAGGCTCTCGGCGACATCGTCACTATCGCTGTCAACACCCTCGAATTCACCGGTGACATTGACGTACCCGTCGTAGTCAGTGACGCCGTTCTCATCAAGCTCAAGGGCCTGCTCAGTGTCGCTATCTGCCAGCGAGATGTCGTAGGACGACGGGAAGTTAATGACCTGATCGTCGACAGTGAAGTCGAAGTTAGCTTCCTGGGGCTGAACCGTGATCGGCGTGTAGCTGATCACACCGCCCTCGTTAGTGGCCATTTTCCATTCACCGGCGTCGTTCATGACGGCGGTGAACCCGTACGTGCCGTCACCGGCAGTCGAAGTGACCTTTGCAGTGCCCGCAAGCGGGTCTTTCAGTACCGCGTCGTAGTTCGTGATTGCGTCACCCGCTGCGTCGATGAGTTTACCGGTCACGTCAACAGACGTGTTGTACACCGGTGCTTCGGGCTCAGTGCTCGTTTCCATATCGAGACGGAGGTCGATGCCGTCCATCCCAACGTTTGTACTGTCGGGTGTCGGGATCGTTCCGTCGTTTCGGACGTACACCTCATAGGACGGACCCGAACCGTCGTCGGCCGGGTAGTCCTTGAGGTAGTCATTGTCCTCGATGTTGAACGTCTTCGTCGTGATGAACGTCCCGTCGTTCACGTCGGATTCCGAGACGCGCTCGTCGCCGGGGTTAGTGTCATCATCGTTGAAGTACACCGAGTACTCGAACTGCTGGTCGTCGGCCAGCAGTGTCGGGTGCTTGTAGATCTCACCCTCGAGTGTCACCGTATCGCCAAAGGTGATCTCGTTCGGCGTGACCTGTAGGTCGTAGTTCGCCGTGGTGTACGTCTGGCTTGCGATCAGGTTGTCGGATTCGTTGTAGACTTCGACAACGCTGGAGTCAGCACCAGGCGTCTTCCCTGCAGCGAAGGTAGTCTGAATCGTATCGTCGGCGTCCGCTTCGTCGTTGTCGTCGCCGTCAGCGAGGGTGGCCGTGTCCACGGTCTCGCCGTCGACGATGTGTTCGAACCGATAATGGTCGTCGTCATCGGCTGCCGTTCGGAACGTGACCGGGAGGTCGTCTCCGACGGTGGTTTGGTCGTTGACTTCCAGCTGCTCAGGTTCGTCAACGACCGTCAGCGGGCTGTCACCGGTGACCGTTGCTTCAGTACCACCGGCAATGACAGTCCCACTGAAGTCATACGTGGTTCCGTCAGCTGCGGTCTCCGGAACTGTCACCGCGTACGTGGCCGTGTACGCGTCACTAGTTCCAGACGGATTGTTGAAGGCAACTTCGCCAGCCTGGACGTTGTCCAGGTTACCGAAGCCGTCGACGATTTCGGCGTCCAGTTCACTCGGGAACTGATCCGAGATCTGGACACCGCCGCTCTCGCTGAGCGACACGTCGACGGTGATCTGGACTGTTTCACCAGGCTCTACCGTTGTTGTATCGATACTTCGCGTGGCATCGGTGACGTCCTGCGCCGCTGCTCCGCCTGCAAAGGCAACGGAGCCAGCGAACACTGACATCACCATCAGCGCGGCAAGGAATATGCCACGCAACTTGTCTATGCTGGATTCATCCATAGTTGTATGCATTTAGGTCTCTTTTTGGGTGTTGGTAAATATCTTGTGTGATTGGTTGTGTGTCTATGCGTCGAGTGCCACCACATCACCGCTGAGGTAGGAGCCCACGAGCGCGTTGAACTCGTCGTCAGTGAGATCGTTGTTGAGGTAGTCGGCGACAGCATCGTTGATGCCGTCGTCGTCAACAACATCGTTCTGGTCGACGTACGGCTCGTACCAGGCGCTGCCACCATTGCTGTCAGACTCGATCGTCTGATCAACAGTGTCCTGCCGACCGGTATCCGTAAGGACATAGTGGATGTAGTCGCCAGCGTCGAGGCTGCTGGTGTCGAGCGTGAACGTCACCGTCGTGTCCTGGCCGGCCACGATCGGATCAGTCGTCGTGGAGTCGCGCTCCGTCTCGGCCTCTCCGTCCGCACCGACGAGGTACGTAACCTCAGTCGCTGCAGTCACGGCGCCCTGGTTCTCAATCGTCGCTTCGACCGTCACAGTATCGCCCTGCGTCGCGGGATCGGGCGTTGCCGTGAGGCCACTGACGACGAAGTTCGCAGCTTGCGCACCGGAGATCTCGACGTTCGCCGTCGAGGTTCGGTTAACTTCGGTGGCGGTCGTCACTGCAGTACCAGTCTGGAGGTCGGAAACCGAGCCTGCGTTGGCAACACTCGCGTCCGACGCTGCTCGGATTGCGACGTTATTCGTGGAGGGGTTCTCAACTGCCGGCACACGCGGGAGCGTGTACGACGAGGACTCCTGAACACCGGTCGTTGAGTCGGTGACCAGGGTGAGTCCCTCATCAACCGACGAGTCAACGGAGACACCCGGGAAGACCTGGTTCCCGTTGGCGTCAACGTTGAAGTTGTAGCCGGGTCCGGTGGTGTCGATCTGACTGCGGTTGACCGTCGCACTCTCGACAACGTTACCGTTGGTGTCGAGACGCGAGATCTCGAACTGGCTCAGGTCGGCAGCGTCAGGTTCGACGGTGAAGTCGGTGCCGCCGACGGTGAGTTCAGCCGTCCAGACGACCGACGGGACCGGCTCGTTGTTACTGTCGGTAACGATACCGGACACTTCGGCCGATTTGCTGTTGATGACACCGACGAATCGAACGTTCGATGAGTCGGTGACCGAGGAGTCAGCCTCGAGCACTGCAGTCTTCTCGGTGTCGACGCTGTTCGAGTCCTGGTCGCTCTGGAACCAGACTTCGGCCTGGCCGTCGGTGCCAGTGTAGAGCGTCGCAGTGTTAGTCGAGTTGTCGACTGAGACGAATTCGCCGCTAGCGATCGCGACGAATTCGCCCTGAACGTTTGTATCAGCAAAGTCCACGGTCGTCGTCGCGTTGACGAGGTCGCCCTTAGCGGTCGTGTTGACCGTGAAGACGTCCACGGCGTCGCCGTCACGTGGGACTTCCTGGTAGGTCGAATCGGACTGGTCGGCGAACGGGACAAGCCCAGCGGACATGTCCGCTCGCGTACCGATCTGCTTGATGTCGACTCCGTCAGGCTCGACTGGGACCGGCTCGAGGAAGAGCTCGTTGGAGCCCTGGCCCTCGGAGAAGGTCAGCTGACCGTCTTCGGCAACGTCCACGTCGGCGAAGTCGGTCGTGAAGCCGGTGTCCGTGGCGATGGCCACGTAGCCAGCGCCGTCCTGGAAGCTAGTCGGTAGGCGGTTGAGCACGAAGCGACCGTCGTCGGTGGTCCCCTCAGTGTCATAGCCGTAGTAGTTCACGAAGCCTGGCGAGTCAACGTAGTTCGCGCCAGTGGTACTAGCCAGGTTTTCAGTCGCCGCGAGCGTCAGGTTCGCGGCCGGCGAGAAGACGTACGGATTGTTCCCGCCAAGGTTAGTAACCAGGTTGTCCTGGGTAGTGTCAACGCTCGTGACGTTCTTGAAGTCCTCAGTACCGACATCGACGACACCGGTTCGGGCCGAAGAGTTCTCAGCGTCATAGGAGACCTGTGCGTAGTACTCTTCGTCCAGAAGACGGGTGTGGTTGAACTGAATCTGATCGTCACCGTCGGCGTCGATCAGAGCGTAACCCTGCCCTTCAGCGTTGTCGGACTCGTTCATCGCGGCGATCTTTCGGACGTGAGTACCATCGTCGCCTTCTGCCTGGCGAAGATCGTACTCGTCGTTATCGATGATCTGGTTCGTCTCGTTGTCGTGGAGACGAAGCCAGATGGTATCGTCTTCATCAGCCGGGAGGCTGACACTTGTGACGAATTCGTTCGTCTCGTAGTCGTCCTGCTTGACAACCCACACGCTGGCGTCCTCGATCGGACCCGTCGTGTGTTTGTTGTTCACCGTGCCTGCGAGGTTACCCTCGCCGGAGAGGACGAAGTTCTTCGTTTCGGTCTGGCTCAGTGCGCCTTCCCCGTTGCCAGCCTCGAAGGTGAAGTCGACCGTCTGGACTTCGTCCGAGGAGACACTGAAGGAGACTTCTCCTTCATCGTTCGTCTCGTAAATCTGCGCACCGGTCGCGTTCGTACCGGGGTTGCCAGTGTAGGTGATCGAGTCACCGTTGTCGACGACTCGGACCTCTTCGTTCGCCATCGGTCGTTCGTCGTCGTCACCAGGGTTCACTTCGCCGTCAACGCCACCGTAGACCGTCGCGGTGAACGTGATTTCATCAGAGCCGTCAGCGACGGCATTGTGTTTGTCCTGCACGACATCGATCCGCTCGGGCTTGACGAGCCGTTCAGTCACGACCGTACTAGAGTCGGACGTCTGGGTCGGCTCGTAGAGGCTGAGCGTGGTCGTCGTCGAACTCAGGTCGTCCGTGTTCGCACCCGCACGTGCAGTGTATCGGATCGGGTTGTTGTTGTCGGAGCCGACGGCCAGTCCACTGAAGGTGACTTCGCCGTTCACATTGGTCTCCTTCTCTTCGAGGACCAGGGATTCAGTGTCATAGTCGGTTTCGAGCCACAGCTCGACGTCGACATTCTCCTGACGTTCACTGGAGTCGTCGACAACAGAGACCGTGACACTGCCCTCAGTGCCGGAGCCAGTAACGAGGTCAGCGGCCGAGAAGCCAATTGGCGAGCCACTGGTCAGGCCGGCAATCTCGTAATTGTTGACGTTATCATTCGCGCCGGGCAGGTCGCCAGTGTTGTTGGTGAACGTGACTGACTCAGACCCGCTGGCAGGGACAAGCACATCCGCCTCCGTGTCGAGGACGGTGTACGTGCCCGTGTCAGTTGGGTCGATGGTATCGTTCTCGTCAGAGACAACGAACTGGACATCCTGGGTACGGTCCTGAGAACCGGGGTTCTCGAGGTTCACCGTGTACTCAACTTCGGTATCATTTGCGGCGACACGCGCACCGTCCGTGGCAGAGACGTCCATCCCATCGAGCTGGATGGTAGTCGTCGCGTCAGGGGACGAGGCATCAGGGTTGTCGCCGGCGTCAGCACGGACCTCACCCTCACCGAGCACGAAGTTGCCTCCGTTCGGGAGTGCAGTCGAGTTGAACTCGAAGACTTTCTTGTTACCGTTAACGGTATAGATAGCCTCAAGCCCATCCTGATTGCTGGCAGTGTCAGTGCTGTTGTAGAGAGCAATCGTGTTGCTATCAGCGTCCTTGATTGCTATTTGAACGTTGGTATCTGTATTACTATCCTCCAGTGCAACGGTGATATTTGCCGTCGCATTCGCATCAGTCGTATCAACGGCTTCTGCGGTAACGCTCGTTGCATTACCGGCTGCAGCAGCCGTTCCCGCAAACGCCACGGTCCCGGCGAATACCGAGAAAACCATGAGCGCCGCAAGGAACAGACCACGCAGCTTTTCGCCTGTAGTAGTGTTTCCTGTCATTATTTGTTTGATGTTCGAATGAATTCGTTCGCTGCACGATACGGCTTCGTCTCGCTTGTTGTAAGAGTATACAACTGAACCATGATTTGGTCCGTCAGGTCCCACAGTACAGACCACCTATCGGCCGAATGGTCAGACATCGACCACTCATCCGAAAGGGGACCGAAAGCTGGTACTGGGTACTGACGGATCACGTTCAAATCAATCGGCCACGTATGATAAATGCTTTCTGGTTCAAACGGGGGGTGTGTGATCGAAGCGCGAACGGCCGACACCGCCTAAATGACGCGATTTCGCCGTGCGGTCAGCCACACGTCATACGAAGACACAAAGTATATAAAAAGACAGCGACTGAGAGTTTGAGGACAGACATCACACAAGGTACGCGAAACGGCATACCATAATATTGTTGTAATTACCAACAATACACACGATCCAAAGCTATAAGATGGACTAATCAATCTTTTAATGCATGCCAAAAGAGGGGTCCAGAGACAACACTGACAATCCGCTATCGGAGTTGGCAATTGGTCGACGGGACGTATTGAAGTTCACTGGGGTTGGCGCAGTCGGTCCAGCTGCATACGCGGCAACAGCTAGGGCACAGAACGGATTAGATGTCAATATCCGGCAGGTAAACCGGCCAGATTTCCCGGAGGTGAGCGTCTTTGCCACCGTCCAAAACAGCGCCGGAGACACAATCACAGATCTCACCAAATCCGATTTCTCGGTATCGGAGACTCGCCAGAGTGTGACTAGCACACAAGCGATCGAAACGCTATCACAGCCGGAAGAAGACATAGCTGGCAACATTAGCACCTCAGTCGTTATCGACAAAAGCGGCAGCATGGGGACCGGGAGTCGTATGCAGAACGCGATCGACGGTGGCAAGCGGTTCGTGCAGGAGTTCGGCTCCGGAGACGAGGGCCTGCTCATAGCGTTCAACGAATCGCCGGACATTCGCGAGCGTTGGACGACATCTGAATCCGATCTTACCAGTGCTATAGAAGGGATCACATCCGGAGGGAGCACAGGCTTGTTCGATGCAGTTAGGACAGCCGCCAACGAGGCAGCTCCGCGTACGGACCAAGACCGGATCGGTCGTTCAGCTGTCATCGTCCTCGCCGACGGACAGGACAATGCGAGTTCGGCGACGCTGACGGAGGCAATCGAGACAGCGAGCCAGGCAAACGTCCCAATCTACACAATCGGACTCGGTAATACAATTAACGGGAGCAATCTTCAACAGCTGGCGACCGAGACAGGGGGCAGATACTACCGAAGTGCCGACGGGTCAGATCTCGCTTCGATCTACAACGACATCGCCGAAAGTATCACCAGCGAGTACAAGATTACCTACGTAACGAACGACGACACAACTGATGGAAAAGAGCGCGAAGTCCGTGTTGAGGCAGCGTCCAACGGAGACTCCGGCTTCGACACCGAATTCTACGAGGAGCCGTGTGCGCCGTTGCCGACCGCGAGCTTTGATTTCTCCCCAGAGGCAGTCGTCGAAGGGCAAGAAGTCTCATTCGATGGAACAGCGAGCCAGCCGAACGGTGGCAATCTCGTCAGCTACGAGTGGGACTTCAACAACGACGGAAGTGTCGACGCGACAGGAGAGACAGTCACGCACACGTACACGAAGCCAGGATCATACAATATCAATCTAACCGTCGAAAAGACGTGCGGAGCGACCGATGTCGAAGTGAAACCGATCGTCGTCGCTGACGAACCCGTTAGTGTAGTTGACGTTACGACTAACGCGCCCATCACGGAAGGGGAGACTCTCGAAGCCGAGATCGAACTGAAAAATACCCAGTTCGATAAGGAGAACCGGTCAGTCGTCCTGCAAGATTTCGACGGGGACACCGCCGACGCGGAGCCGGTCCAAGTCGGTCGTGGAGAGTCACTAACAATAACACTCGAATGGGATACTGAAGTCGGAGATGCCGGAACGGACGATATTACCATCCGAGTGAGTGATATCGCAGTGAAGGAAGAAATCACAATCGAGACAGCTCAGGAATTCGTTCGAGCGAAGAACGAAAAGCGTGACCTCGCCACAGAAATACAAACGATATCAGCTGGGTTAGACGAAACTAATGCAGTCAACACTCTTCTAACAGCAATAACAGATGATGTCCAAAAGAATGACCTCTCAAAAGATACGGGAATAGAGGCAGTCGAGCGACTCTCGCTTGGCGAAACCGCAACGGTGCGGGCACTTGAGGTGAGTGGACCGGAGCCAACACCAAACGGCGTGGTTGATATTGATCTAACTCGACGAATGGTACAAGTCCCAGTAGAGATCGGTGTTTCACTTATACTCAGCAAAATAGCATTGAAGAAAAGATTGGGGGGAAAACTCGAAAGCCTGGATCCGGACAACTTCGATAACATGGATGCCGAGGACGTAAACAAACTCCTCGGCATTATCCAAGGTATCGACTTTTCGGCACTCGCAAAAGAGACGGCTGGACTGTTCCTCCCTGACGAGGAAGTGAACACTGCTGTGAACAAATGCGAAGAGATAGCCTATGATATCATCGACGACATCGACGCAGGATTGCTCGAAACTGGCGCAGACATAAAGGAGGCTATGGAAGATTATTATGAAGGATTCCTCGAAGAGGTCGCCGAGCGAACACTCCGCCCGCTACTAGAAGATGGAATCAACACACCGACCGACTTCGGTGACATCGAAGGTCTTGAAGACGATCTCTCGCAATTGAACGACGCGATGAGCGTCGACAGTCTTCAGAACGGGATTGACGGGAGCCTGAGCGGCGCAGAACAGGCGTTCGACGAGGGCCAAGAAGCCATCGAGACGAAAGCGGAAAATGCGAAATCCACGATGGAAACACTGGACGAAGCAGCTGACTACTTTACCTTGTTAGGGCATATCCCAACAGTGATAGACTGGGTCGGAGACCTTATTGAACAGGCTAACTCAGAGGACGTGGAATCCCAATCCGTTACACTCGGGGCTATCATCACGGCAGTGGCAGCTATCGAAGCGAAACTAGCGGCGATCGGAACAGCGGTACAAGGATCCGGTGCAGTACTCGGGTTGTTCGGCCTCTGGCAGATCCGCCGAGCACACGGGACCACTATCAACGAGATTGTAGCGGGAGATCCAGATCCAGGACTATTCTCACTCGAGCAACCGGACACTGCCGTAGGCACCAAAAAGAGGTGATTACCGATGGTCAACCAACAAACAATCGAGCTGATAGAGACCTACAAGCAGGCTATCGAGAACGAAGACTACGATACAGCAGCGGACGCAATCAGTGATCTTTCAGATCATTACGATAAAATTCGCACTGAAGAGAAGCGACTCGAATCGAAGGCGAAGGCACTTCGGGATCGGAGTTCGGTCGATTCAGAAGACGGAGACAAAATTGAGGCATTTCTCCGAGCAAAGACAGCAGTGGAGTTTCAGCGGAACGCGTTGCTAACAGGATCAATGTCTTTGATCCTCGGAAGCAAGGAAATCGACGACCCCGGTGGTCTCGCGTCCACAGCAACGGATCTGAAGGATCAGGAACAGAATCTGTCGGATGCCACCGACTCTGCCAAACAAACAGTCGAAGACAGCAATCTCCCACCGAGTATCAGTATGATGGGGGCGTCGTTTACAGATCCGATCCAACCGGCGGAACAGATCGAGATAACAGTCAGGGTCGAAAACACCGGCGACCAGGCAGCAGAAGACGTAGAGATTACTGTGGATACTGAGGAAGGGGTGTCAGAGAGTGCCAGTTCGAAGTTACTTGGAACGGTGGCTTCCAATGACAGTACCGAGCAAATGTTCGAAATGCAGGGTCAAGAGAGCGGGAGGCACAGAGTGACTTTCGAGCTAACATCAAGTAATGCCGGGAGTGACCTATTGAGCACGGATGTAATAGTATCTAGTGACGAAGAGGGTGGAACGCCATGGTTCGACGACTACACCAGACCGGATGGAGTCGTCGATAGCAGCGGCCTCAATACCGCTATACAGAAGTACCTCTCCGGGGACCTCGGATACAGCAAACTGAACGCAATAATCCAGTCATATCTGTCCGGTAACCCAGTCGAAGAATAGCTACTGGAAGCACGAATTCACAACCCCACAGCTCATTCACTAACTGTTTTCGTCCCATCGGTGGGTAACGGGCGTCAGCCGAAAGCTACAATCCGTGGGCCTTGTTTAGACGACTAAATTCATCGCTACGTCTTTGACGTCCGAGGCCGAAAGATAACCGTCTGGATCGGGTAGGTTGAACACACCCAGATCCAGACACTTTCTCGTGGTTAATTCGGCGATTCAATTGCACCGATTACACCGGTTGGGAAGTACCGATTCTATGACACGCTCTATTTAGCGTGAGCTACTAGGAAACCGATACTAATTCAGGATCCGCTGAAATGCGTGGTTTCGAGCGTCTAAACAAGGCCCAATCCGTGATTAAAGATTCTCCAGCGCCCGTCTGAAATCGGTCATCGTCTCGTATCGGTCGTCGGGATCCTTGGCTATCGCCGTCACGATTATCTCGTCGACGGCCGCCGGCAGTGACGGATCGACCTCAGTCGGCGGGGTTGGCCGCTCTGAACGGACCTGTTCCATAACTTCGAACGGCGTCCCTTCGAAGGGTGGCTGGCCTGTGAACACCTCATAAGCCACTGCTCCCAGCTGGTACACGTCCGTTAACTGTGGACCGACGATATCCTCACTCCCACCTTTAAATTGCTCCGGTGCCGCATAGGCCGGCGACAGCCCTTCGGTACTCTGGGAGTGTTCTAGCAGTACCTTCGCCAACCCCCAATCGCCGACCTTGGCAACGCCAGTCTCTGGGTCGCCGGCGAACAGGATATTCGACGGTTTCAGATCACCGTGTGCGATGCCTGCTCGATGTGCATATTCGATCGCTGATGCTGTCGACTGCAACACTTCCACACGACGCTCGTATGGCAACGGGAGCGCTGTCGCCAGGTTCCCTCCATCCATATGCTCCATAGCGATCCACGGCAGCGGCTGACTTCCCCACCCGTGGACAGCCACAATATGTTCGTGCTCGTCCAGTTTGGCCCAGGTCTCAGCCTCCGAAAGGAGCTGCTCAACGTTTGCCGTCGTAAGCGTTCCGCTAATTCGGGGCTCTTTGAGTGCAATCTCAACCGGGCCGTCCGGGCCAGTGACCGTCGCCTGGTAGACATCAGCATTCCCACCGCTACCGATCCGCCCTCCACGATCAAAATCATCATACGATAGGTCAGTAGGCATGCGCAATCGGTCCGACCTGTCGACAGTTGCCGCTGTCCCAGTCGGAGTCGACACACTAGATCCGTCTGCTCTCCCCGATTGAGTACTGGTGGCTTGCCCAGTTGCAGAGTCACCTTCCCTGTCGCTATCCCGCTGCATCCGGGACACCATCACACCAGCGAGCACTAGAATAACCCCAACTCCGGCACCTATCGGAACCACCGGGAAACTGTCATCAACCGATTTCGCGTTGTCGTCGGGCGTTGTCTGTGTATCGACCCCTGCCGTATCTGTTGTCCGATCGGTCAAGACAGCCGTCTTTGTAGTATCCGACGGCGTTTGTGTCGCTGTCGTCGGCTGTTCAACAACGAGCGTCGCTCGTCGCTCGTCGTCGTCCGTGCTCACGCGCTGATCGTACTCACCCGGCTCGAGTGCACTAGGAATGCTGAAGGTTATAGTCGCGCTTTCTCCGGCGGCTATTGTCACGTTACGAGACGCAACCGCCGTCCTGTCGAGTTTATAAGATATAATCGTCGTCCCATTTACCTTTCCCGTATTTTCGACTGTTGTGGTGGCATTAGCTGGACCCTCTGCACTGATCGATTTCGGCGGACTAAACTCGCTGATCTCGAATGCTACTTGACATTCACCACCCGCTTCCCGCCGCAGCGCACAGACATCCGCTCCATCCACAGAGCCATCCGCAGTGAAATCGAACCGCTTGACATTAGTCTGCACCCAATCAGTACTAAGATTCGCGTCAAGTGCGTCCGCGTCGGATATAGTGAGTGTTCCATCTCCATTAACGTCTTCATATATGCCGTCGCCATCGAGGTCATTAGCTCGGAACGACGGCGGTTCGACGGTGATTGTCACACTGTCGCTATCGCTGGCACCGTTACCGTCCTCAACGCGAAGTACTGCAGTGTACTCTTCAGTCGTTTCAACAACAGGTGCGTCGAAAGTCGGCCTCATCGAAGCCGTATCCGAAAAGTACCGAGTGCCATTCCAAGAATATGACAGCGAGTCACCGTCTGGATCACTCGAACCTGTCCCATCTAACGTAATCGACTCACCTGCGGTGACTGTCTGATCCGGGCCAGCATCGGCTATCGGTGGTGAATTATCTGGCTCAACTGTAATGGCCACGCTATCACTATCGCTCCCACCATTGCCATCGTCGACGGAGAGCGTCGCCGTGTAAGTCCTCGTCGAGTCGGCGCTCGGGGCGTTGAACGTCGGTGTCGCCGAAGACGTACCCGTGAGATGAGCGGTCCCGCTCCAAGAATAGGACAGGCTATCGCCATCAGGATCGCTTGAACCGGTTCCATCAAGTGTGACTGACTCTCCAGCAGTAACTGTCCGATCCGGGCCAGCGTCAGCTGTCGGTGGTGAGTTCGCACCCTCAATACGAACATTTTTTGTCATACTATCAGACCCGACAGAGACTCCATGTGTATATGTGCCAGGCGATAGATCAGCGGAGTTATATCCAAGTCTGACAGTGTCGCTTTCACCAGGATCAAGAGAGACCGTTGTAGAGCCGAATGTCCGGCCCATTAACAGGTATGTGACGGTTGCACTTCCACTTGTATCGCCGATATTTCTGATCGTAGCTTCCGCCAGTATTGTGTCACCTTGTGTGACGGTTGAGGGAGCCGAAAAATCCTCAATAGAGAACTCTGCTGCACTGATAGATATATTGGATTTTCGTATAATATCAGCAGGTGGAGAGGACGCATCTTGAATCAGATCGGTACTACTGTGATGGATACCTGATGATTCACTAGCAGAAGCAGGTGTGAATATTATATTTCCCTGTATGAGAGCGCCACTGCCTACGAGAGAGACGATAAATAGCACGCCAACAAGAATCAACAGAAGCGTTTCTCGATATCTCATTGGGGCATCGCACGCATATTGGACCGCTCTCTAGTCAAGTGTTCCGGAAATATCGATTACAGATGAATTTAAAAGAAGGGAGAGGTTCTGACAGCGGGCCGGAATCTATTTATACACGGAATGATAGAGGATACTATCCATTCTAGGTCTGTACAGATGAAATCTGATTGCCGCTCAAATATGATTGTATGACGGTATTGAGCCGATTCGCTGCAAGTGAACCCTGCAAATATGCGGTCACAGCTGCGTTGAGTCCGGGAGCACCGACAGTTCCGGACTCATCGACGTATGGGCGGTACCAGACGTCATCACGGACGACAATTGTGACTGTCTCAGTATCGAATGCCGCAACGGTCAGCGATCCAGCCACAGTCTCAAGCGTGCCGTTTGCCACCAGCGTATAGTTACCGGACGCGTTTTCGGGGACCTGCACTTCGAAGACACGTTCGGTCGTGTTCCCGGGCGCAGGGACGGGAGTGCCAATACCGAACCAGTGGACAGTCGTGCTCGAAACAGTCAACGGATCGGAAATTGATTCGACCTGGAGCCGCCCGATTCCGGGACGTGAAAGCCCGATATTGCTGTAGTTCAACGGAACAGTGACAGATGAGCCAGGCGTTGTTTCGATAGTCTCACTCCCACGGACGGCAACAGCAGTCCTGCTGATGTCCACCGAGTCCGTGCGAGTGAACTGTTCACCGTCAATGGTCGCCGTCGCCCCGATCGGGACAACATCACCGCCGTAGGTCTCGACGGGCATGACGGTCACGTTCGTCGTCTTCGACTCGCCAGGAGCCAACTCGCCAGCAAATGACTGCTCGGAGGAACCAAAGACAGTGACATTCTGGGGGGTATCAACTGTGAGCGAGACATTCGTCGCTACCGAGTCGCGATTGTTCGTGACAGTATAGGAGAGGGTGCCGTTACGGCCAGGGATCAGGTCCAACGGCATCGTCGCTTCAAGTGTCGGCCGTCGGACGACGAACTGTTCGGTCCGACTACTGTGGCTGCCGGACACACTAATGTTGTGTGCCCCCGATTCGAGTGTCTCGGTGGTGACGTCGTCAAAGGCCACTGTTCGCTGTTCGTCGCGCGCGAGTGAAATTGTCTTATTACGGCGTGTTTCGTTTGCGACCGACAACGAAACCGTGCCGGCCCCTGCTCCACCGATATTTTCGATAGTGGCACTGACAGCGAGCGATTCACCGGGAGCGACGGTCGCGTTCGCTAGCTGGAGTGACCGAACGGCGAATGCCGATGGTGCTTCGATAGTCAGCGTCCCACTGAGACTGTCATTCGTGGTTTGAATCGCGTACGTGTGCTGGCCAGGATCGTAGCCGGTGGTATCGAGCGAAAATGCTACCGTCGTGTTCGCACCGCCTTCGAGGCTGATCGACCCGGTGTCGATGACGTCCCCGTCGAATCGGAACTCGACGTCTTTGGTGGCTGCGACATCACCAGCATTGGCGATAGTAGCGTTAACCCCGACGACAGCCCCGGACGTGGCCGTATGCGACGAGGGCGAGAGGTTCGATACCTGGAATGTCGCCGGCACAAGCGGCTCTTCGACAGTGAGTGTTGACATCTGGCTATCGTTTGCGGTTGTAATCTCGTATGCGTATGTTCCAGAACCCAGCGAGTCTGTCGCGACATCTTCGAACAGCACGGTCCGTGTTTCGCCAGGGTCCAGAGAGACTGATCGATCAACAGCCACGCTCCCGTCGAAAGTGAGCGCAACCGTCTGAGTGCCGGCTTCGCCGCCAGTGTTTTCGACCGTCGCCGACGCGTCGAACGTCTCACCCTGTGTTACTGTCGTCTCGCCCGGTAAGAGATCGGAGACAGCAAACGACGCCGGCGCGGTTACCTCATCGACTGCCGCAGTAGCCAGCGGGAGGCCGTAGCCGGAGCGTCGGTCGATCCCCGCAGATTCGATATCGACCGCCGCTTCCTGTAGTCGCGTTCTGATATCCGCAGGCCCGAGGTCACGCTGGCCGTCCGCGAGGTCACTGGCGACGACGAGGGCCGCGATGCCAGAGATGTGCGGCGTTGCTGCGGACGTGCCTGAAAAGCCGGCAGTACCGCCGCCAAGCGTTGTGGTTTCGACGTTCACACCCGGTGCGGCTAGTTCGACCTCGTCGCCTTCAGCGCTAAACGTCGCGGTTTCGTCTGTCGAGTCTGTCGCGGCGACAGCGATACTCCCGGGATATTTGGCCGGGTACGAGACGTTGTTCGTCGTCACATCCCCGTCCCCGTTGTTACCCGCTGCACTGACTACGAGGGCATGCTCACTGGCGGACGAGACCGCATCGC
>ENA-ORCS01000578-ORCS01000578.1-marine-metagenome-genome-assembly--contig:-NODE-578-length-23132-cov-3.749035_pt1 | contig 23132 bp, 22 predicted proteins | sample MGYA00237781_ERZ508513 | MGnify/ENA primary metagenome ERZ508513 (study PRJEB26184, sample SAMN06268793) | marine metagenome | isolation source: Eden Landing Ponds, San Francisco, CA, USA | place...
TGTTCCTCCTCGAAGGCGTCCCGGCAGTACTCACAGCAACAGCCCCAGGCGTCCTCAGAGTACTTGCGATCGGACCACTCGGGGAGAAACCAATGCGGTTCGTCCCAGAAGAGCACGTCCGCGCCCAGGCCTGCCGCTGACTCGGTCCACTCCCGCATGTACTCCCGGAAGTCGGGGTGGTTGAAACAGGCGGCCGGGATTCCCTCGCCCTCATTGGTGACCTGGCGGTTGTCGGGGTTGCGGCCGATGAACTCCGAGAGCGCCTCGCCGCCGAAGACGCGCCCGACACCCCACGGGTTGACGTAGGTGGTGAACCCGCGGTCGTTGCTCTCCGCAACTATGTCAGTCATCGCCCCCTCGTAGTACATCCAGTCGCGCTCGCTGTAGGTGTGCAACACTGCGTTTAATCCTTCGTCCGCGAACCGGCCGAGGTCCTCACCAGCGTGAGTACGATTCCTCACGCCGAAGTAGCTCGCTCCGTATTCCGTTGGCATGGGTAGGAGGTCCGACAGGTCCCAGTCGCGGGGGCGTCGGGTACGACGAACTACGGCGGGACACACAAAAAATTCCAGAAGGCGGCAAGACTGGTTAGGTTGTCCTCTTGCTGTCAGTTCGATCGGGACGGGCCGACCGCCCGCTCTCGGGTGGGCGCCGATTACCCCCGGGCTGGCGGCGGGACGTACTCGGCGAGGTCGGCATCGTGGAGGGTAATCTCGCGCTCCTCTTCGGCGGCCTTGTAGGCGGCCATGCAGAGTCGGATCACCAAGAGGCCGTCACGGAGATCGAGGGCCGCGTTCTCGTCGCGACGGAACGATTCGATGGCGTCGCGGTTCTCGGCGACGTACCCGCCGGTGACGACGTTCGCGCCCGCGAGGGGCATCCGGCCGCTCGTCGCGTTCTGCTTCTCGGCCCAGCCGTCCCCTTCGCCGACCTCGTCGGAGAAGAAGACGCTCGACGACGTCTCGTCGGTGACGATCTGGCCGGAGTACTCCGGCCCGAGCAGTTCGATGTCGCGGCTGACGCCCGCGCCGACGAAACACCACGACCCCGTCGCCTCAGAGACGACGTTCCGGCCGTTTGCGTCCTCGTATGTCACCGTCACGCGGGCGTAGTCGTCGGCCGGGTGTTCGGCGTAGTCGACGCCGTACTCGTCGCGTAGCCGCTCGGCGTACTCGGGACGGTCCCACTTCAGCGTCTCCGTGTCCGCGTCGACCGAGACGGGTTCGAGGCCCCCGTCCGGCGTGTCAGGGTCCGACAGCAGGAACTCGTTGCCGGCGAGTGCGTGACAGAGCATATCGGTGAGCGCGCCGCCACCTTGGCGCCGGCCGTCCCAGAACCACGCGGCGTGGGGCCCGGCGTGTTCGGCTTTCGAGCGTGCGAGGTATGGCCGGCCCGCGTCGCGTCCCCGTTCCCACAGGAGGGCGCGCATCTCTGCGATGTCCGGTTCGTAGGGCCAGTTCTCCAGGTAGGCGTGGGGCAGACCAACCCCCTCGACCAGTTCAAGGATGCGCTCGGTCTCAGCGACGTTGCGCGCGACCGGTTTCTCCATCGCGACCCCCGCGAGGTCGGCGCTATCCTCGACTGCCGCGACCGCCTGCTTGACCGCGTCGACGCGCGTGTGGTTCGGACTCGTGATCCAGAGGCCGTCCACGTCAGGATCGGCGACGAGATCTGCCACCTCCCTCTCGGCGTACACTGCGGGGTCGCCCCACCCCTCATCGCGACAGGTGTCGGCGAGGTCGACCGCCTTGCTCCGCGTGGGATTGGCGATCCCGGCGATCTCCGCGTCTCTGATGTGACCGACGCTGGGAACGTGCGACTCGCGCGTGATGAAGCCGGCCCCGACGATCCCGATGCCGAACGGTTCGTCTGTCATATCGCGACACACAAGCGGTAGTTCCGTAGTCATTCCGTTGCCGGTACTCGTCTTCCGTTCTCACCGCACCGCTCTCCGAGGACGTCGCAACACCCGAGCTGTCGCTGACCCGAGAACTTTTGGGGATCCGTCCTATCTCAGTCCATGGCCGTGACGGAACGACCAGAGACCCTGCGACGGGCGTTCTTTGGCCGGAAGTGGCGAGCGACCGTCGCCGGGGCTGCCCTCATCCTCTGTTACGAATTCGCGATGCTGGCGCTGGGTGTGATCGGGATCAATCTCGGCACGCCCGCGCTGTTCGTCAACGCGTTCGTCGGCGGACTCGGCGCGGGCACGCTCCAACGGTCGTACTGGCTCGACGGGGCCGCGATGGGTGCATGGGCCAGATTCCTCGGGATGAGCGCCGTCTCGGTCCTTGTCGCTGTCGGTGCCGGCGTCGGCGGGCCGTCGGCGACCTGCTCGGTTAGGGCTTCGACGTCTGACTGGCCTTAGTCGCCGCGGTGGTGCGAACATCGGCCCATCCGAGGTGTCCAAGTGACGTGCCGCCCTTTCGGCACCCAAAACGTTTCCACGGTTCCCGCCGACTCACGTGGTATGCCCGAATCCCTCAGCTTGCTCGTTGTCGGACCGCACCCGGACGACTGCTCGATCAAAGCCGGCGGTATCGCCGCGAAGTACGTCAAGGCGGCCCACGACGTGATCTTTCTCTCGGTGACCGACGGGAGCGCCGGTCACCACGAGATGGGGCGGGCGGAACTGGCCGCCCGACGCAAGTGCGAGACCGAGGCCGTCGCCGAGACCCTCGGCGCCGATTACGAAGTGTTCGACATCCGCGACGGCCGGCTCGAACCGACGCTGGCGAACCGCAAGCGCCTGATCCGCTTCGTCCGTGAGGTCAACCCCGACTTGGTCCTCGGACCTCGCCCGAACGATTACCACCCCGACCACCGGTACACCGCCCAGTTACTCCAGGACGCCGCGTACATGCTCATCGTCCCAAACGTCTGTCCTGGAACGCCGGCGCTCGACGCAACCCCCGTGTTCGGCTACGTCGCCGACCACTTCCAGAAACCAGCCCCGTTCGAGCCCGACGTGGTCCTTGACGTAACCGACGTGGAGGACCGCAAGATCGACGCCCTGCACTGCCACGAGTCTCAGATGTACGAATGGCTGCCCTACACATTCGGCGAGCTCGACAGCGTGCCCGAGGGCGACGAGGCCCGCCGCGACTGGCTCGCCGGGGACGGCCTCTCACACTTGGCCGAGAACACCGAGATGAACGTCGCCGACCGCTTTCGTGAGGAGTTGACCGACCGCTACGGCGAGGTGGACGGTCGGGCCGTGGAGCATGCGGAGGCCATCGAGATCTCGGAGTACGGCGCGCCCCTGACCGACGACCGCCGCGACGAGCTGTTCTTCTTCTGATGGTCGGTCCGCTCTGGCGTTGACTGGACCTTAGCGGCGCCGCCTGCCGGGCGAATTCGACACCCAGCGGAATCATGCCGCTTGGCACAAATTCAAGTTCCGGGCGTCCGATTTGTCACCTTCCATGGACATCTTACTCGCCGGGGAATCCTGGCACGAGGTATCACTCATGGTCAAGGGACAGGACGTCTCGGCCACCAGCAGCTACACCGAGGCCGGCGATCACCTGATTGCTGCGTTAGAGACCGCTGGGGCAGACGTGACGTACCAGCCTGCTCATATCGCCCGCGAGTCGTTCCCGCATACCCGGGAGGGATTCGACGAGTACGACCTAGTTCTCCTGAGCGACATCGGCGCCCAGACGCTACTGCTGACGCCGGAGGTGTCTGCCGGCGAGCAGTCACCGAACCGACTGCAGGTACTCGCTGACTACGTCGCCAACGGCGGCGCCGTCGGGATGGTCGGCGGCTACACCAGCTTTGCCGGCGAGAACGGCCAGGCCGGCTACTGGCGCACGCCGCTGGCCGACGTCCTCCCCGTCGAAATCGCCAGCCACGACGACCGGATCGAGCGACCGAGCGGCGTCCACCCACGGAACCGAGGGATCGACGACCTCCCGGAGGAGTGGCCGGCGGTTCTCGGGTACAACCGCCTCGTCGCGAGCGACGGGAGCGACGTGCTCGCGACGGTCGACGACGACCCACTGCTTGTCGTCGGCGACCACGGCGACGGCCACGCGTTCGCGTACGCGACCGACTGCGCCGAGCACTGGGCCCCCCGCGAATTCTTAGAGTGGGAACACCTCCCGGACCTCTGGGGAGCGATCCTTTCCTGCGTAGCGTAGGCGGTCGAGAGGGGAGTGGCCATCCGCGCCGACTCGATATCTCCGCTCGCACCACCGGTGTGTAGAACCGAGCCAAAAGTATGAGTAACTCGGGTCCGACGTCGGGGTAATGCACGAAATCGGACTGATCGGTAGCGGATTCATCGCAGGATCGCACGCGAACGCGTACGCTTCTATCGACGACGCGGAGATCGTGGCTATCGCGTCGAAGGAGGATGCGACGGAGTTCGCGGATCAGTGGGCGCCAGACGCGGCCCTGTTCGACGGCACCGAGACACTGGTCGACGAGGTGGACCCCGACGTCGTCGACGTCTGTGTCCCGACATCTGAGCACCGAACCGTCGTCGAGACGGCCGTCGACCGGGGCTACGACACCCTGTGCGAGAAACCGATGGCGCGGACTCTAGCAGACGCGCAGGCGATGGCCGACGTTGTCGAAGCGCAAGCCGTTACGTTCATGGTGGGGCACCTGCTGCGCTTTTTCCCGCAGTATCGCCGGACCAGGGAGATCGTCAACGAGGGCGGCATCGGTGATCCGGCAGTCGTCAACGCCTCGCGGATCGGCCCGTACCCGGCCCACGCGTGGAACAACTGGTTCGCCGACGTCGAGCAGAGCGGCGGTGTCCTTCTCGATCTCTGCATCCACGATTTCGACTACCTCCGATGGTTACTGGGCGACGTCGAGCGGGTGTACACCCAGTCCGTCCGGTGGCGCGACGAGAGGAAGTTGCTGGAGCACGCGGTCGTGCTGTTGCGCTTCGAGAGCGGCGCCGTCGCCCACGTGACGGGGTCGTGGGCGCAGCCGGACGAACGCCCGTTCAGTTTCTCTCTGGACGTCGCCGGTGAGGACGGGCTCGTCGAATACGACGCCGACGACGCCGCCTCCTTCGAGTGGTACGCCGACGAGGAGCGTGGCCGGGAGCCCGTGACGGGGATCGACCCAGTACAGGAGGAGATCGAACACTTCCTCGATTGCGTCGACAGCGGTACGACGCCGGATATCACGGTCGAAGACGCTATCGAGGCGATGCGGGTGTCGCTCGCGGCCATCGAGTCGAGCGAGCGCGGCGAACCCGTCGCGGTCTCGGAGGTGACGGCATGACGGTCGCCGTGGGGATCCTTTCGGCCGCGCACGTCCACACGGACGCTTACGCGGGGTTGCTGACCGGACGCGAAGGCGTCGAGTTAGTCGGCATCGCCGACGGTGACTCCGAGCGCGGTCGGGCGGCCGCAGACAAGCACGACGCCGACTACCGCGAGACCGACGACCTGCTCGCCGTCGCCGACGGCGTCGTCGTCTGCTCGCCGAACGCCGCCCACGAGGAGTGGGTCGAGCGTGCGGCCGAGGCCGGCGTCGACGTCCTCTGCGAGAAGCCGCTCGCCCCGACCCACGAGGGCGCAGGGCGGATCGTCGACGCCTGCGAGGACGCAGGCATCAACGCGGGAGTCTGTATGCCGATGCGGTTCAGTCCGCTGGCGCTGGAGGCCCGCGACCGCTACGAGGAGTCAATCGACGAGTTGCGGTTCGTCTCGGGCACGAACCGGGGACAGATGCCTGGGGGCTGGTTCACCGATGCCGACCTGGCCGGCGGCGGCGCTGTCATGGACCACACGGTCCACCTCCTCGATCTCGTCCGGTGGTACACCGGCATGGAGGTCACGGAGGTTTACGCCGAGACGGGTACGCAGATGCACGATATCCCCGTTGAGGACGTGAACGTCCTCTCAATGAGGCTGGAAGACGGGACGCCGTTCACGCTCGACGGGTCCTGGTCGCGCCCCGACGAGTGGACAACCTGGGGCGACGTCACCCTCGACCTCCTCGGGACCGAGGGGTCGGTCGGGTTCGACACAACGGGCGCACAGCTGCAGCACACGAACGAGGAAGACGGCGTCCAGTGGGTTCCCTACCGGTCGGACATGAACGAGGGGCTGATCGACGACTTCGTCGCGGCCGTCGCGGAGGACCGCAACCCACGAACGACGGTCCGCGAAGCGGCGACGGAGGTCGCCGTGATCGAGGCAGCGTACGCGTCCAGCGAGCGCGGTGAGCCGGTCGCCGTGGAGTACTGAGGCGCTCCGTCTGACGGCAGATACCCCGTCAGCGCCGTCTGAAGAACGCTTCAGCCGCGTGTTCGAGTTCCCCGGCCGGGTCGTCGTGGCTCCCGTTCTCGTAGACGTCCCACACCACGTCGGCGTCGCCCGCCGCTTCGTACACCGGCGGGAACACAACGTCGCCGGTCCCGTAGGACGCGTGTACGGGGTCCGCCGCGTTGAGGCGTGTGTCGGTGCAGTGGAGGGTGTCGATCCGATCGCCGTGTTCGCGTAGGGCTGCGGCCGGATCGGCGCCCGCGTAGGCGGCGAGCCCGACATCGAGCTCAAAGTCGACGACGTCCGTCTCCTCAACGAGGACGTCGAACGGCGTCCGACCGTCGTCGAACCGGGCAGCGAACTCGAAGTCGTGGTTATGATACAGCAGTGGGTAGTCGCGTCCGGCCAGTCGGTCGGCCAGCGCGTCGAGTCGCTCCGCAGTCTTCCGCGTCGCTTCGACCGTCTCGAAGCCCTCTGGGTCGAGGTGCGGGACCACGAGGCGTTCACAGCGGAGGTAGCGGTACCGCTCCACTGTCGTTTCGAGGTCGTTTTCGAGGGATTCTATCGATACGTGTGCGCTCGGGACCTGGAGTCCGGTCTCGTCGATCGCCGCGGCGACGTCGTCGGGGACGGCCTCGGTCACCCGGTAGGCGTACTCAACGCCGTCGAACCCGGCGTCGGCGACGCGGCCGAGGAGGTCGACGAAAGGGATGTCAAAGTCGCGGAGCGTATAGAGCTGGATTGCGGTCCGTACCATGGGGCGTAGTCAGCTGACAGGCGTATATGGTTGGCGCAACCGGTGGCGGTCGCGTTAAGTTAGAGAATGAGGCGTTCGATCTCAAAGTGTCTATGCCCGAAATCGAACGCCTCGACGGTAGTATCTCGTAGATAGATATGTTGTTTATGGAGCGACGGCGGACTCCCGAGTGGGCGATTCAAGTGAGCATCCGATGTCACTTAGCGGGTATATCACTGCGGGATGCCAGTCAACATCTCGAAAGTTTGGGAGTCAGTCGGAGTCACGTCGCGGTTCACGACTGGGTGCACAAGGCCGACCTACAGTCGATATCGACGGTACCCGAGGTTCAGATCGCGATCGACGAGAAGATGATCCGCGTCAACGGTGACGAGCACTGGCTGTACGGCGCTGTCGATCCAGAAACAAACGAAATCATCCACGTGAGTCTATTTCCGTCTACGACGAAACATACGACGCGGTGGTTTCTCGCCGAGTTACACCGACGGTGTCAACTCGATGATTCCGTCTTTCTTGTCGATGGCGCGAATTATCTCGGCACAGTCCTCGACGATGACGGCTACCGATTCCAGGTGATATCGAACGGAAATCAGAATGCCATCGAACGTGTCTTCTCTGAAATAGAACGGCGGACATCATCGTTCGCGAATAGTTTTAGCCATGTCACGCTCGAAACAGCAGAATCGTGGCTCGAAGCATTCGCAGTCTGCCACAATTCACGCCAAAATTAACGCGACCGACTTCCTGGCCAAGACGTCGTCGAAAGACTACCGTGTCAGGCTGTTCTACTTCGTGTTCGCGGTACTGCTCCACAATATTTGACGCCTGACCGACTTTCTGTTGAAAGCCGTCTTCAACGGGCCGATGGATTATGCACCCGTGCTGACTGCCGGCGAGGTCGTGGAACTGGTGTCTGCAGATTCATACCAGTTGATTAAGGCGGTTCCGGGCTCAAACGTTCGTAATCGGCGTGAGTGGCGACGCTATTCAAATAGCCGTTTGACGACACAATTTCTGACGAATATATGATAATACCACAATTAAACAGTGTTTTAGATTCGAATCTGGGATGGTTTTCGTGCGATCACCCCCGAATTCGCCATCGATTTTGACTATCCTCCGAAACTGTGGGCTTCCAGAGCCTGGCTGGATGACTTAATATACAAACTACGGGTGTTGAAATAATCTAAGCCATCGAAAATCAGGGCTCGGTCGTGGATTTGACACCCAAAAGGAAGACACGCTCTCGCTTCAGCTACGAATAATCGCCGATCACACCATCAAAACGGAGTCAAAGAAGAGAACTGCCGCTCGCCGTCGAAGCAAACTCAAAGAAGGATGGCCGCCTCAACCTCCAGGGTCAAACAGACAGAGACCAACCAACTCAACAATCTCCCCCGCCAAAATCGGTGGATCTTCCCCTAAGTTGACGTCTATCTCGTCCCGCAACAGGAAGTTCGACAGTCGCCACACATTATAGAGAACCACCCCTATGACAAAGTACAGTAACCGATTGCGGTAATCCGATGACGCCGACACCGGCAGAAAGTTCTTCTTGATGGTCTTGTACTCATTCTCGATCATCCATCGGTCTCGATACTGCATGGCCAACCCGATTGCCCTATCTGCAGAGACGTGGGCATTTACCGTGAAAATCGCATAGTCGCCTTCGATGTATTCGTCTTTGTCTTTCGCGGTGTCCTTCGGCACATACATAAACGAAATATCATGCGTCTCGCCTCTATAAGTGAGTGTGCCCTGCTCGACGCTTACGTCCGCTGTCTCGTGTTCTACCGTCTTCTCGATAGCCACCTTATCCTCATCAGCCTGTTTGCGTTTACCGATAACATAGAATGTATCGTGTTGTTCAAGCTCATGCCGGACCTCGTAGCTGTCGAACTCGCGGTCGGCAAATACCTTATTGATGTCAACATGTCGTTCTGCCTGCTCCACCAGTCGGTCAACCAACCCACCACGCGTTCGTGTGTCAATGGAGCCGTCCTCCCACCTTCGCTCGTCACGCACGGGTTCAACAGCAATGACAAGTGGTGTATCCTCCGCCACGATGGTGAGGGTGGCAAACTTATACGCCCGCTGATGACTCTCTTTGACCCCGCTAACCATCTCCGGATAGTCCTCTTTCGGATACACCTCCCGCGTCGAATCGTCACTATACGTGATTTCAACCGGCTCCTCATCCCACTCAACATCCTCTTCATCACGGAAGGGTGACGACCAGTACGGCCACGTCGTGATATCGAAGGCAGCGTTCACCGGCTCTCGGAGACCCGTACGGTCACGACTCTCAATCTCGTCCAGAATATTCTCAACCCCAGCGTGGAAGGCAGGCAGTATTTCATCCCGGATGCGCTTCCACTGGGGTGTTCGCTCCTCTGTAAAATCCCACAGGTCGGTTTGTGGATCAGGGTCAGCAATCTTCTTCATTGTCCGGTTGTGGCTGGATCCGTGGGGTACTTCTTCACGGTCGCTAAGGCGGGCAAACCGCCGGCTCTCCGTAGTTGTACCCGCCTTGGCCAAGTTCAGGTACCCCTGCCGCTCAAAGTACGCCTGCAACCCATACCTGATGTTCGAAGCACGCGGATCAGCGAATTCCTCAAACCCAAGTTCGGTCGCTCGCTCAACAGCCCCCTGGATCTGACTCTCCGCGATGACATCATCTTCGTCAAGAATATCGTCCGGTTGAAGCGCAGGTTCGTTTGTGTTAATTACCTCGTGCTCTATGCAGGCATCTCGAATGCGGTCGGCAGCCTCTTTGATTACCTCACGCTCTTGGGCGTTGAAGCGGTTTCGCCAATTGTAGCTGATACTCCCTTGGGTCGGGGGACATTGAAGATTGAATCTAACATAGACATACGCTACACCTCTGAGTCGACGCACCAATTCTGGTTGAGTAAAATCACGTGCTTCTTTGTACAGGAACGTCGAAACGATTGAGTCCAAATCGAATTTCCCACGTCCTGGTTCATCATAGTCAGAGAACCACTCTTCTTTGATGTCGATGTTGGCGATAATACGAGTGATGTGGTCGTGGATGTGGCAAAGATCGGTAGCTTGCTCTTCAATAGAAGTGATGGCTTCAGCAGAGGCGCTTGCGCTCATACCCGTGTCCCTTGAAAACCAGCTATCGCAGCGTGTTGCTGTGATGCGGTGATGGTGTGGAGCTGCGGAATCATTGTGCGACGCTTCGTTAATTAACAGATTTATTATTCCAGATTGGAATTACATTTGAGGGTGTGGTTTCCACTTCTGCTGGTTTCTGGTTGAACTGGAAAGGGTTTGAATCGGGTGGAAAATCTGATAAGTACACTAAATATAGGATTGAGTCACTCAGATCTACTACTAAATCCGCCTCAAACAGCTATTTTCGGCAGTTAGTTTGAACTACCGGCAGAAATTACTGGTAACAACCGCTCAAATCTTGATCTAACTATAAACTTGAGTTACTCCACATTGTAGGTAAAACCAGATTATAGGAACTTGGCGGGGGAACCACCGGTGGTTGGTATGACAGCAGATGAAGACTTGCCGACGATGAACGAGTATTTTCAGCAGGATGGGACTATCGGCATTTTCGTCCAGTTACCACATGAAGGACTTCTCAACAACGAACTAGACAAGAAAGTGCATATCTCTCATACAACGCTTTCAGACCGGCTCACCACCGGGATGGAATTAGGATTGCTTGAACAGACACGAAACCCGGACGATCACGGAAACTCGAAACGGTATCTTCTGACGAAGAAAGGATCAAAAGTTCAGGATATGATGTTGGGGCTTGGGTTGGATGATGCGTATGAGCAATTCTTTGAGGCCTATACAGAATTGGAAACTGGAAGAGCAAAAATAGATGACTGGGTTGAATCATCTCACATCGACGACCCTCGATGGCCGCCGGACAACGACCCTGATGATGCACAAGGTCAATTTTAATCACGCCATCTACGAACTACGCTGGCAGGGATTCTGAAATAGATTTAGAGTTTCTTCGTCGTGATGTCTTTCCCGGGGACGAACTGTCGAACGACTTCTCCCAGCTCCCATGTGCGCTGTACGTCGGCGAGGTTGTGCTTGAGGATCGGCATGTACTCACCACGTTTGTAGCTGTAGACAGCATTTCCTGAGTCGTCGAACGGGTCGTATGGATTATCTCGGTATGGCATGTACTCTGTCGAGTCACCAAGGGCGGTGTTGCTGTATTCCTTGAAGATGATGTTGTGACTGCCGACGAGAGTATTGACGTCCGTGGTGGTGTCGTAGGTCGTGCAAGTGGTGTTGATGCGTTTCTTGACCGGGTCCCACAGGTCACAGAACTGCATGCCCTCGAACACCCACGGATAGTCATTGGCGAGACACCGCATCCGCAAAAACGGTAAATCGAACCCGCCCTGCCAGGAATCCGCATTAAACGCAATCAACCGATTGTACTCCGTGTCGAACTGCTCAAACACAACATCATGCAGAGATTCCAGAAGGTCGTGTTCGTCCGGACAGACCTGAATACGCACAGTGAGGTCATCCGTGAGAAGTTCGAGGCGTTCTTCGAATACCCTGCCCTCAACACTGGGTGACGACTCTGCATTGAGCAACAGTGTTGCGTGCCCTGCCGGAAACCAGAACCCACACACTGTGATTTTATCATTCCAGCTGAAACCAGTTGTCTCGATATCCCATGCGACATGGCTCCGATCGGTCTCTCGACTGATCATAGTCGACGGCCAGTCGGACAGCCCAAATGTATCTGGGCGGTGTTTCCACCCCTTCCAATTTCCTCGTTAAAACGTGTCAAAGAACCCCTTCACCCGCACAAAACTTATGACCAGGAATAAGGTACTCCTGGGATATATGTGCGTGATAGATTGCTAATACGTAGGCAACTCGCGGTGGCAATTGTCTTGTCTACACTTCTATTTGCGGGGTGCAATTCCTTTGGCGGTGCCAAGGGCGATGTAGTCATACATAACGAGGGTCCAGAACAAGACCTGAAACTCGTTTTGGACCGGGGAGATGTATATTCTACAATTAATAAGTCCCTGACAATAGATTCCGAATCTACGCGCCGTGTCTCTGGCTTCTTACCGGCTTCAGATTGGGATTATGGATTTTACTTATATTTCATAGTCAATGGGGAGTGCGTAGTTCAAACCGAAAACCACTGGGATCAAGAGATTCATTTCTCGATTCGAGAAGATGGGACAATTACGGCGCAGGGAGCGCCAATAACTGTTACTCTGTCACCGGAGTATGAACCCACAGAACCCTCGTGTTGAGCAAGTGGAAGACCATCCATTCGTTCATCATTTCTACCGTACTGAGTCAAGGAGGGGAGTCAAAAAACGAGTATCCGAACTCTCGTGTGACACCTTCACCGAACAGGAAGTTAGTCGAGCGAATGCAGCAGAGAACGGACTAAATCAAGCTGGAGTCTGCTCTCTCAGTGTCTCTTCAAGCGTCTCCCGGTGGTTCCGGATGTACTCAAGGGCTGCTTTGACTTGCTCTTCGGAGAGCTGCCAGTCGTCGTAGAACTGCGCCTCTGGATCGGGGCTCTCTAACGCCGCGAGCACGTCGAGCATACTAATCCGACGCCCAGCTATCGTCGGAACCGGCTCGGACTCGTTGATGAGGTCACCCCGGGTCATACCTGTATATGGAAACTCGAAGCGTATAATCCTTCTCCCTAGTAAAAACACCAGACTCAGTTAGTCTGTAGATATAGACTGTCTAAACCCCTAAATGCGGATATCCTTCACCTGGCTCCTTGGGGACACACCCCGCTGTGTTAAATAGCGCTTGACCTTCACTGCGATCTTTGATGCAGCATTTTGACTATTCATATAATCTAACTGGAACATGCGAATAACCCCATTGTGACCGTTTGTCCCGTTCGAAACGGAATGTTTGTTCGGGTCTACTTGAGAGACGTCAAGAGTCCCGGTCTGTAAACTCGTGTCGATGTCGACCTGCGACGGCTGTGAATATGTGTTTAACACCACGTCCGGCGGTCGAAGATCATTCACAGTGATATCGGTGAACGATGGATTTGCAGTGTCCGGTGTGAACACAATCATGTCGTGTGCCCGGGCATACAGCATGACTTCAGGGTCCGTGACATTGTACGAACAGCTCGCCAACGGCGTATTGTTGAACTCCCTTACGGGGATACCCTCCGCTCTGAGTTCAACCACCACATCATGCATAGTGCCTTCATCTTCCAAAACGAGTAGACTCCCATCCATCATACACCGAGATGACAGCCATATATAATCAGGATTGTGAATCTATCCGTTGAAACCCACAAATACCGACCGCCGAGCGCAAACCTCGGTATCCCGGAGGCGGAATAGACACTGTGAAAATCAGGAAACCACTTGATATCGCCGACCCCTATTTTCTCCCTGCGCATCAATAAGATTGTACCGACATAATTTCTTCAGATAGTTTCTGACCATCCGTTCTGTGCGTGGGTTCTCTGCTCGCTCTCGATACTCCGCGTAGAGATCTGACGGAGAGATCTCACCGTGTTCGGTAATGATGGTGTAGATGATGCGCTGGTCGGTGGTGAGTTTCTCCACGTTTGTCTGATGGATTTCCACTTTCGCTTCCGAAACCGCACCGTCGATGGTTTCATCACGAATCGTGTCTGCGCTGTTCTGGGTGGCATGGCGTGCTGCTGTTCGGAGTATGCCGATTGCAACGCGTGCGTCGCCCGCAGCCGCATCCGCAATCATCTCCAACTGCGATTCCTCAACTGCATTCGGATGAATTCCCCACCGAACGCGGTCGTCCAGAATACTCACCAGCTCGTCTTTGTGGTACTGGTCGAACTGAATCCGCGCGCTCGTCTGTAACCGACTCGTCAACCGACCACTCAACTGCGAGAAAAACTCCTCTTCGTGGTTCGCAATCAACACCATCGTCAGTGCTGGCGTGCGGTAGAGTTCGTACAGCACACTCTTGTCTTCGAGCTGGTCGGCCTCGTCGAGAATCACCACATATGGTGGCCCGTCGTAGGCCTGTAGACGTTCGAAGAGTTCATCTGTCGGTGTTGATTGTCGGTGGATGTCGAGTGTCTTGTCGACGCCCTCGAGGATCCGATAGAGGGTTTTGAACCGGGAGTAGTCTTCCCAGCAATTGACGTACTGTGTGTTGATGCTGATGACGTTCTCGCGGAGTTTCTCGAGTGTGTGCTGGGCAATACAGGTCTTGCCCGTTCCTGGCGGGCCAGACAGAAACGCTGGTTCAGCAGGATCACCGTTCGTGAGGGGATTGAGCGCACTCGAGAGGTAGTTAATCTCTGCATCCCTGTGCACGACGTCGTTCGGCACGAATTCTGGCTGCAGCACGCGCGCATCTGTAATCATACGTCGACCGTGTGGGATCCGACCGTAATAAGTGGAAGTGTGTGATTTCCACTTCTTCCGAAACCCGCATCCACACCGAATACAACCCACAGTGCCACTGAATAGTGCTCCCAAGTGGCCACGGCTATAATGGAAATAGGTTAGGGTGTGGGGGACTAGCACGATAGACGCTGTCAGAGTCTGCCACCATGGACGATCTCCTGTCAGAGAGAGACACCCCACTCAAAATAAGACGGTCCACTCACTCAGGCGGTCAAAAGTATTCAAGCCCGTTCTGCATCTCCATGCGGGTGTTATAGAACTATTCACAAGGAGTTATTTTCACCGCAGAACTAGTTGAATAGACTGCTCACTAGGCCTGCTTATTTTCCGGTTGTTATCTCCCGGTCTTGAATTGTAATGGAGCTGTCTTCATTTACGGCTACTGCAAAGCCCCATTCAAATTGTGTTCCTTGCTCGGTACTGTTTGGGTCTTTTGGGTCAAGATAGTAGGTTTCGGTAAACTCGAACGTCTTTGCGGGCCAACACTCCTCGTTATCCTCTGCGTTCAGCACAGCGTACTTGCCAGTCAAGGATTCACCGGGTGCGAACTGTTGGCCATCAATCCTTGGTAATACTCGGGGGGTTCCGCTCCAGCATTCATTTCCTCGTGTATCAGGGAGTTCTTCATTAAGAACAAGAGTACTTCCAGACGTGGTCGCCTGTGCCGTTGCAAATGGAAATGAATCATTCGTGATTGTGAGGATATGCGGATTATTACCGATATTTGTTACCTCTACCTGAATTACAGGTGGTCGGTCAGCGGTCGGAGTTGTATTGAAAACACTCGCGTTAAAACGAAATGGCTGGTCGGGGCCATCAGACTGAAAAGTACTACACCCGGAGAGCGTCCTGAGAAACAACGCCCCGAAGCTGGCAACTAACTGGCGTCGATACATAGTAGGATTGTATTCAGTGAATGGTAAGTGTCTTGTCTGTATCGATCACCGCTCTCTGTCACTCACAAGAAGCACCGCGTACCCCTCCCCGAAGCAGAATCGTTTGTGGTGGCTATGGTCGCGGGGACTGCTGGTTGACCGCTTCTCGCTGAATGAGGATTTTCGTTACCGGCACAAAACACTTTACTGCTGATATGAACCTTTCCAATAATCGTGTCCCCGGAATATTCCCGTCGAACCATCCTCCGTATTGGTGGAGCCGTATTGGGTGGCAGTCTCGCAGGATGTACCAATCGTTTCGCTGGAGCTGGCTCTCCGCAACAGAAACGTCCATCTACTAATTCGCCACCTGTGAGTTCACAGTCCAGATCATCAGCCTGTGACTCGATAGAACTCCCGAAACCGGAGAGCAATACAAGGGGTGGAATCGAACCCACTGATTATCCGTCTTTTCCCGACTCCCTGACCGAAGAAACGGCTGGTCGCTTTGCAGTTGAGTTTGAATCGGCGTATAGACGAAACAAGTGGGTACAAAATCATCAAGAGGGGAGAGCGCCCACTTTACGAATCCGGACCGGCCAGGAAGATACCTTTGAGACTGGAGATAGTGTTGTAGTTGCAGTAACGGGATTTATGGCTACTGATGGGGTGCAAACGTCCATTCCGGGTACCGAGACGCCGGAACCGTTTCCGTATCTCGATCTTCCGTTTGATACGTGGTTCGAGGTATCAGAACGACGTGTTCTACGGACAATATCGGATTCAGAGTTTGAGGAACCACTTGAACCACCCTCTTTCGATCGTGCAAAGACTGTACTGTGCCCATGAGTTGCTTTTTGTCTTGATTCAGTAATCGCGCTCTGTCACCTGCGAGAAGCACCGCGCACCCACACCCCTGAACCAGAACCGTTGTGGTGCTTACGGTCATGGAGACTGCGTCGGCTGACCGGTTCATGCTGAGTACCAGCTCCCGTGTGCCGACTGTTTCATCTCTGGCAAGCGGGAATTCGCTGAATAGGTCGACGGCGGCACTTCTCGCTGAATCAAGATTTTCGTTAAGATCAGCGTGAGAACTGAACGAAAGTCCTCCTGTAGTGCTCAACAACGTTCCGAACGACAGAAAACATTTAACTGTTATCTTAGTGGCCTATCATATGAACTTACGAACCGGCACTCTGACGATACTTTTCCTACTGGTCGCCTTTGCTGGCTGTACAGGGATTGGTATTATCGGTCCGGACGTTACTGATGAAGACGCGAAAGAGCGCGCACTTACTGCCGAAGAACAATATATCACCGAACAGCTCGAAAACGCTTCTTGCGTCAATAGCTGGAGTCTAAACTCGTACGTCGGTCTAGAGGAGCAAGCGACAGTAACGAACCAGACGGATAAAGGAGTACACGTTGCTGTCAAACATCCCTACACCTACGGAACGGAAAAAGACGAGGCAGACGGAGGGACAGAAGCCCATTATCTTGTCACCCCCGATCAGGTGGACCGGATTAACGGTACCAAACTGTCACCTTGTTAGTGTCCAAACTCAACTGGACGATAGGTAGCTCACCTGTATCGAGGGATTCGGACGGTCAGAAGATAGGTGTGGCAACCGTTCTATGACACCCTGTCTCCATAGTACATCCCGAAAGTGAACGATAGAGCCGAAATTCCAGCGAGTGCTAAGACACCAAGAACGGCACGAATATCAGCTGTACACACGATCCCAATCACTCCGATAGCGGTCATGCTAATCCCGATCAGCAGTATCAGAAGTTGCACCGGGCTGGGGGCGGACATACCGTTCTATACGTTCTGTCTGCTGTTAGTTCTACGGCTTAGTACACTGCTGAATCACGTGAGCATCCAGGGGTCACTCATGCAATCGGTCAGAAGCCGTCGTTTTCTCTGGGGGGTTTCGGGACACTGATGTCCCACGTAGCATTGGGGCCGTGATCGATGACTACAGAACCATCGGTGTGGGTGCGTTTTGCCCCGCAGTCACATTCCAAGATTTCGCCGTCAGTGCCTGAACGCAGACCAAGCCATTTGTGCTCATGGTCTGTCGGTTCTTCACCACGGACAGTCCATTCTAAGTCTCGAGGGTCAGTCTCCCCTGGTTCAAACACGTAAATGGTCTGATTGAGGGCTGAAACGGTGTACCGCTCTACCCCACACCGGTGGCAGATAGTTCCCATCCGCGTAACCCAATCGTGGTCACGCGATGGAAACGGTCTCGAATAGGCAATAACCTTCTCTGACCTCTGTGTGAGCGCATAATTAAGCATTCCATCATTGAGTTTCGACTCCGCAATACCACAGGGTGGATAGGAATAGTAGGGCGTAAACGCATCATCAACCCGATCGTTAAATGCGGTTTCCATCCGATCGACGAGGAACCGGTCGTCGGCAAAATCGTCTGGACCGGCCCAGTAGACGCTGTACCCGAGAGCCAAGTAATCGTGTGTCGTCGCTCGGACGTCTTTGCCCTTGTTTTGCCACTGCACCTCAACGATAATCCCCTCTCCGAAGAACGGGTTCGACTCTGAAAACGAGAGCAGCGCGTCGGCACGCCGTGAATCAGTCGCCGTGAGTGTCTGTGACGTGTCGAGAGCGACTTCCGGACGGCATTGCGACGTGGTCGTGTCGAAGTGCTGGCGCAGCCCGGAGACAGCCAGTGACTTCCACTTCCGGTGTTTGTCTGATTCACCCCCAGCACAGTCAGTCGAGGTGAGATGATAGAAATGCCGTGCAGTCCCGTCTTTGAACGGGCCACGCGCTCGCATCCGCTCCCCACATTCGGGACATGCGAGATCAATCCCGTCATCAACACCCTCGGGAATGACCAGTTCATCATTGTGTTCAGCGAGGAACGGCATATCAGTCCGGTTCTGAGTACTGGCTGATGGTGTATAAATGGACCCTGATGAATGTTACCACTGAATATTCGGTTTTGTTGAACACACAGGAGACAAACCGACTATGTTTGGATGCAATCGTTTACACTTTCCACGTTCTCAAGCGAAGACAAGTCTACATTGTCGGGGACTCTCTGTTCTCTCAGAATGATCTTCACCGCGTCAATCCCCTCTGCAGAGAGATCAGTTGTCACTTTCCACAGCGTCTGCAATCCAAGATTCTCTTCAACACATTGTACAAGCTGACTATCCGACACCAACTGTCCACCAATCCGTGTTGTGTTTGTCGTCGTCTCAAGATACTCTCCAAGTTCTTTCTGGACCGATTCATTCCATCCGCCGACTGTAAGATTCCCTTCTGTGGCCTCGATAGCGATCTGGTCAAGCACGCCAGAATAGGTCCCCTTTGTCGCCCAGTACATCTCGCTTTCAATTAGACCGACACATTTGTATCCACAGACACGCGCAACTCGCATCAACCCGGCCTTCTGAGCAGCATACCCCGTCGTCTTGAACGCCGCCTTGTACATCACCTGCTTTTCGGCCAGCGCCAAATCAACCGTAAACTCACCAGCAGCAATATAGAAGTCCTGCTTGGCTCCTGGTTCACCAGTTTTCACCGCACAAGAAGCATTGTGTAAACGCTGGTAACTCCCGATGACCGGAGCATACTTCGAAGCTACACTACTGTATTTTCGTGCAGTTTCCATCCGCTGGCGGATAACTGCCGGATCAATATCGGCACCGAGGTCATGAATTACCTGAGTAGCATGGGACACTCGATAGGTCGCTCTATACGTCTCACTACTAACCCCACTGGCGTTCTCCGATATTCCTGCTACGACCTCATTGTGTCCATCACAGATTTTCGTCGCTGTCTCAGTGACAACAGCGCCTCGCCGTGTTTCATTCTCGGGAAGATCAGCCATGAACTGCATCGCCCCCAGTGTAGTATTCATTAGTGACGCATTGAGGCCTGCATCAGGAGACCCCTCAAACACCTTCACTTCCTTACGTGTCGGATCCAGATCGTCAGCCCGATACTCCATCTTATCCGACCGCCCATCACCATCCGTATCCGACACAGATGGATCAGTCCCCGCTTCCCACTCTACCCTATCTCCTAAACCGTCACCGTCAGTATCTACATCAACCGGACTAAACGGGGTTTGTTCCCCCGACGGTGCCTCGACACCATCTGAGAGGCCATCACCGTCAGTGTCTTCCTTTGTGGCAGAGGTTTTCGAGTCTACTTCGATAGCATCATTCAGCGTGTCGCCATCCGTATCAGCTCGGTCAGGGGCAGTACCAAGATCAAGTTCCTTTGAGTCGGAAAGCCCATCGTCGTCAGTGTCTGCAGAGAGTGCATTGAGAGATTTGTTCGTCAATTCAGTATCATCGGTAAGCGAATCACCGTCGGTATCAACGTTCGTCAGGGATGTCCCGGCGTTGAATTCCTCTCCGTCAGGCACACCATCATCGTCTGAATGTTTCTGTCGAGGGTCAGACCCAAGTCGATGTTCGGTCCCGTCTCGAACACCGTCACCATCTGTATCGGGAAGCGTTACGTTCGTCCCGAGCTCTAATTCAGTATCATCAAGCAGTCCGTCACTATCGGTGTCGTTTGTGGTCGGGTCAAGCAGCGGGTCATTAAATTCACGTGTGTCATTGAGCCCATCACCATCGGTGTCCACCGATGTATCATCTAATCCGTGTTCTCTCTCAATGCTTCTATTGAGACCATCATCATCGGCATCAGTCGTCCCGGTGAATGAGGGTATGATGAGAAGGACAACAACCACTACAATAAGTACGAAATATTGATGTTCTCGATCCAAATGTACTCTCAGCCAATCTGTAGTCAATCAATAAGAAAATTGTGGAGAATCCACCGGTTCGCTCTACTGAATACGTTGACGTCTGTGACGAAACAAACCCTGTAGTTGGAAACAACCAACTACCACTTGTTCCAATATTCGGTAGACAAGGGACTCTGATTTCGGTCCACGATCGGGACAACCGACAGCTAGTAACCGGTTTTCGGTGGGTGGATTTAACCGGATGTGGAAAAGACAATTAGATAACAAAAGACAGTCCCAATGGGCTAGCCATTGTATAGGTACGGAGATTGGTGGTTTGTAGAAATCCATATTGCCAAAGTCTGGCTTCCAACCGCCGGAAAATGATGTAGCGACATATGGTTTATGGAGTTAGTTTTACCGTTCTGAAGGACTCAAGCAGCCGATTTAAGACGAATAGGGGGAATTGACTATTTACTATGTCTTAGGGAGAAAAGCTTGAGTGAGACTCAGATCGAGTCGATTTCCTCGAGTGCTTCCGTAGCGACGTCACCCAACTCGCCGGCCTCGATGTGGGAGTATCGCTCTCGCACCATCTCCTCGGAGTTATCCAGATAGCGGGCCGCAACCGTGTACCCGAACGCACGAACGAGTACTTCGCCCATCCCGCGACGGCCACCGTGGGGCGCGAGATAGTCGTGTTTCGGGTGGTCGATGTCGATCTCTGCAGCCTTTGAGAGTCGCTGGAGGACGATCCGTGCACCGTCCGTCGTGATCGACGGCGGTCGAACGTCATTATCGAGCGCCAGCAGGAAATCTCGAGCATACCCCTCACGTCGCTCGTCGATTCTATCCGGGGGCTCCCCTCGGTCAGCTAGCTCCTCTTGGACGAGTTCTGCGAGCGTCCGCTGGTCGAGCGTCGGGAACACGGGCCACCGGTCCGTCGGCGGGTCCATCAGTTTCCGGTAGTTCCGAAAAGGTGAGATAACGGGGTCAGGGAGAGACGCAGCGTCCCACTGCTGTTTCTTCCGATAGACGTCCATACTCCCGTCCTCAAGCTCGATGTCCTCCCACCGGACGCCGCGGCGTCGCGGATCGTCGGGATCTCGGAGGAGCTCACCGACACGGACAGCCGTATACGCGAGGACGACCACGAGCACCCGGTCGCGGGCCGCCTTCAGCGCCGCGTACCGGGCCCGTTGCTTGTCGAGTTGCTTCACGTCATCGGAAAGGGTGGTGTATGCCTCGATGGCCTCACGCGCCTGCTCGTCGACGTGACGGGTGAGTGCGTGGCGTTGCTCGGACGTCCAGGCTTGCTGGTCGCCGGGCTTGCGCCCGTCGTCCTCCGGAAGTGGCGCCATCGCGCTCGCTCGCTGGGCGTAGTGCGCTTCGAAATACCCTTCGTTGACACACCAGCCACACCACGCAGAGATATATGCATAGTAGGTTTGGACCGTGTTCTGCTTGAGTCCGCGGTCGCCGGCGAGATGCCGAGCGTACTCGCGGAAGATGCGCTCGTCGAGGTCATCGAAAGCAGGCTCTCGGTCGATCTCATCGGGAACGATTCCGGTCCAGTCCCCGTCGCCGCACTCGCCGGCGGCCCACTTCGCAAATCGGTCGAGTTCGCGAGCGGCGTTTCGGCGGTAGTTCCCGCCCTCGCCTCCGCGGCCTTTCCCCTTGTCCTGGAGGTAGCGCTCGAACGTTTCGGCGAGAGAGGTCGAAAGCATCCGTTCAGACATCGGCCGCTCCCCCATGTTTCTGGACGGTCGAATTCAGCGTCTCTACACCGGGGAAAGCACCGTTCTGAAGGCGTTGCAGCATTCGTGGTTCACCGACGGCGGGGGGACACTTCAAAGTGGTCGTGATTACTCTGCTAATCACGAGCAATTGTATATTCACCGTATACCGCTAATTTCGCACATAGAGACGGTAAGAGCCCAATCCACTCGTTTATAAACTGTATGTCGCTATAGGAATTGTCGAGCCGGTCGCGAAATCCGTTCGATGCTCTGGAGGGAGTGTACAGAAGCCCAAACGTCGATTATTGACGTCCCCGCAAGAGATAGAATTTGAAATTCCTGGAAGAATCACCGAACGATAGATCTGGGACGATCTACTCAGTTCGGGGCAGAGCGCTATTTAATACCAGGACCACATCGCCAACAACGGCTGGGCCGCAACGACGATCGACGAGAGGCTGTACATCATCGTACACTCACATAGGGTAGGACGTCACCTCCGCAAAGGGATGCGGGATTAGTCAATCCGGCATTTTGACCGACGTCTGCCACACTAATCTGTAACGTCCATCTGTAACAGCCACCTGTAATAGATGTCCAAACAGGGAGAGGACAAAGTAGCATTGGGATATTTGTTACAGACATCTATTACAGACATCTGCTACAGATACTAGTCACAAACATTCCAAACAGACCCAAAAGCAGCAAATTCACCCCCTATACGCGAAAATTCCCGATACAGTAATCCGATACAGAAGTACATTACAGATGGCTGTTACAGATATTCGGCCCGAACGTCTGACACAGATTTATACTACAGGACTCGAAAACAGAGAGCATGATCACGTCCGTAGTCTACTCCGAGTCAGGCGGGACGTACAAGACGACTATGACGGCCAATATTGCAGTGGCGTTGGAACGAATGGGACTAAATACCCTCGTCGTTGACCTCGATCCCCAAGAGGGGAATCTGACAAGTCTCTTCGACGCCGGAGAGCACCGAAGTGATCCAGACGCGGATAACCTGGTGAAACATATTCTGGATATGCCCGATGGGGACTTCGATGACCTGATCGAGAATACCGAGGAAGGCGTCGACATCAACGGACACAAGGACTTCGACGAGGTCCTGTAAGGCCGAGCGCTCGGGACCTGCCCCCGATCGATCTTCGACCCGTCTCGCTTCTCCTACAACCAGTCCGCGAACGACCCGTCCAGCAGCGTCTCGCGCTGCTTCCGCACGTAGTCGCGCTGCATCTCCGCGACGGCGTCGGCGAAGGAGTCGCCGTCGGCGAGGTACTCTCTGACCCGGTCGACCTTCCAGTCGGCCGGCGTCGTCTCCTGTTCGACGCGCGCACGGAGGGGGTCGAC